>QMCE01000596.1_pt1 | contig 18669 bp, 11 predicted proteins | sample 1821851 | NCBI WGS metagenome assembly QMCE01 (sample SAMN09453174, study PRJNA476694) | Termite gut metagenome, whole genome shotgun sequencing project. | isolation source: worker | host: Odontotermes sp. | place: South Africa:Pretoria | collected 2016-01-28
CCAGAGAATCGAGTTTGCGCTCCAGCATGTCGCTGAAAATGTGGGCTTTAGAGACCTTGCCGAGCTCGGGATGCCCATGGTCGTCATACGAAAAATGGACTCCCGAGCAACGCAATTCCTCGCTGTCGAGATTGTGGAAAACACCCTCCGAAATGATCGCCGCACCGTAGTCCATGTGCATGATCTTGCGCTTGACGATCGACGAAACTATCAGATTTATTATCTTCTCGCACGTAACCGGGGTGCGATTGAACATCTCGGGGATGATGATCATCGGGTAGTGACACGCCTCGCCGATACCCCACGCCAGGTGGCCCGCACTGCGACCCATGGCCGAAAGTACGAACCAGTTGCCGCTGGTTCGCGCATCGGAGTAGACTGCGCGCCCGATCGTCGCGCCCTTGTCGAGGGCCGACTGATACCCGAATGTGGGAGTATTCCCCGGAAGCGGAAGGTCGTTATCGATGGTTTTCGGGACGTGGATATTGCTGATTGGGTACTTCTTCAGCTCGAGGAATTGCGCCACACGGTTGGCTGTCGAGGCAGTGTCGTCGCCACCAATGGTCACGAGCAGCTTGATATTGTTGTGCGTGAAAAAATCTATGTTGAAGTCGTGGTCGAAGTTCTCGGGCGTCGGTTTGAACCTGCTCATCTGTAGGAACGACCCTCCGCGGTTGAAAATATCATCGGCCATCATGTAGTCGATCTCCACCGTGCGCGGATCTTTCGAGAAGAGTCCCGAATAGCCTCCGTGGAGGCCCACAACGCGGTATCCGCGGCTAAGAAATGTTTTGGCGACGCTGCCAATCACTGTATTCATACCAGGTGCGGGACCGCCTCCCGTGAGTATTGCTATTGCTTCTTTCATCATTCGTTCGAGTTAAAAGTCAGTTTTTGTCATCGCAAATTTATATATTTGTATATGAAAATCCAACTTTTAGAGATGGATATCGCTTGGGAGCAACCCGAGGCGAACCGTCTGCGTGCTGCCGAGATGGCTTTAGAGGCGGATGATGCCGATCTGCTCGTGCTGCCCGAGATGTTCACGACAGGGTTTACTATGTCGCCCGAAGGTCTTCCGGCCGGGGAGCGCGACGGCACTCTGACGCTGGAGTGGATGCTTGCCCTGGCGCGCGAACGCGATGCGGCAATAACGGGCAGCGTTGCGGTCGAGGACGGCGGACGGTTCTATAATCGCATGTACTTCGTCAAACCCGACGGCACCTATGCCTTTTACGACAAACGTCATCTGTTTGGATTTGCGGGTGAAGATAAGCCCTATACTCCTGGTAACGAGCGTGTTATCGTAGAGTGGCGAGGGGTGAGAATATTGCTTCTGATATGCTATGACCTTCGATTCCCGGTCTTTTCGCGTACGCGGCGTGCAGACTACGACATGATCGTCTATGTGGCCAATTGGCCCGCTTCGCGCATCGGGGCGTGGGATATGTTGCTCCGGGCGCGTGCGATAGAGAATGTGTGCTATGTGGCGGGAGTGAATCGCACTGGCAGCGATCCGAGTATCGCTTACGGCGGCCACTCGGTATTGGTCGACTATAAGGGAGAGAGTGTCGAGTCGGGCTACGTAGATGCCGGCAAGGTCGCGGCTTTCCGCACAAAATTCCCTGCGCTCGACGATGCCGATGATTTTGAACTGAGATAATTACAATGGCAGGGTAGCGAAAAGCAAAACTTAATGTGCCCTCTGCGATGAACATTGAATAGGTGCTAAATAGTTGTAAAGAGAAGTGCGGGGTAGAGTAAAAGCTGCATTTAAACGCGCTGGCGTGAAGCATGACATTGCGTTCCAATATACTCGTATTGCAGCCGAAACCGCCGATGTGGAATGGATATCTTCATATGCTTTTATAGGGAGATGTCATAGCTTAAGGTAGCACAAACAGTAGCAGTCGATCTCTGACAGGCGTATCACCCACGGCAAACATCCTCCTATAGGCCGAAGCAGTATCGTCGTTTTTGGGGCGTCAGTCATGTAGAAAGCATCACTTCTATGCTAAAGTAGGACATTACTTTTTATAGATTGGTATCCATCCGGAATTTTGGCGACCGAAGCCAGGTATCTAATTTACGGCATTATGCATCGACCCGATCTGAATTTACAGCGCCACGGTGCGGCAGAATCTAACCCACCCAGGCCACAAACAGCCTGATCCCCAACACGAAAAGCACGAATATTGCCACCCACGCCACGAGTGACCATATGCGCACCCCGGGTCGTGGCGGTTCTTGTGCACCCTCTTGTTTGGTTTGCTCTATAATGCGCAGTTCCTCGCGCGACAACTTATACATTTCACAAAGGTACAAAAAAAGCGGCCCCCGTATTCAGAGGGCCGCTTCGAATATCGACATATGTCGGCTTACTTCATCATGTAATGGAATCTTGTGAGCGATTTCTTAGCTACACCCGTACCTTCGAACTCCAGTTCCGGTGTCGGGAGGATGTCTACAGTGTCGCCGTTCAGTTTGAAGGCATAGTACTTGTACCCGCCGCCGCTCTTGTTAACCAACACTGTAAGCCAGTTGTAGCTGTATCCCGCGTGGTCGTCAGTGGTCGATCTCGATGAGACATACGTAATCGGGAATATGTCTACGACGGTTTCGCCGGCTCCGAGTGTCAACTGCAACTTCTGGCAATCGTCTGCCGAGGTTCCTGCACCGAGAGTGGTCTGACCATGATCTACGTAAGACCATATCTCATTACCCTTGGCGTAGTACACAATAAAACCTCCACGCTGCCCCGACGACATAACAGTAATCGAAGGATCGAGAATGTCGGCTGCCGGATCTATCGGGTGAATCCACGAGTAGATATTTGACGATGTAGATACTGAAGCCAAATCTGTTCTAACCAAATAGCCGTTGCCGTTCGTTTTGTGCTTGAATATACTAAGACCCCTAAGATCTTGACCGCTGTTAGTGGGGCTGGTATTGGTATACTCGAGCATCTTGACAACCGTAACCTCTTTGTTAGCGAACGGTTCGCTGTTGGTTCCCGAGATAGCGGGTGTGCTCACCTCTCCGGAGAGGGCGTTGAACAACTGGATCTGATCGACAGCAGGATTGGGATTGAAGAACAATGCGTAGGTACCACCTGTGATCGCACCGGCATAGCTCGCAACATCTGCCAACGAGAACGTAATCAGATCGAGTCCACCTGTCATCAACTCAGGGCTCGCTGTCAGCGCGGTAGCACCATAGATATGGTCGTTGATATTCATTATCACAGCAGCAGGTTTTGCCGATCCGACGCCGCCGTTCTTAAAGATACGCGTATTGCCCATCCATTTGGGAGCAAGAGGGCCATCGGGCAAGAATGACGGTTTTATAATATTCTCACCTTCGTTATAGACCTCGTTGAACATTCGCGAGAGGGCATAGATGTTATTGTCGGTCAATACATATACAGCTCCCGGCTCATCTTTAGTTTTGAGATTGCCGTCGAACATATAGTAGTATTTTCCTTCATTGAACTCTAACCCAATAGGATTACCTGACAACGGAGCGCCCAAGCCGCTCATGCCGAGATCGCCCTCGGGATCGTCGTTATCGGTCGAACCATTTTTGACGATATCGCGGTAGGTTATAACATTCTCTCTGGCGATGTACGTAGGCTCTGCGGGTTTCAAAAGATCCTCGGCATTAGTGGACAGTTGCCAGTTGACAGTGCCGGTAGCTCTGTCGAGAGCAAAGTAGTCGATATCGCTAAAGCCTTCGCTAACCTGCTTCAGTACATATACACCGTGACTTCCCAGAGGGCTCGAGCTAAAAGTGATGCCTTTTTCTTTCTTTACCCTCAATTTTCTAACGGGGTCATAAACCTCGAAGAAAATAGCCGCACTACCGCCATCGAAGAATTCCGGGTAATTGGGCCAGATTATATCGAGTGCCGGAGTATCCTGATAAAACATCAGGTCATCTAAATCCTCCGGATCCACACCCTCCAGATCGCTATCATCCCATTTGGTAAGCAAGAACACCGTTTGGAGAGCGTTGACAACCTTTACGGCGTACCAACGATAGAGATATTTGCTCTCATCGTCCATAACCTCGAACGTGGGTTCGTAATAGACATGCGATCCCGCATTGAAGGTCAGATCTCCCAAGCCGTCCAGCTCTGCGATTTCCACAGGGAACACCTCCAGATCATCCTGGTACGTATAGTTGCCCTTATCCTTCATATCGCACGAGGCGAAGAGCAAGGCAACAAACGAAAGATATAATAATTTTTTCATCGTAATTCAGTTTTTCGTTTTATTTCGTTTGGATCACAACTGCCTCGCCAATTGTTGCCGGCGGAATAGGTTCTTCTCTCAACTCATTACCGGGATTAGCCTGATTGTAGGCAGCCAAAGCAGCTGCTGCGATCCTGCCATAATACCTGAATGTCAGGTAGTTTGTGGTAGTGATAGTTGTCGAGAAAGAGAAGTCGATGCCATTGTCTCTCATCGTTTCGAGAATGAAGTTGTGTTTAACAGGTCCCCAGGTAACACCGAAAGCATCGCTCCAAGATCCCAGACTTCCCGTACCCCAGTTTCCGGGTTTAACCAGGTTATAGGTATACTTGATCTTGTACTTGGTGCGTTCCGACACCTGCTTGTCGTCGTTATCGACCCTATAGCTGCCAACATGCTCGAAGTCATTGGCCACGCCTTCGGAGTGTGCTGCATCGACAAGCTCTAAGTACAACTCCAGACCACCTCTTTCGTCAAAAGAGAGCAGATGGTCGCTCTTCTTCAGGGTGATGGGCAACAGTCCGTAATTACGTCCCTTGGGAATGACCATAAGAGCGTTGTCTAACGGCTCGAAATCGTCACCCGAGATAGCCATATCGTAGAGGGTATTGACAGGTTCTTCGATAATCTGGCGCACAACGAAATGGCGGTCGTTATCATAATCGACACGCCCTTGTAACATAACCCGCAGATTGAGGGTATATGTATCACCGGTAACATCGAGGAACGACATTTCGAGCGAGTCGAACGTAATGTCGTGATAGTTAATATAATGTACGTACACACCGGATTCATCGCCATAAACAGGTGGTACCTCTTCCTTGCAGCTGCTCAAAGAGCCAACGACTGCAAGGGCGGCCACGAAATATAATATCTTCTTCATAGCAATTTAGTTAATAGGATTATAATTCTCGAAATCTTGTTGTGCACGCGGCAACGGAAGTACGTAGGTGCTGGTACCGCCCGGCAATGCCCAATTGCTGGGGGCGGGCAGAGAAAGCAGTGCGTTCCTCTTGCAGAATGCAAAGAACTGACCTTCGCCGAAGAACTCCTTGTTGTACTCTTTGGTGATCCTGTCCATACGGCCCTGGGTGTCATTCGGAAGGGTGATCGAACCACCCGACGATACTCCCTTGGCAGCGATATATTCATTGAACACTGCCAGTGCTTTATCGTAGGGCAAGAACTCCATAAGTATGAGAGCCATTTCAGACATCCTGATCACCGGAACCTGATTGCGTCCCTGAGTCTGGGAGATCTTAGTGCCGGGGTTCGACGGGTCGATATGGTCGGCATACTTGCGGAAGATCATAATACCTGGTGCAGGCTGATCGCTGACAGTGGAAAGAACCCACATATTCCGAGTTATATGGCGCCAATCGGTAGAGCTCGACTCGTAGAGTGTATTGGTAAAGCCCTGCGTCTGATAGAGGTGCTGAGACGGAGACACGTCAGCCGGAATTTCACCTGTTATTCTGAGTTTCCTGGTCATATCCTGCAAGTCGACAACGTCGAGAGCGAACAGACACTCGCCAAAGCATGCGTAACCACCACTGGGCAGATCAGACTCTGTAGACAGATCTAAATACTTGGCAGTGTTGACCTCATCGCTGTACTCGGTCTGGGTGTTATAAACCATCCAGGCGTAATGTGCAGCATTCTCTGCTGCATTGGCGCTTTGGGTATCACTATCTACGGGAGTATAACCCGCCTTAGAGAGCCATGTATAGAAACGCGCCTTTGTTGCCAGCGTGGCGAAGTAGTTCATCCTGTTCTGGCGATAGTTCATCCAGTTATCAAGAAAATGATCTTCGGCAGCAAATTCACCGGTCATAACGGGGTCAGACATGCTAAGCATCTCCTCGGCATGTGCAAGGTCGCGCTCGATACCGTCAACAACGGTCTTCCAGGTATCGGACAGAAGTGCGAAAACCTCGATTGTTGCAAAATCCTCATAGGGGATCGCCTTAGTCTCGGCAACTACCGAAACATCGGGCACCGGCCCCCAATACCTCAGAACCTCAAGATGGAGGAAACCTCTAAGGGCATACAACTCGCCTTCGATCAGTTCGCGCCTGCCTTCAGCGATCACGGCATCGCCGTCATCGAGGTTCATGATAGCGTCGTTTACCTGTGCGATAGCTTTATAGTATGCCTGCCAAACATTGCCCAACATACCGTTACCCTTGTTGTTCTCGAAAGTGTAATTCGAGAAAACATAGCTGTCAGAATTCTGATTGCCTACATCGATACTCCAGTGGCGAACCAGCCACTCGGGCAACAGGAATGAAGTATTATTGCCATACAAATTATTACCGCCCAATTGCAGATACACGCCTGTAAGAGCGTATTCGAAACCATCCTGCTCGTCATACAGGTCGCCGGACTCTTCCCTTTCGCGGGGCGATACGTCCAACAGGCTACACCCTGCCATAAGTAGTGCGATAAAGCCAACACCTAAGGCAGAAACCAATTTATTTTTTATCATTTTTCTCATATCTCAATAGTGTTAACTTGTGATTAGAACGTAACGCGAACCGTCATCGAGATGTTACGCGAGAATGGACTCGACATGCTACGCTCGTTCTTGATGGTCGAGATATAGAACAAGTCTTCCATCTGACCTTGCAATTCGAGGAATTCCATGCCCAGATTGCGCTTTGCCCACTCGCGAGGTACGGTGTATTGCAGCGACAAGCTCGTGCAACGGAACGTGCTCTCTTTCATTACGAAACGCGAAGTATTATAAGTATCGCTCCAGTCGTTGATCCTCTTGAACGAGGTGATCTGACCTGCTGTGGTCCACCTGTCGTAGAGAGCGCGGCGATCGGCGTTATAATACGGCTTGATGTTCTCCACTTTACTTGCCAGAGTATTGTTGTACTGATTAGCACCGGTGGTGTAGTAGAACCATGCGGTCAGTGCCCAACCTTTCCAGTAGACAGTGGTACCGAACGTACCCCAGATCTTAGGATCAACGGTGCCGAACGGACGCCTGTCTTCGCTATCCCACTCGAAAGTCTCGGTGCCGTCGAGTTTCACGAAAACTTCGTTACCGGTCGCCGGATCAATACCCTTCGACTCTACGGCGAAGATGGTCTGCATCGACTCACCTTCCTTATATAAGAAGGCCGGATTTCTCTTCATTTCTACAATCTGGTCTGCTTTTTCCTGAGCCGACAAATTCGAATTGTTGATATCGTCTGTCGAAATAAGATCGCGATTGAAAGCGTCCAGAGCGGTACCAATCTCGAGGATGGTATTCTTGTTGCGCTGGGCGTTACCCATCAATGTCCAACGGAAATTACGCTCGCGGTTGTTGATAAGATCGGCCGAGATCTGCAACTCGAAACCACGGTTGCGCACCTTACCGATGTTGGCCTTGTAGCTTCCCATACCCGAAGCCGTAGGGATACTCAGGTTGGTGATAAGGTCGTTGGTGGTCTTATCGTACCAGTCGAAGATGATCGAGAAGCGATCCTGAAGGAAATTCAGGTCGGCGCCGAGGTTGACCTCACGTGTACTCTGCCATTTCAGTGCGGGGTTGCCAAGACCATAGATCGTCATACCGTACTCTCCGCGATAGTTGGAGTCGTTCACGTCGTACATACGCAATGCATCGTAGGCGTTGTAGCTGCCCTTCGAGCCCACGAGACCGTACGAAGCCCTTACCCTTGCCCTGCTGATCAGAGACTGGTTCTGGAGGAAAGACTCGTTGTGGAGGTTCCAACCCACACCGATCGCACCTGTCGGGGCGACGCGGTTGTCGCTACCGTACTCCGACGAGCCGTCTGCCGTAACAGTAAGATCGGCGTAGAAACGATTGTCATACATATAGTTGGCAAAGAAAGAACCGCTCAAACGACGGAGGATATTTTCACTACCGCTCGGGCGTCCGTTTTCGGGATAGAAGCTCGCCAAGGGCAGGAACATCAGGTCGGGACGGCTGAAACCGACTCCTCTGAAGCCATAGCTGTAGCCTTTGTCCTGGGCATAACGGCTCGTGATGCCCAACAACAAGAAGTGTTTCTCGTTCAGATATTTCGAATACTGCAAAGTCAAACGAGCATTGTGGTTGGTCTCCTGACCGGTAGTGTAATCATACGACCCTCTTTTCGAGACATCGTTTTCGTTCTCGAAGCTCGTGTGCTGCGGAGCAAGGAACTTGTCGGAATTTCGCTTCGTATGTAAAATCTGATAGGATAGCGTTGCTTTAAGAGCGTCAGTTATGCTCCACTCTGTGGCGAATTCATTCTTAATGGAGGTATAGCGCGATTCGTCCAACGAAGGCAGAGAAGCGTTGAACAGCGGGTTGGCGCTATACTGCCTGATCGTAGCGGGAGCACCGGCGCCGCCGACACTTAGATAGCCATTACCACCGGGGCCGTCATCCATAAAACGGATAGGATCGCCATTCTCATCGTAAGGCTGATAGTATGCATTCAACTTCGTGTAATCTGCAAAATTGCCATAGCGTGAGTTAGGACCATACATATTGGCAACCTCCACCCTGTTCGAGAATACAAAGTTATCTAACTGATAGTTAAGGTACATATTGCCGGTGAACGTATTACGATACGACCCCTTCATTACGCTGGTCTTGCGGATATTACCTATATCCACAGAATAGCGAAGCGCACCCTCGCCGCCCGACAGGGTCAGGTTGTGGGTGTGACTGAAACCTCCGTTCTTGCGAAGCGGGAAGTGCAGCCAGTCGGTATTTACACCGCGAGCTACATCCAACCTGCGTCGATAGTAGAGGTCTGAGTACATCATCGCAGTCGAGAAACCTGCTCCGGGGGGGGTATACATGCCGGCCAACAACTCGTAGTCCAGTTTCTCGGTGGCATCCATCAGGTTGTAGCTGCTCAGGTCGGGAGCCTCCAATGAGAAGTTGCCTTTATATATAACCCTCAACTTGCCTTCCTGGGGCTGTACGGTCGTCACGACTACCACACCGTTCGCAGCCTCGGTACCGTAGAGCGCCGTTGCCGAAGCATCTTTAAGTACGGTGATAGAAGCGACGCGGCTCTCGTCCAAGGCAACGAACTGCTCGATGCTCGCCGGGAAACGGTCAATCACGAACAACGGACGGTTGGCGTCCAATGCGTTCTCATAGTCGTTCTGATAGTCCATCAGAGATGTCGTACCGCGCATGGTGATGTTAGCCGACGTGATCTTGTTCGGGTCTGAACCAAACATGTTGCTCGGCATGTATTTGAACGCGGGGTCGACATTACTGATACCCTGGATCAGGCCTTGCGAGCTACTCTGTTGCAGTTCGCGGCGCGTGATCAATGTTGCAGAACCGGTAAACGATTCCTTGGGCCTGTCGAAGATACCGGTAACAATAACATCTCTGGCCGTTACACCGACTTCTTCGAGGCTAACGTTGATCGTCGACTGATTAGCCACAGTGATCTCGCGGGTGCTCATACCTACATACGAAAACTCCAGAGTGGCACCGCGAGCCACAGTGATCGAGTATTGACCACGGGCATCGGTAGTGGTACCGACATTGTCAGCACCGCGAACAGTGACACCCACGTTGCCAAGCGGTTTGCCCGACGAGTCGGTGACCCTACCTGTGACGGTGCGGCGTGTTGTCTGATCTTGCTGCTGGGATTCGGACGAAATGGCCGGAGCCGCAGTCATAGCGCCAACGGAGCACGCCAGAGCCACAAGGCACAGTCTCGTCAAAGAGAGCATTTTCACCACTTTCCTCCCGGAAAATGGCCTTGGACGATGTTTTTTCATAGATTTGTTATTAAATTATCCTCCCGCAATATTGCAGTAGGCGTTGTTGTATTGTATCACCTCGATAACCGTTGTCGAGGATATTATTTACACAAATATATTACAGTAATGATCTGTTTATTGACGCAAATGTAATAAAAATATTTACTCAATGACACACAATCTTATCATTTATTTTTCCTAATCGGGTCGGTTTTTAAACCGCCCGCATTTGCAAAAAATATACCACAGATACATACATCCACTTATTGTTGAAAACTTGTTTGTAAATTATCCCCATAAAAATTCGAGACAGGAGACGAGGGCGCGATATTAAAAAAATCGGATGACCATAAATTTTTTTACGGTCATCCGATTTTCGGCCGATTTTCAAGTGATTCCGGCGCGACTCGAACGCGCGACCCACAGCTTAGAAGGCTGTTGCTCTATCCGACTGAGCTACGGAACCATTTTTTCGATGGGTGCAAAATTAGTAAAAATTTGTTACTTTTGTCATCCCGAATTTAAATGTTGCTTTTTGGGAGATGAAAAAATGATTTTTGCTCGTCCTGTCGGGTGTTGCGTTCGAGGTGTAGATTGGCAAGAGCCGAACCTTAATTGTCGGGCAGGCAGGTCTGCTGATCGACCGGTCGGAGTTTATGCCCTGATAGCGAATGACCGATAACCCGCAAAAAAGGCAGCATGGCGAGTGACTCACTGTCGACCGAGGTCTGTGTCAGTGATAATCCGCTTTGAATACTGCTTGTGTTTCGACATAATCTGCCAGCGTCTCTGGTCATTGAGCATACCTCTCAATTAACCGTTTTGTCACTGGTTTTTAACTTTTATTTTACTTATCTTTGTGACCATGATTCGCTGGGTGGTGTGGCTTATCTCGTTGTTGCCGCTGTGGGCGATGTATATGGTGTCGAGCGCTGTGGCGCCGGTGCTGTATTATGTCGTGCGCTATCGCAGAGGTGTGGTGAGGCGCAACCTTGTCGAATCGTTCCCGGAAGCGACCATCGGGCAGATTAGGCGACTGGAGCGCAGGTTCTATCGCTTTTTTGCCGACATGGTGTTCGAAACGATCAAGATGACATCCATCTCGTCGCGCACCATAAGTCGTCGCATGAGGTTCACCAATCCCGAGGATATTGCGGCGGTGCTGGCGTCGGGGAGGTCGGTGTCGTTGTATTTGGGGCATTTGGGTAATTGGGAGTGGATAAGTTCGCTGCCCTTGTACTTCGACCCGAAGGTCATTGCGGGACAGGTGTATCGTCGGCTTGGCAATAAGGCGGTGAACGAGTTGATGTTGCGCAATCGCGAGCGCATGGGAGCCGTGTGTGTCGAGATGCGCGATGTTGCGCGGCGGATGAACGAATGGCGCGACAGGGTGAGCATCGTGGGCTATATTGCCGATCAGTCGCCGAGAAGGCATCAGATATACCATCGGGCGCCGTTCATGAATCACAATGCGGCAGTGTTGATCGGAACCGAGAAGTTGACCAAAAAGTACGGTTTCGCGGCGTGGTTCGTCGACGTGCGGCGTGTGGCGCGTGGGCGCTACGAGGCCACATTTGTGCAGTTGCACGAGCAGCCGTCGGAGTTGTCCGATTACAAGCTTACCGATCTTTATTTCCAACACCTCGAGCTGGCCGTGCGCCGCCAGCCCGAGATATATCTATGGACACATAATCGCTTCAAACATTGTGAAAACCGAGATTGATTTTGTTGTCCTGTGGGTCGACATGGACGATCCGCAGTGGCAGGCGGAATTCGAAGAGTATTCGGGGCGCAGCCGCGAGAAAAATGCGACCTCGGTGGCTCGGTTCCGCGACTACGGATTCCTTAAATATTGGTTCCGCGGGGTCGAGGAGTTTGCGCCGTGGGTGAGAAAGATCCACTTCGTTACGTGTGGACAGAAGCCGGAGTGGCTCGACGAGACCAATCCCAGGTTGCATCTGGTCGACCATAAGGACTATATTCCGAGCCGCTTTTTGCCATGTTTCAACTCGGGGGTGCTGGAGAGCTATCTGCATAAGATCCCGGGTCTGGCCGAGCATTTTGTGTTTTTCAACGACGACTTTTTTGTCACTGCGCCAGTGACTCCAGAGAGATTTTTCCGCGACGGACTGCCGTGCGATATTGCGGCGTTTAAGCCCAATATGGGCGGGTCGCAGTGGGCCCACATGCTGAAAAACAACATCGCCCTGATCAACAAACATTTCGACAAACAGGAAGTTTTCGAGCAGTGGCACGACAAGTGGTTCACGCCCGAATATGGCTCGAAGGCGCTTTGGAACCGACTGGCGCGATGCGGACACAGGTTCATGGCCCTGCGCACGCCGCATAACGCGCAACCATATCTGAAAACCACTTTCGAGCATGTGTGGGCGGCGTGCGAGGCCGAACTCAACGAAGCGTCGACACACAGATTCCGTACAAAAGACGACCTCACTCAGGAATTATTTCGCACATGGCAGATATGCGAGGGCAATTTTTTGCCATATAATACGTATATAGATACGAAGATGTTCCCTCTTGTGGTGCGTCCGCGGCAGGCGGTGCAGGCGGTCAGGGAGCAGCGATACAAGTTGGTGTGCCTGAACGACAATGTGCATATACGTAATTACCAGCAGGTTATGCAGGATATAGGCTCGGCATTCGAAACTATTTTACCCAAAAAATCAACGTTCGAGAAGTAGAGAAATGAAGACAATCAAAATTTCGGTGGTGATCCCAGCTTACAACGCCGAAAAATGGGTCGCGCAGTGTATCGAAAACATACTGTGTCAGACGTATAAGAATGTGGAGATTATCGTCGTTGACGACGGGTCGAAAGATGCCACGGCCGAGATCGCCGCCCGATATCCGGTCAACCTGCTGCGTCAGCCCAACGGCGGCATTTCGGTGGCGCGGAACAACGGGTTCGATGCCGCAACGGGGGACTATATCCATTTTATGGATGTCGACGACTGGATCAACCTCGAGTTTTACGAACACATGGTCGATGCCATAACGCTCACTGATGCCGATATGGCCTTGGTGGGGGAGACGATCCACGAGGTGAAGCCGGCATGGACGCATAACTACAAAGATCGACTGGTGGTTAAGAATATGGGCGATAAATTCGAGCTCACCAATGTCCACGAATATGGCTATACATGGCGCTATTTATTCAAAAAGTCGTTTATCGATAAGAATGAACTGCGATTCGAGGTGGGCCGTTATATCGAAGACATGCCTTATACGTTACAGGCGGTGTATCTGGCCGACAAGATAGTGACGGTACCCGGGGCGAAGTATTACTACAAAAAACGCCAGGGCTCGGTAATGAATCGCAAAGATAAAGAGGGCCGCCGAATACGCGAGGAGCATTGGCAATTGACCAAAAAATTCAGAGATCAATTCGTCAAACAGAACGGTCTGGAGGGCTATATCCATGTGCCACCCCTGCGCCATCAGTATAAGATACTCGAAATCCCGATGCTCGAAAGGTTCGACTATAAGGGTAAAACGAAGTGGTATCTGTTTAAAGTGGTGAAGGTTTTGCAGCGTCAGCGCAAGGGCTGGCATTCGGGCTTGCCCCGTTAGGGAGCATTAATATAGATCGCATCACGGTCTTTACGGACTGTTGTTCGTCGCAGTCGGGATAGGATTAATGACTATCATTCAAGAGGGCTTACGATCTTAACGACTTCGATTACTACTGTTTTAGTCGGATTATGAGCTGCCTCGCGAAGATATAGATCGTACCACGTTATTTATAGACAGCCTTCACTATAATGACCAGGACGACACTCAACTGTGGTCCTGGTCATTTTATATTGCAACTTAACGATCTTTCTCGAAAGCCGACGGCTCGGGGAACAGTGCTTCGAGGAATGGTTTCACACGCATGCGATCATCGTCGATGGCGCGTTGTGTATCGTTGAGGCAGAAGAGCGTAGGGTTGTAGCGCCGCAGGTAGCCCATGAAATCGGGACGCTGGACCTGTATCCGCAGGCTCTCGCGATGATTCACCCAGTGGAGATGCCCATGTTTCATGCCCAGGGCCCAGAACAGGAATGCCGATCGTTGGAGGTCGCCGTCGGTGCGCACATGGTGGGGTGCCGATGCTTTGATCTGTTCGTTGAAAATGTCCTCCACAGCGCGCTTGTAGTCGCTTTTCAGATAGGCGTCGATATTGTGATGCGGCACTGCGCCGATGAATCTACCCGTATGTTCTTCGGCCAATAGTGCCCCGCGATGCACCGCCGTACGGTAATATCCCACCCCGGCCTTCAGCAATTTCTTTACAGGCCACCGCAATTTACCCCCCATCTTACGTGTGAGGCGCACGATGGGATAGCCGTCGTCGCCGAAAAAGAAATCAGGAGTCACTGGTGCGCCGAAAAACATGTCGTCGTTGGCGAACAGGAAGTGCTCGGCAAGCCCTGGAATGCGGTACAGATAGTGCTCGATCACACTCGCGTTGAAGCAGGGCCGTGCCTCGGGCGGCAGGATCGCGCTATGGTCAACCACCTCGATGTGTGGATTCGATGTGTCGAGCCACGCCGGTATCTGGTTGTCGGTGACTATAAATATCTTGCGGATCCACGGGGCATACATCCCGGCCGAGCGGAGCGAATAGCGCAATTCGTCGTTGCTAATGTATCGGGCGCTCGAGTCGGTCTCGGTACCTTGGCGGAACTCGCCGGTTGTTGCGATCTTCTTCTCGAGCCATGACGGATCATGCCCGTCGACCCACATGTAGACCAGATCGATGTCGAACTTCTTGCTTTGTGTCATATCTGCTAAGAGTTGAGAATGGCTCCCATAGCGCATCCTGATCACGTCGTGGGCACTATGTGGGGCCGCTTTCTCTCGGTGAGACGGTCGTTGTCAGGCCGACAAACGCCTCGCTCCGTCGCCGATCACAACGTCGTATACTTTGGCGTCGATGCCGAATTTTTGTTTGTAGGCTGCTGTGGCGCGGCGCACAAAGTCGTCGTGTAGACCCTCTTTGACCAGGTTGATAGTGCATCCGCCGAAACCGCCACCCATAACCCGCGATCCGCTCACCCCGCACTCCTGTGCCTGCGAGACCAGAAAATCGAGCTCGGGGCAACTCACCTCGTATTTATCACGAAGCCCGGCGTGAGTCTCGTACATCAACTTGCCGACAGTCTCGTAATCGTCCTTGCCAAGAGCGGCCACGGCGTCCTGCAACCGCTGGATCTCCTCGACCACGAACTCTGCACGGCGATAATCTGTTGCATCTACTGCTCCGCGAACCTCCTCGAGAGTGTGCATATTAGCATCGCGCAGTAGCTCCACCCCGGGGTGGTTTTTCGCGATCTCGGCCACGACCCTCTCGCACGATGCCCGCCGCTTGTTGTATTCGCCGCCCGCCAGATTGTGAGTCACACAGGTGTTGAGCAGCACCAGACGGTAGCCTTTCGGGTCGAACGGAATATACTCATACTCCAACGACCGGCAGTCGAGTTTCATCAGGTTGCCCGCGCGGCCGCAGCACGACGCGAACTGATCCATAATCCCGCACATCACGCCCACATAGTTGTGCTCCGTAGCCTGCCCGATGAGCGCCAATTCGAACCGTTCGAAGCCCAGTCCGAAGATATCGTTCAGTGCAAAGCCGAAGCAACTCTCCAGCGCTGCCGACGACGACATTCCTGCGCCCAGCGGCACATCGCCCGAGAATACGGCGTCGAATCCACCGACCTGTTTCCAGCGCTTGGCCATCTCGCGGCATACGCCGAAGATGTAGCGTGCCCACTGTTGCGTGGGTTTATCATCCTCGCGCAGGCCGAACTCGGTGCTTTCGTCGAGATCCTGGGCATACACGCGAACTTTGTCCGTGCCATTAGCGCGAATTTCGCACCGCATAGCCTTGTCGATAGCACCGGGAAGGACGAAACCGCCGTTATAATCGGTATGCTCTCCTATGATATTTATACGACCGGGGGCAGTGAATACCGCCCCCGAACCGCCATACAATTTCTCGAACATAACTTATTCTGTAGGTATATTTTTATTCACATTCTTGCTGCCCGCCAATGCATAATAGAGCAGGAACAGCATGCCGGCGAATATCACCCAGTAGCTCGTCAGGTAGCCGGTGCCGCCGGTAAGGTCGACGATGCCGTTCTGCAACAGGGGCAGGATACCGCCGCCGCACACCATCACCATAAAGAAACCCGAAGCCTTCTCGGTGTACTTACCCAGACCCTCGGTCGCGAGGTTGAAGATACCGCCCCACATCACCGACGTGCACAATCCGCACAAAACCAACAGCGCCGCATTGACTGGCACGCTCTCCAGGCCGAAGAACGGCGCCGACTTGATAAACACGGGCATGCTCATCATGGTCTTAGGCAGCATCATGGCCGCCAGAACGAGCACGATACCCAGCACCGACATAGCCGAGAGCATCGATTTTGCCGACACTTTCTTCGCGATACCGGCACCCACGAGGCGCCCCACCAGCATCATGAACCAATACGTTGCGGCGACTGAGCCCGCGATAGCTTCGGCATTGGAGCCGAAACCGAGCGTAGTGTCGTTCTGCAACCACTTTTGAAGCACGTTCGGGATGCCTACCTCGACGCCTACATATATAAAGATCGCGATCGCACCGAGTACAAAATGGCGGAACGACAGGTGGCTATATTTGTCTTTCTCTGTTTTCGCAACCGTGGAGCGCGCTTTCTCGGGTATCTTGGTGAACGAGATAATGATAAACGCAAATGCGAAGATCGCCAAAGCGGCATACATCAATGGGAACACGTCGCTGATCACGGCATTCTTAATACCATTGGGGATCAGGATGCCCGTAATGATGATCACCGCCGTACCGCACAGCGAGTTGAACGACCCGCCGATCTGGATCAACTGGTTGCCCTTGTTGCCGCCGCCGCCCAATGTGTTGAGCATAGGGTTGACCACAGCATTGAGCATACACATCGAGAAACCGGCCACGAAAGCGCCCAACAGATAGACCACCATCGCCGACGAGTTGTCGATACTTCCCGAAAGAGTTTGGATACCAACACCGACGAATCCCACTGCTATGGCTGCCAGAGCTGTCTTTTTATATCCCAGCTTTTCGAGCATGATACCCGACGGGATGCCCATCACGGCATAGGCGATAAAATTGGCGAACACACCGAGCGTGCCCACCCAATTTGCGACCGTGAACTGATTCTTCAGGATGTCGCCCATCGGCGATGCGAGGTTCGTCACGAACGAGATCATACCGAACAGAAGCACCATTGCGATAATGGGCACTACGTAGTTTTTCTTTTGTTCCATTCTATTTTTTGATTATTTGTTTTGCGCCAAATGTACTAAAAAATTTTGGAGATAAAAAAATAATGGACTTACTTTGTCTCGGCGTAGGTTACGTTCTGTCGAAAGTTGGAATCGATGCAGCGAGGTGTCTTCGGGTGTGGCGGATATTTTTTCATTGTTTCAGCTAATATACATGCATTGTGAGCCCGACAAAGGCAGTTTGCGAAACATCTCGATCTGTTATTAGATTCTGGCGATTCAGGGGTTGAAAAACAGAGATATGAAGGGTATCGGCGTTGGCGCGAGTGGCTTCTATGCCAGCTCGACAAGGTAAGCGATGATCTAACTGATTATTATAGGGTCCGCATTCAACAGTAAGGTCGGTAGCAAAACAGCCTCAGTAAGTGTGTACGGAAAAATACAGGTAAAATAACTATAAAAGTGAACTGGTTAGGTGATTTATTCTTCGGGAGCGGTGTTGCGCATTCGATACTTATGTTGGCGGTGGTGATCGCCGTGGGTGTCGTGTTGGGCAAGATAAAGGTCGGAGGGGTGTCGCTCGGTGTTACATGGATACTGTTCGCCGGCATCGCATTCGCCCATTTCGGGATGCGTGTCGACAGAGAGATACTACACATCTTTCAGGAATTCGGACTCATTCTGTTCGTCTTCTCGATAGGGTTGCAGGTGGGCCCCGGCTTCTTCTCGTCGTTCAAAAAGGGAGGCGTGACGCTGAATATGCTCGCTATGGGGACTGTTCTGTTGGGTGTGGCGACTACTTATGTCATACATCTGGCGACCGATATCCCAATCCCGACCATGGTGGGTATAATGTCGGGTGCGGTTACCAACACCCCCGGGCTCGGAGCCGCGCAACAGGCAAATATGGATATCACGGGTGCAGACGATCCCGATATCGCGACGGGCTATGCAGTGGCTTATCCGTTGGCTGTGGTGGGGATTATTTTTACGATATTGGTGCTCAGATATGTGTTCCGTGTCGATCCCAAGGCCGAACAGGAGCGCGCCACGAGGCTCGACAGAGCGCGTGAATCGGCAGCCATAAGGCTCTCGCTGCGGGTTACGAATCCGGCACTTGACGGGATGAAGGTTGGCGAGATACACGATATGATCAATCGCAATTTCGTCATCTCGAGAATCCGGCATGCCAACGGCAATGTAAAAATGGTGAACGCCGAGACAGAGCTGCGCATGGGCGACGACATTCTGGTGGTTACATCGATGGCCGCCTCGCGCGTGATACGCACTTTTATCGGCGAGGAGACCGACCTGCAGTGGGAGCAGCTGGACACTCAATTCATTTCGCGCCGCATACTTATCACCAAGCCGGAATTGAATGGTAAAACCCTGTCGCAGTTGCGTTTGC
>QMCE01000597.1_pt1 | contig 18656 bp, 14 predicted proteins | sample 1821851 | NCBI WGS metagenome assembly QMCE01 (sample SAMN09453174, study PRJNA476694) | Termite gut metagenome, whole genome shotgun sequencing project. | isolation source: worker | host: Odontotermes sp. | place: South Africa:Pretoria | collected 2016-01-28
ACGTTCGACATTTCGATCCTCGACGTCGGCGACGGCGTGTTCGAGGTTCTCGCGACAAACGGCGACACCCACCTCGGCGGCGACGATTTCGACGAGGCCGTCATCAACTGGATTTGCGACGAATTCAAAAAGGATCAGGCAATCGATCTCCGGAGCGACAAGATGGCGCTCCAGCGACTGAAGGAAGCCGCGGAAAAGGCCAAATGCGAGCTCTCGCAGGCGATGTCCACCGACATCAACATCCCCTACATCACGGCCGACGCGAGCGGGCCGAAGCATTTGCAGCTGAACCTGAAGCGCGCCAAGCTGGAGGAGCTGGTCGACAACCTCATCGAGCGCTGCCGCCAGCCCTGCACCCAGTGCCTGAAGGACGCGGGCCTGTCGAACAAGGAAATCGACGAGGTGGTTCTTGTCGGCGGGTCGACCCGCATGCCGGCTGTGCAGGCGATCTGCAAGGAGATTTTCGGCAGGGAGCCGCACAAGGGCGTGAATCCGGACGAGGTGGTGGCGATCGGCGCGGCGATTCAGGGCGGCGTGATCGCGGGCGAGGTCCGGGACGTCCTGCTCCTGGACGTGACCCCGCTGACTCTGGGCATTGAAACGCTGGGCGGGGTGATGACCCCGCTCATTCCCCGGAACACGACGATCCCCGTGTCGAAGTCCGAGACCTTCTCGACCGCCGCGGACAACCAGCCGGCCGTGGACATCCACGTGCTGCAGGGCGAGAGAAAGCTCGCGAGCGGGAACAGGACCCTGGGGAAATTCCAGCTCGACGGCATTCCTCCCGCGCCGCGCGGCGTGCCGCAGGTCGAGGTGACGTTCTCGATCGACAACAACGGCATCCTGTCCGTGTCGGCGCGCGACAAGGCGACGAAGAAGGAGCAGTCCATCACGATCAAATCCGCTTCCGGCCTGTCGGAGGAGGAGATCAAGCAGATGGTCAAGGACGCGGCCGATCACGCGAAGGACGACGAGGCGAGGGAAAAGCTGGTGCAGGCCCAGAACCAGGCCGATCAGACCGTGTACCAGATGAACAAGACGCTGAAGGAAAACGAGGACAAGCTCGATCCCGAGGACAAGGCGAAGATCGAGGAGGCGTTGAAGAAGCTTGAAGAGGTCAAGGGCTCGGAGAACGTCGGCGACATCGAGGCGGCGCTGAAGGATGTGGAGCAGGCGTCGCACACGATGGCGCAGAAGATGTACGAGCGCGCGCAGCAGCAGCAGGCCGGCGCGTCGGACGCGGAGCCGCCCATGGGCGGCGCGGCGGGGACGGGGCAGGGCGCGGAAGGCCCGAAGCGCGGCGACGACGGCGTCATGGACGCGGATTACACGGTTGTCGACGACGACAAGGACGAGAAGAAATCATGAGCCCCGCCTTCTTTTCGGAATGATCCGCATGTTTGCGCAAAGCGCCCCCGGGATTGTCCGGGGGCGCTTTGCTGTCTAAACTGTTTCCCTTTCCCGTGAACGCCGCTATAGTTGTTTCATGCGGCGCAAAGCGGGCGGAAAATCGGCTCGAATGGCTCGTGACGACAGACCCCAAAGGGGGACGCGCTTCAATGAAGACATGCACCTCATTCCTGATCATGGCGCTTCTCGCGTCTGTCCTGCGGATCGGCTGCCTGCGCGCGGCCGAAGAGCCGCCGCCGCCGGATTTCCCGCCGCTCAACCCTGTTCAGCAGCCGCTCGCGATTGCGCGGGCCGCGACTGCGGCTGTGCTGCAAACGCTCCTGGCGACGCGGCAGGCCCGCGCGTTCAAACTGGATGAAAAAGACTTTGCGGGAAAACTCCCCGGCGTCGGCGCGCGGATCGAGTCCCTCAGGGCGTTTCTGGACAGGCTCGCCGGGGCGGGGGGGAAAAACATCTGGTACGGCGTCGCGCAGCGGGGAAGCTCCATCGCCGGACGGACGGGAGCGATGGGATGGGACTGGGAGGCGGGGGACGGAGACGCGCGGGCCCGCCTTCTCCGGATGGGTCTCGACGCCGGCGGGCTCGATGTGCAAACGCGCCGCATCGGCGCGGGGGAGGAGCGGATCGTCATCAGCCGGGACGCTGAAACGCGGAAGGAGCTGTTCGGCGGCGGAGACAGTCCGCAGGACAGCGGCTGGCGGAACGGGCTGGCTGCTTTTATGAACGGGAGGGAGGACAGCGCGGGCCTCTGGGTAAACGCCCGGCCGCTTCTGGGCCTCCTCACCCTCCTGACCGGCATCGATCTCCGCGCCGCGCTCGCAGCCCGTGCAATGGCTGCGCCCGCGTGGATTCGTCTTGAACTCTCAGCCAATCGGGAAGACACGGGGTTCGAGATATGCCTCGACAACATCCTGCCCGGGGACATCCGCAACAGCGGCGCGCCTCCCGTTCTTGTCCGCAATCGCGGCGGCGCCCTGTTCGAGGCGCATTTTCCCGCTCCGGAAGGCCTGGCGAACGCGCTCGGAGTCGACAGGGATGTTTTCGCCCTCGCCAACATCGACATCAGCGCGATGACCCCGCGCTCTGTCGGCGTGGCGATCCGCCGGAGCGATTCCGGCGCGCCGGCGTGGAACGCGATGTGCCTCATGCCGGACAGGGCGTGGTTTGTCGAACAGTTCGCGCGCGTCCGCGCGTGGCTTGAGGCGCTCGGCGCCGCGCCGTCGCCGCTTTTCGGCATAGAGGAGGCGCGATCGCGGCGGGGGGACGCCCTGTTCCGCATCCGCGCGGGCAGGCTGTCCCTGGTCGCGGGCGTTGTGGCGATCGACGCGCCGGACGCTGCGGGCGCGGGCAGCGAGAATGCGCTCCTCGTCCTCTCCCCGACGGCGGAGAGCTGGCCCGACCCGGAGGATTTGGCTGTCGGGGCGGGGGAGGCGCCGTGCGTCGCGGAATGGCGGATCAGCCCTGATCCGGCGGCGCGGGGGGAGCTCGTCCGCGCGCTCGCCGCGTTTTTCCGGAGAAAAGGGACGGGCGGTTTCAGCGAACGGTTTTTCGACGAATTCCTTCCCGATGCGGGCTGCGGCCGCATCGTTCTCGAAAACGGCGGCCTGGTCATGCGCTTCGCGCGCGTCCTTCCGCCCGCGTCCGGCGCGGAATGAAATTATTCCTCCCTTGCCTCCCCGCAGGATGATATGGTATAGTACGGAGCAATGGAATGGGATGGCGCCATGCGCGCGCCGCTCTTTGATGGAAGCCGAGACTTGCCATGACCGCGACCCAAACAACGCCCTCGCTCGACGATCTGTCCGGAAAAACCATCGGCGGATGCCTGCTCGAAAACCGCATCGGAAAAGGCGCGATGGGCGTCGTCTACCTCGCCAACCAGATCGAGCTCAAGCGGAAGGTCGCGTTCAAAATCCTCGATCCGAAATTCTGCGCCGACCGCTCCTATGTCGAACGGTTTGAAATGGAGGCGCGCGCCGCCGCCCAGTTGAACCACAAGAACATCGTCCAGGTCTACGACTTCGGTTCGGAAAACGGCCTGTACCACATTGTGAACGAATATATCGACGGCGGAACGGTGCAGCGGCTCATCGAGGAAAAGCACGCCATCCAGCCGGAGGAGGCTGTCGCGTTTGCCATCCAGGTCGCCGAAGGCCTCCGCGTCGCCGCGGGCGCGAACATCATCCACCGCGACATCAAGCCGGACAATCTCATGCTCACCCGCGACGGCGTGCTCAAAATCGCCGATTTCGGCCTTGCGAAAAGCATGACCCCCGAATCGGTGACGTCCGAATCCGGGCTTATCATGGGGACGCCGTTCTACATGAGCCCCGAGCAGGCGAAGGGCCTCCACATGGACGCCCGCTCCGACATCTACAGCCTGGGCGTCTCGATGTACTGCATGGTGATCGGCGACGTCCCCTTCGACGCGGACAGCGTCGTGGGCGTTTTGTTGAAGCAAATCTCGGCCGAACGGCCCGACCCCTGCGCCATCAAGCCTGAATTGCCGTCGGTTCTCGGCTCCCTCATCATGCGGATGATGGACAAGAACCCAGACAACAGGCCGCAGAATTCCGACGAGCTTCTTGAGGAGCTGAACACGGTTCTCGAAATCCTCAAGCCGGCGGCCCCGCCGCCGTCCCTGGCGGAAATTTCCGAAATCCCGGAGGATCAGCGCCACACGTTCAAGCCCATGCCGCTCAACCGGATCACCCGGATTGTGCGCGTCGAGGCGTCGGGAGACGTGCTGACCAGGATGATCACGAGCATCCAGGACGACAGCGGCGTGTCCATCGAGGCGGAGAACCCGTTCCCGCTCAACACCGTGGTCGAGGTGCGGTTCAACGATCCGGACAAGGGCGAGGAAATGTCGGGCCTGGGGCTGGTGCGCTGGTCGGACGCGACGAAAATGGGCGTGACGTTTGTGAAAGTGCAGCCGATTCCCAAATCCGGCGGCGCGGACGGGATGCGCCTGTCCGGCCCCATGGCGATAGCCGCCCTGACGGCGACGCCCATCCACCAGCGGCTTCTCCGGCTGATTTACACCGGGGCGGGGCAGTTCATGACGCTTGCGAAAATCGCCGGTTCGCTTGGGGTCGGCGCGAAAATGGCCGAAGACCCGGTGAAGACGTTCGAGCGGGCGTCGATGATAAAGCGGCATCCGGACGGCAGGCTCGAACTGCAATGGCCGAAGGACGAAGCGCTGCAGCGCGAAATCGTGGTGTGGATTGAGCGCCACGGGTTGAAGTGAAACGCTACCGCGCGAAAACCAGTCCGTACACTTCCAAAGCGCCGGCTTTGCGGCACGCGCGGGCGCAGTCCGCCATTGTCGCGCCGGTCGTCATCACGTCGTCCACGAGAAGAATCCGCCTGCCGCGCGCGCCGTCCCCGTTTGCGGCAAACACCCCCTTCATGTTGCGCAGCCGCTCTGCGCGGCGCAACAGCGCCTGCGGCGCGGTGCGCGTCCTCCGTTCCAGCAGATCGTGCCGCACAGCCAGCCCCGTTGCCTCCGCCACGCGATCCGCCAGAATCTTCGCCTGATCGAACCCGCGCTCCCTCGTCCTCTCCGGATGGGGCGCGACAGGCGCGATCACGTCCAGTTCCCCGAAAAAATCCGCCCCGCGCAGCCGTTCAGCCATCATCCCGGCCAGGGGACGGCCCAGTTCGGTCTCTCCGCCGTATTTGAAGGAGCGCACCAGGTTGCGCGCTCCGTGCCGATACCGCGCCACGGCGGTTGCCGCGTCGAGATGGAGCTTTTTTCCCCGGCAGCGGACGCAGCCGCCCCGGCCGCGCCTTCCGGACGGTTCGGCCGGAAACCCGCATCGCCCGCACGCCGCGCCGCCGATCCACTGCATGGCGCCGGCGCATGACGGGCAGAGATACGGATTGTCGTGCGCGAAAAGGGGTGCGCGGCACGAACGGCATCGCGGCGGCGCGAAACAGGAAAACGCCGCCTCGAACAGGGAACGGCACAACGCCGGCGGGAAATGCAGACTCATCGCATTTCTTGCGCGCAGGTTCTGATTTCCTCTTCGGACAAGCCTGTCATCCCGGCAATCTCGGCAACCGACATCTGCCGCTCCAGCATGCGGCGAACAATATCGGCCTGTCCTTTTGCCATCCCTTCGGCCTGTCCCTCCGCCCGGCCTTCCGCCCGGCCTTCCGCCCGGCTCTGCCGCAGCCGCGCCGCATTGTCCCATTCCCATTTCTCGCGCGATTCCTGACGCCACCGCATCTGTTCATCCGCCGACAGCTCCACCAGCCGCGCATATGCCTCAGCCATGACTGAATCCTTTCCCGTCAATGCCGCGAATTCCTCCCGCGTCCTGGACGAAATGAACTTGAGCCAGTTCCACAACGCCGTGCCGTCGCTGTCTTTCGGGATATTCGGCAACGCAAGCGTATGAATCTCCATCGAGTTCGGATACGATATGTCCGCGTCCGGATCATGAAGCAGAAAACGATGATGATACCGCGCGTCGTCCCATATCCGGAAGTCTGCGATGACAATGCAGATCGACTGCGCCATGCCCTGATAGCTCTCGCCCGCCTTCACCTGCCCCGCAACCATCTTCGCCGTGTACACCTGTATTCTGTCGAGAAGCTCCGGCGTGGGCCGCACCTGTATCTCGACATCCACATTCCGGCCGGAGCGGGTTTTGATGCGCACGTCGAGGGTGCAGAGTTTGTCGTCCTCGAATTCACGGTTCAGGTTGGGATCGCCGACCGCGAGGCCGGCGAACTCCTCGGCGGGAAGGCCGAGAGCGGCCTGAAGAAACGCTTCAAGCGGCGCTGTGTGGTTCGCGTCGCCAAAGAGCTGCTTGAAGACAAAATCGTATTTGGGCGACAGGATGTCGAACGGAGCTTCGGTCATTGAACATGCCTCCTGTGGTTTCAGTATATCCTCAGGAAACGTTGGCGACAATGCCGTTTGTGTGAATTTTCTGGCATATCGCCGCGCTTTTCCTAAAATTGGAAGGTTTGCAACGGCATGGCGGGGGAAGGACGGACAGCACAGGACAGGAATGCGGATAACACGATACCTGAAACCCGAGGTGGTGCGACTCGGCATGGCGAACGGCCATTTGGATGAAATCGATCCGGAAAAAGACCCGGAAAAGGAACACGCCCGCCTCAAGGAGGAGGTGGTCGCGGAATTGACCGATTTGTTCATGCAGACGGGCCAGATACGCAACAGGAACAAATTCCACCACGATCTGCTTTCGCGCGAGCGGAAGGCCTCGACCGCGCTGGGCAACGGCCTGGCCGTCCCGCATGTGCGGAGCATGCAGCTCAAGCAGTTCTGCATGGTCTTCGCCCGCAGCCGCGACGGCGTCGAATACGACAGCCCGGACGGCGAGCCTGTTCATCTGATTTTCGGCGTGGGCGCTCCGTCCTACGACGAGAAGACGACGGCTGAATACCTCCAGGTGTACAAATGGATCGCCCGCTGCTTCAAGGAAGAGGAATGGCTTTCCGCAGCCCTCCTGCAGGCGCAGGACGAACACGAGATCATTCACATTCTGTCGGGTCTGGATTGACTGGATTGACGATGGCGAAAAAGAACGCGAACGCCGCCCCGGACGAACCCGGCTTCGAGGCGCTCCTGGCCGAGGCCGAAAGCCTGGCGGAAAAGATGGAGGACGGCGGCCTCAGCCTCGACGATTCCATCCGCGCGTACGAAAAGGGCGTGGAGAATTTGCGGCGCTGCTCCGGCCTGCTCCGCGCGGCGGAGGAAAAGGTGCAGACGCTTTTGGAGAAAAACGGCGCGTTCAGCCTTGAGGAGCTTGACGCCGATCCCGGCGCGGACGACGACGGCGAGGATGAGGACTGATGGACACGGAATCCCCGGACGCAGCGCCTTCCGACGGCGCGGCGGAGACGACGCCCTTCGCCGCGGAAATTTTCGCGAAACAGCCTTTCCGGGCCTGTCGGTTGACAGCCGTTCTGTCCGCCGGCGATCGCCGGGCCGTCTTCAAGGCGCACGACGAGACGATGGACAGGCCTGTCGCCGTCAAGGTCATGCGCCCGTGGCCGGGACGGGAAGGGATTGCGGAGGAATTCTTTTCCCTCGCCGGAAGCGTCGCCCGCCTGCGCTGTCCGGGGACGGCCAGAGGCCTCGACGCGGGCAGGAGCGACGGGAATTTCTTCATGGTTCACGAATTCCTCCCCGGCGAGAGCCTCCAGCGCAAAATCGCGCGGCGGCAGACCGGGAGGCTGACGGAAAAGGAATCCCTCCGCCTCGCGAAGGAAATCGCCGAGGTGCTGCAAAATCTCTTTGAGCTCGGGAATCCCCACGGCAACCTGAAGCCGTCGAACATCATCGTCGCCGACGGGGGAAAGCCCGCTCTCGCCGACATCGGCTTCGCCTGGACCCTCGCCTGGCCGGGGGACGGGGAGGCGTTCAGGGCGTTTCCCGATTTTCTGCCTCCGGAGCGGCTGGCCGGGGAGATCAACATCGACATCCGGGGCGATCTCTACAGCCTCGGCGCGATCTGGTTCCGGGTTCTCATGGGCCGTCCGGTTTTTCAGGGCGATACGCCCGGAGAAACGGTGCGGATGCACCTTGAGGAAAAAGCGCCGGCCCTGGGGACGATCGATCCGAAAGTCTCCGCCGCGACGTCGCAGCTTGTTCGCTGGCTTCTTGAAAAGGATCGCGACGCGCGGCCGCGCACGCCGAAGGAATTTTTGCGCAAACTGGCGGATCATCCGCTGCTCGCGAAGGAGGAGGCCCCTCCTCCCCGCGACGCCGCTGCGGAACCTGATTGAAAACTGGAGGTCCCATGCGCCGCCTGCTTCCCTGTTTCACCGTTGTTCTTCTGGCCGCCGCCGCGCTTCCGGCGGGCGAATCCGGCTCCCGCGCCATGTCGGGATGGTTCCACGTGACCACGCCGACCGGCTGGACAGGACGCCGGTACATGGACGGCGACGAAATCTTCGCCGAGGAATTCGATTCCAACAGGGACGGCCGCATCGACGTCTGGCGCTTTTACCGGCGCGGCATCCTCACGTCCGAGGAGCGCGACGTCACCGGGGACGGCAGGGTGGATTACGTCTCCCGCTGGGACCCGAACACAGGAAACCTCGTCGCCGTCCTCCGCGACACAGGCAGGCGCGGCGTCAACGACGTCGAAGTCGAATACACCGCGAACCGCCGCTGGGAGGCGCGCCAGGACAGGAATCTGGACGGCATAGCCGACCGCATCGTCTTCGTCGACGCCCCGCAGGACATGTTCCAGCGCCTGGACATCGACCCCGCGGCGTACAGCGACATCGCCTCGGCCATTCCCCGCGAATCCTGGGCGGAAATGTGGTCGGACGACGGCTATACCGGCGCCATCACCGACTATTTCCGCTTCCGGCGGGGCACGCTCACGCAGTACGGAGAGTGGAACGGAAGGCGGATCGTCTGGCGGCGCGTCCCGCCCGATTTCATTCCGCGCCGCATGCCGCCCCCCGAACAGGCTCCTGTTCAGGCCGGCAGGCCGTATCCGGACGCCCCGTCCGGCGCGGGCGACCCGTACGGCGCGCAGCCGCGCGGCCGCAGCGCAACAGAGGAGGCCATCCGGAACCCCTTCGACGTCGCGGAGGGATACGGCGATTACGATCCCTATGCCGGGATGGACCGCCTGCCGCCGCCGCCCGCCTTCGCCGCGGCCCAGGGCGGCGCAGCCGAAGGGGGAGAGGCGCTTCCGCCGCGCGCAGAGCCTTCGGCCCCGGTCATGACCGAGCTCCCGAGGAACGAATCCTTCGCCCGATCCGTTCCGGCCCGCATGAGGCCGCCCGGCCAGTCTCCCCGCAGACAGGAATAGCATGACGACCATCATGACGCTGCCTGAAAACCTCAGGGACATCGGTTCCGAACAGTGGATCAACCGCGACCTCTCCTGGCTCGCCTTCAACTACCGCGTCCTCGCCCAGGCCGAGGACATCAACCTGCCCCTGCTCGACAGGGTGAAGTTCCTCGCCATCGTGTCGTCCAACATGGACGAATTCTACATGGTCCGCGTCGCCTACATGCGCCGCGCCCTTGAGGCCGGACAGGCAGTCACCGGCCCGGACGGCATGACGCCCCGGCAGCTTCTCGACCGCTCGCGCGAAATGGCGGGCGAACTCATGAACCGCGCGAACCGCTGCTGGTCGGACGACATCCTCCCCGCGCTCAGGGCGTCGTCCATCGACATCCTCCCCCCGTCCGAGCTGACAGCCGACGACAGGGAATACCTCGCGGCGTATTTCCGCGAACAGCTGCTGCCCGTCATCACGCCGACTGTCCTGGATTCCACCCATCCGTTTCCCCTCCTGACGTCCGGGGCGATCTACCTGCTGCTCCGCGTGTCTGCCCGCTCCGACGTCAAGAGCAATTTCTTCAGCAAGGCCGACACCGTCCTCATCCAGGCGCCTCTCGGATCGGAGGAATCCGGGATGGGCCGCTTCATCGCCCTGCCGCACGACGAGGGGACGAACCGCTTCATCCTTCTCGAAGACCTGATCGCCCTCTTCGCCGAGGAGATCGTCAACGGCTACGACATCCGGAGCGTGCACCCCTTCCGCATCACACGCGACGCCGAGCTCCTCCTTGAGGACGACCGCTCCGAAGACCTCATCATCGCCATCAGGGAAGGGCTGAAGAGAAGCCGGTGGGGCGCGGCGGTCCGCCTGTCCGTGTCCAGCACGGTTCCCGAGGACGAGACGAAGTATCTCTGCGAACGCCTCGACCTGGAACCGCGGGACATCTTCCGCGCGACAGGCATTCTGGACCTGAAGAGCCTGTTCCACCTGCTTTCCCAGGTGGATCGCCCCGACCTCCGCGAACCGCCCTGGCCCCCGCAGGCGCATCCGGCCTTCGCGGGCGGGGCCGACATTTTCGAGGTCATCGCCGGGCGGGACGTGCTGATAACCCTTCCCTACCAGTCCTTCGATCCCGTGACAAGGCTGATCGAGACCGCGGCCGACGACCCGGCCGTCCTCGCCATCAAGATAACGCTCTACCGCGTCAGCGGCAAAAGCCCCCTCGTCCAGGCGCTCATCCGCGCCGCAGAGCGGAAGAAGCAGGTGACAGCCCTTGTCGAGCTTCAGGCGCGTTTCGACGAGGAGGCCAACATCACCTGGGCGCAGCGGCTCGACGCCGCCGGAGCGCACGTCATCTACGGCGTTGTGGGGTACAAGACCCATTCGAAGGCAGCCCTCGTCATCCGCCGCGAATCCGGCGGCATCCGCCGCTACTGCCATCTGGCGACCGGCAACTACAACGACAGGACGGCGCGGCAGTACACCGATCTGGGGCTTCTGACCGCCGACCCGGATTTCGGCGAGGACATATCGTCCTTTTTCAACGTCATCACCGGCTACAGCCTGCCGCCCGTGTGGAACCACATCGAAATGGCCCCCACAGGCCTCCGCGCCCGCACCGTGGCGATGATCCGGCGCGAGGTCGAGAAGCACACGCCGGAGACGCCCTCGTTCATCCGCGCCAAGATGAACTCGCTCATCGATCCGCAGATCATCCGCGAACTGTACAAGGCCAGCCGGGCGGGCGTGAAGATCGATCTGCTGGTGCGGGGACTGTGCCGCCTCCGCCCCGGCGTGCCCGGCCTTTCGGAAAACATCCGGGTCAGGAGCGTCGTCGACCGCTTTCTTGAGCATCCGCGCATCTTCCATTACCATAACGGCGGCGACGAGGAGGTGTATCTCTCGTCGGCGGACTGGATGGAGCGGAACATGGACAGGCGGCTGGAGCTGCTGTTTCCCGTGAACGATCCGGACTGCCGCCGCGAGGCGCTCGCCGTTCTGGACGCCGGATTCGCGGACAACGTGAGCGCGTGGCGGCTGCTTCCCGAAGGCGCCTACAGCCGCGAGACGCCCGCGCCCTACGAGCCGATATACCGCAGCCAGGAAAAGCTCTACCAGCGCGCCGTGGCGATGGCGGTCACGTCGCGGGAGGAAAAGCGGCACGGCGTGTTTGTGACGCGGACCGCCACGGGCGGGAAAAAACGCAGGACGGGGAAGTGAATGGAAGACTCTCTGCGCGGCGCGAACATCCTCCTCGGCGTTACCGGCGGCGTCGCCGCGTACAAGGCTGTCGCGCTTGCCAGCAGCCTGACGCGGGCCGGCGCGTCCGTGGACGTCGTGATGACCCCGGCGGCCCGCGAATTCGTGACGCCGCTCTCCTTCGCCGCCGTCACCCGCCGCAAGGCGCACACGGAGCAGTGGGAGTCGGACAGGAAGCCGGAGCACATCGCTCTCGCGGAGCGGCCGGACGCGATAGCCGTCGCTCCCTGCACAGCCAACACCATGGCGAAGCTCGCCCACGGCATTGCGGACAATTTGCTGACAAGCGTGCTTCTGGCGACGAAAAAGCCCGTCCTGCTCGCTCCCGCCATGAACGCGGGGATGTGGACAGCCGCCGCGACGCGGAGGAATCTGGAGATTCTCCGGGAGGACGGGTACCGCTTCGTCGGCCCGGACGAGGGGCGTCTCGCCTGCGGCGACAACGGCGTCGGGCGGATGGCCGGGCCGGAAGCCATATTCGAGGTTTTGGAGAACATGCTTGCCGGGATGGCAAATAACGGAACGCGCATGAAAGAACGCCCATGAACAACCCTGTCGCCCGGATAATCGACGTGAACCTGAACCGCGCGGGCGAAGCCCTCCGCACGATGGAGGAATACGCCCGGTTCGCCATGGAATCCCCCGCGCTCTCGGGCCGCTGCAAATCGCTCCGGCACGCGCTGTCGCGCGCTGCCGGGCTGTGGAACAGGGCCCGCGCTCCGGAGGACGGGACGCTCGCGAACCGCGACATCGCGGGCGACGTCGGCGCGTCGCTGAAGACCCCGGAGGAAGGCAGCCGCCCGGACGCCCTCTCCGTCGCCTCGGCCGCGTGCCGCCGCGCGGCGGAGGCGCTCAGGGCGCTGTCCGAATACGCGAAAATCGACAGCCCCGGACCGGCCGCGGAGTTTGAAGCCATCCGCTACGGCGTGTACGCCGTGGAGCCGCTCCTGCTTGCCGGGGCGGAGCGGAAAAGGAGCCTCGCGAACGCGCGCCTGTACGTGCTTGTCACCACCTCCCTGTGCAGCGCCGACGCGGGGACGGCGACGCGGGAGGCTGTCGCGGGCGGGGCCGACGTCGTCCAGCTCAGGGAAAAGGAAATGGAGGACGGGGCGTTCCACGCCCTCGCCGCCGAACTGGCGGAAATCTGCCGCGCGGGCGGGGCCCTGTTCCTCATCAACGACAGGCCGCACATCGCGTCCCTCGTGGACGCGGACGGCGTCCACGGAGGGCAGGGGGATTTGCCTGTCCATTTGACGCGGCGTCTTCTGGGGCCGGAGAAGATTATCGGCCGCTCCACGTCCGGCCCCGAATTCGCGGAAAAGGCCCTGGCGGAAGGAGCCGATTACATAGGCGTCGGCCCCGTGTTCGAGACCAGCACCAAGAAGCACCGCAGGGCTGCGGGCCTCGACTATGTCCGCTGGATTGCGCAATGGGGCGGCCCTGCGGGAAAACTGCCGTATTTCGCCATCGGCGGCGTCAACAGGAGCACCATCGACGCCGTGCTGGACGCGGGCGCGCGCGCGGTCGCGATTTGCACAGGCGTCACCATGGCCAGGGACATAGCGGCCGAGACGGCGTTTTTCAGGGACAGGCTGGCGCGAGCCGAATAGTTCATAAAAGGACCCATCCGCAATGGACAACAAGGGCGATTTCAGGATTTTCGGCCGGAGCGGCGCCGATCGCATGCCGGGGCCGGATCGCGATCCGGAGCTGGGCGCGGCGACGGGGTTTTATTACGTCACCCCGGCGGACGACGACACCCTTTCCGGGCGGCGGGTGTATTCGCGCCTCGTCACCCTCCCGACCTATATCCTCCGCGAGCTGCTGAAGGGCGTGATCCTTTCCGCCGCGGTGTTTTCGCTGATCCTCATGGCCGTGTTCGCGGGACAGGTTCTGCGCGACGGCATCGGGCCCTATACCCTTGCCCGCGTTCTGCCGAATTTCGTGCCGCTCATCTGCCCGTTCGTCCTGCCCCTGGCCATCATCACGGGGATTCTCATCTGCTACAGCCGCCTGTCCAGGGACAACGAAGTCCTCGCCGCCTACGCGGGCGGGGTGAATCCCTTCTGGCTGATGTTCCCCGCCATCCTCACCTCGATCCTCGCCATTTTCATCACCCTCACCCTGAACGAAGTCGCCCTCATGCCGGCTATCCGGAACATCGAGCGCCTCGTCATCGAGGATCAGGCGAACATCCTCCGCCGCATGATCACCCGCCCCGGCAACATCACCGTCCAGACCGGAACGGAATACGTCGCCATGTCGAAGCTGGACCCGTCGCGGGACCCGTTCGGCCGCGCCAGCCTGGACATCACCCGCTTCGCCATGGCCGGGGGAAAGGACGCCGCGCCGGAGAATTTCGGCTGGGACCCGGACTATCCGTATCCGGCGAAGCGCGTTGTGGCCCGTGATCACGAGGTCCGCGATTTCTCCGAGCGCCTGGGCGAGGAAATGACCATGAAGATGCTGGTCGCCAAACCCATTTTCCAGGACCTGCACATCGCCGACATCAACCGCACCTTCATCGCGACGGGAGAATCGGGCGAGGAGCGGATCGCTCTCGGAGGAAGGCCGAACGTGACGATCCACTCGAACCGCTCGTCCTTCTGGCCCATCCTCCTCCTGTCGGAGACGCGGCGCGAGGCCGAGGACAAGGTGCGCGAACTCGAATCGCTCAAGATGGACAACCTTTCGGAATCGCAGCAGACCGCGGCGCGGCAGATGCTGGAGAGGCAGCGATCCCTGCTCCTGGATCGCACGGCGGAGATCAACATGCGCCTGTCCCTGTGCTTTTCCTGCCTGGCGTTCGCGATTCTGGGGATTCCCCTGGGGATGCGCACGCGCGGATCGCTGGTCGCGTCCTTCGTGTGGGGGATTGCGGCGGCGGGGCTGTATTTTCTCGCGCTCAAATCCGCCGAATCGCAGGTCGCGCGGGGGATGGTTCCGTACTGGGCGATCTGGATTCCCGACGCGGCTGTGGTCCTGATCGGGATTGTCCTGTGGTTTTTGAACACCCGCCGCGAGTAGAGTCTGGAAGAGAATGATCAAGAACCGCTATACGCTTTTCCGGCGTCTTGTAAACCGCCTGCACGGCGTGTCGCCGATTTTTCAATTCACCAAAAGAATCTCCCGGCCGCTCAAAATCATGCGGCTCAGGAAAAGAATCGCCGCGCTCCGCCTTCCCCCGTCCGGGCTGGAGGACGATCCGCTTTTCACCGCGATTGAAATCGAAACGATAAACCGCTGCAACGGTTCGTGCGGATTCTGCCCGGTGAACCGCGGGGCAGACCCCCGGCCCTTCGCGAAGATGCCGGACGAACTGTTCCGGGCCATTGTCGACGAACTGGCGGGCATGGAGTACAGGCATGCGGTATCCCTGTTCTCCAACAACGAACCGTTTCTCGACGCGCGGATATATGATTTCGCGGAATACGCGAAATCCCGCCTGCCTTCCGCGCAGATCGTCCTCTATACGAACGGCTCGCTGTTGAATGCGGAGCGGTACAGGCGGATAATCGACAGCCTCGACATCCTTGTGATTGACAATTATTGCAGGGACTACGCATTGAACCCCAATGTGGAAGAGATCGCGCGGTACATCGATCTGCATCCGGAATTGTGGAACAGGACGGAAATCAAAATACGCTATGAAAACGAGGTGCTGACGACGCGCGGCGGACAGGCTCCGAACGCGCGCCGGAAGCCCGCCGCCCCGCTGCGGATCGGGTGCCTCCTGCCGACGCGGCAGATGATCGTCAGGCCGGACGGCAAGCTGAGCCTGTGCTGCAACGACGCGCTGGGAACCGTGACCATAGGCGACGTGAGCGCCGGCGGGCTGGCCGCCGCGTGGAACAGCGAGACGGCGCGAACCATCCGCAGAAACGTCCTCCATTCGCGGGACTGTTTCGAAATCTGCAGAGGCTGCGATACGATGTACTGATCCCCTCCTTTTCGTTTGACAGGAAAAAAATCCTGCCGCATACTCGGTTCAAGTTGAAGCGATCGCCTTTTTCCAGACAACACCCCCTCTTCGCGGGATTTACAACGGTTTTCGCCGCGGGAGTCCGATATATCTATACCATTCCCCGCCTTGGAGGAGGATGGGCGTGATATGTTTTTACAGGGATTCGCTGCAGGCGCATACCGCTGTATGCCGCCGGGAGAATTGCAAAAAAGACGCTTTTTACAGTGCTTTTTGAGATGGGTGACATTTTTGTCTGAAAGAAGGAGAACAATGTAATGGCAACCAAGAGCAAGAGAGTGTACTTCTTCGGCAATGGAAAAGCCGAAGGACGAGGCCTCCCCAAGGAGGTGCTCGGCGGAAAAGGACAGGGCCTGGCTGAAATGTCCTCAATCGGCCTGCCTGTTCCGGCAGGCTTCACCATCACCGTAGACACCTGCGCGCTGTATTACGAGCTGGGGCGCAAATTCCCCAAGGACTTCGAGGCCGAGGTGAAGGACAACCTCAAGAAACTCGAAAAAGCCACGGGGAAAAAATTCGGCGACGTCAAGAATCCCCTCCTCGTCTCCGTCCGCTCCGGCGCCGCCCGCTCCATGCCCGGCATGATGGAGACGATCCTGAACCTGGGCCTCAACGACGTCTCCGTCGCCGGCCTCGCCGCCAACACCAAAAACCCCCGCTTCGCCTACGACGCCTACCGCCGCTTCATCCAGATGTATTCCACGACAGCCATGGGCCTCTCCAAGGAACCGATGGAGGAGATGCTCACCGAGATGAAGAAAAAGGCCGGCGTCAAGACCGACCCCGAACTCTCGGCCGATCACCTCAAGCAGCTTTGCGAGGAATTCAAGGCGTATTACAAAAAGAACATGGGCGGAAAGCCCTTCCCGCAGGAACCGATGGATCAGCTCTGGGGCGCGGTCAAGGCCGTGTTCGGCTCCTGGATGGCGGAGAAGGCCGTCACCTACCGCCGCGTTGAAAAGATCACCGATCTCCACGGCACAGCCGTCAATGTCCAGGAGATGGTCTTCGGCAACACCGGCGACAATTCCGGCACCGGCGTCTGCTTCACGCGCGACCCCTCGACAGGCAAGAACGTCTTCTTCGGCGACTGCCTGATCAACGCCCAGGGCGAGGACGTCGTCGCAGGCATCCGCACGCCGCTCAAGCTCTCCGACCTCGGCAAATACCTCCCCGCCGCCTGGAAGCAGCTCCAGAATGTCCGCACCCAGCTTGAAAAGCATTACAAAGACATGCAGGACATGGAATTCACCGTCGAGAACGAAAAGCTCTTCATGCTCCAGTGCCGCACCGGCAAGCGCACCCCCGCCGCAGCGTTCAAAATCGCCGTCGACATGGTGAAGGAAAAGCTCATCACCAAGGAAGAGGCTGTCACCCGCATCACGCCCGAGGACATCGAGCGGATGTTCTACCCCGTCATCGCCGAGACGGACAAAAAGAAGCTGGAATCGTCCTTTGTGGGCGAAGGCATCAACGCCGTTCCCGGCGCGGCGGCGGGACAAATCATGTTCACGGCCGAAGCGGCCGAAGCAGCCTATACCGCCGGGAAGAAGGTCATCCTTGTCCGCAAGGAAACCTCTCCCGAGGACGTCGGCGGCATGCACGCCGCGCAGGGCATTCTGACCGCGACAGGCGGCAAGACATCCCACGCCGCCGTGGTCGCGCGCGGCTGGGGCAAGTGCTGCATCGTCGGCGCGGACATCCTGGACATCAATGTCGAGAAGAAGCAGATGGTCGTCAAGGGCAAGACCTACAAGGAGGGCGACTGGCTGACGCTGGACGGCTCCTCGGGCGCCATCTATTCCGGGCAGTTGACGCTGAAAGACCCTGTCCTCCCGCCCGAGTACAAGACGCTCATGGGCTGGTGCGACGAGATCAGGAAGCTGAACGTCCGCACAAACGCGGACAGCCCGGCTGACGCGCGCAAGGCTGTCGAGATGGGCGCCGAGGGCATCGGCCTCTGCCGCACCGAGCACATGTTCTTCGAGGGCAGGGAGAGGCAGCTTGCGATTCAGTCGATGATTGTCGCGGACAACACCGACGATCGCGAAAAGGCTCTCTCCAAGCTGCTGCCGTACCAGCGGAAGGATTTCGAGGGCATTTTCGACGCGATGGACGGCAAGCCTGTCACCATCCGCCTCATCGATCCGCCGCTCCACGAGTTCACCCCGAAGGACGATGCGGGCGTGAAGGAATTGTCGAAGGTGACGGGTCTGTCTCCCGACCGCATCGCGGCGCGCATCGATCAGCTGCATGAGTCGAATCCGATGCTGGGGCATCGCGGCTGCCGCTTGTGCATCACGTATCCGGAAATTCTCGACATGCAGGTCAGGGCGATTATCGAGGCGGCTGTTCTCTGCGCGAAGCGCGGGAAGAAGGTGTTCCCCGAGATCATGATTCCGCTGACCATGGCGTCGAAGGAATTCTTCATTCTTGAAAAGCGCGCCCGCGCGGTGGCAGACGCCATTGTCAAGGACGCGAAGTCCAAGGTGAAGTATTTGATCGGCACGATGATGGAAATTCCGCGAGCGACGCTTATTGCGGACAAGATCGCCGAGAAGGCCGAGTTCTTCAGCTTCGGCACGAACGATCTGACGCAGATGACGATGGGGCTTTCCCGCGACGACGCCGGCCGGTTCCTCCCCGAGTATGTGGATGAGAAGAAGGCGGGCGTGTTCAAGGCTGATCCGTTCCAGGTGCTGGATCAGGAGGGTGTGGGGCAGTTGGTGAAGCTGGGCATTGAGAAGGGCCGTTCGACCCGTCCGAATCTGAAGATCGGGATTTGCGGCGAGCACGGCGGCGAGCTTTCCAGCGTGAAATTCTGCTGTGCCAACGGCATGAATTATGTGAGCTGTTCGCCGTACCGGGTGCCGATTGCGCGTTTGGCGTGCGCCCAGTTCGAGGTTGAGGCGAAGAAGGCGAAAAAGGCTGCTCCTGCGAAGAAGACGGCGATGATGAAGAAGGCGCCTGCGAAGAAGAAAGCGCCTGCGAAGCGCAAATAGCGTTTTGCATCTGATTGCGTTGTGATGTGCGTGAATGCGGCTGCCGATGCTGGCGGCCGCATTTTTGTAGATGGGGAGCGTTTGCCGGCCCTGAGCGAAGCCGTGTCGTTGTGTCCTGCGCGGTGAACCTGCCCCGCGAGGGAGCGTGGTCCAGCGGAAGGCTGGTCGCGGGGTGTGGGGGCGCGATGAGCCCCCACGTCCTGAAATGTGAA
>QMCE01000600.1_pt1 | contig 18626 bp, 14 predicted proteins | sample 1821851 | NCBI WGS metagenome assembly QMCE01 (sample SAMN09453174, study PRJNA476694) | Termite gut metagenome, whole genome shotgun sequencing project. | isolation source: worker | host: Odontotermes sp. | place: South Africa:Pretoria | collected 2016-01-28
ACTAAATGCGATCATTGAGAGCATTTAGGATTCCGCAGCGATAGCGAGGAACCCCGCAGGGGTGAGGAAGTGCGGATAGCACTGACGAATCAATTACGAAATGAAAACGTGAACGTAATTCGTAATTGATTTGCGCGGGGCACGCCAAAACATCCGGCTCCGCACCCCATTCCCTGTTACTATTTTTGACCCCAACGGGAATCCGGCAAAACTTTTTTAATAATGACATCTTTTGTCACACCAAAGCAAGTATCTTTGATTCAGAAGGAAATCACATGAACTCATCGAACCCAAACCTCGCCATTATCTGCCTCGGAACCGAACTCACCCAGGGGTTCACTCTGAACACAAACGCCCAAATGCTCTCGGCTAAAGTGCGGGAACTCGGTTTTGATGTGGCGTATCACCTCACCCTTCCGGATAGCGCGGCGCTCTGGAAAAACACATTCGATATGATAACCGGCGCCGGTGTGGAAACCGTGATCATCAGCGGCGGGCTCGGCCCGACTGCCGACGATAAAACGCGTTTTCTGATCGCGGAAACCCTCGCTCGCCCTCTCATTTACCACGCGGAATGGGAAGCCCGGATTCAAAAACGTTTTGCGGAGCGCTCACGCCCCTACCCTCCGGAAAACCGCGTGCAAGCCCTGTTCCCCGAGGGTGCCGAAGTTTTTGAAAACCCCGTAGGGAGCGCGCCGGGTTTTAAAATCCGTCAAAATGATGTCACATTTTTTATGATTCCGGGCGTTCCCTTTGAAGCCGAAACCCTGTTTGATCTTCATATTATGCCGTGGTTAAAGGCAAAGCGAAATGTCCCTCTTTACACCCGCGAAATTCATTTGATGAACATTCCCGAAGCGGAGCTGGAATCCTGCCTGAAAAAGATTTCTTTTCCGGATTCCGTTTCATGGAGCAGCCTCCCCGAACCCGACGGGATTGTTTTTCGCCTTTACAGCCACGAGAGCGCGGATATTTTGGGTTCCGTGATGAGCGAAGTTCAAAAAACCGTAGCCGAAAATTCCGAAGCGGTTGTTTTTTCCGAAAATGAAGAAGATTTGATTCGGCGTATCGTGAACATTCTGCAAACGCGAAACGAAACTTTCGGCACCGCAGAATCCTGTACCGGAGGTCTCATTGCCTCCGAAGTAACTCGCCATGCAGGCGTTTCCGGCGTATTTTCCGGCAGTATCGTCGCCTATCATAACGAAATCAAGGAAAATCTTTTGCACATCCCGGCAGAAATGATCGCCGAAGCCGGAGCGGTCAGCGAAACGGTGGTAAAAGCCATGGCAGAAAATGCACGCAGGGTTCTCGGCTGTGATTGGGTTCTCGCCACATCGGGAATTGCAGGCCCGGGCGGCGGAAGCACGGAGAAACCGGTGGGGCTCGTGTGGATGGCGGTGGCCGGCAAACGAGAAATTTTCACTTTTTTTGAAAAATTTTCGGGAAATCGAGAACAAATCCGGATAAAAAGCGTTTATAAAGTATTGCAGCAATTTTTTCTGCAATTAACTAAACAAAAAAACACTTGCTTTTTTGTGCAGTAGTTATTACATTTAAAATCAATCAATGGAGATTACCATGGCAAAGAAACAAACCCCGGCAGCCGCCCCCAGCAGTCTTAACGGAGAAAAGGCTAAGGCAGTGGAAGCCGCGATCGCGCAAATTGAAAAAAATTACGGAAAAGGTTCCATTATGGCCCTCGGGAGCCAACCGGTGGAAGATATTCCGGTTATCCCAAGCGGGAGTATTCAGCTGGATATGGCACTCGGTGTCGGAGGGTTCCCCCGCGGGCGCATTATCGAAATTTACGGGCCGGAATCTTCCGGTAAAACCACACTGACCCTCCATGCGGTGGCGGAAGCGCAAAAACTCGGCGGTGTCGCCGCTTTTATCGATGCGGAACACGCTTTCGATGCCGCTTACGCAAGAAAACTCGGGGTAAATATCGAGCAACTTCTCGTTTCTCAACCCGACACCGGAGAGCAAGCCCTGGATATCGCCGAAACTCTGGTACGCTCGGGCGCCATTGATATTATCGTAATCGACTCGGTTGCCGCCCTCGTTCCGCAAGCGGAAATCAACGGCGAAATGGGAGATTCCCACATGGGGCTCCAGGCTCGCCTCATGTCCCAAGCCCTCCGGAAACTGACGGGAATTCTCTCGAAATCAAACACTTGCCTTCTCTTTATCAACCAGCTTCGCATGAAAATCGGCGTGATGTTCGGGAACCCGGAAACCACCACCGGCGGTAACGCGCTCAAATTTTACGCCACTCAACGCATCGATATTCGCCGTATCGCCGCGATCAAAGACGGCGAAGAAGTCATCGGTAACCGCACGCGCGTAAAAGTGGTGAAAAATAAAGTCGCCGCGCCGTTCACCCAGTGCGAGTTCGATATTCTCTACGGGCAAGGCATTTCCCGTGAGGCTTCCATTCTGGATCTCGCTACGGAGCTGGATATTATTCAGAAAAGCGGTTCCTGGTTCTCTTATGAATCCGAACGGATCGGTCAGGGCCGGGAAAATGCACGTTTATTCCTGAAAAACAATCCGGAAATCACCGCCAAAATCGAAACACAAATTCGTGAAAACATGAAAGATGTCCACCTCTTTACTTTAGGTGAAGACGAAGGAGTCGCTTCCACAGAAGAAACTTAACTCTTATGTTCATTCCCTGAAATGTTCGGATTTTGAGATGTATTCTGTGTCAAACAAAGTAAATTTTCCAGAAATACTTTCGTACAACAGGAAAATTTAACGGAATATGGCGCAAATAGCGATACACATTTGAAAAATCTTTCAAACGTTTATCGAAATCCATTAAAAAACGGACCTTTCACGGAAAAAACTCTCCGGCGGTACGACGGTTTACGGAAAAGCGGACTTTAATTTTTAGCCATGTGATTTGGTTTGCTTTTTGAGAGCCCGAGTGCTAAGGAGCCAAAAGACCCTTGTCCGAAATTCGGATAAGGGTCTTTTATCAAACAGTGTGCACCGCCACTTTGTCCTTGCCCCTTGATGAAATTTTCTCTAAACCCCAAAAGATCCCGGAGCCTGAACTCCTTGTTGCGCATCCGTTGAGTTCGCGTGGCTATATAAGATTTTTCAATAAGTATGATTTTCCCTGAGAGAGGAACCCGGGTTTCGGATTTTGTTATATTTCCCATGAAATTCGGAGTTTAAGAATGTCCAAGTATTTTCCTGTAATCGGTCTTGAAATTCATTGCCAGCTTGCCACGCGCACCAAGATGTTTTGCGGTTGTGAAATCGAAGTGAATACGAACCCCAATAAGCACGTTTGTCCGGTATGCCTCGGAATGCCGGGAGCGATGCCTGTCCCCAATAAAAAAGCGGTGGAATATGCGATTCGCCTCGGGCTTGCCCTTCACTGCGAAATTGATCTGAACGCCATGTGGACGCGGAAAAATTACTTCTATCCGGATTTACCGAAAGGCTATCAAATTACGCAAACCGGCGGGCTTCCGGTGTATGACCACCCGATTTGCAAAAACGGTTGGATTGAAGTCACGCTCGCCGACGGCACGGTAAAGCGCATTGGAATCACACGGATTCACATGGAAGAAGATGCCGGAAAACTCGTTCACGATGCCTCGCCCTCGGAAAGCCTGTTCGACGCGAACCGTTGCGGCACGCCGCTGTGCGAAATCGTCACCGAACCCGATATTCGAAGCCCGGAAGAAGCGGTGCTCGCGCTTCAAAAAATCAAACAGATTCTCGAATATACCGAAGTTTCCAACGCGAATATGGAAAACGGGAATATGCGCTGCGACGGCAATATCTCACTCCGGGCGAGCGAAGACGCTCCCTACGGCACGCGTTCGGAAATCAAAAACTTAAACAGTTTCTCCAATCTGGAAAAAGCGCTCAAAGCGGAAATGCTTTACCAGAGCCTCGTACTGGATGCCGGAAAAGAAGTGGAACAATGCACCAAACGTTTCGACCCGAACTCGAATAAAACCATCGTGATCCGCAGTAAGGAAGATGCTCACGATTATAAATATTTTCCGGAACCCGACATGATGCGCCTGGTGACCGATCCGGAATTTGTGGAAGAAATCCGCCGCACACTCCCCGAACTCCCGGATGCGCGCCGCGAACGCTTTGTGGAAAGTTACGGCATCACTCCCTACGATGCCCAGGTGCTCACTCTCGACCGGGAAGTCAGCGTATGGTTCGATACCGCCGCCAAAAGTTGCAAGAACCCGAAAATGCTTGCAAACTGGGTGATCTCGGAACTCCTCCGCGAAGTCAAGGAACTCGAAGGCGGACTTTCTCAGGTGAAGATTCAGCCGGAACAACTCGCCGCCCTCGTGAACCTGATCGACGATAACACCATCAGCGGAAAAATCGGAAAACAGGTTTTTGCCGAGATGTTTGCCGACGGAAAAGACCCGAAGAAAATTGTGGAAGAAAAAGGCCTGATTCAAATCACCGATACCTCCGCCATTGAAGCGATCGTGCGGGAAGTGATCGCAGCGAACGCCGCTCAGTTCGAGGAATTCAAATCGGGCAAAACCGCGCTCAAAGGATTCTTTGTCGGGCAGGTGATGAAAAAGTCCGGCGGAAAAGCAAACCCGCCGCTCGTGAATCAATTACTGGACCGCTTTGCCGGAGAATAAATGCCCTCTCTGCGCCGCGCCCTTTTTTGCCTTTTATTCGGGATTTTGATTTCCGGGCAAACGGACGTGCCCGCGGCGGAACCGATGAGGAAAAGCGATTCGCTTTATGTGAATACGCTCAACATGACCGAAGAGCAAATACTGGAAGTTTACGGCCCTCCGGATACTACGGCCAACATGCCTACGCTCCAGGAACGTGTCGGCGATAATATTCGTTACGAAAAACGGGTTTACAATCACAAACAGCAAGTGGTGGTAGGCGGAGTGATTATGCTTTGCGTCGCGCTTGTGATGGTGATGATGAACAACTACAACCCCATGCGGTGACACTTTTTTTCATGGGTGGCTCCCTCCATTTCATTCCGGGACCGGGCTGGCATTTCAGCGGTGGTGAAACCACCTGCTGAAACGGAGCCGCACTGATCTGTTCTTCGGGTAAGTAACTCGCGCGTCTCCGCCCATCCGGGTCGCATCCCTGCCACATAAAAAGGCATTCGTATATGCCTCCACAAACATTGTCAGAACGCAAGCGTATTGACGTTGTTTGTTCCGGCACATACAAACGCCTTAAGAATATAAAAAGCAGTCTTATACATCTTCCCAAACCGGAGCGGTTTCCAGCATAAAGGTTTGGCACTAAGTAGCGGCGCAGATAAAAAAAATCTTTCATGCAAGTTCGAACTTAATAGATGTGCAAAATGGGACAGGGGATATGGAAATCCAGAGCGCTTTTTTCTTCAATCCCGAACATCCTTCCACCGTCATCCCAGACAAGAAATATCTTACATGCCGGATCGAACTTCGTTGATGCGCAATAGGTATCACCGCAGACTTGAAAAATCTTATATGCCTGATCGGGCTATATTTATGCGGTAATAGGTATCACCACAGACAAAGAAAGTCTTTCATGCAAATGCGAACTCAACTGATGTGGTAAATCCAAAAAAAACAGGCTTGAATTCTGCTCTTTTTTGGATTCCGCATTCCTCACGTTTTTACGCTGTCAGGACAATCGCGAGGACAGGCTCGTGCGGAATGACACGGGAATCAAGAAAAATCCAACCCGCGTAACGAAAACGTAATTTCGTAATTGATTCGGCAGTGCTATTCGCACTTCCTCACCCCTGCGGGGTTCCTCGCTATCGCTACGGAATCCTAAATGCTCTCGGTGATCGCATTTAGAGCCTATCCTTAAATAGTGACAGCCGATTTAAAGACAATTAAAGAGTTGCATGACTTCAATAATTCCTGTGTAAAAGTTCTAATTTTTGGGACTTATATACAATGTTCCACCAAGCCTAAATTTGTACATAAGACATCTTCGGAAATTGCGGTAACTTTGTTGATTTGTTCTTTTTTGGATTCTACGGGCAAGCTCGAGATGACATTCCTTCGTCACCCCGGACTTGCTCCGGGGTCCAAGCTTGTCTATCAACAACACTTTGGTCTAACAAAGCCTTTCTATTATTAAAACGCTGAATTTATATTATTTTCCGAAGAAGTCTAGTCTTTCTCTATTAAACCAAAGTATTGTTGATAGGTGGTAATGGAATGCCACTTAAATACTTCAATTTCAAATCCCCGAACTGCTTCACATACAGGCTAATATAACAGCTTTGTCATTTCCTTCGTGAGCCTTCTGTAATTCGGGTGGAACTATGTATATAATTCCCTAATTTTTCATGCTTTAGGAATATTTTCATGAACATGTATCTCACAAATGCAATTTACGGATAAGTTCTTAGTCGTAATTGAATATCGCCCCTCACTTCCACCCGTAATTGAACACCATATCCGCATTCTTCTCTAAACCCCATACACCAAACCCAAAATATCCGTACCCGAAGAACAAAAAATAGCATATTGAAGTATTAAAAGATATATTAAAATAATCAGGTGCTAAAAACGAGGAATCCATGAAAAAGTGGTTACTTACGATTTTATCCGGCTTTTGCTCTATTTTCGCTCAAAATGAGCCTTTTGCCTTAGGTGCCGATATTTCCTGGGTGCCGCAGCGCGAATCCGAGGGCGTACGCTATGCCCACAATGGCCAGGTAAAGGATATCGTCGAGATTTTGAACGATCATGGCTTCAATTACATTCGCTTGCGTTTGTTTGTGGACCCCACAGCCACCGTGCCTAATCAAACCTGTGACGGCAATTGGTGCCCATCGCCTTATTCGACCAGAGGCTATTGCGGGCTCGATTCCACCATCAAAATGGCAAAACGCGTGAAAGCGAGCGGCATGAAGTTTTTACTCGATTTTCATTACAGCGACACTTGGGCAGACCCCGGCAAACAATACAAACCGGTTTCCTGGAACGGATTGAGTTTTGCGCAGCTTACTGCCAAAGTGCGTTCTTACACCAAAGAAAGTTTGGAAAAATTCAAAGAAAACGGCGTGCTCCCCGATATGGTGCAGGTGGGCAATGAAGTGGTGGGCGGCATGATTCACGATGACGGCAGAAATAACTCACAAAATTTTGCCGCTTTGGTAAACGCCGGAATCAACGGCGTAAAAGATGTCGATTCGGGCATTTTAATTATGATGCACACCATTTCCGAACGAAACCCAAACGCCTGGCTAAGCACGTTAAAAAACAACTTAAACCGGGTTGAAGCCGGCGCGGCAAACAAAATAGATGTCATCGGGCTTTCTTATTACCCGCGCTGGCACGGCGATTTGGACTCACTGGGGCGCATTCTTTCCGCCATTTCAAATACGCATGATATCAAAATCGCCGTGGTGGAATATGCCGACAAACACAGAGAAGTGAATGAACTTGTTTACGCATTGCCGGCAAATAAACGCTTTGGAACTTTTGTGTGGGAACCCCAGGAATTTAATGGGGATAATTCGCTCCCGCTTTTTGACTGGAGCAATACCAACCGCCGCCGGGAAACGAATAACCGCATCGCCATTTATCCGGAGTTAGCGCAGAAATTTAATCCGCCGGGCAGCTCGAGCAGTAATGTGGAAATATCATCTTCAAGCAGTGAGTTTGTGATGAGCTCTTCGGAATCGACGGATCTTACATACTCTATTTTAAATATCGGCGAAAATCAAATACAGCGAACTCATAATGGCATTTATCTGCAATCACAATCGAATGCCGTGATCTTTATTTACGATGTACGCGGCAACTTGATTTTCAAACAGGAATTTAAAAGCGGCACCCATCAAATCAGCCTTTCCAGTTTACCCAAAGGCTTATTTATTGTACACGCCCAATTTAATGGCCGAGAAGAAAAAACGCTGAGGATTAATCTCCAATAAAGTTCGTGAAGGATGGAAATTGAAAGCTCTGTTAGGCCAAAGTGTTGGATAGACAGAGGTTTAGGCCCCGACCAATTGGCGGTGCAGACAAATAAAATCTTACATACCGGGTCGAACTTGATAAATGCACAAAATACGGATTTCAGGCAAAAACTTTGCACGGGGATGGGAAAAGATAGGTAAGTTTGGGTATAGGGTTCGGAAAACCTCAGGAATAAAAAATCGGAGCGCTTTTTTCGTCATCCTGCACAATCCCTCCCTCGTCGTCATCTCGGGCTTGACCCGAGAATCCAAAAAAGATCAAACGGGCTTGGATTCCGCATTCCTCGCGTTTTTACGCAGTCAGGACAATCGCGAGGACAGGCTTGTGCGGGATGACACCGGATTGTTCTTTGGCACCTCCGTCATCCCCCGGCTTGACCGGGGGATCCAAGGAGGATTCAAGCCTGTTTTAGGGGTTTTGGAATAATAATATCACACACAAAATGCAAACTATAATACACGATTCATAAAAATAATGTATGTTTTTTCAAGTATCTTGCTTTTCGGGCATAATGAACCGGAGAAAACGATGAAAAATATATTAGGTTTTAATTCTCATTGGAGATTTCGGTATGAAATTGAAATTGTTAATTGTAATCACTGTATTGGCGATAATTGGCGTTGCGGTGATCGCGGTAGTGAAAAAGTCAGGATCGACCACCCCAACACCTTCAAATTCTCTTTCGCCTATTTCAACATTATTAGGGGGAGACAGTGAGAAATCAAAAGAAACTTTTGACAGCCTTGAACAAGCGGGAGCTATTCGTGTTACTGGTGAAAACAGTTATGAACTGTCTAAAGAACTCTCTGACAGTCTTGAACAAGCGGGTATTTTGCGACCAATTAATTCTAAGTCAGATCCTCCCTCTGCATCGTGTAGAGGGTCTTACCGCAAAGCGGTCGCGGCTTGTTCTAGTGGTGATACTGCTTGTATTCGTGTGCAGATGTCCGCTCTTTGCGCTGGTAGATTGCCTTGAATCATTAGAAGAGGCGAATCTGGTAATAGCCATTCACCGGGGCGTTGTTCTTCAATGAATTACAAATCTCAATTCTCGGAGTTGATAAAAAGTTATCGCATTTATGAAACTTTCCAATAGTGCGATGTTGCTTTATCACTTTGTTCGCTTGTCCGGGATGACCAGGGATTTCGTGATAACAACACAAAAATGCAAACTATAATACGCAATTTCATGAAAATAATGTATATTTTTTCAAGTATTTTGCTTTTCGGGTATAATGAACCGGAGAAAACGATGAAAAATATGTTAGGTTTTAATTCTCATTGGAGATTTCGGTATGAAATTGAAATTGTTCATTATAATCACCGTGCTGGCGATAATTGGCGTTGCGGTGATCGCGGTAGTGAAAAAGCCGGAGCAAACTCCGGCAACACCCGATATTGTGGAAACAGAAATGCCGGTAGAAACGGAGCCGGAAGTGAACCTGGATTCATTGGGAGGAAAGGATGAAAAGATTATTGTTAAAGACCCGGCACCTATATCAATTGTGCTTGAACGTGAATTTTTGGACCTTGTGCTTGCAGCTTGTCCTCCAGACAACAAAAAGGTCATTAAAGAAAAATTTGATAAAAAATGTGCTAAAGAAAAATTCAAGATTTTGCTTGCCTTGGAAAAGTCTTGTCCTTCTGGTGATAGGGCTTGTATTATTGCCGGTTTCAAATAGTCATGCTCTAGTACAATGTTATGAATTGGAGGCGCAAGCCGAATTATATATTATAGGTGCAGAAGCTACATGTGAGTCTTTAGATGGTGGTGGCGGAAAATTTTCCTCATCATTAATCACAAGTGTTACAACTTGTACTGATTATTCTGGTGTGATACATTCTGATGGGATTTTTTATCAAGTAAATGTTGGTTGTAATACTTGTACGGCGGCTAATTTAGTGGATGAATTAAATGCAAATAAAGAGACTTGTATTGCCGAAGGTCGGGAGCCTGGGCTTCGCTGTATGTTTACTACTTGGGATTGGGGTTCGCATTTAACTACCCTGGGAAATAACCAATGCGGTTCTACTATTTCTTCATCAAGTACCGAGGAATTAAGTAGCAGTAGCGGCGAATGCCTCCCGGGTGAACCGAATTGCGGAACAAGCAGTTCTTCTTCGGGCTCACCCGGAAGTTCCTCCAGCAGCACGGGAAGTGGCGGCACTAGTTCAGGCGGTAATGGTGGCGATAAAGGGACTACAGAATGTTTCCGCGATGATACTAAGAAAGTCACAGACTGCGTAGATGAATGCTTGAACGGAGGGTATGGATGCTGGAAGCGTAATATTAGTAGTAGTAAGGATACAACTTATCAGTATACCTGTCCGAGAATGGCGGATCCGACAACGAGTTTGCCTCCCTCGTCTATTGAGGTTTCGGAGAATATATATGGTTGTGATGCTTATTTTTATCTCAAAATACCTATTGTGCACATTCTTTCCACATATAATGTATGTTTTGCCGACAGTACTGGTAGTGTTCATTTTTTGTATCACGAATATTATTGTCAAACCGGTCCAAAGGCTTGGGAATATGCTCGGCCGACACGTAAATCGCCCGGTGTCTATGAATGTAACACACCCATTGCCAATATAACTTTTGCCGCGTTTGATCTGGACCCTGCTACTACCTCTAGCTTTGGAAGCCCTAGTGTAGCCACACAAGCGTTGTATTTTTTTGAAAAAAACAGTAATGAGTATTTTTATGCTTGTGGGGAGAGTTCCTGTCACGCTCCAAGTAATGTTAATAGCGATTATGCCACTCAGGCCGTTAATGCTTACACGCAACGCACGTATGGTCAATCTGCATTAGATTATGTTCTATCTCGAATTCGTCCAGATTGCCTCCCTGTCTCCAGCAGTTCCTTTGTTGAATCGTCGTCTTCGTCAATTGATGAGGGAGCAGAAAGTTCCTCCTCTTCCGATTTTGGTTCCTATTCGTCTTCTCTCGGTGAGATCGACTGGGGCTCATCATCAAGTGCACAGGATCCCGGCCTGTCTTCAAGCGATGACGGCGGTGAAAATGATTCCTCCTCCTCTTCGGCAAACGATGCCCCTTACTGTGCGCGTCACCCGTTGCCTGCAGTGCCGAGTGACCCCAATACCGCCTGTTTTGAGAAAGACGGCGTTTGTTATCAGTGTGACAGTAGCCTCCCCTGGGTGAATTGCAGTTTCGACTGGCTCTGGATTTATGAGTTCAACGCCTCCAATATCGGCTCGTGGTATAAGGAAGTGCCCTGTTTCGGAGATGGTTTTTCCTCCTCTTCGGTGGTTTCATCTTCTTCGGTGAGTGAACAGCCGGGTTCTTCGTCTTCCGGCAGTCAAAATTCGAGTTCCGGTTCCATTGTTCCCTCCAGTTCCAGCAGTACTTTGAGTGGAACAGGTACTTGTCCGGAGCATCCGTTCCGTTCTGTTCCCGGTAATCCAAGCCGCGCCTGTTTTGGCAAGAATGGCAAATGTTACCGCTGTAACCCGGATCGAGGCAACGAATGCGGGCAGGAATGGCTATGGATTTATGACTTTCTACCCGGAAATGTAGGTTGGTGGTATCAGGAAGTGCCCTGTTTTCCCGATGAACCATCCGGTTCAAGCTCAAGTGTGAATTCCAGTTCATCCGGAACCGGCATTTGCCCGGCGCACCCGCTCCCTGTTGTCCCTTTTTATCCGCTTGACGCATGCTTTAACAAGAATGGCAAGTGCTACAAGTGCAACCCCGAGCGCAAGGGCGAATGCGGTAACAGCTGGCTTTGGGTGGACCCTTTTGTTCCGGATAATGTGGGTTGGTGGTATAAAGAAATAGCCTGCGATGGCGGAGCCTATTGCCCGGAAGAAGCGTATGCAAACAGCGTGCTTCGAAAGAGTTTCGATGGCTTTTTTGATAACAACACAGCAAGAGAGTTTAACGAATTTGAATTCCAACCGGCACCGATCCGTTATTACGATGCCCTCGGCAGAAGAACGGTACAGCGTTCCGAAATCGTGCGGCCGTTATTTTGGAAGAAAAACAAGAACGTCAGTAGTTATCAAGGGCAGAGTTCCTTGAATGATTTATCTAAAAATTACCCGGTTATGGTAGGTTTTGATGCTGATTCTGTCGAATTTTCGGTAGAAGGACATGCGTTGGCTATACATAAAATCAAGATAAAATACAATGTATTTGAACAGTCCAAGCTGGAAGAACTGCACTTCTGCAAATGCCGTCCGGGTGGAAGTATCCCTTTTACGATGGATCTTTATTTGTATATGACTACCACTATAAACGAGGTTATTGATGAGGGTAATCCATTACTTGCGGCTCATGAACAATGGCATGTTGACAGTTATGAACGAGACGGCACTTTTGGTTTGACGCCTTCGATCCAAGTGGATTACTGCGATCAAAAGACAATTTGCCAAGCGATCGCGAATGAAGCAAAATCTGCTTTTGAGCCGAGATTCCGTGCTTTATTAGAGGCTCAAAATACCTGGGACGACGAAGACCCCAATAACAGTTCAAAGGAGCGTATTCCTGTGGATGCTATGATAGAAGGTATGTATCGTGAAGTGGATTTTGAGTTGAAAGACTGCATTAATTGGGTGTACGAGCAGAAAGGGCAGTAGGGAACTTGAACCCCGGATCAAGAGTCCGGGGTTATACGCTCAAAAGCGAAAGAGTTTGCCAAACGGGATTTTGAAGTTCGGATCAGAACACTTGTTGATGCTCAAAACAAATGGGATGATGAAGATGTGAACAACATATCCCAAGCGAGAATTGATTTACAAGAAATGTTGAACGAGATGTATGAACAAATTGATGGTATCCCCTGTAATGGAGGTGAATAATTTAAATGAAACTCTTGTTGTTGCTTACTCTTTGTATGTGTGTTCTTTGCAATGCGGTTATTCCCATTGCAAAACGAGAACCGGCCGAATATTGCATAAGGTATGGTGGCATGCAAAGTATAGAAGTGGAAGAACTTCATGAAGCTACTCGGAGATATTTAAGAGACAGGAAAAAATACCAATCTATTCCACGAATATCGGAGAGTGTTCTTTATTTACCGGAAGAATATCAACGGTGTAAATGGACCGGATGGGGTGTAAATGCAAAGTTTTATTTAAATGAAGATATTTATTTAGCTGGTTTTTATGGAATAATAAAGACTTCTCCGCCACCTTTTCAGTCCCGTGAAATGCGCGATTCTGCTTTAAAATATGGTGGTGAAGCAATGAAAGTTCCTCCGCCTCCTGATAAATATGACTCTATTTCGATTTCGGATATTTCTTCTTTTCAAGTTTTTCATCATAAGTATGAGATTTATTCGCCTTTATATGAAAAGCATTCATACGGTACGGAAGCTTTGCAATTATTGAAAGAATCATTTGGAAAGACACTAATGATGGAGATTGAAGTATCGACAACTTGTCCTGATGAAATTGACGATAAAAAGAGGGAAAAACTAAAATATTCATACCCCATTAAAATTGTCGGAGAATGTTCCGCGGATACTTTTAAATGAAGCTATACAACAGGTATCACCGGTTCTGCGAGAGAATTTTCTTGACGTTTTTTCAAACACTCATAGAAATTCGCGTATGAAAGATTCATATATGGGAAAAGCCAAATGAAACCGATGCCTAATGTCAATATACAAAGTATGCCCCAACCGATAAAACTGAGACTAAGAAAGAATAATTCGGTTTTATAACCTTTCATCATTATCTGACTTTCCTTTAAAGCCTCCAGTGAACCTATTGCCGGATTATCATACATAATATAGAATGCCATTGAATATCCCAAAGCTTTTATGATTCCCGGAATTATCAGTAACAAAGTCCACAAAAAAATGAATAAATACATGAAAAATGCAAGTAAAAGACTGGGTAAAAAGAGCTTAAAACCATCAAATAAATTTTCGATTTTGATTCTTTCACCACGCACCCGTTTTAAAAAATAACCGCATAAACCTAAAACCATTGGTCCTAAAACAACATACGTCGCCAAATTAAAAATCGTATCGAGAGTCGGGTTATAGAGCGGAGAAGCAAAACCGGACGCACTGTAATCGGAAAAAATCATGGCTGGAACGGTAATAATAAGCATATAAATAATACCGGCTAGAGCCATTTGACCCCATACCCCTTTCAGTTGTTTTCTTGCACAACTTCGTAATTCGGAACTTGACGGGAGCGCACTTCCTTTCAATTCGCACAACCCATTCATTTGTCCGCAATAGGGACAAAATGCAGTGTTTCCTGTAATTTCTTTTCCGCAAGAAGAACAAAAAGACATATTCGGATCCTTCGATTGTTTTTCGTATTGATACTTTAAATAAGAACTATCCTTTACTTTCTATTTGAAAAAGTAAAGGATAGCATCATTGCGTTTACTACTTGTATTGTTTTTTGTAAGCCGGTGAATTCTTTGCACCTGCTTTTTTCAGAGCCGCGATAATACGCGTGTAGCCGGAATCATCCGCCCAATCCATAACGGTATAACCCTGACCGCAAGTCGCATTCACGTCCACACCTTTGCCGATCAAATAAACCACGGCATCATAATGCCCGCCTTTAGCGGCCAGGTGAATCGGATAATAGGAATCGGCACCTTTTACCCCAAGCGGAGCACCCGCATCACCGAGCATCTTCAAAACATCCGTCGCTCCGGTTTTTGCCGCAAAAGCCACTGCAGGGGCCGCTCCCATCAATTCCGGGTCGGCTTCTTTCATTTTTTCGAGAAGCATCAGGGTAATATCGCCATGCCGCATGGAAACAGCGCTTTCCACGAGAGTTTCGCCGTTGCTGTTTGTAATGCCGGTGACTTTCGCGCCATGATCCAAAAGGTAACGCACAGTTTCGGTTTTTCCCTGATTCACCGCCATGGCAAGGGCATTGTTTCCGTTCCCGTCCGGAGCATCAATTTCATAGGAAGCCTGCAGGAAAAGTGTCATTTTAGCCGTATCTCCGGCAAGAGCATAGCCGATAAACTGCTGCGGAGTGAAAACAATCTGCTGTTTGGTCAAATACTTTCGAACCGACTGCGGATCGTTCGTATTCAATTCATCGCCGCAACCGGCAGCTCCCCAAAGAACTGCAGAAATTACCGAACAAGCCAAAATCTTTTTAAAATTCATAAAAAAACCTCTTTTGAAGAAATGTCCCGCATTAAAATACACTTTTTTTTGAAATACAGGATCAATTTTGGGTTTACAGATGTTTTTTGCCTGTTTTTTGCTTTAATCACCGCCGATATCGCATAATTATAACGATAATACCATATTTTATTCTGGTTTTCATAACATTTGAGTTCGTCCCAGCCGAAATCTTGACGTTATTTTCCGCGATCTTTACACCCAAAGAACTCAATTTTTATATCTAAGCCGCCATTGAGGAAACACACAAACCTCATTCACTTACTCTCACTTTCCGAAAGGTCGAATTTAAATGACACTGCACGATGCCATTCAAGGATTTATTTTCCATTGCCGGTATAATCGTTTCAGAGCGTCTCCAAGAGGCGCTCTTCGAGCGTCATACAGACGCTTGTTGCATTTTTCGCCGCCGCAGGCGGCAATCCGCAACCGCATGCTTCAGGAAAAGAACATGACCAGCGAAAACGCCCCAGCCACGGATTTCATCCGGGAGCTTATCCAGGCCGATCTGGCCTCGGGCCGCTACGACCGCGTCCACACCCGCTTCCCGCCGGAACCGAACGGCTACATGCATATCGGCCACTGCAAGGCCGCCCTCACCAATTACGCCCTCGCCCAATCCTTCGGCGGCAAATTCAACATGCGCTTCGACGACACCAACCCCGCGAAGGAGGACAACGAATACGTCGACGCCATTCTGGCCGATCTGCGCTGGCTCGGGATCGATTGGGAGGACAGGCTGTTTTTCGCGTCCGACTATTTCGACAAAATGGCCGAGTTCGCCGTCATCCTGATCAGGGACGGCAAAGCCTATGTCGATTCGCAGACCTCGGAGGAAATCCGCATCCGGCGCGGCACCATGGGCGCGAAGGAAAAAGGCGTCACCCCTCCGGGCGAAAATTCCCCGTACCGGGACAGGACGATCGAGGAAAATCTCGACCTCTTCACCCGCATGAAGGCTGGCGAGTTCGAAGAAGGCGCCCACGTCCTCCGCGCGAAAATCGACATGGCCCACCCGAACCTCAACATGCGCGATCCCGTGATCTACCGCATCAGCCACGCCCACCACATCCGGACGGGCGACAAATGGCGCATCTACCCCATGTACGACTACGCGCACCCCATCGAGGACGCGCTGGAGTGCATCACCCATTCCTGCTGCTCGCTGGAATTCGAAAACCACCGCCCGCTCTACGACTGGGTCATTGAAAACCTCCCCGTCTTCAAATCCCGGCAGATCGAATTCGCGCGGCTCAACCTCACCAACACCATCCTGTCGAAACGCTGGCTCATCCAGCTTGTTCAGGAGAAGCGCGTCGCCGGGTGGGACGACCCGCGCATGCCCACCATCGCCGGCCTGCGGCGGCGGGGCTACACCCCGGAATCGATCCGCGATTTCTGCCAGCGCATCGGCCTCGCGAAGACGAATTCCCGCGTCGACATCCAGCTTCTGGAGCATTGCCTCCGCGAAGACCTGAACAAGCGCGCCCCCCGCGCGATGGCTGTCCTCCATCCTCTCAGGGTCGTCATCGAAAACTACCCCGAAGACCGCTATGAGGAGCTGGACGCGATCAACAATCCGGAAGACGAATCCGCCGGAACGCGGAAGCTCCCCTTCGGCCGCGAGCTCTATATCGAGCGGGACGACTTCATGGAAGACCCGCCGAAGAAGTTTTTCCGTCTCGCTCCCGGCCGCGAGGTGCGGCTCCGCTACGCCTATTTCATCACGTGCAAAGAGGCGGTGAAGGACGCGGCCGGCAATGTCACGGAACTCCGCTGCGTCTACGACCCGGCCACGCGCGGCGGCGACGCCCCGGACGGGCGCAGCAGGGTCAAGGCGACCATCCACTGGGTCTCGGCGAAGCACGCGGTCGATGGCGAAGTCCGCCTCTACGACAGGCTCTTCGCCATGGACGATCCCGCGCAGGCTCCCGAGGGCGGAACCTGGCTGGACAACCTCAATGCGGACAGCCTTGAAGTTTTGCAAAACTGCAAATTCGAACCGGCCCTGGGGGATGTCCCGGCGGGCGGGCGGATCCAGTTCGAGCGTCTCGGCTATTTCGCCGCCGATCCGGACGGCGCGACCGGCAAGCCTGTCTTCAACCGCGCGGTCGGTCTGAAGGATTCCTACGCCAAGGCGAAATGAACGCGGGTTCCTCTTCTCACGGACAGCCCCGGAGCGAGCGATGCATGCGCTGGATTTTGAGGACAAACGCGGCGAAAGCGGCTACGATCTGTATGTGCGGAACAGTTCCGCGCCGCTGACCTGCCTTCTTTTCGCCCTGCCGCTGTTCATCGTCTACCATGCCGGGCTGTGGTGGCTCAACACCTTCGCCGGGCTGAAATGGGCCAACGCCGTCGACATCGCCATAGCGGGCGCCCTCGGCAGGCTGGGCATGGCCGGGCCGCTCCTTTCGTTCATCCTCGTCATCATCGTCTTTCTCTCCATGCACGCCATGACGGGGAAGGCGTGGCATTGGCCGCCGTTGTACACCTGGCTTCTCATGCTTGTGGAAAGCCTGGTCATGGCGCTGCCGGTGTTCATGCTGTCGCAGCTGGTGGTCAATCTCATCGACTACCTCCCCCTCTCCATTCAGGACGGCGCCGACGCGGCGGCTCCCGTCTCCTGGCAGGCCAGCCTGGTGCTCAGCTGCGGGGCGGGGGTCTATGAGGAGTTTTTCTTCCGCGTCCTTGTCATGGGTGCGCTTGCGCTGGTTTTCGGCAGGGTCTTCGGCCTGAAGGGAAGGATGAAATATATTCTGGCCGCAGTCCTGCAGGCTTTGCTGTTCTCGGCGTCGCACCATCTGCCCGGCGGGCCGGAGCAGGTCGCGAACCTGTTCGAGGCGCGGGACGTCCTGCCCGTGTTCGCCTTCCGCACGGCGGCGGGAATCTATTTCGCCTGCCTCTATATCGAACGGGGCTTCGGCATCGCCGCCGGCGCGCACGCGGGGTATGATCTCATGGTGGTCATGCTCGATGTCCTGAAACCGGCCGGATACGATGCGTGACCGTTCCCCTGCCTCTTTTGCATATGACCGGGGTTTTCGGTATACTTGGGGACAGGGCGTGAACTCACCCTGTTCAGCGACCGATCCCGGAGAACGGCATGGCCGACAAAATTCGTGCAAGAAGAACCAGCGGACGGCGGAAAGTCCAGCCCTCCCTGCTGGGAGCCATCGACATAGGCTCCACCTATGTGCGCATGGCCATAGCGGAATGCCCGCCCGATCCGGACGCGCCCATCCGCGTCCTTGAGGAATTGACCCATCCCATCGCCACGGGCGCGGATTCCTTCCGCCACGGCAGCATCCTGCCCGACACCCTGTTTTCCCTGTGCGGCGTGCTGAACGACTTTCTCCGCGTTCTGGACGATTACGGCGTCCGGAACCGCCGCGCCGTCTCGTCCTCGGCTGTGCGGGATGCGTCGAACAGGGACATCCTTGTGGATCGCATCCGCCACGCATCGGGCCTTGAGCTGGAGATTCTTGATCCCATCGAGGAGAGCCGCGTCGTGTACCAGGCCCTTCTC
>QMCE01000601.1_pt1 | contig 18618 bp, 10 predicted proteins | sample 1821851 | NCBI WGS metagenome assembly QMCE01 (sample SAMN09453174, study PRJNA476694) | Termite gut metagenome, whole genome shotgun sequencing project. | isolation source: worker | host: Odontotermes sp. | place: South Africa:Pretoria | collected 2016-01-28
GCCCCGATATTCTGCGCGACGACCGCTGGCGGGACTTCTATTTCACGACCGTCGTTCAATCGCCCGATGCCGAGCAGTTGATGTCCGACAAAGAGATCAACGATGCGATCGAGGAGGCCGTCGCCTCGCTTCCCGCGCGGTGCCGCGAAATATTCGTCATGAGTAAAATGCAGGGCTGCAAGAACCACGAGATCGCGAAAAAACTGAACATATCCGAGAAAACGGTGGAGGCCCAGATGTCCATCGCCCTGCGCAGGCTGCGCGAAAAGCTGCAATGGCTGCTCGTCCTGATATTTTTTGCCTGACATTTCCACAATCTTTTAGGGGTAAACCCTTTCCCGCCTGTCTTACTTATACAACGGCCCCTTGCTATCGTGGCCGATAATAATTGATCCTGTGATTATGAATGGTCATGACCGCATCGACGAGATTATCGTCAGGGTGCTTTCCGGCCGCTTTACCGCCGAAGATTTGGAGTCGCTTATCGGCTGGTGCGGCGAGTCGGCCGGGAACGCGGAATATTTCGTGCAGATGAAGAAGGTGTGGAACCTCTCTTCGGGCGTGAGGCTCTCGGAGGGGGAGGTGGAAGATAGTTTGCGGGAACTAAAGGCACGCATACGGCCGCGCGGCAGGAGATTTTTGCCGCGCCATGCAGGTTACGCAGCCGTCGCGGTTACCGCGGCCGTCCTGGTGTTCGCGATAGTCGGGATCTACGGGAGGAAAGAGGCCCCCGTCGATCTGACGGCGGTTACGGAACACTCCGGTTACAGGCCTTCGTTCTCGGGCGTGAGTATCGTACTCGCCGACGGGACGGAAATGGATGTGGAAGCGGTGTCCCCCCCGGATAAAGCCGGCCCCGTGAGGGTCTCGGACGAGATGTCGGTTTCTGAGGACGGGGTGGTTTATTCCGCCGACGAAAGGCCGGAGGAGGATGACGCGGTGAGGATGAATACCCTAAGGGTGGGCCGGGGCAAGCGTTATATGGCCACACTTTCCGACGGTACGAAAGTGTGGCTGAACAGCGGATCGACACTGACATATCCCGTTTCGTTCGACTCCGGCACCCGCACGGTCACGATGACGGGCGAGTGCTTCTTCGATGTTGCCAAAGACCCGCGGAAACCGTTCATCGTCGAAGCGGGCGGCATGGAGGTCGAAGCCCTCGGGACATCGTTCAACATAACGTGTTATGAGAACGAGCAGGTCGCGTCGATGACCCTTTCGACCGGCAGGGTGGCGGTCGGGACGCGGGCGGGAAGCCTCACTGTCGAAGCCGGCCGGCGTGTCGAGTTCGACATGGCGGCCGACCGGCTTTCCGAGAGTGCCGTCGACCCGGCGGATTACAGCGGATGGATAGACGGGCGGTATAAGTTTACAGGCGCAACGTTCGGATATGTGACGGCCAAACTGGAATTGTGGTACGACGTTACGATCGTAGACCGCAGCAACATCGGCGATTCGATCCTGTTCAGCGGCGCTTTCGACGGCATGGATATAGAGAGTGCGATAAGATCCCTGACGATCAATACCTCGACCGCTTATGAGTACGACGCAAAGAAGAATATATTCACGATAAACCCTTAAATTACTAACCTTATGACTCGTTTTTACAGTATATGCCAGCCACGCGGCGCGGGAAATATGCGCATCAGGCTTTTACTCCCGGCGGTGTTGCTGCTGCTCACGACTGCAGTGTTTCCGCACGAAGCGGCATACGGCGCTGCACAGCATAAGCCGGTCACTATCTCCATGCAGGACGTCGGCTATGCAAAGGTGTTCGAAGAGATCACCAGGCAGTCCGGGTACACATTCCTCTACAACAACGTGCAACTCGACGCCAACGCGCGAGTGAGCGTCGATGAGAAAGAGCGGCCGGTGTCCGAAGTCCTCGGCAGGCTCTTCTCGGGAACCGGCCTCTCCTATACCATGGTGGGCGGCCAGATCGTGCTGACACGCAGGCAGGATATGCCTCAGCGTGCCCAAAGGTACGACATCGTTATCCGGGTCGTCGACGGCCAAACGGGCGAACCCGTTGTCGGCGCAACCTGCCATATTGCCAATCTCGGCATATTCGCAGTGGCCGACAACAACGGCGAGGCAGCCATGAAGAATGTTGCGGCAGGGGAGAACGACCTCGAGATCAGAATGCTGGGATACAGGGAGATGAATACGGCTATACGGATCGGCCCGTCTACGGAATTCACTTTCCGGATGGAGACGGTCAGCCTGGGGATGGACGAGGTCGTTGTGCTGGGCACCCGCACCGCAAACACACTCTCGACGAGTACGACGATCAACCGTCAGGCTATCGACCACCTTCAGGCGGTGAGCCTCTCCGATCTGCTCGAACTTCTGCCGGGACAGGGACTTCGCAGCGGGCAGACGATGAGGAACGCCGAGCAGCTTTCGTTCCGCACCCTCCGGGCCGACGCGAACAACTCCTTCGGCGCGGCGGTGCTAATCGACGGCGTACAGCTTTCCAACAACGCCACCCTCGACGGGCACACATCCGTGACAAGCCCCTCGACCACAGGCCGCAGCATAGACCTCCGGGCGATCGGCACCGACAATATAGAATCGGTGGAGGTGATCCTCGGCCTGCCGTCGGCCGAATACGGCGACCTCACCTCCGGGGCGATGGTGGTCAAGACCAGCGTGGGCGAATCTCCGCTCTCGGTGCGCGGGAAGATCAACCCGGGCATCAAGCAGGCCTCCGCGGGAAAGGGCTGGAGGATCGGCAAAAATAACACGACCGTCAACATGAACCTCGACTATGCGCGCGCTTCGGGCGATCCCCGGGAAAAATCCGTCACGATGGACAGGGTCAACGCATCGGTGGGTTTGGGCAAAAATTTCACCCCCGACTGGCGTACCAACACCCGTTTTCGCTTCTCGACGCTCATCGACTGGCAGGGCGACGACCCCGACCTGGCCGATTCGGGTACGGAATGGAAGTCGAAGAACTATAATTTCGTCGCCTCCCACGACGGCATAATCTCGGTAAATTCGCTGCTGAGCCGTACGATTTCCTACAACTTCGCGTTGCAGTATTCGGATATAGACCAGTACCAGACGAATATCATCACCACCGGACAGAGTATCTATTCGCTCTACAACGCGACCGAAACCGGATACCACAAGGCGGTGCTGCTTCCAAGTTCCTACAAGGCTTCGGGAGGCACCAAGAGCAGGCCCGTGACGCTGAGCGGTAAAATAACTAACCAATTTTTCGTCGATACCGAAGGCTTCGACCAGCGCTTCAACATGGGTGTGGACTACCGTTACGAGAAGAATTACGGGATCGGTAATTACAACGACGACGATCTGGCGCCGCTGAACCGCGAACAGGCGCGAGAGCGTTCGTTCAGGGATGTCCCGGCCCTTCATCAGCTCTCCGCATTCCTCGAGGACAACGTCGAGACCAACCTCTTCGGCCGGCCGCTGAAGGCGCAGGTGGGCGTGCGTTTCAGCAGCCTCCAGCCTTTCATGGATGAGTTCGTGTTCGGGATTTCGCCGCGCGTCAATATCCACTACGGGCCGGCCGACTGGCTCACACTGCGCGGCTCCTTCGGAAAGACGCAGAAAACCCCCGGCATGACGCACCTCTATCCCGAGGCCGTTTACCACGACCACCGCGTCGCGGCGTACCTGTCCAACGATCCGGCCGAGCAACTCGTCATGTACCACACCGACGTGCTGCAAGTGCCCTACAACAAGATGAAAAACGTTACTTCGACCCGTTGGGGGGCGGGGTTCGACATAAAACTTCCCGGCAACGTCATATTCTCGGTGGACGCCTTCCGCGATTATACGCCCAACGGGTACGAGAGCGCCGCGGCCTACTATGGCTATTACCTTCGTACATATAGTGCGGGGAACGGCCTGACGCCGAGGCCCGGACAGCAGCCGACGGTCGATTTCCTCGATCTCGGCTATTCCGGCGGGTTCGAAAACGAAGGCATCGTCTACGCATCGAGGGGGCTTACCGGAAATACCGCCCACTCGCGGAACCAGGGTATCGAGTTTTCGTTCGATCTGGGACGTATAAAGGCGATAAACACTTCCATTTTCTTCAGCGGGGCGTACATGGAGTCCGAGTCGTGGTCCGAGGGGCGCAGCTATTCGAACCCGGTCGGGGGAACGCTGTCGCTCGGCACCACCGACACGCCTCCGTTCAAGCTCGAATATCCGAGCGGAAAACAGAAATATACCGACAAGCTTTTCCGCACCAACCTGAGATTGGTATGCAACATCCCGCAACTGCGGATGGTCGCCTCGGCGGCATTGCAGATGACGTGGTGGACATATTCGAGAACGACGCGGAGCGCCTACGCCCCCATCGGATACTTCAAATATGACTACATCGACGGGCAGGTGGTCGAAAACTACTACCCCATCACCGACGCGATGATCGCCGACGAGAACTACCTTCTCGACGATGCCGACGGCAACGGCGTCCTGCTGCGCGACCAACTCGTGAAGTCGATAAACGACAGGGCGACCATACAGCCTCCGCTCTTCATGTTCAACGTGAGGCTGACGAAAAACTTCTCCGATTTCGCAGGGTTCTCGTTCTACGCCAACAATACCTCGTTCTACCAGCCGTGGCAGCATAACAATAAGAGCACGACGCTGAGCGAACGCAACCCGAACCTCGAATTCGGATTCGAACTTTCATTCAAATTTTAAAACCGCCTGATATGAAAAGGATCATACATATACTGCCTGTCCTCGTCCTTGCCGCGGGCCTGCACTCCTGCATCGAGCAGACGCGGGAGATCGAGGCCGTCGAAAATGTGAGGATACACCTAACCTACTCGGGCGACGAGTTCGACCGGACACGCCCCGCGATCGAAAAGACCGTGAAGCTCAGGAGCGGAAACAGGGAATATACCGCCGTGACTGACGACGACGGTTACGCGCTTTTCTCGGGAGTCATCCCCGATACATATAACATATCGTCCACGGGAAACCTTACCGCCGAGGAAACTGGGTGGATGGTATCTCCTCCGGCGTCGGGGATAAAAGTGCTGACCAACGGCGTGATAGCGGCAGTCGATATCTTTGCGGACTATGACGCGGGGATGGATATGAAAGTGGGCGTGGAGTCGAACATCATCATAAGCAAGGTCTACTACTCCGCCACCAAGGATGACAACGCCAGGAATTACGCCACCGATATGTACGTGGCTTTCTACAACAACTCCGACGAGGAGGTGACCACCGAGAACCTCTACTTCGCCCTGTTGGACACCGAATCGTCGCCGCCCTGGCTCGAAGAGAAGGAGACCAGCGTCTATGGCAAGGACGTGTATAAATTCCCGATGCAGACAGTCGCGCCGGGCCAGACCATCGTGTTCGCACGCGAGGCGCGCGACCATACTGTCTCGGCGGCCAATTCGATCGACCTCACCGCGGCCGACTACCAGACGATGGCCCAAAGAGGCTCTCCCGGGCCCGACGCGGAGGAACTGCCCTATATCTACCGTACGTTCGCAACGATCGACTACCTGTTCTTCGTTGTAAGGGGCGGCAATGCGATGATCCTTTTCAAGACCGACCAGGACCCGGCACAGTGGGCCAAGCGTCCGCCCAATACGGCCAGGCCGACCACGAACCTCGCACTCGAAATACCCGCCAACTCGATCATCGACGGGGTGGAGACGCTGCCCTATGCCGAGCCGGTGAACGTTGCCAAGAAACGCCTTTCGGACAAGATAGATGCCTCGTATGTCGCCCATACCTCGGCATTCTCCGCAGGATACGCCTCGTTGAGCTTCGACCGCAAAGTGGCGGATATAACCGGATCGGGACGAAAAGTGCTGAAAGACACCAACAACTCGCTGGAGGATTTCGTGATGCTGCAATACAAGTTGGACCCGTGGGATTATGAAAAGCCCGAACTGTATACGGACAACCCCGAACTACTTCCCTAAACATATTAAAAACAGAGCGATATGTACAAACATATATTATCATTGGCCGCCTTTTCGTTCGTCGTCGCTGCGGCATACGGGCAACAAGGCGCCGGAGCGGACGGGGTCATTTCCGGACAGCGCCGCACGATCGAACTCGAACGGCAGCCCTGGACCGCGACCAACAACGCAGCCGGACTCTCAAGGATTGCGATAACCGACAACGGACTGGCCCATGCGGGCGTCGAGCGATCCGCCGGAGCGTACCACAGACCACAGCAGGGCGGCGCCGTGAACACTTTCCGCTTCGGGGCCGACAGGTTCATGACGATCGGCAAATACCTGCGCGTATACGGCAACTTCGAGATGGAACTGGGCCGCGAATTCGACCGGGCATGGTCTGACGTCGTCGACACCTACGGCGGCAACCCCTACATCTACGGCAGCGCACGTAAAGGCAACTACGACAGGCAGACGTTCGACATCGAGGCGAAGGCTTCCACCGTGGAGTTCGGGCGCTTCACCTTCGGCTTCGGACTGCGGTACAGGGTGGGAGACCTGTCGCGCCTGAAAGATCCCCGCCCGCGCAACATCTTCGCCGACTACTCGCTCATACCGTCCGTGACCTTCCGCATAGGCGACGGCCACACGCTGGGGCTCGACGGTTATTACAGGTTCGACAAACGTAAACTGACAGGCATATCCACGGTGGAGCCGGATAAATACACCTACTATGACTTCCGCGGCATGGAGAATGTCATCCTCTCCTCGACATCGCTCTTCGGGCGCGCGTTCACGGCGAAGCATTGGGGCGGAGACCTCCAGTACACCTACGGCACAGAGCGCATGGTGTGGCTGACCGGCATCGGCTGGGACGCGATGGAAGACGCGGTCACAGGCCCCGAACGAAGCTCTCCGGGACGCTATGCGGCACACATGTTCTCAGCACTGACCGCGTTGAGGATCAACACTCCGGCGATGATGCACTCGGTCACGATCGAAGGACGGTATGTGGACGGCAATGCGGATATGTACAAACAGACGGAAATGTCCAGAACGGACGACGAAGGCAATGTATCCAAATATTGGGAAACGACCTATTCCGCGTTGGTCTACCGCAACTACGACACCAAAGCTTCGTTCTCCTACCGCGCCTACCGTACCCTCGGCTCCGACGGCTATAAGTGGTACGCGGGCGCAGGCGGCGAATACTTGTCGTTCGAGAATTCCTATCTCCTGCCGTCGTCGGTACGCGGGGCTTCGGTGTGCGATCTGTCGGCCGTTTTCGGGTTCGACGCATTCGACCGCAACGGCCATAACGTGCTGATAGAAGGCAAAGCGGGTATGAGGCTGCCGCTGGAGAACAGCATGGAACTTGCCGCGGCGAGCGAAGTGTCGGAGAATGTTCTCGTCCCCGACCAGGCTTTCTTCGACGGCAAAAACTACGGCTTCGACCTGCGTGCGACCTACAGTTTTCCGCTGCGCATGGGAGAAAAGCTCCAGCGCGGTTTCATAAAGGTCTATGGCGCAGGCGTCTCCTCAGACTACCGCAACGCGGCCGGCAACCGCACCCGCCGCGGCACCATAGGGATTTCATTGGGACTGCTGACAATGTAAAACGATGCTTCGGAAGCTATTGTGCATACTTTTAACGATCATCCCCTTCGGCGGTTATGCCATGCAGGCACCCCCTGTCTCCATAACCGCCGGGGGAGGACGATATGTAATGTCGATCTCGAAAGAGGCGCTCGGCAGGGATATGCTGCTGACCACGCGGGTCGTGGAGTTAAGCGGGCATAGGAATATCTCGGCCGGCCAGACCTTCTTCCCCGGATTGATGCTCCGTTTCCGGCTCGTGGACGGCAAACTGCTTGCCGAGAAGGTGGGCGAGCCGGTCGACTGCGACGGATCGGCAGCCTACTCCGGTGCGGTCAGGGCCAACGGCATTCCCGGATACGCGTTCGTGTTCGACGTCGAGTCGGCCGACGGGGATGTGGTGGCGGTCGACGTAACGCGCTTTTTCGGGGAGGAGATACAGGGGGTGTGCCCTCTTCCCGCCGGTTTCAAATCGGGTAAGTTCGAGCCGTCGCTCAGCGGGATCGTCTCCTGCGGCAATCTGCCGGGAAGGATAAACGTGGCGGCGCGGCTGATCTACTCGGGCGTGAAAGACCCGTTCTCGGCGCTCGTGAGTTACAACCTGATGCTGATGGACGAGCCCATGACGCCACGCATTGAAGACCCGAGGATCGGGTATATGACAACGGGCGTGAGCGCCATTCCCGAGGACGGCGGGATACATAACAGGAAGTACATCACCCGTTGGCGGATCGAGCCGCGGCCCGAAGACATGCAGCGCTATCTTGCCGGAGAAAAGGTCGTCCCCGCCCGCCCGATAATATTCCATATCGACCCCGCGCTTCCCGGATATATCGCCGGGTATGCCCGGCAGGGTATCCTCGACTGGAACCTGGCATTCGAAAAGATCGGTTTCAGGGACGCGATACAGATCGCTGACTATCCGGACGGCGGGTTCGACGGCGCCGACGTGATGGTCAACATGCTCCGTTACGTCCCGAATTCCACAGCCAACGCGATGGGCGCGACGACCGTGGACCCGCGCAGCGGAGAGATCATACAGGGCGATATATATTGGCACCACAACGTTACGGACCTGCTGATGAAGTGGCGCTTCGTCCAGACGGCGGCAGTCGATCCTGCGGCACGCGGAGACCGGCTCCCCGACCGGCTGCTCGGCGAGATGATACGCTATGTCGCAGCGCATGAAATGGGCCACGTACTCGGCCTTAAACACAATATGCGCGGGTCGTATGCGTACCCCGTCGACTCGCTGCGTTCGCCGTCGTTCACCGCCGTTCACGGCACGACGGCATCCATAATGGATTACGCGCGCTTCAACTATGTGGCCCAGCCGGGAGACCTCGACCGCGGCGTCGAACTGTTGCCTTCCGTTCTTGGCGCATACGACCGTCTGGCCATAGAATGGGGATACGGATACCGCCCCGACGGCCGGTCGGAGGCGGTATTTGCACGTGTTGCAGGCAATCCGGAATACATGTACGCCAATTCCCTTATGGGACTGCCGGTCTCCGATCCCGCGGCGCAGTCCGATATCTTGGGCGACGACGTGCTGCGTTCGTCCGGTTACGGCATACGCAACCTGAAATATATGACGGCGAACCTCATCGAATGGTGCCGCCCCCTTGCCAAACCATACCAATCACTCTCCGACCGCTATGAAGCCGTCGTGAAGCAATTTTTCAAGTACCTTGCGAATTGCGCATCGTATATCGGCGGCACATATTATATCCCTGTGGCGGAAGACGATCTCTCCGCGCGTTACACAAATGTCGACGGAGACAAAATTGAAGAGAGCCTGACGTTCGTCTTCTCGCAACTCACCGGCTATGCCAGCTGGCTCGCCGACGGAGATATATACGCCATTATCGGCAACCGGTCGGAACTACTGCTCAAGGAACAGGCGTCGTTGCTGTCGGCGGTAATGAAAACCGTTCCGGAACGGGTGGTGATCTCGAACGGCGACCTGCCAGCACTCTTCGGTCGAATATCCGAAACGATATTCGCGAACGGTACCGGCGCCGACCTGTTCTCACGAAGCCTGCAAATAGAATATGCCACCCGGCTGGTCGAATTGTCGAAACCCGGACCGGAGACAGGCGATCCGTCGGGCAACATGGTGGCTGCTGCTGCGGCATACGAGCTTTCGCGGATCGCACGCCGCCTGAAGGGCCGTTCCGGGAATCCCCATTTCAAATCGATCCACGATCTTATAAAAAGAGAGCAAAATGTATAGAAAGATCATACTGTCGTTCACAATACTGTTATTCATAACGCCCCGTCTGAAAGCCGACGAGGGTATGTGGCTGCCCATACTGATGAAAGAGCAGAAGTTCGCCGATATGCGCCGGATGGGGTTGAAACTTTCGGCCGAAGAGATATACGCGGTCAACAGGGCCTGCCTTACGGACGCAGTGATAGGGCTGATGGGCGAGGGCGGCAACCTGAAAAGTTTCTGCACGGCGAGCTTCGTCTCCGACCAGGGGTTGATAATCACCAACTACCACTGCGTTATGAAGAATATCGAGCATATCTCGACCGGGGAGAACGATTTCCTGCGCTACGGTTACTGGGCGTCGAAACGGTCGGAGGAAACGAACTGCTACAATCTAAAGGCGAAGCAACTGATCAGGATGGAAGACGTCACGGAGCGCATTCTGAAAGGGACGGAAGGACTGGCGGGCAAGGAGCTTACGGATATGATCGACCGTAACGGCCGTGGGATAGCCGAGGAGATGACTGCCGGGACAGAATTCGAAGGTTCCATGCAGGCGCTGTTCGCGGGCAACCAATATATCTTCTCGATTTACAGGGTGTTCGAAGATGTCCGCATGGTGGCCGCGCCACCCACCTCGCTCGGGCGTTTCGGGGGCGATACGGACAACTGGATGTGGCCGCGCCATACCGCCGATTTCGCTTTCCTGCGCATCTACGCCGACGCGGAGAACAAACCGGCAAAATACAGCAGGGAAAATGTCCCGTACAAGCCGGATAAATATCTGAAAATATCGGCAAAGGGATACCGCGAGAGTGATTTTGCAATGATATTGGGCTATCCTTCCTCGACGATGCAGTACGTGCCATCGTTCGGCATCGACCGGATCGTCAACGGTGAGAACAAGGCGATGATAACCATCGGAGGCGAGAAGATGAGGGTGATGCGGCAGGCGATAGAGGAGAATCCCGCCCTCAGGCTGCGCTATTTTTCACGCATGTCGTCGGTAGCCAACAAATACCTGCGGCTGAAGGGCGAGGTGAGCGGTGTGGACCGGATGAACCTGGTCGGGGTCAAGCGCGAAGAGGAGCGGCGGTTCAGGGAGTGGGCGGCAAAGACCCCGGAGCGGAGGGCCGAGTACGACGGTGTTCTCGACAGGATGGATTCCGTATACCGCAGCCTGGCCGTATACAACCTCGCCAACGACTATTTCCTCGATGCCGGGATCACCGGCTCGGAGATCGTTCCCTTTATAGGCAAGTTCGAGAAGCTGATGGCGATCTACGCCCGCGGGAAATTCAATGAACCGGCTGCGCGGAGCGAGTCGCGGAAGTTAGTGGGGCTTACCGAGCAATTCTTCGACAACTGGGATTATGAGATCGACCGCCGGATGTTCCGCAACGTGATGGTGCATTACTGGAACGATATGCCGCGCCAATTCATCCCCGAGGCGATGACCGGGCAGATGCACAAGTACGGCGGCGACGTCGAGGCGCTGAGCGAAGCCGTTTTCCGCAACTCGATATTCACGGACAGGGACGTACTGACAACATTCCTCGAAAGCGACAAGCCCGACGGCGTCGGCATCATACGCGACGATGCCCTATATAACCTTGCGATAGGATATTTCAAGGTGAACGTGGAGAAGATGATCCGTCAGCGCAGCGCATTGCAGGCTGAGATGGCGCCCATGTACAGGCTCTACCAGCGCGGCCTGCTGGAGATGAACTCCGGCAAACCGATGAGCCCCGACGCCAACAATTCACTGCGAATATCGTACGGCCGCATAGCCGGCGCCAACCCAGACGACGGCCTTTGCTATGATCATAATACCACCCTCGCAGGAATGAGGGACAAGCACGCCGCCAATCCCGGCGAGGCCGATTACGCCATGCCGCGCAAACTCCTGTCGCTGTATGAGGCGGGCGATCACGGCACTTTCGTGAACGAAGATGGCGGGATCAGCGTCTGTTTCCTCACCGACTGCCACACCACGAGCGGTAATTCGGGTAGTCCCGTAGTGAACGCCTGCGGCGAGTTGATCGGACTGAACTTCGACCGTATCCACCAGGGAGTGGCCTCCGACTATCGCTACGACCCGGATGTGTGCCGCAGTATCGCCGTGGATATAAGGTTCGTGCTGTTCCTGATCGAGAAATACGCCCCCGAGCAGTATGTGCTGAACGAACTGACGGTTGTCCGATAGGCGGATGAAACGCTTCCTTAAAAAGCTCCACCTCTGGCTCTCCATACCGGTGGGGATTTTCATAACCGTTATTTGCCTGACCGGTGCGATACTCGTCTTCGAAGAGGAGATAACCCTTCTCGCGCACAGGCGGGCCTGTTTTTGCCCCGCCACGACGGATAAACCGTTACCGATGGCCGAACTCATGCCCCGGGTGAACGGACAGTTGCCGGATACGGTCGGCGTCGCAGGCGTGCAAATATTTCGCAATCCCCGCCGCACCTATATCGGAACGCTCTCCGGGAAAGGACAAAGGACGATATTCATCGACCCTTACACGGCAAGGATAGTGGACAGGGAAGGGGGTCGCCCGAGCGCCTTCTTCGAATGGATCAGGGAGCTCCATCGTTCTCTGACCTTCAGTGGCGCCTATCGGAATTACGGAAGGCTCGTCGTGGGTGTTATCAGCCTCTTCTTTGCTATAATATTGATCTCCGGCATCGCGATATGGCTGCCGCGCAAGCTGAAAGGACTGAAAATGCGCCTTACGGTGCGCGTCCGGTCGGGATGGCGTTGGTTCTGGTACGACCTTCACGTCGCCGGAGGAATTTATGCGGCGCTGTTCCTTTTGCTGATGGCGCTTACGGGGCTTACATGGTCTTTCCGCTGGTACCACGACGGGGTGTACCGGATGCTCGGGGCGAAAACGGCCGTTGTCGGGAGGGAGGCTCCCGTCCCGGATCCCGACAATCCCGGCGATCTCCCTTCGATCGCGGCACAGCCCTCCGGTCGAAATGACCGGCAGGCAACTATGCAGGCGGCCCCGGAGCCGGGAGCAGCCAAATCCGGGAAGGTCGACTACCGGGCATGGGACGCCGTACTGGATTCGCTCGGGCGTTCGGGTAAGGGGTATCGCAGACTGACGATCCGCAACAGGAGCGCCATTTTGTCGAGCGATAAAGCCATACGCAGCAGCCGGGCGACCAACCGCTATGTGTTCGACGCGCAAACGGGCGAAATAAAGAGCGCCGTACTGTTTTCCGGCCAATCGAAGGAAAACAGGTTAAACGCGTGGATATTCTCGATTCATACCGGCGAGTGGGGAGGCATGGTTACCAAGTGCCTCGCTTTCGTCGCCGCCATCATCGGGGCATCCCTTCCGATAACCGGCTATTATCTGTACCTGCGAAGATTAATGAGAAAGCACAAATAGACGCAGGTTCGAGGTATTATTCAGGTTCGAGGTATTTTAATAATACAAAAAACCTGACTCATTTTGAAACAGGTTCCTTTCCATGCGCCGGTATCGGCAGGTGCAGGCCATGTGGCGCCCTGCCGTCGACGGGTATACAATGATTTTTCCATACATTTGTAGTCTGCATTATGAAAAACGACCTCTCTGTTTTCATGCGCATACGCGCGGGCGACTGGGATGCTTTCGGCGAATTGTTCGAGAAGTATTCCCGGCAGTTGTACGCCTATGCCTATGCATTTCTGGGCGACAGGGAGACCGCCGAGGATATAATCCAGGACACGTTCGTATACCTGTGGTCGCGGCGCGAGAAGATAGAGTGGCACGAGGCGACGTACGGCTACCTGCTGCGTTCGGTGCGCAGCGCGTGTATAAACCACGGACTTCACCGCCGCGTTGCGCGACGTTATGAGCGGCACCTGCGCGACGTCGCGGATTATCTCTATGCGATGGACGACCAGGAGCGCGAACAAGAGATCGGCGACGAAATGCGCGCACGTATGGAGGCGCAGATGGAGGGGCTGCCCGAGCGGTGCCGCGAGGTGTTTGTGATGGGTGCGCTCGACGGGCTTAGCTATGCCGATATTGCCGAGAAACTGGGCATATCCGTCAATACAGTGAAGACCCAGATGCAGCGCGCACGTGGAAAATTCAAAAAATAATAATACGATCACAATTTTTTAGCGGACTTGTCACCTTTTCGACAAGCCTGCTTGTTACTTAAATACATTACCCGAAATGAAAAACGAGAGCAGGCAACAAACAAACGACGCAATCCTCGACAAGGCCAAGGTCTGGGGCGAGATCTCCCGGCAGTGCATGGCGGGCGACCGGCGGCGCACTATACTGCGCAGGACACGCCTGGCGGCAGCCGTGACGCTTCCGCTTCTGGCCGCGGGTGCGCTGTGGTGGTACGCGGGCGAAGGTAATGGCGGCGCGGCGCAGCAACAGGAAGCTACATTGGCGGCCAACCTCGAACCGGGCAGGAAGCAGGCCATAATCTGGACCGACGAGCGCGATTACGTCGACATACAGGCAGCGGGGCGCGACACTCTGATCCGCCGCGAGGGCTACAATATACGTCTCGACAGCGGGGGTGCGATGGTCTACGAACCTGTCGACAGCGCGGTGCAAAGTGTGCGCAATACCATATTCGTTCCGCGTGCGGGCGAGCACGAACTTGTACTCCCCGACGGTACCCGCGTGTGGATCAATTCCGATACGGAGATGCGTTTTCCCGTTCCGTTCACCGACGGTGAACGACGCGTGGAACTGCGCGGCGAGGCCTATTTCGACGTGGCGCACGATCCCGAGCGGCCGTTCCGCGTGACTACGGGCGGGATGACGGTCACGGCCCTCGGCACACGCTTCAATGTGAAGCATTATAACGGCGAACCGGTGCAGGCGACGCTTGCGCAGGGTTCGGTCATGGTCGAGGTCGACGGCGGGGCCGACGGGGCGACGCTCCGTCCGGGCCAGCAGTATGTACTGCACGACGGCGTGAGCGAGGTCAGGGAAGTCGATGCCGGTGCCAGCATCGCATGGATCGACGGCAGGTTCTACTTCGACGGCGCGCCGCTGTCGGATATTGCGCGGCAGATGGAGCGTTGGTACGACATTTCGATAGTCTTTGCCGACGACGATATGAGCGGCGAATGCTTCACCGGCGTGATCGACCGCAGCAATACCGCCAACGACGTGATGCACACGCTCGAAAAGATCGCCGGCCTGCAATATGACATCCGCGACAGGACGATAGTCATCTTTTAGGCCATAAGCCTTAACCAGGCTTGCATAATTGTCGAAGACCCTTGAAACACAATATACTAATCTAACACAAAACTTTTATGAAGGGAACAATTAGACAATTATGCAAACCGGCGCTGACGGTATGCCTGCTGTTGGCCATTTCGGCGACGGCTATGGCGCAGAGGCAGCGCGTCACGGTGAACGCACGCGGCGCCACGGTGGGCGAGGTGATCCAGTCGCTGAAGCAGCAGACCGGGCTCGACTTCTTCTTCAGCAACGCCCAGGTAGACGTCAACCGCAGTGTGACGATCGAAATGGCAAACGCCGAATTGGATGCGGTGATAGGCCGCCTGTTCGGCACGGGTTTCGTGGCCGAATACGACGGCAACGTGGTGATAATCCGCCCAGCCGCACAGCAACAGCAGGGGCAGCAACGCACGGCGCCCGTCGTCACGGGCCGCATAACCGACATCAAGGGCGAACCGATCCCCGGCGCGTCGGTGGTCGTGAAGGGTAACTCTCGCATCGGCACCGCGAGCGACGCCAACGGCAACTATTCGCTCACGATAGCGGACATGGAGAACGCCACGATACAGGTCTCGTTCATCGGCATGAAGACGCAGGAGTTCGCGGCGGGTCGCGGCGGCGTGCACAATGTGATCCTCGAAGAGGAGGCGAACCAGATCACCCCGGTCACGGTGACCGTATCGACGGGTTATCAGGACATTCCGCGCGACCGGATGACGGGTTCATATTCCGTTGTTACGGCGAAAGACCTAGAGACCCAGAATTTCATGAGTATCGACGAGGCGCTCAAGGGCATGGTCGCAGGGCTTAACGTTATGACCCCCAGCGGCCAGCCGGGCACGCAGGCGCAGATGCGCATACGCGGCGACAACTCGATCACCGGCCTCAAGGAGCCGCTGTGGGTTGTCGACGGTCTGCCGCTGCAACAGGGTGTGGCGACGATCAACGGCCTCACCTCGGGCGACCTCCAAGGCTCGATCCTCAACCACGGCGTGGGCAATATCTCGCCGCAGGACATCGAGTCGGTGACGATCCTCAAGGACGCCGCGGCTACGGCGATCTACGGTGCGCGTGCGGCGGCGGGCGTTATCGTGGTGAAGACCAAGCGCGGCCGCAGCGGCGAGGTGAGCGTAAACTACCGCGGCAACTTCGCGCTGGGCGCGGCACCCGATCATACCATCGACTTTATGAACTCCGCCGAGAAGGTGGCCTATGAGATCGGAGTGGCCGAGCAGTTCGGCAACAGCACCAACAACATGGGTCGCGCGGCGCAGTTGTGGAACAGCCATCAAAAGGGCTACATCACCGACAGCGAGTACCAGAACGCCCTCGACGCCCTGCGCTCGACAAACACAGACTGGTTCGACGAGATCTACCGCACGTCGTTCTCCCACAGCCACGACCTGTCGATGAGCGGCGGTTCGGACAGGGCCTGGTACTACGCCTCGGTCAGCGCGCGCGACGAGAAGGGTATCCTGAAGACCAACCGCTACAACAGTTTCTCGGGCTCGCTCAAGGCGGGTTACAAGGCGCTGGACAATCTGGTCGCGAATCTGTCCATCGACGCCTCCTACCGCGAGACGAACAACCACAATTCGGCCATCGACCCGTTCCGCTACGCGGTCTTCGCAAACACCTACGAGAAGCCATATAACGAGGACGGCTCCTATGCATGGGATGCGACTTACGTCCCCGGCTCGTTCAGCCAACTGCACGACGGGCGCCAGTTCGAGAAGTTCAACCTGCTGAACGAGTTGGAAAACACCAGTGACAAGGGCATCGCCTCCGATATAACCGCGACGCTGAGCCTCGAATGGTTCGTCGCCCCGGGCCTGAAGGTCGAGGCGTTCGGCCGCGTGGGCTATGCGACGTCGCTCACCGAGCGCTATGCCGACATCAACACCTATTCGTCATGGATCAACTACGCGCTGCCCATGATGTTCCAGAACAGCAACAACACGAACGGCGAGATGCCGGAGGAGTACAACCGCGGCTATATGACAGGCAGCACGGGACGCTCGATCTCCTTCTCGGGGCGCGTTGGCGTGAGTTACAGCCGCGATTTCAACGACCGCCACTTCATCAACGCATACGCCGGTACGGAGGTACGCAGCGGGGAATCGTGGAGCAACTCTTTCGGCACGACCGGTTACGACCACAAATATTTCTTCGTGAGCAATCCACAGTTCGGTTGGGCTCCGACGGGCGATGCGAGGAGCATAATCAACAGTTTGGCGTCGATGTCGGGCTACGCCTACGGCGGCAAAGACCGCTATGCCAGTTTCTTCGCAGCGCTCACTTACAGCTATGAAGACCGCTATGTGTTCAACACCAACCTGCGCTTCGACGGCAAGGGAACGATCAGCAAGGAGGGCCGTTACTCGCCCTTCTGGTCGGCCAGCGTGCGTTGGAACCTCCATAACGAGAGCTTCATGCGCGACAACGTGCCGTGGCTGAGCGAACTTGCCCTGCGCGGCGTCTTCGGCTACACGGGACAGTTCGACAGCACGGCCCTTCCGTTCGCCTGGATGCGCCTTGGATCGCAGCGTTACGACAACGAGTACATCGCAGGCACAACATACTTCGCCAACCCCGCCCTTAAGTGGGAGCGTAAGATGGACCGCAGTATCGGTCTCGACTATTCGCTGTTCAACAACGTCTTCGGCGGAAGCGTGAACTACTACAACAACAAGACCCACAACCTGCTGACCAATACCACGGTGGCCGACTCGTTCGGCAACACCAGTCCCCGCATGAACAAGGGTTCGCTCATCAACCGTGGCCTTGAGTTCAACTTCAACCTGCGCCTGAGCTTCGGTGATGTGCGCTGGCTGACATCGTTCAACATCTCGCGCAACACGAACCGGATCACCGAGACATTTCGCAAATCGCCTTACGAAGCCGACCTGTGGGGGGGCTTCACGGACAACATACAGGGTTACGCGACGGGCACCGTGTTCGGCTACCGTTTCGCCGGGGTGAACCCCGAGACGGGCAACGCAATGATCCACATTTCAGACAGGGCGCGGCAGGCGCTGGTGGAGTCCGGGAACTACAACTTCTTCAATGAGACACCGTTGGTATGGGACACCGGGACGGAGCCCAAAGAGTATGACGGTGCCGCGTTACGCGACTTTCTCCAAATGTCGTTGGCCGCCATAGGTAACACGAATCCCAAGTACTATGGCGGTTTCAGCACTTCGGTACTGTGGAAAGGTTTCGAATTGCGCACCAGCTTCACCTATGACACGGGCCGCATCATGCCCACCTTCGACGAGCGCAGGAGCGGCAGTTCGGAGATCGCGGCGGGACGCCTGAACCGTCTCGCGACGGCGGCAGACCGCTGGCGCGCGCCGGGCGATGTGACCGATATCGTGCGCTATACCACCGACCCCAATTCGTATTACCAGCAGATGGTTACCGACGACCGCTGGGAAAAGGGCGACTACCTGAACTGGGCCGACCTGTCGCTCAGCTACAACGTCGATTCGCGCGTGCTGAAGAATCTGGGCATCGACATGCTGCGCGTGGGCCTGCAAATGCAGAACATCCACACGTGGACGAACTACTCGGGCTTCGATGCCACCACGGGCGGCCCGTTCTCCTACCCGCGCATGCGCCGCTATCTGCTCAACCTGTCGTTGTCATTCTAAAACCGAAACGTGATGAAAAAGATATT
>QMCE01002757.1_pt1 | contig 18618 bp, 20 predicted proteins | sample 1821851 | NCBI WGS metagenome assembly QMCE01 (sample SAMN09453174, study PRJNA476694) | Termite gut metagenome, whole genome shotgun sequencing project. | isolation source: worker | host: Odontotermes sp. | place: South Africa:Pretoria | collected 2016-01-28
GCAATCCTCGTTTCGACCGACGCCGCGCTCGCGCAAGTGGTATGCGATGAATTGAATAAGCAGCTCGCGAGCCTGCCCCGGCGCTCCGAAGCCGAAGCCGCCCTGCAAAACTACGGCGTGGCGGTCGTCGCGACTGACAAAGAAGAGGCGCTTGCCGTTGTAAACCGTGCCGCGCCGGAGCATCTCGAAATCATTGCCGAAGATACGGCAAGCTGGCTGGACGGCGTTCGGAACGCCGGAGCCGTCTTTTTGGGTTCCTACTCCCCCGAACCGCTGGGCGATTATTGGGCGGGTCCGAGCCATGTGCTGCCCACCGAGAGCGCATCGCGCTATTTTTCCGCCGTCTCGGTCGAGACATTTCTCAAACGCGTCAGTATCCTATCATACGATAGGAACGCGTTTCTGCCCGTCAGCGAAAGAATCGCCCGCCTTGCCCGCGCCGAGGGGTTGGAAGGTCACGCGAGAAGCGCGGAGGTACGGAGTATATGAATCTGCCGGAGAAATTGAAATCCTTCAAACCATACCCCCCCATGACGGAAACCTATCCCGTCCGGTTGGACGGCAATGAGAGTTGCTTCCCCCTACCCGAAACCCTGACGGCGGAGATAGCGGAAGCGGTTCGCGCGGTGCAGCTCCACCGTTATCCCGACCCGGAGGCTTCCGAGGTGTGCGCTTTGGCCGAGGCGTATTGGGGAGCGCCGCGTGGCAGCGCGGTCGCGGGGAATGGCTCCGACGAGCTGATTTCGGTTGCTCTGAGCGCATTATTGCCGCGCGGGAAAAAACTGCTGGTCTGCGACCCGGACTTTTCGATGTATCGTTTTTACGCTGCGCTGTATGAGCTGAAATGTGTCGGCTTGACCCGCTTTTTCGGTGTACCCGATGTTGAGGAAATCATCCAGACCGGTAAAAACGCCGGAGCGGTAATCCTGTCCAACCCTTGCAACCCGACGGGGCAAGTCTTGACGCTGTCTCAGGTATTGCAAGTTATCGAAGCGCTTAGCTGCCCCGTACTGCTGGACGAGGCGTATATGGACTTTTGGCAGGACACGTCCGTCTTGCCGCATATCAATCAATACAATAACTTGATCGTCTTGAAAACCTGTTCAAAAAACCTCGCGCTGGCGGGGATTCGTTTGGGGTTCGCCTTTGCCGGAGCCGAACTGGCGGATATTTTGCGCCGTGTCAAGTCGCCCTACAACGTAAGCTCGGTCACCCAAGCCATCGGGGCTGCGGTTCTGCGCCGTCCCGCGCTTCTGAGGGAGAATACAAAACGCATCCGCGCGCAAAAAGACAAGCTATATACCGCCCTCGGCGAATGGGCGCGGGGGAAAGAAGACGTTGCCGTCACCGATACGGCGGCGAACTTCGTCCTGCTCTCGCTGCCCAGCGCGGAGGGAGTCTACAAATACTTGCAAACCAAGGGTGTCGCCGTCCGTTTTATCGCCGGCGGTCTGAGGATCTCCGCCGGAACGGACGATGAGATAAACGCGCTGACAGACGCTTTACGACAGGGGGAGAATACGTGACCAGAACCACCAAAGAGACGTCGGTGACGTCGGTGACGGTGGAGATCGACCTCACCGGCGGAGAGATTCAAGTGCAGACAGGGATTGGCTTCTTTGATCATATGCTGACGGCACTGGCTTTCCACGCGGGGTTCGGTTTGACCGTCCGCGCCGAAGGAGATCTGTTCGTTGACGGTCACCACACCGTAGAGGACGTGGGGATCGTCCTCGGGCAAGCCTTTCGGGAAGCCGCCCGCGACGGGGTTGGCAGGGAGCGTTTCGGGTTCGCCTATATCCCGATGGACGAATCGCTTGGTTTTGCCGCCGTTGATGTTGGAGGACGGGCGTATCTGCAATATGACGCCCCCCTTCCCGATGTGATGCTCGGCACATACGACGCCTCGCTGACGAAAGAGTTTTTCCGCGCGTTTTCCCAAAACGCCCAAATTACGCTGCATCTCCGCGTAAGCGGCGAAAACGCGCACCATATGGCGGAAGCGTTGTATAAAGCCTGCGGCGTCGCGCTGCGGCACGCCTGTGCGCCCCGCAAGGGCGGGGGCGTCGCCTCGACGAAGGGGGTTCTGTAGCGTTGGAGTTGTATCCCTCGATTGACCTGAAGGACGGGCAGTGCGTCCGCTTGCTGCGGGGAGATTTTGACACCGTCCATGAAGTCGCGCCCAACCCCGTCGCTGTGGCGGAAGGCTACCGGGACGCGGGCGCTGAGGTCGTCCATGTTGTGGATCTCGACGGCGCGAAAGACGGCATGCGGAAAAACGCCGCGCTGGTTCGGGCGATTGTGCAGACTGCCCGTCCCGCGAACGTAGAGTTGGGGGGTGGTCTGCGCCGGATGGAAGACCTCGCCGACGCCGACGCGATGGGCGTTTGGCGGTTTGTCATCGGTTCGGCGGCTCTCACGGATCCCGGCTTTGTCAAAGCCGCCGTCAACCGATACGGCGAAGAGCGCGTCGCCGTCGGGATAGACGCGATGGGCGGCAAAGTACGCGCCCACGGCTGGACGGACGATTCGGGGCGGAACGAACTGGACTATTGCCGCGAAGTAGCGTCTTTAGGCGTACGCACGGTGATCTATACGGACATTGCTGCGGACGGGGCGCTCGCGGGGCCTTCGCTGGAGCGCTTGACAGTATTTCGCGAAGCGTTCCCGGAACTGTTTTTGGTTGCGAGCGGCGGCGTTACGACACTTTCGGATGTTCGCGCGCTCAGGCAATTGGGCGTCAACGCCGCTATCGCCGGAAAGGCTCTGTATACAGGCGACCTGCCGCTTTGTGACGCTCTTTTTGAAGGACGGTACGGGATGCTGTTCGACCGCGCGCCGCTGCTGCCTGCGATCATACAGCACGACGCGACCAACGAGGTGCTGATGCTGGGCTATATGTCGCCCGAGTCGTTCAGGATGACGTTGAAAACGAAGCGGGTCACCTTTTTTTCGCGCAGCCGCCAAGCGCTATGGGTGAAAGGGGAGACATCGGGGAACTTTTTAGACGTTGTGTCGGTGGGCGCCGACTGTTACCACAATTCGCTCCTAATTCGCTGTAACCCGCACGGCCCAACTTGCCACACCGGGCGCGTGAGCTGTTACTTTAACCACATTCCGATGGGAGACTGAACCGAATGGATGCTTTGGAACAACTGTATCAAACGATAGAAAGTCGCAGGCGCGAGCCGATGTCCGGTTCGTATACCAACTACCTCTTTGAGCAAGGTTTGGATAAAATCTGTAAAAAAGTGGGCGAGGAATGCGCGGAAACGATCATCGCCGCGAAGAACGGAGACCCCGCGCCGCTGGTCGGCGAGGTCTCCGATGTTTTATACCATCTGCTGGTGCTGCTCTGCGAACGCGGCGTTCCGTGGAGCGCGGTGCGGGACGAGCTAGAGCTGCGGAGCCAAAAAATCGGGAACAAAAAGGAGCGGCGTGACGTTGACCGAAACACATGACCGCTGGGAAGCCTTAAAGATCGCCTGTCTCGCATGCGACCGCTGCGCGCTGGCGTCAACGCGCACCCAAGTTGTCTTTGGCGTCGGCGACCCGAAGAGTGAGGTGCTCTTTATCGGCGAGGGTCCCGGACAGGAGGAAGATCTGCGCGGAGAACCGTTTGTCGGGCGCGCGGGGCGGCTTTTGGACGTGATGCTGGCGTCGGTCGGACTGCACCGCAGCAGGCTGTACATCGCGAACATCGTCAAGTGCCGCCCGCCTGGCAACCGCGACCCGCTCAATATGGAACAAGAAGCCTGTATGCCGTGGCTGCGGGAGCAAACCAAGCTGATCCGCCCCAAAATCATCGTCTGTCTAGGGCGCGTCGCCGCGATGAAGATCATCAAGCCCGATTTCAAGATCACATCCGAGCATGGGCAGTGGATTGAAAAAGGCGGCTACTTGATGATGGCGCTGTACCACCCCGCGTTCCTGCTGCGCGACCCGCGCCACAAGCCGGCCACGTTCGAGGATTTGAAGCGTTTGGAGAACAAAATGCGCGAGGTATGTGAGTATACACTGCCGGATTAACAAAGAGCGCTCAAAAATTTATTGTTCGCCACAGGCGAACGAGCGGAGCGCTTGCGAACAGGTGCCTTTGGCACGGCATCGCAAGCCGAAGCGGGAATTTTCGAGGTACCATTTTAAGGAGTTAGCTTCGATGGATTTCTTACAGCTCGCGAAAATGCGTTGCACCACACGGGGTTTTACATCGGTGCCTATTCCTCAAGAAGACTTAGAGTATATTCTGTCGGCGGGAAGGGTTGCCCCCACCGCGTGTAACCGGCAGCCGCAGCGCATCATTGTCGCGAGGACAGCCGAAAGCATCGCGAAAGTGGGAAAAGCCTACAATACATTCGGCTCTCCGTGTGTCCTGATCGTGTGCCGCGACAGGAGAGACGAGCTTGTGCGCCCGTTTGACAACAAATGCTCCGGCGATTTGGATATAGGCATTGTATGCGATCATATGATGCTGGCGGCGAGAGAACGAAACATCGGAAGCGTTATGGTCGGCTTATTTGACCCGCACATCATTCGGGCGGAGTTTGGCATACCCGCTTATGTTGAGCCGACCGCTCTGCTGATTCTTGGCTACCCCAAAGAGGGCTTTTTAAGCGCGGAACGTCATGACGCAACAAGAAAATCCTTGGATGAAACGGTTATGGATGAATGCTATAGCGAGAAGGAAGGCGATTCACACGGAAAAACACTTTAAATCTCTCTCGGCGGTATTCCCGCTAATCATGAAAGACGCGTCTGTCCTGCTGCACCGAAGGCAGAACACAGGGTATAACGACGGAAAATGGGACATCGCCGGGAGCGGGCATGTTGACGAAGGTGAGACGGCAAAAGCCGCCGCCGTGCGCGAGTGCAGGGAAGAACTGGGCATCACGGTAAAGCCGGAGGACTTATCTTTCGCGCACCTATCCCACCGCCTTGAAAAAGACAGGACGTACTACGATATCTACTTTCTCGTGAACGCCTACACCGGCGTTCCGGCGATTATGGAGCCGGAAAAAAGCTCTGACATAAAATGGTTCGCCGTCGAAAACCTCCCAGAGGACATTATCGGGTGCAGAAGGGAAGATGTTCGTAACTTTTTAGAGAGAATCCTTTATAGCGAAAAGGCGGAAAACAAAAACCCAACGTCTTAAGAGTCTCTTACGCTCCTTTTTGCATTCCCCTTCTTATCATCCGCATATAGTGGAGTATCGTTTCGAAGGGGGAGACACTCATGCAGGAAGTGATCGTAAAGTTTAACGGAAATATTGCCGCGCTTGGTTTTCCGGTTGAAATCCTCAGTGAGAATTACGCGATCCTGACCGTATCCGAAGCAGATATTCCTTTACTGCGCGGATTTACGGAAATTGAATACGTCGAGATGCCCAAGCGCCTCTCGCTTTCCCAATTCCTCAATCAAACCTGCGTTGACGATGTCCGGAGTGAGCGGGGGTACAATTTGAGCGGAGAGGGCGTACTGGTTGCCATTATAGATTCCGGGATTGATTACCGTCATGCGGATTTTAGGAATCCGGACGGAGCCTCCCGGATTTTAGCCATGTGGGATCAAACACAACCCGGATCGCCGCCTCCGGGCTTTTTGTACGGAACGGAATACGCAAACGCCCAAATCAACAGCGCGCTGGAAAACCCAAATCCGCTTTCTGTTGTTCCGCAGCAAGATTTTATAGGTCACGGGACGGCGGTCGCCGGAATCGCCGCGGGGAACGGCCGCGCTTCAAGCGGCGCGGACATCGGCGTAGCGCCTATGGCGTCTTTGATTGCCGTGAAGTTGGGGGAGCGTGATAACGCGCGGTTCGCGAGAACCACCGAAATCATGCGCGCGTTAAAATATGTGTATGAAAAAGCAAAAGCAGTGAATATGCCGCTTGCGATTAACCTTAGCTATGGAACAAACGACGGATCCCATGACGGGAAATCCCTGTTTGAAAGCTACATCGATGATATATCTGAGTATTGGAAAAGCGTGATTGTCGTTTCGAGCGGAAACGAAGGAGACGCGGGGCATCACTTTCAATCTACCCTCCGGCAAGGGGAATCCGCAGATGTCTCGTTCATTGTCGGTACAAATTTGTCTGAATTGATGATAAACATATGGAAGAACTTTGCCGACACTTTTACCTTTGAAATTATCGCACCCAGCGGAGCATCCACGGGGATAACGCGGCACATAGGCGTTCCTTCGCTCGTATATCTAGACAACGTGCACCTTCATATAGACTATAGGCAGCCGAACCATTACAATCAGGATAACGCGATCTTGCTGCTTTTGGAACCGAACGACACAAGGAGTATAATCCCGCAGGGCGTATGGACAATTAGGGTGAGGGGAGAAAAGGTAGTCAGCGGCAGATTTGACGTATGGCTACCCACTGTTGAGGAAGTATCCAAGAAAACCGCCTTTTTAGTCCCGTCGCCGGATATAACCTTAACGCTTCCGTCCTGCGCGGAAAAAGTGATCAGCGTCGGCGGATACGACGCAGCCACGGGAGCGTTTGCTTCGTTTTCCGGAAGAGGGTACACAAGAGACGTAATGCGCATAAAACCCGGATTGACGGCGCCTGCCGTGAATGTCCGCAGTTGCAGCGCGGGCGGCGGCTATGCGCAGTTTACGGGAACCAGCATGGCGGCGCCGTTTGTGACAGGCAGCGCGGCTCTGATGATGCAGTGGGGTATCATCATGGGCAACGATCCGTTTTTATACGGCCAGCGGGTTAAAGCGTTTTTGCGGAAAGGCGCGAACAGGGATACGTCAACGGTATATCCGGATAAAAGATGGGGATACGGAACACTGTGTTTAAAGGCGAGTATGGACTTTTTAAAGGAGTATACGTTTTCCCAAAACTAAATAACCTTGAAAAAATGTTGCGCTGCCGGGGGGAATCCTGTATAATAAGGGGAAAATATGAGAGGGGTATGGGATTCAATGTTTAATAATCTCGCGGAGGCGCGGAAATATATCGAGGCGAACGGCATTCGGATGCTTGACCTGATGTCCACCGACCTTAACGGGCGCTTCCGGCACGTGACGATGCCGGTAGAGCGGCTGGATGAGGGAACGTTGGAATATGGTATTGGCTTCGACGGCTCCAACTACGGCTTCGCGCCGGTGGAAAAGAGCGATATGGTGTTTATCCCCAACCTTTCGACAGCGTACCCCGACACGTTCGCCGAGGTGCCGACGCTCGCGGTATTGGGCGACGTATATGTGATCGAGCTGCCGAACAACCGGCGCTTTGACCAAGACCCGCGCAATGTCGCGCTTCACGCCGAGGAGTATCTGCGCTCCACCGGCATTGCCGATACGCTTCGTATCTCGCCGGAATTTGAGTTCCACGTCTTCGACCATGTGAGTTACGCGGTGGAGCCGAACGCCTGCGGTTTCCGTATCGACACCGAACAGGCTGTTTGGAATACCGGTGACGAAGGCATGAATCTGGGTTATAAGATGGCGCACAAGGGCGGCTACCATATGGCGCCGCCGTCCGATATCCTAAGCGGCTTTCGGAGCCGCGCTTCGCTGCTTATGCAGGAGCGCGGGATTGACGTAAAGTACCATCACCATGAAGTGGGAGGGCCGGGGCAGTCTGAAATTGAGGTGGAATTCGGCGGCCTTCTGGAAATGGCCGACAAGACCATGATGATCAAGTCAATCCTTAAAAACGCTGCGTTTGCCGAAGGCAAGACGGTAACTTTTCTGCCGAAGCCCATCTACGGCGAGGCGGGTAACGGAATGCACGTGCACATGCACCTGTTTAAGAACGGTAAACCCCTGTTTTACGACGCAAACGGATACTCCCAACTCAGCGAAACGGCAATGTGGTTTATGGGTGGTCTTCTAAAACACGCGCCCGCGCTCTGCGCCATCACTAACCCCAGCACCAACTCATACAAGCGCCTGACGCCCGGTTATGAGGCTCCGGTGACAATCGGTTTCGCGACCTCCAACCGCAGCGCCGTCATCCGCATCCCCGCTTATGCCAAATCTCCGAAAACAAAGCGCTTTGAGTTACGAAGCCCGGACGGTACCTGCAATCCATATTACGCCTATGCGGCGATTCTGATGGCAGGTATCGACGGAATGCTGAACAAAACCGACCCGGTCAAGGGCGGGTACGGACCGTATGACTACAACCTTTATAACCTCTCCGCCCGCGAGCAGAAGAAGATAAAACAGCTTCCCCGCACCCTCGACGAGGCGCTGGACGCGCTGGAAAAAGACCACAATTTCTTAAGCCCTGTCTTTCCGCAGCGGCTTCTGGAAATTTGGGTCGCGAATAAGCGCAAAGAAACTGCGCAGAACAACCAACTCCCGCACCCGGCGGAATACGCGATGTACTTTGACCTGTAAAACCCGCAGTTCATCTATAACTTATTGCCGGATTCGCTCAACAAGTTCTCGACATCTCGACGTGCATATAATATACGGATGATTGTAACATGGCGTTTTTCTTCATCAGGATAAAACAGAACCAGAAAATTATCCACCGGCAGAATACGCAATCCCCGTGATTGCCACGGTTCCTTGTTACATAAACGACAACGAAATGGCATTTCATTAAGGGAATCCACTGCGTTCATGATCCTATCCGATTGTTTTGTTGCGGTAATAGGTTCCAGTAAAGTCCATGCAATATAGTTATGGATGCCTTGTAAATCTTGCAAGGCGTCAGCAGTGTAGTAAACCTTAAAAATCACGTTCCGTACCGCATTTGCATGTTCTCTCTTACCTTTTCGGAGGATATGACGTTTCCAGCTTCCATACTGGAAAATCCCTTTTCAATTTCGGTGTTGAATTGCTCAAGCGTCAAAGCAGAGTAATCGAGAGATGTGTTTTGCGGTAGACTCACATCGAAAGGGATACCCTTTCGCAGTACAATTTGGTGTAGGAATAAATTGATGGCGTTCGCTACAGGAATACCGAGTTTTGAGAGGATTTGCTCGGCCTGTTCTTTGATTTCAGGTTCAACTCTCGTATAAATACTGGACGATTTAGACAAAAAAATCATCCCCTTTCAGCTTCATTATACTCTATTGTATCGCTGAAAGCAATCGCTTTATTCACCCATACTACCAATCCGTCCTCCTCGTTGCTGCGCGTTACGCAGTCGGCGATCGCTCGCACCTCGGGCAAAGCGTTAGCCATCGCAATGCCGGTGCCGGCCCAATGGAGCAAGTCTATATCGTTTAAGTCGTCGCCGAACGCGGCGATTTCTTCTTGCCTAATGCCCCACATTCGCGCCAACTCGGCGACGGCGTTTGACTTGGTCGCGCCGCGGTGCATGATCTGCCCCAGTCTGTCCCGCGAGACGGTGAGGTACAGCTCCGGCGGCAGAAGCGTTTCGACGAACGCCGTGTCTTCGGGCGATATATCTGCGATATTCAACTTTTCCGCGTCGATCGTGTGATTTTGGTAATCCACGATCTTAAAATTATGAATGAACGCCCATCGTTCGTTAATCGGGAAGTTCGTATAATGGATTCCGTCGAGCTGCGCGGAGAGAGGATACCCGCGCTCTTGGCACGCGAGCAGTACCGGGCGCGCCAACTTATACGGCACAAGGCAACGGTGAACAATCTTCCCGTCCGCAACGGCGGTCGCTCCGTTGTTGAGAACCCAGCCGTCAAACAGTTCGACTGGCGCAAGATTTACCGCGCTGACGCCGCGTCCCGTGGCGAAGACCGTTTTAATCCCCGCCGCTTGGCAGCGGCGCAGCGCATCTTTTGTGCGCTGCGAAACGGTTTTGTCATCTCGCAGCAGGGTTCCGTCAAGGTCGGTGACAATCATCTTCATGAGCAGTCTCCTATTTTATGCTTTCATTCTCTTTCTTTTTGCAAAGAAAGAGAAGAGGCGAATAATCTGTTTGCCGCGTGTTTGTGCGGGACGCCGGATGAGTTGCAGTCGAAGACGTACTCGCTGCATTCCTCGATGAACCAATCGTGGAAGTATGTAAAGAGCTGCCCGGATTTCCACAGATAGTGAACATTATCGTCCGGCGCGTGAGGTATGAAGGGCTTTTCCACGAAGACATGGAGTGCCGCGAGACCGTTTTCGTTAACATGAGATTTATAGTTCTGCATGATTTCATTGCGAAGCTCCGGCTTGATATAGTGCAGAACCCCGCTGGAGTAGAGGATGTCAACCGTTTCCTCTAAGCGGTAATCCCAAATGTCGGCGCGGAAGACGCGCAGCGGCACACGGGCTTTATCGGCAAGGCGTTTCGTCTTCTCCAGTCCCGCTTCCGAAATATCGAATGCGCTAACGTCGTAACCGCAGCGGGCGAAGAAAACGGCGTCTTTCCCCTCGCCGCAGCCGATGTCCAACAATTTCAGAGGCCGGACAGGCGGCATCAGCTCCAGCACTTTGTAGCAATGTATGTTCGGCTCAACGCCCCAAAAGTATTCTTCTTTGCGGTAGTCGTCCTCATAAAACGAACTGCTGCCCGGAAACGCGGTATAGCCGAGCAATTTGTCCACGCTGACATTCAGTTCCCGCGCCAGCGCGGGCAATAGCAGGGTATCGGGTACGGTCTGCCCCGTTTCCCATTTGCTCACGGCCTGAAAGGTTATCCCAAGCCGCTTCGCCAAATCCTCCTGCGTCAGTCCTAAGTCTTTTCTGTACCGAACGACATTCCCGGCTAAAATTTCACGCATATAACTCCTCTCCCTTCTAAAACCATTATGCGCTCATACATAGGCAAAAGCAATAACCGCTTGTTTGAGGTTTTGAAAAATTCAAACGGGGGTTGAGAAGAAGATTGTTTTCGGCACGTTATTATTAGGTGAAGTACAAATCGGAGCGCGAGGCTCCGATTTGTTAAATATCGTTCCCGTTGTTGACGGGGAGGTATTAAGCAAGTATACTGGGGTTACACGGGGCGGTACAGAGAGAAGGGGTGGACAAACATTGGATATAGAGCAAATTGCCCGGATGCGCTATCACGGGCTGTACTTATCACGGACATGCCCGGATATAACGGCTCTGTCGCGTGAGTTGCTCGGGTTGCACTGCTGGTTTCACCGCAATGTGGCGTTTTCCGCGCTGATTCGCGGCGCGGACATAACGGGCTGGAAAACCGCTGCTATCCCTGCATCGGGACAGAGGATGCTGGCTGAGCCAGTTTTTTAGCGATAAAACAATTGCCGAGGTCGCGAACGAGGTAATCCGCTGCATGGAAGACGGCGTGTATTCCCGTGCCGAGATGCGGCAAATCTTTTCCGCGCGGTATGAGCCGAAGGTGATCGAAGCCATGTTTTCGCCGTGGGGCGGCATATTCGTCTACCTCGCAGGGTTGGGCAAGGTCGCGTTCCGGGATATGACGAGCCGCGACTTTGACATGATTGACGCGGAGCCGGTTTTTACGCGTGAAGAAGTCCTTCCGGAGATTTTCCGCCGGTACATAAAAGCGTACGGTCCCGCAACATTGGACGATGCGGCGTGGTTCCTTGGTTTTTGGCGTGAGAAAGTGCTGCAAGACTTACCGCTTGATGAATACGAAAATTTTGAGCATGAAGGCAGAGTTTACTACCACTGCGGTGAGCCGGACGGCATGGGTGAGATCCCGGAGGTAAACTTGCTGTCGGGTTTTGACCCGGTCATCGTATCCTACACTGAGCGGAGCGCGGTTCTGCCGCCCGAACATAAGAGCAAGGTTATCCTTAAATCCGGCATCTATCTGCCGACAGTAGCGGTAAACGGGAAGATCGCGGGGTTATGGAACATCAAAAAAGGTGAGCCGGTGATTGAGTTTTTCAGCAAGCAGCCGAAACGTATAACCGACCAAGCATATGAAATGGTTGACGGTATTCGTTGGAGTGTTGCGGGGAGAGTGTAGCCTATTTTTTCACCCGAAACGGCAGCAAACTATTTGTTTCCCGCAGATACCCCTCAAATCCCTCCCGCTTTTCGCGGTTGTGGTTATCCGCCAGCGGGATACTCACAAAGAAAAACATCAGCGTATTCGCGAACGCTCCGGCAAGCAAAAACCAAAGCCGCGGCACGGCGGAAAGCATAGTGATATATACGCCCCACCACATCAGAATCTCTCCGAGGTAGTTCGGGTGGCGCGAATGCTTCCAAAGACCGCTGCGGATCAGCTTTCCGGCGTTTTCGCGCCGGAAGCGGTGCAGTTGGATGTCAGCAGCCATTTGCAGCACGGCGGCGGAAAAACAGACGGCAGCGCCCAGCGCCGTAACGGCGTTGAACGCGCTTTCCCTTATGAAAACAATTCCCGGCAGCAGGCAGAGATAAACAATCACGGTCGGAAACATGTTGATGCCGAAAAAACTGATCAATTGAAACGAGCGGGGGAATCTCCGCTTAAAATTATCGTACCGCCAATCCTGTGTGTTCAAGTTTCTGAAGGTATACGCCCAGTTGCAGGTCAGGCGCAAACCCCAAAACCAAACGGCTGAGAGCATCAGCAGAACGCCCGCGTTGGTTATGGTTTGAAAGTGCAGCGCCGTACCCGTGAGGATGACAATCGGCGCAACGCTCCAATACGGGTCGTATACCGAGGCATTTCCCAGCAGAACCCCGGTCAGATACACAAATACCGTCGCCCCGGCGTCGGCAATCATCACCCGCCAAAAGATATGCAGCTCCGGAAACAGCATGAACAACGCGACGCCGATTCCGGCGGCAACAAGATAGATTGCCGTTATCACGGCAAACCCCGCCGTTCTGTTCTGTTTCACAATAACATCCTCCTTAAGTCAAGCGGGCGCACTATTCAGTCTCTCCCGCGCGCTCGTTGTTATCTGTTAACTGTTCGTTGTTCGTTACCGACACGCCCGCCGCGAACACCTCTTTTGCGCGCGTCATCAAAAACACGATTGCCACCATAAACGCCCCGGTGATAATCAACAGCAGTTCAATGGACACTACGTCCGCGATTGGGCCGAATACCAACATCGAAAATGGCATCGCGAACGCTTCGGTTATGGTTACCAAACTGAATACCCGCCCCATAAACTCCGGCTGTACGCGCTGCTGCAACACCGTCATCGCGCCGGAGTTAACGACGGGTATGGTCGTACCCATCGCCAGCATGACGATTAAGTAGTAAAGAAAATTCGGCGAAAACCCCATCAGCAGCGTCATCAGTCCAAACGCGCCGCATCCCGCTACCACCATAACAACCTTATTGCGGAATTTCGCAGCCAATATGCCGACGAGAAGCCCGCTTATCGTCATTCCAACGGCGAATACCATTTCATTAGCGACAAGACGCCACGGTTCTTCGCCAAAGCTGCGCTTTACCATCATCGGCGTGAGGAAAGCGACCGGTGCGAACATCAGCATAAATACCATGTTGAACCCCATAAAATGCTTGAGCCATCTTGTTTCCAATACGTACTTCAAGCCGCTGCGCATTTCGGTAAAAACATGTCTCGTTTGCCGCTCCGCCGTTTGCCGGACGCCTGTTTTTATGAAAAGAAGCAAGGCGATACCGATCACAGCGGTCAGTACATCCACCCAAAAGATCGAAGCTAAACGCTGCTCCGCCGCGGCGTACAAACCTCCGGCGGCGGCGGGCGAGAGTAGTCCTATCGCGCCGCGAATGCTTGCGTTGATGCCGTTGACGCGCATCAAATTTTCCTGCGGCACGATTTCTGACAGAAACGCGCTCACGGCAGGCATTTGGATTCCCGCACCGACTGAACGAACGGCGGAAATCACGAATAGGAGCCAGATATAGTCGTGTCCCAGCATAAACAATAGGGCAAGAATGGCGGTAGAAAACGCGATCATTCCGTCTGCTAGGATAATAAGCCTCTTACGGTTGAATCGGTCAGCCCATACGCCTGAAAGCAGGGAAATCAAACCCTGTGGCAGAAACCCGCACAAAATAGAGATTGTCAGCATGATGGCGCTGCCCGTCGTCAACGTGATATGCCAAGTTATAGCATACTGCACCAACGCGGAGCCGAACAATGAAACTGCCTGCCCCGATAGAAATAAAATGGCTTTTTTCGTAGCGCTAGATTCCATATAGCCTCCCATCTTGAAATACAAAAAGCGCGGGGTAGCCGACGTCCCCGCGCATTTATTGCGGATACGATTATACGTTGCTCTTTCTGCGTCTATACCCGCCTACGATATAGAGTATGGGTAAAACGGAACCCGTTATAATGTTTGTCATGACCATACTTCCGATCATTCCATTGCTGTCAGTCAATGTCAATCCAGTGCTTATAACCAAGAGAGCCAGCATAATGATTCCGAGCACCATGACCGCCGTACCTCTTTCGGGCTTTTTTGAAAAAGCAATTCCCATGATTCCGAAAGCAAGCATCATCCCAGATGTGAATATGCCGCCAATGACCGCGGCGAACGGGAATTCGATTTCATAGGAGTAATTGTAAGCATCAAAGAAGTCCCTGAAAAAGAATTCCGCGTCATCCATCACTTCTTCAATCACCGGAGCCATGGCTAGAACGGTGATGAGAGAGAAGAGGGCGATACTGGAAAAGATCGTCATCAGAATGCCGGAGACCTTTATCATCTTCCTGCCGGGCTGCGGCGCGTTGTTAACCGTGTTGGTTACAGGGGGGTATGACGGCTGCGGGGGGGTATAGGGGTTCGCGTTGTATGGGGTAGGGTTGTATGGGTACGTGTTGTAAGGATTTTGTGCGTAAGGCTGCTGTTCTCCGGATTGCTGCGCTTGCTGGTTCGCGGCAAGCTGGGCTCCCTGACAGACACACGCGGCGTTATCCGCTAGTTGTGTTCCGCAATACTCGCAATACCTCATAAAAATTCCTCCATCTTATTGTTCCGCGTTCTTCTTGCGGATATTGCCGCCAACAATGTACAGAATCGGCAGCACACTGCTTAAGATCAGATTTACGTATCCGGCAGACCGGAAAACCGGGTAGACATTACGGGAACTGATTGACAGGCCGAAAATAACAATCCTTAAAGCAATTAATACAACACCGAACAGTGTAACCGTTGACGCTTTAGCGCGGTTTTTTGACAGAACAATCCCAGCGATTCCGAATCCGAGCGTAGCCAGCGCCGAAATCAACTCAAACAGCAATAAGGAACTGAAGCCGCCTCCCGCAAGAGTCAGCGCGCTGACATTGCTTCCAAAACTTTCGGTGCTGTCAAGATAAGAAGCCATATCCATGGTTTCCAATCCTCCGAAAATGGTCATTAGAATACCGGTGACTTTGATCATTTTCTGCCCGGGCGCACTCTTTTTGACGATTTTTTGTGGTGGCAGATAATAAGGATACCCAACCGGCGGGTTAGAGGGAGGGTATGACTGCGCATAAGGGTTTGTCGGATACGGAGAATTCGGAGGGTGAGGCGGCGTATACGGGGATTGCGGCGGATAGGGCGGATACTGCGGCGGTTGTACTCCAAGCTGCGTTTGCTGTGTAAACGAATCCTGCGAAGCCTGCAGTGTGACGGACGCCTCTTCCTGAACGGATACCGGCGTTTCCTGACAGGAGCAGGTTTCATTGTCATTCAGCGTTGAGCCGCAAAAAGCGCAGAACTTCATGAACATCCCTCCATATGCTATAGTCTATGCTCTAAGTTATCCCGCAGAATCGATAGTATATTCATTGCTCCGGCTTTACCCGATAGAGATGATATTGCCGGTAGGCTTGAAAACCTGTGGCGCTGTATTTTTCCACAAAATCGTAGTTCTCCCGCAGGGTGGTGAGCATTTTTTTCTTATATTGCATCTCCTGCTCGGAATACGCGCCGAGCAGCTCGTCGTTGACGAGACTGACAACGGCGTAATCGGTTTTTTTGTTTGCTATAATCTCATATTGCGCTTCCAGTGCGTCCGGATATATGGCATGGTCGATATTCGGCTTATAGAAATATGGTGTGCCGGGTATGACGCCGCATGCGGTATAGATACCGCTGTCTAAGGACATCAATTCCAGCAGAGTTTTATCGTCCTCAACCGTTTCCGCGATGCTTTCGCGAAAATCGGGTACTTCGTCTGTGCGCTCCAGAATCATAAACTCCACAAGATTGTTGTCACTGACAGTATACACAAATATGGCGATAACAGCCAACGCTGTCAGAACTGTTCGCTTGAGCCGGATTTTTGCCTTTTCGGCGAGGCGGGCCATCGCGATAAGACCCATCAGACAGAAAACCGTAATCGGTATCGACGAAGACGGAAAGACGCGCGCGATATAAGTGGAGATAAAGACTCCAATAAACGATAAGATATATCCGAGTTTGAACCGTTTATCCGCCCGCCGAAACACAAAAACGCTGCCGGTAATAAGAGTTATTGAAGGCAACGGAGAACAGACGATGAAAAATACAAAACCGCCGAAGCCAAAAAGAGCCTTTACCATCGGAATGGCGGAATCGACAGCCGGAGTGACGGATACGGAATATGTGGCGTTATAAAAAAGATATTCCCGGAGAAATGCCTGCAAACTATCTGTCATAAGCGCATAAACCAGATATGGCGCAACGCAGACCGAAAATCCGGCTAAAAACAATCCGATATGCTTCCATAATGTGGCGTAGTTTTTTTGAGAGATAAAGCAAACCGCCGCCGCTATTAAGAAGCCCAGCCAAAATGTTATATAGTTAAATTTCATTAAAAAAACGCATCCGGCCAAAAAACCTAGCAGCGCCGTATGCCAAAGCCTGTATCCATTAACATCCCGCTCCCTCTTTTGGAAAAACAAAACGAAATAATACAGCGCGGCAATCATCACAGCGCGGCAGAATTCGTCCGGCCCGCCACCGCCGTAGTTAAATGCGTCGGCATACAAGCGCGCCGTGAGCATCAACGCCGGTGAGAGCAATGCCGTAAAAAAAGCGCATAGCTCTGAGCGTACAAACAACCGCGCAAGTTTATATACATACAGGACGGAGATACCCATCAGCAGGCTTTGAACAATGTAAACGCCAGAAAAACCTCTTGGGTCTATCAGCCACGACAACCCGTAAAGGAGATACAGCAGCGGGCCTTTGTTATCGATCAAATCCACATATGGGGTATAGCCGTTCATCATACCTTTGCCCATGGTATAATAAATATTAGCGTCTTGCCAGTCATTGACCGGGAACAGAGGCGAATTTTTGGTGCAGAATAAAAGCACTAAAAAAGAATATACAAAAAAACAAAAAACCAACGGGATTCTCACCCGTTCAACGGTTGACGCAATCATAACGCCTGGATGGGCGGTTTTTTCGGTTTGGTTTCTCTCGTGAGAGAGAATAGGAAATTCCATTAAAAATTGATCCCTTCTCTATGTGAAGCCTGCTTTCGTAATATACCCGACATATTATCAGTATATCCGACCAGAGGCGCGATGTCAAGCATTTTCGCAGGGCACAAATGACGGGCAAAATAGCGGAAACAAAATAATAATGTCATATAATAGGAAGCTAAGCGTCGACAATGAGGATGACGTTATGCCGGTATCTATTGAGCCATTTTGCACGGATGATAATAAAGGTTGTTTTTGGGAACGTAGCATGAGAACGGAAATCATGTCGCAGACATATGATAGAAGTGGGGAGGCGTATTTATTTTTTTGTTGGGAGGACTTTGCATGTTTGATAACGGGAAATTAGGAGCCTATATCCATACCTTACGCGAGGGCAAGGGTATAACAAAGAGCGGTCTTGCAAAAACACTGGGTGTTGACGCGGATACGGTTTTACAATGGGAGCGGGGAGAAGCAATGCCGGATGTTGCGATGCTGGCGCGTCTGGCCCGCGAGCTCGGAACGACGGTTGATAAAATACTGGCCGAGGATTCTCCGCCGCCGGAGGAACCCGAAAAAAAACCGCCAAAGGTGGATTTTGGCGGTATTTCGGACATCATTCGCCAATCGGTTATGGGAACGCTTTCAGAATTGTCGGAAGAATTGCAGCCGGTTCTCGAAACGGTTAAGGAGGGGATCGGGAACACGCTAGACGAGGCGCTGAAAGACGCCGAGGAATCGATCAAAGAAGTCAGGGAAGCCGTTCAAAATCCCGAGCGCGTTTTCGTCCATGTCAAGACAGGACACTGTTCTCAAACCGAGTAATCCGCGCCGTCACAATCCGCTCCTCAACAGGAGGATAGAAATCGGGAACATGTGAATATAAGAAGGAGGCGGATTTCTCCGCCTCCATGTAATATGAATGGTTGCTTATTCAGCTTCGCCTTCGCCTTCGCCTTCGCCTTCAGCTTCGCCTTCGCCTTCGCCTTCAGCTTCGCCTTCGCCTTCAGCTTCGCCTTCGCCCTCGCCTTCAGCTTCGCCTTCGCCTTCGCCTTCAGCTTCGCCTTCAGCTTCGCCTTCAGTTTCGCCTTCGCCTTCGCCTTCAGCTTCGCCTTCAGCGGGTTCGTTGTTGATGAACTTCATGAAGAGGGCAGCAGACGCGCCGCGGGTAAAGGCTCCATCGGGGTCAAAACCCTCATCGCCGCCGGTTATGATACCCGCTTTGGCAAGGTACATAATGTCATCGTAGTACTGGGTCTCTTCTGTGACATCGTCAAAGGAAATGTCTTCCGCTACTACGGGCAAATCTTTCTCAAGCAGAATCTTGACCCAAAGGTGAATCGCTTCCGCGCGGGTGACCTCTTTGGTCGGTTCCGCGAGTAACGGGTCGTCTTCCGC
>QMCE01003771.1_pt1 | contig 18606 bp, 14 predicted proteins | sample 1821851 | NCBI WGS metagenome assembly QMCE01 (sample SAMN09453174, study PRJNA476694) | Termite gut metagenome, whole genome shotgun sequencing project. | isolation source: worker | host: Odontotermes sp. | place: South Africa:Pretoria | collected 2016-01-28
GCTAAGCTCTTTGTGTCATCCATTCGGATGTCCTCCTTTTGTCTTTACTACTTGCGGCTGGCAAACCTATTGTAGTATAGCAAAAGGAGTCTTTAGATTAATGTTGTCAAGGGTAATTCGGATATAATCTCAACATGTCATCTCGATATAACCAGATGGCATATGCTACCGATTGCAGCCCCGATCAATTTTTTACAAATTCGAATTTTACAAATTTTTTACAAATTCGAATTTTCATATATTGACAAGCATATATTCGTATGCTATCCTAAATCCATGAATGGGAACGTTCCCATCACCGACAGCTGAGAGTGCTTCTTTTTTTACGAGAGAATGGGAACGTTCCCAACAATCGATTGGAGCGACGGCGTGGTAAAGATTATAGATGTAGCGAAAGCCTCGGGCGTTTCAAAGTCCACTGTTTCCAGGGTTATGAACAACGATCCGGCCGTCAAGGAATCGACACGGCTTGCCGTTCAGGAGGCCATCGAAAAGCTGCGCTACTCCCCCAGCTATTTTGCCCAGGGCATTCGCACCCGCAAAACGAAAACCATCGCGCTCCTGGTGCCAGAGTATACGAACTACTTCTATGCCGAACTATTCCGGGGCGTTGAGGATATCGCGCTGATGCATCATTATATGGTACTCGTGTGCAGTACGCAAAGGCATGTCGATGCGGAGGTGGAATATATCAAGGAGCTGTTGCGCCGCAATATCGATGGAATCATATACAACACGTACAATATGTCGGATTCGGCCATGAGCTATCTGCATTCGGTTTCCAAAGAGGTTCCCATAGTCGTTATGAACAAGATGCCCGAGGGCGACGAGAACTTTGCATACGTCTATACGGATGGCGTAGAGGCGACGAAAAAGGCGGTTCAATATCTTTTCGAGCGCGGGCGCAGGCAAATCGGATATGTGCGCAACGCCGAAAACATCAGCATTACAAACGATCGTTATCAGGGCTATATCTCGGGCATGGAAGCCTGTGGATTGGAGATCAACCCGGCGTTTATCTATCAGGCGAAGCAGACGACCGGCGCTGATTCGGACTATATGCAGCTTGGGCGCGGAATAGGCGCTCAAATTGCCGCGAGTACAATTAAGCCCGACGCGGTACTCGCGACAATCGACATGCTCGCCATCGGCGCGGTGAAGGAATTGACGCAGCACGGCGTGAAGGTGCCGGAGGAAATCAGCGTCATAGGTTTCGACAATATCAACATGTGCGAAATGATCGACCCCGAGCTTACGACCATAGCGCAGCCGACGCGCGAGATGGGGCAAACTGCGGCGAAGATTATCATATCAAGAATTATGAAGGAGCCTGTCCAGAACCGCGTCGTTATGGACGGCGAGCTTATCGTGCGCAAGAGCACAAATTAACGGAAGCCCATCCCGGTTGTGCGGGAATAAATCTATAAGCAAAACATAGGAGGAACTGAATTATGAAGAAAACCATCTGTACCCTGTTGAGCGTTATAATGGTTCTCGCGCTGTTTACAGCGTGCGCGCCTGTGGCGGCTCCGGCAGCGCCCGTTGAACCGGCCGCACCCGCTGCTCCCGCAGAGGCAGCTCCCGCAGCTGGCGGAAAAGTCAAAATAGGCATTTCGGTGCTTACAATGGCGGGGCAATTCTTCATCGACATGGTCGATGCGGCGCAGAAGTATGCCGACGCCAACAACGTGGAGCTGATCGTAAACGACGCGAACAACTCCTCTGAAACGCAGATAGCCGCACTGGAAAACTTCATTCAGGCGGGCGTACAGGGCATCATCGTCACGGCCGTCGATACCGCCGCGCTTGAGCCGGCCGTTGCGGAAGCGAAGCAGGCTGGAATCGCCGTCGTCTGCCACACCTCCAAGGTGAGCGGTTACGACGCTTATATAGGCGCGGACGAGTATCTGCTCGGATACACTCAGGGCTATGCCGTTGGTCTCTGGATTAAAGAAAAATGGGGTACGGACGAACCCATCAAGGCCGCTACCCTGAACTACGACCTTTTGGAGTCGGTCATCCAGCGCAAAGTCGGTATCATGGAGGGCGTACAGGAAAACGCTCCGAACGTCGAGTTTGTTGCGGACGCGACCGCTGCGGATCAGAGCGAAGGCATGTCCAACACGGAGAACTTCCTTCAGGCCAATCCCGACCTGCGAATCGTATGCGGCGTGAGCGACGGCGCGGCTTTAGGGGCGTATGAAGCGTTTAAGGCGAATCAGATGACCGATCCCGCCGAGTTCATCATCGCCGGTGTAGACGCCACCGCCGAAGCGCTGGACCGCATCAGCGAAGGCACTATCTATCAGTTCAGCGTGGATCAGAATCCCTCGGGCACCGGCGAAAAGGTCGTGCAAACCTGCCTTGCCATCATCAACGGCGAAGAATTCGTTAAAGACTACAATCAAGACCTCGTAGCCGTAACTCCCGACAATATCTCGAACTACCGCTAAAAAGCTCCATGCCGGCCGGTAAAACGGCCGGCATAACACTTATATGGGAGGGGCCTCCAATGGATACAATACTGACGCTTGAAAAAATCACAAAGCGATATCCGGGCGTAGTCGCCCTCAACGATGTCAGCATGTCCTTCGCGGCGGGAGAGGTTCACGCGATCATGGGCGAAAACGGCGCGGGAAAATCCACGCTGATAAAGATAATAGCCGGCGCGATCAAGCCGGACAGCGGCCAGATAGCCTTCGAGGGAAACGCTTACGCCGGGATGAATCCCATGCTGTCCCAAAAGCTCGGCATCGGAGTAATATATCAGGAATTCAATCTTGTGCCGGAGCTCTCCATCGCGGAGAACATCTTTCTGGGACGCCGCGTCACAAACAGCCCTTTGGTCGACCATCAGGCAATGAACAGCAAGGCTCAGGAGATTATAGACGAATTCGGAATAGCGCTCGATGTTGCGCAGCCAGTGAAAAAACTGACGGTAGCATATCAGCAGATGGTTGAAATAGCGAAATCGATCAGCAATCAGGTCAAGGTTTTGATTATGGACGAGCCCTCCGCGCCGCTGACAAACCGCGAAATTGAGGCGATGTTCGGGATCATACAAAAGTTGAAGGCGCGCGGAATTACGATCATCTACATTTCCCATCGCATGGATGAAATCTTCAGAGTAGCGGATCGCGTTACGATCATGCGCGACGGCTGCTACATCGATACCAAGCCGATAAACGAAATTACGCGCGAAGAGCTTATCCGCCTGATGGTAGGGCGCGTACTGGATCAGCAGTATCCTTCCGTGGAAAAGGATATCGGCGATATTATGCTCGAAGTACGGAATCTGTCCACTCCCGGATTATTAAAGGATATCTCTTTCAATATACGAAGTGGTGAAATTGTCGGGTTGGCCGGGCTTGTAGGGGCAGGCCGCACTGAAACCGCGAGAGCCATCTATGGCGCAGACGCCAGCGGCGGCGAAGTTCTCATCGACGGCAAGCCCATACAACATAATCGTCCGAAGGACGGCATCGCGTCCGGCGTCGCGTTGATTCCAGAGGACAGAAAGCAGCACGGCGTATTACTTGAGATGAACATACGCGAGAATATCTCGTTTATTATGCTGCCGTCCATCTCCAAGGCCACGATTATTAACAGGCGGCGCGACCGCGAGGTTTCTAAGGAATATATCGGTAAACTGCGTATCAAGACGCCCGGCATGGAGCAGCGCGTCAAGAACCTTTCTGGCGGCAATCAGCAAAAGGTGGTCCTAGCAAAATCGCTGGCCATCGAGTCTAAGGTTATGATCTTCGATGAGCCCACTCGCGGCATCGACGTCGGGGCGAAGTATGAAATTTATCAGCTCATCAATCAGCTTGCGCAAAACGGCATGGCGATCCTGATGATTTCATCTGAAATGCCTGAGCTGCTCGGCATGTCCGACCGCATACTCGTCATGCGCGAGGGCCGAATCGCAGGAGAACTCGGACGCGAAGATGCCACGCAGGAAAAAATCCTCTCGTTCGCTTCAGGGCAATCTCGATAAAGGAGGCAAAATAATATGCGTAACGAATCTATTCTGAAGCGGTTCAGCACGGTTATACTGCTGCTTGTAATAGTCGCCGTATTTTCCCTGATGACCGAGTCGTTTCTCGCATGGAGGAATTTCATCAACATCCTGCGCCAAGTCGCCGTGCTGGGTATATTATCTGCTGGTATGACGTTTGTTATCATTTCCGGCGGCATGGATTTGACGGTGGGAGCGCTGCTCGGACTCACCGGCGTTTTCTGCGCCAAGCTGCTAGTAGACTTTCAGATGAACCCGGTTTTTGCTATACTGATAACATTGTTGCTCCTCGTGCTGATGGGCACATGCAACGGCTTGCTCATCGTACAGCTGAAGGTTCCCGCAATCGTCATCACGCTCGGTATGATGACAGTGGCGCGCGGTATCGCCTATATTATCAGCGGCGGCGTACCGATATACGATATACCCGAAGGGATCGTCTATTTTGGGCAAGGATATGTCGGGCCGATCCCCGTGCCTGTGATTACGATGCTCGTAATCGTGGCGTTTGCGGCATTCGTATTAAAACGGACTTATCTTGGCCGGTATGTTTACGCTATCGGCGGCAACGAGGAAGCGGCGCGCCTCGCCGGTATACCCGTGAATCTGCTGAAAATCGGGCTGTATTCGTTCAGCGGCTTGCTGTGCGGCATCGCAGGCATAACTCTGATGGCGCGTGTTAGCTCCGGCGCTCCCGCTTCCGGCACGAGCATGGAGATGGACGTCGTAACTGCGGTCGTAATCGGCGGCGTCAGCATAAACGGCGGCAAGGGTACGATTCTGGGCGCGTTCATCGGCGCTATTATCATCGGCATTCTGTCCAACGGGCTGACGATCATGAACGTGGGCGAGTATTACCAGATGGTCGTCAAAGGCGTGGTTTTGATTCTGGCCGTGGCTTTCGACGCGCTTTCCAACAGGGAGCGCAAGGTCAAGGTCAGGGAGAACGAAGAAAAGGCAGCGTAGGAATATGAAGACAATACTATGTTATGGAGACTCGAATACGTTTGGACAAATCGCGGGGACGGACGGCGAGCGCTTTCCGCGCGGCGTTCGCTGGCCGGGCAGGCTTGCGGCGCTGTTGGGCGACGGCTATCATATCGTGGAGGAGGGCCTCGGCGGTCGCACTACCGTATGGGACGATCCCGTGGAAGAGCATAAAAACGGCAAGAAATATTTAGCGCCATGCCTCCGCAGCCATATGCCCATCGACCTCGTAATCCTCTTGCTGGGCACCAACGACTTGAAAGCCCGGTTCGCCGTCTCAAGCTTTGATATCGGCGAATCGATAGATAATCTCGTCAAAATCATTCTAGCGTCGCAATGCGGGCCAGATTCTGCCGCGCCGCAGATTCTTTTGATGACGCCCGTGCCCATATGCGACGTCGGAAACCGGGAATTCAACCTTATGCTTGCCGGTGGCTTTGAGAAAAGCCGCGATCTTGCATATTATTATGAGAAAGTCGCCAAAAAGAATAGCATCCATTATGCCGAGCCCGGCGATTCAATCGAGTTGAGCGAAGCGGATGGCGTGCATTATACGGAAAAGGGCCACGCCGATTTGGCCGCGTTCATCGCGGAAAAGGTTCGCGGGATTTTCGGGAAGTGCGTAGAAACCCCATCCATTTGCCTTAATGGATGGGGTTTTTCTTATCGGGCTAGTCGTGATGGTGCGGCCTCTTCATCGCATCTTCCGGCTAACATTGAGTTTCTCATGCGGACAAATAGGATCATCAAAAGAGTCGCTCTTCAAAAAATCCATGTTGTGCTATACTTAATTACAAGGAGCCGTTCCTATATATTGCCTTTCTCGCGAATAGAAATGGGGGAGACTATGCAAGAGCAGTTTCAGAAGGATAAGGATATACGAATTACCTATCGGCAGGATATGGTCAAGAAGTATATGTCCCCGGACATACAATTGTTACAGCCGCATTTTCACTATCTTTTTGAAATGATTGTTGTAGAAACCGGGTGGGTGGATTTTACTGTTGCGAAAACATGCTATCACCTAGAGGCCGGCTCTATCCTGTTTATCAGTAATCTGGAGAATCACTCCATTGCGGGAAGCAGCGACGATTACAGCCGTTATTCAATTCTGATTTCTAATGATTGTTTGACAACGTTGATAAAGTCTCCGCTACTGCTGTCCATCTTTAAGCAGAGGCCGGATAATTTCCGCCATAAGTATCAATGCGTTGGATGGGAGCTGCAAAATATACTGAACCTATGCAAGCTAATGTTTCAAGAATATACGCGCCAGCAGCCTTTTTGGGATTCGCTATTAATGACAAAGCTCTATGGAATTCTTGTTAGGCTCTACAGGGTAAATCCGAGCATTTTCCCCGCAAGCCAAAATCCAGAGGGTCAAAACATGATTTTCGATGTTCAAAACTATATAAGCAGCCATTTAGCGGATGAGTTAAATTTGGAAACGGTAGCGGAGCGTTTCTATATAAGCAAATTTTATCTGTCACACCGCTTCAAGGAGGTCACAGGATATAATTTCAAGCAGTACATTATACTAGAACGTATTTCAAAGTCGAAGGATATGCTTTTGAACGGGGCATTACCAATTAATGAAATCAGTGAACAGGTTGGCGTTCACAGCGCAACTCACTTCATACGAACTTTCAAGAAAATGGAGGGCGTGTCTCCATATCAGTATCGAAAAGCTAAACTGCCCAACAGAGTTACTTGATTATTGCAAAAGGCGCTTCGCAGCGCCTTTTGCAACATAAGCCATCATTTCAACCGCAGGATTCTCTCCGCATTTTTATAAAATATCGCGTCCTTGTCCTCTTGTGAAATATTGAGATTTCCTACGTCCCGGATGGCACGGGAGATATAGCCGGAACCATCCTCCGGGTCGAAGGGCATATCGCTGGCAAAAACCATATTGCCTGTGCCAAAGAAGTTTATCGCGCATTCAATAGCCGCTTGGGAACCAAAGGTTGCGCAATCCGCATAGAATTTGCGGAACTCGTCAATCTGACAAATGTTTTTGATAAGGCTGTCTGTCAGGTGTGAAAACTCAGGCGCAGTGCGAGTGCCGTAGAGTTTAAGTCCGTTTTCCAACCGACCCTCCAGCATCGGAATCATTCCGCCTGCGTGATGAACGATTATCTTGAGATTAGGGCACTTCTGAAACACCCCGGAATAGGCAAGGCGCGCCATGGCCATGGATGTTTCAATGGGCCACATCAGGGTAAACCAAAGTTCATACCGGGATCGCTCCTCATTCTTGTAGTATGGCTGCGCTGCGGTTCGAGCCGGATGAATCCATAGCGCGGTTCCCAACTCTTCCAGCTTCACGTACAGCTTGAAAAAATCAGAACTGTCGATAGCGTCTCCATCTTGATTTGTGAATATTTGCACCCCGGCCGCGCCAAGCTGCGTCACTGCGTATTCCGCTTCAACGATTGCCTTGTCCATATCGTCGAGAGGCAATACCGCTACAAACGACGGGAATTTTTCAGGGTACCTCTGGCACAGCTTGTAAAACTGTTCATTGGCGAACCGCGCGAGCGCGGCAGTGTGTTCCGGCGCTACGAGTTGCTCTACATTGGGATAAACTACGCAGGGAATCTGGCAGTAGCCTTCGTAGCGCTCCATTAAGCCTAAGCGGTAACTGATGTCCGACATAGCCGGCATCCGGCGCGCGCGTTCCAGCATATGTGCGTGGCCGCCTAGATCAATAATCTTATCGTAGAATTCGGGCGGTAAGTAGTGATTGAAGATGTCAATTACCTTCATTGTCTTTTTCCTTTATATTACGAGATAACTGCCGCTTGATCATTATGTTCAGAACCAAACTCAGAACGATCAAACCGACGCCAATCAAATCCGTCAAAAGGCCGGGGATCAGCATTGTGATCGCAGCGCCGCCCAGAGTAATGCGGGGTATGGGCGACCAATGCAGAAACATGTATCCTTCTACTGATGCGGTAAGGCACATAACACCCACGATCGAAGTAATAACGGCCTGGATAACCTCTGCTGGATTTCCCTGTAATAGAAGGGTGGGTGCCATCAGGAAGATGAAAGGGATAACATACGCCACAAGCCCTAACCGGAACGCTCGCCAGCCGGTTTTATTCGAGTCTGCTTTAGCGATGGCTGCTGCGGTATATGCTGTTATGGCGACAGGAGGCGTCAGCGCTCCGATGCATGAGAAGAAAAATATGAACATGTGAGCCGAAATAGGAGCTACGCCGAGCTGTACCATTGGCGGCACTAAAACGGTTGCCAGTATGACATAGACCGGCGTTGGAGGCATACCGCATCCTAGAATAATCGTAATGATTGCGGCAAGGACAGCGGCGATATAAACATTGCCATTCGATATGCTAATGAGCGTATAGCTCAATTTTGCGCCCAAGCCCGTCATGGCGATGACCCCTACGATGATGCCCGCAGCCCCGCATGTCACTACAATACTGGATACCGACTTAACGCCATTTTCCAGCGCCGCCACTATGGATTTAAGAGTTGGCCGCGTCTCTTTGCGGATCATCGCCACAGCAAGAACCACGACTATTGCCCAAAACGCTGCTTTCATCGGGCTCCAGCCCATGACGATTACTACGATGATAAATATAATTGGAATACATAACTGGCCGCGCTCCTTCATGATTCGGAGCGCATTCGGCAATTCTGTCTTTGGGATTCCAACCAGCTTGTTTTTCACGGCAATAGCGTCTACCACCAGCATGATGGACAGGTAGAACAACACGGCGGGAACAATGGCGGATGCGGCGACCTCCATATAAGTGATTCCGAGGTACTCGGCCATCATGAACGCAGCCGCGCCCATTATCGGAGGAGTGAACATGCCGCCAGTGGACGCTACGGCTTCCACCGCGCCTGCCTCGTAATCGGTGTACCCTGTCTTTTTCATCAGTGGAATAGTGAATGCGCCGGTGGTAACAACATTTGCGGCAGGCGAGCCGGAGATCATGCCCATCAAGGCGCTGGAGGCAACGGCGGTTTTGGCAGGGCCGCCCCGGAAACGTCCGGTGGCGGCATAAGCGATATCAACAAACCACTGCCCGGCACCGAACGCTTCCAGAAAAGCGCCGAAGATCACGAAACTGATGATGTACGTAGATGCGATTCCTGCGGGGATACCGTAAACGCCCTCCGTTGATACATACAGGAAAGTTGCGATCCGATTCCAGGTTTCTCCCCTGTGGGCAAGGAACGTCGGAAGATAGGGCCCCGCGAGTGCATAGATGATGAACACGACGCTGGTGATAACAAGCGGCCAGCCAGTCGTACGATGTGTTGCAACCAGCAATAGGAATATCAACACAGTCCCCATAACAATGTCCGAAGAAGGCGTACTGCCGGTTTTCAAAATGCGATCCTGCCAGATCAGCATGATATATATTCCGGCAGCCAGGAACGCGGCGGCTGTCAGCCAATCGACAGCCTTTGTTATCGAGGAGGTTTTACCTTTGATTTTTACTGGTCTTTCCAGAAAAACCACCATACCGCAAAAGGCCACCAGTATCCCACGCTGTATCAATTCCGAAAAGCTACCAAAGCCTGCCGTATAGATGTAAACCAAACCAAGAATAATATATGTTATCTTGACTAAGGATTTACGGATGCGCTCCTCGACAGCCATAATTACATCGCTCCTACTTCCTTAAAGTATCTTTCCGCGCCGGGATGGAGGGGAATCGACGTGCGTACAGCGCCTTCCAGAGCAAGCCCGCCCGCCGCCGGGTGCGAATTCTTTACAGTATCGATGTTTTCAAAAACCGCCTTAGTCAGGTCATAAACGAGGCTCTCGTCCAAATCAGCGCGTATGATGACCATATTTGTGATAAACATGGTTTGGGTATCAACGCCGTTTCCATAAACGGAGCCTGCCAAAGCACCCACGCCGAAGTAACCGTATTTATCCATAAGGGACGCCGCAACCTCGTCAGTCACCGGAATGAAGCGATAGCCTCTGCCGGAGGCGGCCAGTTCCTGTATGGCCGACGAGGGAACCGCGGCCTGAACAACCACCGCGTCGCAGTTACCGTCGGTCAAGCTGCTGATGCCGTCGGTGTATGCGATATAGGTAGCGTCAACATCGTTGATTCCAAAGCCGTATTCGTTCCAGATCGTTTCCGCGACGGCGATTGCGCCGTTACCGGCCGGCCCCATAACGACTCTTTTGCCTTTCAAGTCCTCCATGGTCTGTATGGAGCTGTCTTCCATGACGACGATTTGGAAATAACCTTTTGAAAGCCCGCCGAACATAGCGCTTACATTGTCGTATTTCTTTTCAAATGTGCCAGTGCCTTCATAAGCGTCCAGAGCGGAGTTGCCCATTGTTATGCCCATATCAATGGACTTTTCCTGAACAAGCGACAGGTTCTCCATCGCGCCGCCGGTTACCTGCGCGGTTGTTTGAATATCAAGATTGTTTGTAATTACGTCGCCAATGCCGATTCCGATGGGGTAGAAGGCAGCGCCTGTAGCGCCAGTACCGACAGCAAGAAACTTCGGTTTTTCATATGTGGCTGCCGGTTCGCTCGGCGCGGCCTGCAAGGGGGAAGGCGCTTCCGTGGCTTGAGCAACCGCTTGAGGCTGTGCTGTAGCCGCGTCGCCCGATGGAGCTGTGCTGCTCGTACAGGCTGTAAACATCGCTAAAAGTGCCAGAGCCAACAGAAATGATACAAGCTTTTTCATGGTCAATCTTCCTTTCTGATCCACAACTGTTCTTTTTTCAGTATTGTATTTAATTGTAAATGCTACGAACTCATTATATCCGGCAATACCTTTCGTGAAAATACTTTTACTGCCTTTAGCCAACTAAAATCTATTTGACCGCAATAAATGTATATTTTGTCTCAGACCTATACTGATTTAGTTTTAATAGGTGTTGCCGTTTTCCCGGAATCTTCTCCAGACATTTTCGAAAAAGTCGTCGTCCTGCGGAATCGGCCTAACGTCTCTCCATTGGAAGGTAGCCGAACACTCCTCATACCTCGCCAGCTGCACCAGATGACCGCGGCTGCCGTCGTCCACTGTAAAGGTAAATGTATCAGGGAGCTCCACATAAGGCTTTTGTCCGGAAGCATCGCGGTATAAAGCGCTTCCTCTGCTCTTGCCACCGTTTTCGATGTAATCAACCATTGCCTTTAGGTAGACTAACTGACTTAACAAGCAATCGTGATAACGGTACGCCTTGCAGAGATGCCGGTTATCCGCCACTTTGACGGCTAAAGAGAAGCGGCGCAGTTCATCCTCCGTTTGCGCAATGGTTTCCAGAATGCCCTCGCGGTCGCGGATTGGCCCCCCGAAACGGCTCATCCTGCGCGCCGCCTGATCCCATAGCTCTTGTACGTTTTCAAAATCCGCCTGTAATGCTGAATCCGCCAATTCGGTTGCGCTCTGGATCTGTAACAGCGCATTTCCATTAAAGGCGGCGTCCGCGTCGCCTGTCCGGCAGGCCGCTATGTACTGAGCCGCCCGTGTAGAGCCGACCTGACCAGCGTTGAGCGCGCTGCCTCCAGGACGGTACACGCCATGACTTGCTGCCACTTCACCTGCGGCAAAAACACCCTCAATGTTGGTGTGCCACCAGCAATCGATAGAAAGCCCGCCGTTGTTATGCTGCGCGCAAAGCGCAATCTCCAGCGGTTCATTTGCTAAATCCACGCCCTTGTCCCGATAGAAGTCTACAGCCGGGCCATTCATATGCAGTAGCCGCTCCAGTGGCGTCCCAAAGCACGCCTCCGCCTTTTCCAGATATCCTCTCGCTTCATCGGACAGGTTGGAATAGTCGATGGGCTTGTTTTTGGGATTTTCCCTGAAGTCCAAAAATACTCGCCGCCCTTTGCAGCTTTCCATATATACCAGAATATCAATAATTGAGGAGCCGCCTTTAACCTTGCGGACGTCGAAAGGCCATTGGTATCCTTTCAAGAACACCATATCCAACACGGTTCCCTCATCGGTGAAGAAATCATAAAGAAATTCCCGCGCGTCGTTCCCTTGTTCGTCAGTGGATACGAATTTCGGGAGTACCTGCATATAGGTGCCGGACACGTTCCAGCGGGGCTTCGTTGAAGCCAGCCCGTACTGCCATTCCGTAAGGTTTTTCCCCTCTACACCAGCTTCAAACGCGATTCCGGTCGCACCGTAATGGCCGCTCGGATATACGCTGTCCGCGTATATCCCCGCCGGGCCACCTGTGGCGTAAATTACATTTTTGCAGCGGAACGCGGTAAACTGTTCAGCACCGCCCTGTTTATCCAGATTCAGGCACAAGAGTCCCTGTAAAACGCCATCGTCCACCAAAATCTTTATGACCTGCATCCGGTCAAAAATCGAAATCTTTTGGGCCTCTACGCTTTTTTGCAGGCACTCGGTCATCATCTTGGAGGTGTAAGGGCCTACGCTTGTAGCGCGGCGGCGCGGATCATGGTCGGTTTTATAGCCAATATACTCTCCGTAACGGTTACGGGGAAAAGGTACGCCCAACTCCGCCAGTTTCAAAAAGCCTTGGCTGGAAAGCGCCGCTTCGCACAGCGCAATATCCCCGTCAACGCACTGTCCCTGAAACAGCGTTTCCGCCATTTCCCGCACGCTGTCTGGATCGCCCCCGGAAAGTGTGAGCTTATAATAAGTCTGCTTATCGGAACCGGTATTGCGGGAGGTTCCAGCATTGACGCCCTCGGTAACGATGGCGATATCCCGCTGTCCCAGCTTATACAGCCGGTCGGCGGCGTTGTAGCCCGCCGCACCTGTTCCGACGATCACAGTGTTGAGATTATGGATCGCAATGGTATATTTTCCGGATTGGATTACATCCTGCTTCATGCCGCCATCCTCCTTTATAAGCGCTTAATATGGAAGCCGCCGTCCACGTCTACATAGTTGCCGGTGGTATATAGGAATTTATCGCCGGCGAAAGCGGAAACCGCCCCCGCTATATCTTCGGGAGCGCCCCAGCGGGCGATAGGAAACGCGCCGGCCGCGAACAGATCGTCGTATTTCTTTTGCACTGTTGCGGTCATATCTGTGGCGATGACGCCTGGGCGCACTTCGTGTACAAGAATGGCTTCTTTAGCGAGGCGGTCGGCATACAGGGTGGTCAGCATAGAGACTCCCGCCTTGGATACGCAGTATTCCCCGCGCCCAACGGAAGACACCTCCGCCGAACAGCTTGAGATATTGATGATGGTGCCGCGCTTTCTTCCGACAATCTCCTGGGATATCATCTGCTTTGCGACCGCTTGCGTAAGGAACATCGTTCCCTTGGTGTTGATGCCGATAACCCGGTCGAAGCTCTCCTCCGTCATTTCCAGCAAATCGTTGCGTACAGAGGGGGCAACCCCAGCGTTATTGACCAGCACATGGATTCCGCCAAACCTCGCCACGGACTTCTCTATCAGATTCGCGCGGTCTTCCGCTTTGCAGATGTTCCCCTGTATGTACAGAAATTCAGTTCTATCCTCGCTGAACTGCGCGAAGTTATGTGCGTAGTCTTGCTCTGGATTCATGTCCATAATGACGATGTTAAAGCCGTCCATGCCTAGCTGCCTCGCGACGGCAAATCCTATGCCTCGGCTGCCGCCGGTTACGATTGCGGTTTTCTTCATAATCCTTCCCCTATCTTTTCGTTCGATTATACTCTACCTTTGCTACCTCCTCGGCGCTCACCATATTTACGTCTCCCTCAATGGAGTGCTTAAGGCAACTGGCGGCTACGGCAAATTCGATAGCTTCCTGGGGAGAATACTTCTGTAGCGCCGCATAGATTAGCCCTCCGCCGAAGCTGTCCCCTCCGCCGACCCGGTCAACGATGTGCAAAGAGTATTTCTTGGAGAAATAACACTGTCCGTCTTCATAGAGCATACCGGCCCAGTTGTTGTCGCTGGCGGAAATGGATTCCCGGAGAGTAATTCCGACTTTCTTGAAGCCGAATCTTTCCGCCAGCCGCTTTGCCACGTCCTGATAACCTTCGTGGCTGAGTTTTCCGGAAGTGATGTCGGTGTTTTCCGCTTTGATGCCAAAGACGTCGGCAGCGTCTTCTTCGTTTGCAATGCACACGTCTACGTATTCCATAAGCCCGGCCATCACCTGTCCGGCTTTTTCCCGGCTCCACAGATTCTTACGGTAATTGAGATCACAGCTAATGGTAAGGCCATTTGCCTTCGCGATTTTGCAGGCTTCCAAGCAGATAGCGGCTACGTTGTCTCCCAAGGCGGGAGTGATGCCCGTGAAGTGAAACCAATCCGCCCCGCTGAATATCGCGTTCCAGTCAAAATCGGAAACCCCGGCAGTGGCAATGGCGGAGCCAGCCCTGTCATATACCACTTTGGAGGCCCGCTGGCTGGCGCCTTTCTCCAAGAAATAAATCCCCACGCGGTTGCCTCCCCGAACGATTCGGGATACGTCCACGCCAAACTGGCGCAAGCTGTTCACGGCGGCTTGACCGATTTCGTGCTTCGGCAGCTTAGTGACGAATGTTGCCTCAAGTCCATAGTTAGCCAGCGATACGGCGACATTGGCCTCGCCGCCGCCATACGTGGCACCGAAGCTGTGCGCTTGGACAAAGCGGGTATAGCCTTCCGGGGCCAAGCGCAGCATGATTTCTCCGAATGTAACGACCTTGCTCATATACTTCCTCCTATTTTTGCAGCAGATGTACGCCAAAACCCATGATCTCATCTTTGAGATAGATGGCGTTCAAACGACCGTTCTTCTCTTTGTCGGTGCTGGGATCGAAAGCGAATCCCAATCTTTTCAGGAATGCTTGAGCCCGGAAGACGCTGACAGTGCCGACGGCGATGTGACCGTTGGTTCCCTTTGCGGGGGCATATGTCAGCTCTACGGCGCTGCCCGCGAACGCGGAGGAGCCTCCCTCGTTTGTGGGAAACCCGAACAGCGTGTGGAAAATCGCGGCGGCTTTGACAGCATCCTCCCTGCTCGTTCCGTTAATACCCACATGCAATACCTCAAAGCCCAGCATGGAGCGCACGGCCTCCCGGCTCAAGCGGGTAATCTCATCGAAGCTGGCACTGTCCAGCAAGTCCTTTTGAACCATCCACGACCCTCCGCAGGCGACGACCTTATCAAAGGACAGGTATTTCGCGATGTTGCCCGCATTGATTCCGCCGGTAGGCATGAAACGCATTGTGGTATATGGGGCAGCCATAGCCTTAATGTAATCCAATCCACCCGCTTGCTCCGCTGGGAAGAACTTGACTACATCCAAGCCGAACTCCAAAGCCCGCTCTACGTCTGATGGGCTGGAGCAGCCCGGCGTGACGGGGATTCCTTTTTCGACGCAATAGCCCACCACCTTGGGATTAAAACCGGGGCTGACGATGAATTTGGCCCCCGCGTCAATGGCCCGGTCTACCTGATCAGTTGTCAAGACAGTACCTGCGCCCAATAATATATCCAGCCCTGCGGCGGCAATACGTCGTATGGCCTCCTCCCCTTGAACGGTGCGGAAAGTCACCTCGGCGCATGGGATACCTCCGGCTATCAGCGCTTTAGCAAGAGGAACCGCCTGCGCCGGATCGTCGATTGCGATAACGGGTACAATACCGATTTTGCTGATTTCCTCCAAAACTGTATGCACGATGATTACTCCTTCCTCTTTGTGTTTGCGCTTTCGCGGGCTTCTGCGGCCGCCCTGTATTCCTTAAAAAGCGGCGCGTATACTTTTGAATCCCTGATTACGCATCCGGTTCGGCCATGATCCCGCATAATCTGAGTGCATTTTGAACAAGCGATGCAGCACTTCTTAGAATCCATGCCATTTCCTCGCAGGATATCGCGGGGCGCGTCAGGGTACGCAAAGCTGGCGCGCCCCAGCCCTACAAATCGGCAGCTTCCATCCTCCAGATTCGCTGCCCCGGCATAGGGGAGGAACTGCCGCAGCCATGTGTAGCCGTTGCCCACTACCGGGATATCTCCCGCCTCTTTCTGAATCTTTCTGGTGAAGTCGAACAAGCGCGCTATACTCTCTAGCGGATGCTCTTCGGGAACCGGAATTCCCATGCTGGATTTGTCAAACGGTCTTGTAACCTGGGGATAGATATAATAGGGATTGCCCGCCGAATTGCTAAGCAGGTTCACGCCGTTATCGCATATCATGCGGACGAGCTGCATCGGCTCGGTCGGATCAAACACCATGAAATCTTCTTTATCCTGGCCAAATCCATACGGATAGGGGTGGGCGTCGAACACATTGAAGCGGCTTGCAATAATCGGCCCAGCGCCCAGCGCTTTGTGAATTTCAATGATGATTTCTTTAAGCAAGCGGCTGCGGTTCTCAAAGCTGCCGCCGTATTTTCCCTCGCGCGTATGGCTTGCCAGCAGCTCGCTAAGAAGATAGCGGTGACACGCTTTAATATCTACGCCGTCAAATCCGGCTTCTATAGCCAGCTTCGCGGAGTGAACATATTGCTCCACGAGGCTTTCCAGATAGGAGTCGGAAAGAACGGGAGCATCTTCCTCAATGCCGACGCGGGGGTCGAGGATAGGGTCGTGCTGTGGGATTAGCGGCTGGGGAGTATGCCCTTCAGGGCGTGAATAGCGTCCGGAATGAGTTAATTGAAGCACATGAACAGGCCGATCTCCTTTTTCTTCCTCCGCCTTTTTATTGACCGCTTTGATTAACTTGCTGAATTTGCCGATATTTTTATTTGTAAGCATCATTTGCAGAGAATTTGCCCGGCCCTCGTTCACTACGGCGCACGCCTCCCACCAGATAAGGCCCGCGCCGCCAGAGGCAAGACGGGTATACCTGCGTTCCACCAGTTCGGACGGACTGCCGTCCAGTTCCGAATCACAGCCCTCCATCGGCAGAATCGCAATAGCATTGGGAGCGGTGCGGTTGCCAACCTTGACCGGCTTTGCCAAACTGGATACGTCCTCGCTCAATGCCATGTTGACATTCAATTGTAGGATTTTGCTTTTAAGTTCCTCTAAGGTCTCGAATTGAAATACTTCATGTTTCGCCATCAGCAACACCTTCCATTAATAAAAAATCACTTGAACCTAAGCTGGCCGTAGAGTTATAATCTAACTGTTCCGATTGTTGATGCATAAAGCATACAGAAATTCGTCATGCAGATGTATATAAAAACTGGGCAGAAATTGATAAAAGCTGGGGTGTTTTATGCGCAGCCAAGTAAATGGCGAAATCCTCAAGGTTTATCGCGCGGATGACAATGAAACGCTCACGCATCATTTTCATAACGGATATGAGATGGTATTCGTTACGGAAGGCAGTTCGGAGTTTACGATCAACGATACGAAACAATTATATACAAAGGGAACGATCATCTTTATCAATCAATTTGAACAGCACCGAATGAAGCCTTTGACACAGAATTACGTCCGCTACGTCGCTATTCTTGATCCCGATTATTTTGACCGCTTTGTCGGCGATCAAATACTATGCTCTATTTTCAAGCAGCGTCCGAATAGCTTTCAGCACGGCTTTCAACTTTCTAAAGAAGATGAAGAGTTCGCCTTGGATGTTTTTCTGCGATGCGAACAGGAATACGCAAAGGGCGACAGATATGCAGAAATGAGTGTTTTCTCGAACATATTGCTGTTGCTTATACGTCTGTACAGGGTATTGCCGTCGCGATTTCCTTCTGCTTCGACAAACCACGTAATTGCAACCTCAGCGAGCATCCAGAAATATCTGGATAATTACTTTTTGGAGGATTTGACGCTTGAAGACTTGTCAAAACACTTTCATTTGAGCACTTTTTACATTATGGATATTTTTAAACAAGTAACAGGTTATACGGTAAAGCAATACATTATCTTGAAGCGAATATCCTTTGCGAAGAATCAATTGTTTTATACCGACAAAGACATCTCGCAAATAGCTATTGATTCAGGCTTCAACAGCGTGAGCAACTTTATTAGAGCCTTTCAGAAGCATGAGCAGATTACGCCTTTGCGCTATCGAAAAACCATTGTTGAGCGAGGCTATTATTGCGAGGCGTCGGGCGCTCAGTGTGGTCGCGAGGTTTCGGGCGCACGGTTGCTTGGCAAGCAAGGCGGCGGTATATACCGCCGCCAAATTTGAGCGCTCCTGCTAACGCCGGATCGCTCAAATGCTTGCTGGGGCAGCCGCCCCAGACCCCGCCGGACGGAGCGCAAGCGCATCCGTCCGTTTCCACCCCGCGCGGCTCTGCCGCGCGGGGTGGAATTAGCCGCCTACGGCGTCTGCTGTGCGCCCGAGGCGCGGTCAATATTTGCGTCAAGTATGATCGTCAACGGGCGTCGTGTTCGTGTGTCTTCGTTCTCCGCCGAGTCCCGCCGAGCATCGTATCCACGTTATTCTTCGCTCTTTGCAGCGCGATCATTTCGTCGCGCTCGGCTCGGTAGTTTCGCGACAGGGCTTTCCGTTCGAACTCGAGCGTGGCGTATTCCTGACGGAGCGCCTGCATGGGCGGCAGCTTTTTGTCCCGCCCGTAACCGCAGCTATCAAAATATTCCTTCGCCGCCCGATGAATCGTAATGGCCGCACGATGCTCCTCGAAGAACGCCGCGCGCTTCTTTTGCGGCAGCGCCCGGTACTCACGATAAACATCGCGGGTCTT
>QMCE01006536.1_pt1 | contig 18595 bp, 17 predicted proteins | sample 1821851 | NCBI WGS metagenome assembly QMCE01 (sample SAMN09453174, study PRJNA476694) | Termite gut metagenome, whole genome shotgun sequencing project. | isolation source: worker | host: Odontotermes sp. | place: South Africa:Pretoria | collected 2016-01-28
CCCATCTAGTGATTCAAAGGCAGTCCGACCACTGAATCTAATATTTTTTTCGTTTGTATTTATAGAATAAGTATAACCTCCAATAGTTATCTGTTCTTTCTTTTCGGTTTCAGTTTCCGGTTCAAAGGATATTTCTTCAACTGTAACTTTAGTTTGTGTTTCTTCTACAGCAATTATGCTTGTATCCTCTAAAAGCATCTGTTCATCAGCTATTACTGTTATATCAGCCTCATTAGTACTGCATTGTCCGCTCATGAGGATAAAACAGATCACGAAAATTATCAGCATCTTATGTTTGAGATTCATGCCTTCTCCCTTTCAGTATAGTATCGGATAGTGTTTGACAAAGTATGATGAAAAGATAAGGGTGTCAAAAAAGATGTATCAATTATATGTATTGTAATGAGTTTTACTAGCTTTAAGGCGGCAGCGATCTCACGAATAGAGTTACTGGAATTGCGGGATTTATTGCTTTGTTGCTGGTGAATCTTGTATTTTATCTGTATGATGCATATATCGCAAAAGAACATATATTTACAAGGAGAATCGGTCACCATATAAATCCGACATTTCAACGGGCGCGTTACAGCGGATCTTTCGCCAAGGCGCTGCCGCAGCGCGAACAGCCGAAAATCTTTACACGCCCCACAGTCGAGCCATTGGTTACAACGCTGCCGCCGCCAGCGCCGACGTCCATTTTTGCCGCGAGGATTTCGTCCCGCGTCAGTTCCGCCCCGCACACCGGACACACACGCCGCGCATCTCCGTAAAGGCAGCGCGGGCAGCCGCTTATATGGAGCAGCTTTTCCTTGTCGGACAGGCGCCGCGCTGTGGAATACACCTTCTCGCCCTCGCCAAGCATACTTCGGCACACCGGGCAGGGCGCGGAGTTTTTAGGCGGCTGCGGGGGCGCTTTTTTCACCGTGTTTTTTAAAAAACGCGCCTCTTTCTTCTCTTCCTGTGTCTTTTTTATACCGGCAAACAGGAAAGACACAAGCAGACACAGAAGAATAGCCGCGGTCATCGCCATCAGTAGTTCCATTTTTGAAGTATATGGTATAGAAGAATGTAAGTCAAGTTTCGCTAAACATGATCCGGCAATACTCCTTTCTATGAATACCAAAAATTTGTTTGTAATAATATCAAACTCGTGTTATGCTTTTTCTATACTTTGTACAATATATTTATATATAATAGTTTTGTATTAAGTTCGTGTTAAGGAGAAGAGCAATATGAAGTATTTCTTTAAGAGCCTGCCCTTCCGTCTGGTACTAGGGCTCGCAGTCGGCATTGTGGTCGGTATTTTTGCTAATGAAGCCGTAATGACAGTGATCGTTCCGATCAAGAATGTGATGAATCAGGTCATTATGTTCTGTATCCCGCTCATCATCATCGGGTTCATAGCGCCGTCCATTGTTACGCTTGGATCAAACGCCACAAAGCTGCTGGGCGTCGCCCTTATTTTGGCGTATGTGTCCAGTGTCTGCGCTGCGGCTCTGTCTATGCTTGCAGGCTATGGGATCATCCCGAACATCAGTGTTCACAGCGATCCAATCAGTTTGCAAAATCTTCCTGATGATATTCTCAAACTGCAAATCCCGCCGATTATGTCCGTGATGAGCGCCCTGTTCCTTGCGGTGTTTATCGGGCTTGCCGTGGTATGGAACAAGGCGAAGACATGGGCAGAGCTTTTGAAAGAATTCCTTCAAGTTGTCCTTTCTATTGTTACGAAGATCGTTATCCCCATTCTGCCCTTCTATATTGGGATGGTTTTCTGCGTTCTCGCCTATGAAGGTACGATCACGAAACAGGCGCCCTTGTTCCTTTCGGTGGTGGTTATAGTCCTTGTGGGGCATTTTGTCTGGATGACGATTCTGTATGTGCTTGGGGGCATATATTCTGGCAGAAACCCGCTCAAGGTGGTAAAGCACTACGGACCGGCGTATCTAACTGCGGTCGGGACCATGTCCTCAGCCGCGACCCTATCTGTGGCACTTGAGTGCGCGGGCAAAGCCGCCGACGAAGGCACACTCCGCAAAGACATGGTGGCGTTCGGCGTGCCGCTTTTCGCCAATATACACCTGTGCGGATCGGTTCTGACAGAAACCTTCTTTGTGATGACCGTCCACATGGTGCTGTTCGGCGCGCTTCCTTCCATTGGCACGATGATCCTGTTTATCCTGCTTTTGGGTATTTTCGCCATAGGCGCTCCGGGCGTCCCGGGCGGCACAGTTATGGCGTCGCTTGGCATTATCGTAAGCGTGGTTGTTGCTGCAAGCCCTGATCCGGGCGCGGCAGACGCTTTTACCGGTCTTATGCTCGCCATTTTCGCCATTCAAGACAGCTTCGGCACGGCGTGCAACGTTACCAGCGATGGCGCGCTGACGCTTATGCTGACTGGCTACGCGGAAAAGCATAAGCTTGAAGAACAATCCCAGATTATTAACCTGTAACCGCGCAACGCATTTAACGCTTACTGCCTTATTCGCTCGCCGCCTGACCGTCCTAAAGGGCCGATCGCGGCGCGGCGATTTTTTATCGCTTAACCGCGCCAGTCTTGACATTAGAGCGTCAGCCTCCGGAGCTGAAGGTGGCAGGTTCGAGTCCTGTATCTCTCAATCCTTTTTGGGTTGCCCTTTGGGGCTTTTTTTATGTCCTGCGCTGGTACTAGCCGCGCCCGCCAGCATGCGTTCCAGCAGTACTTCATACACAGGGCGGGACGCCATGATTTCCGTGGTCACAAAAGCGGAAAGGCTCAACAGGACAAGGTTGCCAAGGTAATTGAAATTACCGCTCATTTCAAAAATCAGCACCGCGCCAGTTACAGGTGCTTTGACTATAGCCGCAAAAAACCCCGCCATGCCAAAAATCATGTAGTGCAGGTTCTGGCTCGGCGTGATAAATCCCCCCATACGCAGAAGTTCACTGAAAATGCCGCCCGCGAGCGCGCCGCAGGTCAAGAGCGGGAAGAAAATGCCGCCCGATGTGCCTGATCCATAGCAGAACACCGTGAAAATAAGGTTCACGATCAATAAAATGGACAGCTCCACTATAGGACGGTTCGCGTGTCCTATGGATTCTATGAGATTATGCCCGCCGCCGGTTACGTCAAACAGGAAAAAGCCTAGGGGGATGGATACCAGCAGGGGGAGTACGGGACGGAGAATTATTGGGATATGGCATTTCTGGAAAAAATCCTGCGAAAGATACAGTCCACGTTTAAAAATATCGCCCAAAATACCGCATATCACGCCTAAAAGCACTATCCACGGGATATGCTCAAGCGGAAGCGGCGTGATTTCCTGAAAATCGAAAATGGGCTTAACGCCAAAGAACATACCTGTTACCGCGTTTGCCGTCATGGACGCCGCCATGGCGCAGGCAATGAAAAGCGGCGCAAAACCTGCGTGCAGCTCCTCCAGTACGAAAATCACGCCCGCAAGAGGGGCGTTAAACGCCGCCGAAAGCCCCGCGCCCGCCGCCGCTGTCATCAAGAAGCGCCGCTCCTTATAATGCCGCTTAAACAACGTCAGTACCGCCATGCCTGTATATACAGCGATCTGGATAGACGGACCTTCGCGCCCCAACGACAGACCCGCGCCTAATCCCAGCACGCCAGTAATGAACTTGAGTGGCAGTTCTGGCGCCCAGTTGAGCGTCATTTTTCCGTTCAGCGTTCCCTCTATCTGCGGAATGCCGCTCCCCTTAATCATAGGAAAATATTTAATCGAAAGCCCCAGAAGCAGTCCTAATACAGCGAGAGCGAGCGCCCACAATGCCGTCCAATACCACGGAAGACTTTTCAACAAGGTGTAAATATGTACGCGGATCACCTCGCCATGCTCCAAAAGCAGGCGGAACGCGCTGATCACAAAACCTGCCGCAAGCCCTATAAGCACGCTTTGCAGAATAACGGCAAAGCGAGAGCCATACCATGTGCGTAAATACAGATTGGGCTTAGTATGAGACGTGGAATTGTCGTTAAAAAGCGGTGTTTTACTATGATTCATAAATAACTCCTTGACTTTTTATAAAAGTATCGCAAGAAACGAGGTTTTATGCAAGCGGCGCGCGCTATACGGCGTGGACATATCACGGTAATGGGAACTCCTTCACAAATAAGCCGAATTGTGCTACAATCACGTTCCATGAATGAACGACTGGACTCTATGCTCCGCAGGTACGCGGAACTTTCCACCGCGGTGCAGGACGCGGAACTGGTGAAAAACCAGAACAAATACCGTGAAATAATGAAGGAATACGCCCATTTAGGCGAAATCGCGGCGACTTATGAGGAAATAGAAAAGCTTTCCGCCCAGTATGAGGATGCGAAAACGCTCTTGCAGGAAGAAAAAGACGCGGAAATGAAGGAACTCGCCCGCGAAGAAGCGAAAGATTTGGAAAAACGGCTTTTTGAAGCCCAAGAAAAACTGAAAATCCTGCTTATCCCCAAAGACCCTCTCGACGAGAAAAACATCATTATGGAAATACGCGCTGGTACGGGCGGCGAGGAAGCCGCGCTCTTTGCCGCTGACCTTTTCCGTATGTATTCCCGCTTCGCCGAACCCAAAAACTGGAAAATCGAGGTGATGAACTCCAACGAAACCGAACTTGGCGGCTTAAAGGAAATCGTGTTTTCCATAGGCGCGGTTTCGCCCAACGCGGAAGCCGTATACGAAAACCTGCGTTACGAGTCAGGCGTCCACCGCGTACAGCGAGTGCCGGAAACCGAGGCGTCCGGGCGCATACACACGTCAGCCGTAACAGTGGCCGTGCTGCCCGAAGCGGACGAAACCGAAATCGACATAAAGCCGGACGACCTCCGCATAGACGTGATGCGGGCGGGCGGACCCGGCGGGCAGTGCGTCAACACCACCGATTCGGCAGTGCGCATCACTCACTTGCCAAGCGGTATCACGGTGCATTGTCAAGATGAAAAAAGCCAAATCAAGAACAAGGCGAAAGCGATGCGCATCCTCCGCGCCCGCATCTATGAGGCGGAAGCCGCCCGGGCAGCCGCCGAGCGCGCCGAAGCCCGCAAGAGCCAAGTCGGTTCGGGCGACCGTTCCGAGCGCATACGCACCTACAATTTCCCCCAAAACCGCCTCACCGACCACCGCATCAACCTTACGCTATACAAGCTCGACCTTATCATGCAGGGCGACGCGCAGGAGCTGTTTGACGCGCTGAAGCTTTCGGCGCGTGAGGAAATGCTCGGCAATGGGGTTGCCGAGGATGCAAAACCGTAGCAGGCGGATAATATGTTTGATTATTGCGTGGTTATGGCAGGCGGATCAGGGACGCGGCTGTGGCCGCTCAGCAGAGCGGGGCGTCCCAAGCAGTTTCTGCCAGCGCTTTCCGTAGACGGAAAAACCTTCTTTGATTTGTCGCTTGAGCGGGCGTTTTCTCTGCTTGGTGCGGACGGGAAGGTCGTCGTTGTGGCAGGAAAAAGCCATATCCCGCATATTCTTGAAAGCCACGCCGCGTCCCAGCCACTGTGGCACGGACGGATCACAATAATCCCCGAACCGGAATCCCAAAACACCGCGCCTGCGCTGTGCTGCGCCCTTTCTTTTATTGAAAAAACGGATACTAGGGCGGACAAAAAGATATTCGTCCTGCCGAGCGATCATTTTATTGAACCGCAGGAGCTTTTTACGAAGCAAGCGCTCGGTCTCGCGGATTATATTGAACAGGAAAACATCGGCGTTTTCGGCATTCCGCCGCTTGCGCCAGAAACCGGATTTGGCTATATTGAGGTCGAAAACGGCCAGACCGATTGCGCCGCGAGTAATCGCATAAAAAACGCCTTATCCTTCCATGAAAAACCAAATAAAGAGACCGCTGAACGGTATGTGCAATCGGGGAATTTTTACTGGAATTCCGGTATGTTCGCGTTTTCCTCCCGTTTTATAAAAGCGGAATATATACGCCACGCGCCCGATATCATCACGCCCTTTGAGCGACTTCCCGTTCCTCAAAAAGATGCTTTTACCATACAAAGCGGGATTTCTGTCGCCGCGGACTGGGCGGGGCTTGCGGAAGCATATACCCAGATGAGGAAAATCTCCTTTGATTTTGCGGTAGTAATGCAATGCGAAAAAGTCATTATGGCGGCGGCGGATTTTGAATGGCGTGATATAGGAAGCTGGGATGAATACGTCGCTCTGCAAAAAACGCCGAACCGTGTTTTAACTGACATTTTTCACGTTGACAGCAACAATTCCTTTGTAGACAGCGATATTCCAGTGGCATTATGCGGGGTTGATGATATAATCGTGGTCGTACGTTCCGGGCGGGACGGTTCTGCGCCTGCGGTACTTATAGCAAAAAAAGGCGAAACGCAGAAAGTAAGCGCCCTTGTTGAGCAGATAAAGGCGGCGGGCAGGACGGATTTGCTATAAGAAAGAGCATTTCCCGCCGTGTACGCCGCCGATAACCAGTGCCGTTTGTCGGAGCGCCTACGGGGCGTACAGCTTCTTCGTATTCGCCGCCATAAACGAAATTGCGACCGAGCGCGGCAGGAACATCGTTATCACGCGGGCAAGACAGTTCACCGCGCCAGCTATGCAAACGGGGCGTTTGCCAAGATTGGCGATTCCGGCGCGGGCGACGGCTTCGGGCGCGGAAGGGAAGGCGTTATGGCGCTTGGCTTCCGGCGTAACGCCCTTGGGCTTGAGTTCCACCCAGAGAGCCTCGCCCAGCGTTGTGTTAAAAGCTTTGGACGCGCCGTAAATTCCAACCAGATTAGACCCTTGAAAACCCGCCATAGAAGACATAAGGATAATGCCGCCGCGACCGCGCTTCACCATAGGTTCCGCAAAAAACGAGCTGAGGAGCACAGGTCCGCGGCAGTTGACGTCTATAGTCGCCATCTTTGACTCAATACTCTGATCCATATAATCGCCAATATAGGAATAACAGGCGTTATAGACGAGTAATCCTATGTCAATATCAGATATATATGGCAAAATTGACTCAAGCGCGTCAGGCGCGCCCAAGTTGGCGGACACAGCCCGGACTTCCACGTTATGCGCCGCCCGTATATCAGCCGCCGCGCTCTCAAGCACGTCCGATCTCCGCGCCACCAGTACAATATGTATGCCCAGTGCGGCGATCTGCTCGGCAAAGGCCCGCCCTATGCCTTCGGACGCGCCCGCTATGAGCGCCCACGGTCCGTAGCGGTGCGCAAACGCTTGTTTTTTATTCGACATTTTCATTCCTCTTTATAATTTCAGGTAATTATTAAAATATGATCCCATACTTATTTCATCATGTCAATACAAAGGGACAGGCGATATAAATTTTATACATTTTCCTCTTGTGCAAATTTTCTTTTTATACTATACTGGCGTATATTATTTTTTAAGGAGACCTTATGAAAGAGAATGCTCATGCCCAAGCCATACCGCAGAACATTTTAGCAGTGGCGCAAACCAAAATTCAGGAAGTGATGACCTTGCTTTCCCCGTATACGCTCGCGTTGACCGCGGCGGAACGGCAAGGAATGCCCAAAATGGGCGAAAAAACCATCGCTTTTGTGGAAAAAGCCCATGGATTCGCAAAACAAAACCCAAATCTAGTACCAGCTTACCTTGAAATGGACGCTTTTGACATAGATTTTGGTGACGCGCATGGACTTTGGAAGCTTCATAATCTAGTTTCACAGCTGGAAACGGTTATTGACGACACGGAAATGACTGCTGGAAGCGAGGCGTATCAAGCCGCTCTCATATTTTACAAATCCGTCAAAATGGCGGCGGCACAGAACATCCCCGGCGCGAAAGCAGTCTATGAGGAACTGAAAACCCGCTTTCCCGTCGTCAAACGGAAGACCGGAACCAGAGAGCGTGAATCAGAGACCGCGAACTAAACTATCAAAAATGACGTCTCTGTTTTACAGCGAATGATCGAAGGTAATAATAAGGTGATCGGAGTTAATAACTCCGATTAGGGAGTTCGGAACTCCGATCATGCAGTCAAAAATAGAGTGATCGGAGTTCATAACTTCGATCAGGGAGTTCGGAACTCCGATCATGCAGTTAATAATAGGGTGATCGGAGCTTATAACTCCGATCAGGGAGTTCGGAACTCCGATCACGCAGTTAATAACACGGTGATCGGAGTTATTAACTCCGATTAGGGAGTTCGGAACTCCGATCATGCAGTTAATAATAGGGTGATTGGAGTTCAAAACAAGGAGTTTTGAGCTAATAACTTCAATACCGAAGTTCAGAACCCGGACACTAAAGAAAAAAGCAGCATGGGAAGGCGTGAATATAACAGGCGGCTTGTGTAACAAGACATACCTGCCCTGCACAGCACGTATGTCTCAACGCGGCTGTCTGCCTTGGGCAGACAGTCTGCAGTACCCCACAACAGGAGCCTTAATCGCTGTATTGTATCCGCGCCTGATCAGGAAACGCATCCTTTCCCACAACTGTGCTGTGGGAAAGCGTTATGCTCGTAAGACTGGCGCAATTGTAAAACGTATAGTTTTCAATAAAAGTTACCGATGAGGGAATGCTTATACTTGTCAGCCTGCTACAGTCGGAAAACGCCCACCTTCCGATAGAAGTCACCGATGAGGGGATGCTTATGCTCATCAGACCAACGCAGTCGAAAAACGCCAAGTCTCCAATAGACGTTACTGATGAAGGAAGAACTATACTTGTTAGTCCGCTGCAACGGGAAAACGCAAACTCTCCGATATACCTTACCGATGAAGGAAGAGTTACGCTCGTAAGACCGCTACAGGAGGAAAATGACCAGTCTCCTATAGAAGTTACCGATGAGGGAATAGTATAATCTCCCTGTTTGTTCCCCGGATACCGAATAAGTGTTTTGCAGCTCTTATCAAAGAGTACGCCGTCCACGCTGAGATACGCATGGTTTCCCTCTTCAACATTAATGGCGGTCAGTTCGCTACAGTCGGAAAATGCCAAACTGTCGATAGACGTTACCGATGACGGAAGAGTATAATCCCCTTGCTTACTCTGTGGATATCGAATAAGTGTTTTGCAGCTCTTATCAAAGAGCACGCCGTCCATACTGAGATACGCATGGTTTCCCTTTTCAACATTAATCGCGGTTAGTCTACTACAGTTAGAAAACGCCTCGTATCCTATAGACGTTACCGATGAAGGGATGTTTACGCTCGTAAGACTGCTGCAGTCGGAAAACGCCTCGTATCCTATAGACCTTACCGACGAAGGGATGTTTACGCTCGTAAGACTGCTGCAGCCGGAAAACGCCGAGGCTCCGATAGAAGTTATCGACGAAGGAATGTCTATGCTCGTCAGCCCGCTACAGTGGGAAAACGCCCCTGCTCCAATAGAAGTTATCGACGAAGGAATGTCTACGCTCGTCAGTCCGCTGCAGTGGGAAAACGCTCCGACTCCAATGGACGTTACTGATGAGGGGATGCTTACACTTGTAAGACCGCTACAGTAGTGAAATGCCCTCTCTCCGATAGAAGTTACCGAGGAGGAGATGCTTACACTTGTAAGACCGCTGCAGGAGTAAAATGCCCCGCTGTTAATAAACCTTACCGATGACGGGATGGTATATCCCCCATGTCTTCCCCGAGGATATAGGACAAGCATTTTGCCAGTCTTGTTAAAGAGTACGCCATCTATGCTGATATACCTGCTGTTTCCCCTTGCCACATTGATAGCGGTTAGTCCGCTGCAATTATCAAAGACACCGTTGCTAATAGAAGTCACTGATGAGGGAATAGTATATTCACCGTGCTTTCCCGGCGGATACAGGATAAGTTCTTCGCCGCTCTTGGTAAAGAGTACACCGTCTTTGCTGCTATACGCGCGGTTTCCCTCTTCCACATTAATGGCGGTCAGTCCGCGATAGCCATCATGCGCCAAGTACAAATATCCTATAGAAGTTACGGATGCAGGAAGTGTATATTCTCCCTGCTTTCCTGCCGGATACAGTTCAAGTGTTTTACCGCCCTTGTCAAAGAGTACGCCGTCCACGCTGAGATACGCACTATTTCCCTCTTCCACGTTAACATCCGTCAGTCCGCTGCAGCCGGAAAATGCTCCACTGTTGAGAGACGTTACCGATGCAGGGATACTTACGCTCGTGAGACTGACGCAATTACCAAACGCATCATTGTCAATAGAAGTTACTGATGAGGGGATAACTACGTTCTTAAGGTTGCTGCAGCCATAAAATGCCCAGTTTTCGATAGAAGTTACCGACGGAGGAATCGTTACACTCGTCAGACCACTACAGTTGTAAAATGTCCAGCTTCCTATAGAAGTTACCGATGAAGAGAGAGTTATGCTTGTTAGTCCGCTACAGCAGAAAAACGCCCAGTCTCCGATAGACCTTACCGATGAAGGAATAGTTATGTTCGTAAGACCGGTACAGTTGGAAAATGCAAATTCTCCGATAGACCTTACTGATGAAGGGATGTTTACGTTTGTCAGTCCGCTACAATAGCCAAACGCCCCTTCTCCGATAGACGTTACCGATGAAGGGATAGTATAGCTCCCCTGCTTTCCTGCCGGATATATGACAAGCGTTTTCCCGCTCTTGTCAAAAAGTACGCCGCCTATGCTGCTATACGTGCGGTTTGCTTCTTCCACGTTAATGGCGATCAGACTGCCGCAGTCAGAAAACGCCAAGTATTCGATAGACCTGAGCGATGAAGGGAGAGTTACGCTTGTCAGTCCGCTGCATTTGTAAAATGCGTAGTCTTTAATAGACGTTAGCGATGAGGAAATCGTTACACTTGTAAGACTGGCACAGTTGTAAAACGTCCATTCTTCAATAGAAGTTACCGATGAAGGGATGATTACGCTTGTCAGACTGCTGCAGCCAGCAAACGCCCGTGCTCCGATAAACGTTATTGATATGGGAATTGTTATACTCTCAAGACTGCTGCAGCTGGCAAACGCCCTTTCCCCAATAGACGTTACCGGCAGTCCCTCAATCGTGGAAGGAATCTCAAGGTCCGCTGCGCTTCCGTTATATTGTATGATTGTTACGAACTGCCCGCCAACAACCTCGTACAACAGCCCCTCTGGTACAGCCAGAGACGTCTGCGCTACAAGACCCATACCACACCCTGCCCAGAAAAAAATAAACAGACACGCCGCGCGCGCTATAAACGCCGTCCTGAACGATTTACCCATCATAATTACACTCCTTGAAAAGCCCCTCTGCAGGTTTTTGTCGCAATGCGGTTGTCTGCCACAAGGGGACAACCCTCCCCGTCGCCCGAATCAACCAAGCCGCGCGGATAGTGCGATTATATACTATTGACATAAGGAAAAAAAAGCCTATAAATTGGGAAAAAAGTGAATATGTATAATAATATCTGGTAGTATTTGAGAAAGTATAATGGGATTAGACGAAGCCATAATTGATATAAAATAAAGTCATGGTGTTCTAAACTCCGACATCCCTTGTTCAGAACTGCTATAGGCAGGGATACTTCTTCATAATACATAGAATTGATACATCCTGCTCGATCCCCTTATCTCTTCATCATACGTTTTGAAACACCACCCAAAAAGTATACCGGATAATAGAACATTCTTTCCCTTAACCTTTATTGCAAAATATTGAGTAATAATATAGACTTAACTATTAATGAAGACATTATATGTAAGCGACCTTGACGGTACATTACTCAATAGTAATGATACATTGTCTGAATATACGATAAAAACAATAAATGGATTAATCAATAAGGGATTATGTTTTTCGTATGCCACAGCTCGTTCATTATCCTCAGCCTCTATTGTTACGCGTAGATTGACAAAAAATATTCCGGTTATTGTGTATAATGGAACATGTATAGTAAATCCAAATACCAAGGAAAAATTATTTTCTCTGTATTTTGATGAACACCAAAAGAAAACCGTAATTGATTTTTTGAATAAAAAATCGATGTATCCATTAGTTTATGGATATGTAAACGGCGAAGAAAAAGTTTCATGGCTAAAAAGTAAGACAAATGCTGGCATAAAAAGATATATCCATTCACGAAACGGCGATCCAAGACTGCGACCAATCGAAACTATAGATGAATTGTACTCCGGTGAACTTTTCTATTTTACCTGTATTGGGGAAAGAGATGAGTTATATAGTATCTATGATTTTTTTAAAGAATCAAATGAATTTACCTGTACCTTTCAAAAAGAATTGTATTGTGAGGAATATTGGTGCGAACTAATGCCCCAAAAAGCAACTAAAGGCAATGCAATACTGGCGCTAAAGGAAAAACTTAATTGTGAAAAAATAATATCATTTGGCGATGCGATTAATGATATACCGATGTTCAAAATATCAGATGAATGTTACGCGGTAGAAAACGCTGTAGATGAGTTAAAACAATACGCAACCGGAATAATACCGTCAAATGATAAAGATGGTGTGGCTCATTGGTTAGATGAAAACTATACATAATTATGCCACCCGTACCGGACATTCACGATATCGCACACAAAGCAGACGTATAGAACATAGCGTTGCCGCTATTTGACAAAATAAAATGAACCTCCCCGCCGCAAGCGACGGGGAAACATGTACGTGTTACAGAATTGACGAGGTTCGTTCTGTAAGGAAATTAGTATCTGTGGGGTTTACTAACAGCGGCGGGGTACTAAACCCCACTGCGAATAAAGGGATATAAATACTGATGCATTTTCTGGAGGAAGCCATGTGTATAAAAAAGGCTAACACTCATATTGTTTTTGTAGTATTGGCTAATATATACATGCAGAAGAACGATATGGATTCTGAATTTGTCGGAAAAATAAAAACAACGTCATTCGGTTTTTTTCAATACCGGAAGATCGGATGCTAGATATTTTTATATGGACAAAATAATGGAACAAAAACTTATATTAGTCAGCGGTTCGCCTTGCATTGGAAAAACAACAATAACACAAGAATTATATCAACTATTTGATAACAGCGCGTATTGCGACGGCGACTGGATGTGGTGCGTTAATCCTTTTTCAGTATCTGATCCCAGATTAAGAAACGGTGATAAAAATATGTCTTTTGTATTATCTACATATTTAAATTCTCAATTTGATTATGTGTTTTTTTCATCTGTCGTATTGACAGATAGGGAGATTAGAGAATCTATAATTAACAATATAGAAGCAGAAAATTATAAAGTATTAGGATTTACATTAACGTGCAGTGAGCAAACATTATATGAACGACATAAAAAAAGAGGTGATGATAATGAAGTTTCGTATTATTGGTTAAGATTGAAACCATACCCCGATGATTTTATCATTGATACTGATAATAAAACTAAACAACAAGTAATACAAGAATTAAAACAAATTATTGAAAAACATTAAAAAATGTATGTAGAAAGACGGAGAAAAAATGTTTGAAACAGCTCCTAAAGGCATAACTGTTTACCGCTTGTCCGATCATGACCCCTGCTATGCGCCGTTCGTTGGTTCATCCAATTGTCGTTTCGGCAGCGTCGGTGGCTATGGGAGTTCGTACGCTTTGTTTCGCATCGGGGGTTTTTCCTACTTGTCTTTTACGGAACGTACGCCTATAATTGAATAAGTCTCATATTCTGTTTCTGTTTGAGGCAAAGTGATGTGGATGGCGGATTTTGACTTTCGCCCTGGCGAAAGCATTAGGAGGAAACTATGAAGGCGCTTATTAGCGTGTATGACAAAAACGGCGTTTTGGAACTTGCTTCGTTCTTGGACAAAGCTGGTTACGAAATTCTTTCCACTGGAGGAACGGCGGAGCATCTGCGGAAAAACGGCTTAACAGTAACAGATGTGTCCACGCTTACGGGTTTTCCTGAGTGCCTTGACGGACGGGTCAAAACCTTGCACCCGGCGGTTCACGCAGGACTTCTGGCGAAACGGGATGAGCCTGCGCATATTGAAACATTAAAGAAGCTCGGGCTTTCAACCATAGACCTTGTGTGCGTGAATCTGTACCCCTTCTTTGAGAAAGCTGAAGCCGGACTGGAGCTTGACGAGACTATCGAATTCATAGACATAGGCGGTCCCTCCATGCTGCGTTCCGCGGCTAAAAACTTCCGCGACGTTATTGTTCTTACCGATCCAGCGGATTACGCCGCGGTAATTGAGGGACTGAAAGCTGGCGACGTGCCGCTTGAGACGCGGAGGCGGCTCGCGAGCAAGGTGTTCAACCTGACATCGGCTTATGACGCGGCGATTTCCCGTTACTTGCTGGAAGGCGACAGCGCGGAGCCGCGGGAAGAATACCCTCCTTATTATCCACTTTCTCTTAAAAAGGCGCAAAACCTGCGCTACGGCGAAAACAGCCACCAGACAGCAGCGCTTTATACACGCGCTGGCGGTACGGGCGCGATTGGCGCCATGGAGCAGCTCCACGGCAAGGAACTTAGTTACAACAATATACGCGATCTTGATCTCGCATGGAAAGCTGTATGCGCCTTTGGATTTGAACAGGAAAAGCCCTATTATGCGGACGATGCGGCGAAACTTCTGCCGAATATGGCGTCTCTGCCGCTTGTGTGTTGCGCCGCGGTGAAGCACAACACGCCCTGCGGCATAAGTCTGGGACAGTCGCTCGCCGAAGCTTACGCCAAGACCTACGCCTGCGATCCGGTATCCATTTACGGTGGTATAGTCGCCTGTAACGTGAAAGTTGACGCGGAAACCGCCGCGAAACTGTCCGATCTGTTTCTGGAAATCATCATCGCGCCAGATTTTGATCCGTCCGCCCTTGAGATTCTCAAGCAGAAAAAAAACGTCCGCATCATGCGCGCTCCTGCCGCACCGCGGGAAAAGCAGGAATTTGTCTCGGTTGACGGCGGGCTGCTCGCCCAAAGCGTAGACAGGCGGCTTATGGAGAAGTGGGAAGTCGTTACCAAGACCCAGCCCGAAGCGAGGGACATCGCAGATATGGTGTTCGGTATGCAGGCGGTTACCTATGTGAAGTCCAATGCGGTCATGGTGGTGAAAAACCTCGCCGCCGCCGGTGTGGGTGCAGGTGAAACCAACCGCATCTGGGCTACCGAAATGGCGCTGAGTCGCGCGTCCCACGCTGTTACGACCGACATCTCGTCTGGAAGCTGCGCCTATGGGGACGGCGATCCAGCGCGGGTGCTTGCATCAGATGCTTATTTCCCCTTCCCCGACGTGGTGGAAGTCGCCGCCGCCGCTGGCATACGGGCGGTTATACAGCCGGGCGGCTCGGTCAGGGACGAACTTTCCATAGAAAAGGCGGATGCGCTGGGCATTACCATGGTCTTTACCGGAACGCGGCATTTCAAACACTAATCGCGTGACTTTTACCGATTCCGAACAGGTTTTTGAATGGATTTCCGCCCATGCGAACTTTGAAAAGAAGACCGCGGGCGGGGAATTCACCTTAGAGCGTATGAAGAATATGAGCGCGGCGACCCGACACCCCGAACAATGCGCTCCGCTTATACACATAGCCGGTTCCAAAGGGAAAGGCTCGCTTACGGCATATATAACGGGCATTTTGGAAAAGGCGGGAATGAGAGCGGCGCGGTATATGTCGCCGCACATACGGAATTGGCGGGAGCGTATAGGGATCGGCAACACGTTCTTTGATGAATCCGTGTATGTCTCATCGGGCAACAAGCTTTTTGCCGCGTCTGCTCAACACGCGCCCGACGCGACGTTTTTTGAGCTTATGACGCTCTATTTTTTCCTGTGCGCCCGCGCCGCCTCGTGTGAGGTTATGGTTGTGGAGACTGGATTGGGCGGCAGACTGGACGCAACCAATATCGCCCATCCCCTTTTGAGTGTGATCACGCTTATCGAAAAGGAACACACCGAATATTTGGGGAACACGCTCGCGCTCATAGCAGGTGAAAAGGCGGGGATAATCAAACACGACCGCCCTGTCATACTTGCCGCCCAGCAATCGGAGGCGTACGACGTTTTTGTCCGCGCCACCGCTGAAAAAGAATCGCCCCTGTATTACCTGCCCGATATAGCGCAGGTGGAACATATACACGTGTCCGTGTTGGGAACCTCGTTTTCTTTCCGCCCAACACAGGAGGGGTTTTTCACGGATATTCCCGCCCCGCTGGAATTTTCCGTTCCGACGCCGGGAATCGTCCACGCGCATAACGCGGCTCTGGCTGTTCTCGCGGTAAAACAGGCGTTTCCGCATATAGGCGCCGAAACCCTGCGGTCAGCCCTTTCGGAAACCGCGCTCTGCGCCCGTTTTGAGTTTCTGCGCGACGCGGACAACGGCGTTCCTTTTGTTGTTGACGGGGCGCATACCGAGTCAAGCGCGGCCGCGCTCGCAGACACATGGATGCGGCTTTTTGGGAAAGATGGCATACTGTTGTTCGGGTGTGCGGCTGACAAAAACGCCGACGCGATGGCGACTGTTCTTGCCCCGCTCTTTCGGCGCGTGGTTGTTACGTCGCCGGGTGCGTTCAGGCCGGGCGATCCTGCGCGGGCAGCGGCGGCTTTTGACGCAGTACGCGTCGGGGACAACGCCTTCATACCGGACACGGAACAGGCGCTGGAATATGCTGTAGCTCTTTCCGAAAAAGAGAACGCGCCGCTTTTGTGTACAGGGTCTTTTTATTTAGCAGGGGAAGCTGTGAATTTTTGGGAAAAACAGAAGCAAAAATCTGCCGGGGACGGGATTTGAACCCGTACCCTCGTTACAAGGAGGGGATTTTAAGTCCCCGGTGTCTACCGTTCCACCACCCCGGCGTTGTTGTGAAGTATATATAAAAAAAACACGTGCGTCAAGGGCTTTTTTAAACATATCAATTCAAGAGAGGACTGTATGAAGATGACAACATTTAACGTAGCGCCGATTTTTTCGGACAATATGGTACTGCAAAGGGACGTACCTGTTCCAGTATGGGGCACAGGGCGTGAGGACGCGGTCGTACGCGTGCATTTCGGCGGGGAAAAGGCGGAATCGACCGTCCGCGACGGAAAATGGCGCTGCGAACTGCCTCCGCTTAACGCCGGAATAAGCGGCGATCTGTCGGTTTCGGATGGAAAAGAGGAACTCCGTTTCACGAACGTCATCACCGGCGATGTGTGGTTCGCTGGCGGTCAGAGTAATATGGAGATGGCGTTGAAGGACTGCAAGAATGGCGACGCCGAGCTTGCCGCCTGCGCGAATCAGCGGATCAGAATCTATCAGGCGGTAAAACTGGCGGTTGTTGACGACGAATTTGTGAAACTGGAACGCGAAAATTCGTGGCAAGTCTGCTCGCCCGAAACAGCGGCGGGAATGAGCGCGGTCGCCTATTTCTTCGCCCGAAAAATTAACGCCGATACCACAGTGCCTATCGGCATTATAGGATGCAACTGGGGCGGCACCTCGGTAAGCTGCTGGATGAGTCGCGAACAATTAGCGCGAAGCCGCGCCGGGCAGAAATGCCTTGACGACTATGACGCGCTTATTGGGGATAAAACGGACGAACAATGGGACGCGGAAATGGCGGCGTATTTTGAGGATTGGCGAGCATGGGACGCGCGGGTGCAGGCGCGCCGGGCGGCGGAACCGGATGTTACATGGGAAGTCTTGAACGTCGAATGCGGCGATTGCCCCTGGCCCCAGCCCGCCGGAAGGAAAAGCCCTTATTGCCCAACAAACCTTTACCATACTATGGTACGCCGCGTCGTACCATTCGCCCTCAAAGGCTTCCTTTACTATCAGGGCGAAGAGGACTGGAGCCGCGCCAACGATTACGGAGAGCTGCTCTGCCTGCTTATAGACCAGTGGCGCCGGGATTGGGGAAACGCGACGCTGCCATTCCTGTTTGTCCAGCTTCCGATGTACGCCTCGCAGGAAGAGGTGAAAATCGGGCTTGAGAAATGCAAAGAATGGTGCGTCATACAGGAACAGCAGTATAAGGCGTCGCAATTCGCGGCGAACACAGGACTGGCGGTTACCATTGACTGCGGCGAATTTGATAATATACACCCGCTTGACAAGCAGACAGTCGGATTCCGGCTCGCCCTGCAGGCGCTTAATAAAGTATACGGCAGGAATGTGCAGGCTAACAGTCCCGTATTCCGCAGAGCGGCGCAGGAAGAAAGCCTTATTCGCGTATTTTTCGACAACGCCGAAACCGGACTTGCGAGCCGGGGCGCGCTTGAGGGCTTCGAGGTCGCAGGGGATGACGGGGCGTACTATAAGGCGGACGCAAAAATAGAGGGAAATACAGTTGTTGCGTCCTCCGACAAAGTGGCGCACCCTACCTGTGTCCGGTACGCATGGATAAAGTGGGGTCCTACGCCGCTTTACGCGGGAAACGGACTTCCGGTTATGCCTTTCCGTTCCTGTGAGGCGGATTTATAGATAAAAACAATCCGCTTTCGAGATCGATCCTTGTTTTCTTCTATAATTAGTATAGAAAATACTGCAATACACACTATGAAATTACTTGGCTTCAGTTCATAGTGTGTATCGTAACCCTATGAACCAAAATGGAATTCGGATGTACTGATAACAATAAGAAATATTGGACCTCTCCCCAAGCGGTAGACAAAAAGCTAAGCCTCTGGTAAAAGAGAAGAGGAGAGAGCAATGAGGGAAAGAAAGCACTACTCGGAAGAGTACAAACGAGATG
>QMCE01000686.1_pt1 | contig 18591 bp, 31 predicted proteins | sample 1821851 | NCBI WGS metagenome assembly QMCE01 (sample SAMN09453174, study PRJNA476694) | Termite gut metagenome, whole genome shotgun sequencing project. | isolation source: worker | host: Odontotermes sp. | place: South Africa:Pretoria | collected 2016-01-28
TCATCTATAATCACCCCTTTATAACATTGTGACATATTGTGGCGTTTATGTCAAGCCTTTTTGACAAAAAAAGAAGGCGCATCGCCTTCTGCCTTCTCCATTTTCAGCATGCCGCACAGAGACTGGAACTGTCAAACTCCCGCGCCCGCCGGGGTTCCGGAAAACGAAAGCAGCGTCTTGACAAACGAAGGCTATGACGTTATAGACGAAGAACCCGGAGCAATTCCAATAGCTCCGCAGGAAAACGGGAAAGTAAACGATACAGCTGATGATTGGGTGGAGGAAGACGAAAGAGGTTTCGATATCATCGGAGATACGGGGAACGGCGCGGAGGAACCCCAAAACGCGGCGGAAAACGCGGAGCCGTCACCGTCGCCCGAACCGTCTTATCCGCCTTCGGGGCACTCGCCCGCGCCTTAAGATACTTTTCTGCGGAATTTCCTCTTGACGATGGCGTGAATTGGTTGTATAATCATGCCTAGGATTTGCATTCCGGACGCTTTTTGATCTTTTCGTCCGAGTGATTGGTATTCCTAAAGAATTACTTACCCGGAGGCATAGCTCAGCTGGTAGAGCACATGCTCCACACGCATGGGGTCGGGGATTCGAGTTCCTCTGCCTCCACCACGGGAACCGCTTGAATCTGTAAGGTTCGGGCGGTTTTTTGATTCTTATTAATGTCCACTTTCAGCCTTTGGTGTCCCCGAAGGTGTCCCCGAAAACGCTTTAATAATATCCGAAGCGAGTTGCTCCGGCTTGTTTTGGGTAACGTGTGTGTAGATGTCGAGGGTCATTTGAACCTTGGAGTGTCCGGCTAAATACTGAATCTTTTTTATATCTATTCCTGATGCGCAAAGCTCTGTGATGTATGTGTGCCGCAGTTGGTGAGGTTCAACATGGAAGTCAACGACGCCGGGAACCAATTTCCCCTTTTTGCACCCCGTCACAATCTCCCACATTCGCCGGAACGCCGTCGCGGACATTTCCCTGCCTGTACGTTCCGCCGGGACGACAAAAAGACTTGTTGTCCGCCCTCTCCATCGGAGCAGTGCCTCCGAGAGCTGCGGCGGGATCGGGATAGAACGGTATGCGGCTTTTGTTTTTAAGTTTTCCGAATGTGTTGCGTGACCGCTAGATTCAAATGTAGTCGTGTGCCGAACGTCAATGTATGGCGTTACGTCGAGGTGTACATTGCCCCACAGCAAGCCCAATGCTTCCTCGCGCCGCAGACCGGCATACAGGCATAGGAGGGTGAACAATTCCGCCCGTGTCTCCCTAACGGCGGCGGTAAGCGTCTCTTGCTGCTCTTTCGTGAGGGGAACCTTCTTCTTTGTCGGGACGCCGCCGGGCTTACGTCCGACGCAGGGATTCTTTGTGATGATGTCATTTTCAAGGGCACTGTTAAACAGTTGCTTCAAAGAGAAAAGCACCTTGTCGTTTATAGACGATGAAAACCCCGAAATTTTCGATAACAACTTATCGATGTGCAACGGTTTGACGTCCCTCATTCGCAACGTCCCGATTTCCGGGAGTATGTGGAGCGTTAATACATTGACGTACACCTCCGCGCTTTTTGGTTTCAACCCTGCGACGCGGAGCGGCAACCAGCGGGAGGCATAGGCGCCCACGGTAATATCGTCCTCTATGACGCTCCCCCTGTCGACCGTAGCTTTGAACTCCTCAATTTTTTTCATAACGTCCTCGGGTTCTTTCGCGGTCAAACTATACTTCTGTCCTTTGTACGTCCCGCGCTTTCGCCAAAGCTGCCTGTCGGGAATCCATGTCATGTCAGGTAATCCGCGCTTAGTCTTCATATGTGCCTCCTTTCTACCGCTCATCGGATTCATCCGGCGGGCGGTTATCTGTTTTCAACAATTTCTTGTAGTCTTTCACCGATAAACTCAAACCGCACTGCCTGTTTGCGCACCCGGCGGCTAATCGGGGGTTTCCGGTGACCTCTAGCCAATACATGTATCGGTCGAGAGCATTATTCAGATTTTGCCGGTTCGTCATTGCCGTTTCCTTCAACAATGTCGCATAAGTCTTTCAATGCGTTAAGCTGCTCGTACATAAGATCATTTGCGGTTTTAGTGTTGTCGATTATTTGGGCGATCCCACAAAACAATAACATGAAGATAATCGCGCCCGGCACAATGTACCAGACCATCACCCCGGAAAGCGCCTGCGGCATAAAAGCAAGTGAGATAATTGCCAAGATGGATAATGCCATGGATACGACCCTCATTATCATTGCCATATTCAACAATCCCCTTTTTGTTATAATCGCTTGCGCCAATACTAAAAGCCGCCGGAAGGGACGGGAGGTCGGCATTTCGCTTAATAAAGCTTAGACGTGATTGTAAGCATTGTTCTTGGGCGGTATTCGTTTGTTGGGATAACCGATGAAAGGTCAATGCTCATAGTTTCCGTTTCCCATTTTGTGCTTAATGCGACATCACCAAGAGGTAGATACAAGGCCGGGTTGGTTCGCAGGGATTCGGGATGACCTTCTTTCCAATAGTATACATCTTCTAAAGGTTCTCCGTATAAGTCCGTTACGTAATTCTTTAAGATAATGTGATCCAAGTAGAAATAATTCGGATTATCGGTGTGCTTTTCAATCGAAAGAAAAGCCACTTGGTGTAATAGATCGGAATCGTTAAATGAGTATGCAATAGCCCCATTGATATAATTCAAATCCTTTTCATTGTACAAAACAATCTCTTCCGTCACCTCACTTGGATCTTCGCTGTTAATGTAAAGAATGTCATCTCTTGAATAGCCAAATTCCGCAAGCACAATCCCATCTAAGGAATCATTAACTGGTGACAGAATTGGTGAAGATTCTGGCGACGGATTGGGCGATGGTTCCTCCGAAGGCTCTATGGATGGAACGCTTGCCGTTGGCACATCATCGACCGACTTTTGAGCTTCCAAAAGTTGATTCTGTAGATTGTCTCGTTCCGCAACAACAGCATCATAATCCTCTTGTGAAACCCCTGCGGAGCAGCCAAATAACGATAGCGCCATGATACTCGCCAGTAATAGATAGATAGACTTTTTCACATTGATTTCTCCTTCGTTATGTATTTCATTCATCCGGCCATGGGGCTACTTTTCCGCTAAAACTGCCACTGCGGCGGGTAGGCATATGCCGTATAGTGGTCTATCATCCCCGGTGTGACGTCTTTAAGTGAGCGCTGCCCGCCAATTCCCGATACCTCAAACCCGATTTTCGAACCGACAGGCATATCCTCCATAACGTTTGTCATCCAAACGCCTAAAGGCGTATCATCCTCCGAATAGAACACAACGGATATAATTGCCCAGTTTTGCTCTTCGCCCGTGTTGTTCGCGATTTTTCCATAGACGGTAGTTCCGAACTGACCGTCACGGATATCGATTTCCGATAAGTCAAAGTTGGTGCGCGGTTCTTTCGAGGTCTTAATATCCCATCGTGGAACCATCTTTATTTGAGTGGTTAAGGTTGCGTCGGGAACTTCAACATCGGCGTAAAAGTATCCTTTTTCGCCTGAGTGAAGTATGTCAGGGAAAGAGGATAGTGTTTCGCCAGCGCGTAAGATTTTGCCCGTTTCATCGGTGAGGTCGAATTTTGTAGACCCTAAATACATTGCATCTGTCCCAGTATTCGTAACCTCAATAAGGGTTTCCCAATACACATCTCCATAGGATTCATATGTTTGCGCTTGTGTGTTTGTAAACTGGTAGTGTAGGCCGGGTTGCGGCTGTATTGGGGGTTTTGGCGAAGGTGTTGGTGAGGGAGAAGGTGTTATATCAGTTGTCTCGGAGGTAGGCACAATGACTACCCCAAAAACTGTTTCTGTTAAAAAGGCGAATGCGACTATAATTTTATCTTTCTTATACGCAAGACTTATATATTCATTCGTATCCGGAACTGCATAATATTCATAACCGCACTCTTTTAGCGTGTCGATATACAGTGGCAAGCCTTCATCGGGTATGCTCACGATGTAATACCCGTAAAAATGTGCACTGTTTCCTATATCCCCTTCTTCGGCTAATGTTGCACCAGTTATTGAGCCAAAATCGGGAACTGTCGGGTACTTCGAGTACATCGGAATGGTGCCAGTTATCGGTGTGGGCGTCACAGAATCGCCATCGGTTAAACTGGCCGTCCTAGTTGTCCCATCCCATGCAGGGGTGATCCCAAATAACTCTGCCATCTTTCCAATCGGCAGATAATTTGTCCCTTTATAGCCGATGCTGAACGGGACTTGCGTTCCGTTTGAGAGTGTTAACATTTCCCCTTGTTTGGCAACATCGTTTCCGTTGACGCGAATGTTAATACCGTTCATCGAAATGTCTACCAAGTCAGCGATTGCGGGAGCTGCCAAAGAAACAATGATAGCCATCACCGCCATGCCGAGGATGAAGCTCTTGACATTGGTCTTTTTCACGTTAAATTCCCCTTTTTTATTTTTTTGCAGCCTCCCAGCCACCAGTCAACATTCTTAACTTCGGTTAAATTGCCCTTTTAACCATGTGAGTTTCGAGTGCGGCTTCTTCCCTGTATTTATTCAGTGCAAGATTCACGATGCCTTTGTCATCGTCTGATGCTCGATTGTACGCCTTGACAAGCCAGTGTTCATCCGGCGGCGCAGTATCACGGGAGGGATTGTCAGCGCGACCGAGGAGATAGTCGGTGGTGACTTCAAGATCGTTTGCCATCCGAACGAGTACGGGAATGCTTGGATTCCCTCCATGCCTCCATCTGCCGGTGTTTCCAGTGTCAAGACCAATGGATTCAACATAAGCAGTTAATGAAGTGCCTTTTGCCTTACAGGCGGCTTTTAGATTCTCGTAATTCATCGTTGGCCTCCTTGACAAACTGATTATTAGTCAGTATAATATACCCATACTATATGGGAGGGGGGTAACGGCGTTGCCGATTTGCGAAGATCATTGGACGTGGGAAGACGTAAAAGAAAAAACGTGGGAAGCTATGAGCGCCGGAACGTGGGGAGATTTGCTTAACGGCTATTGCCCTTCTGACGGTCATATTCCTCAATCGCCTTAGCGATTGCGGCGGCGATAACCTCTTGCAGCCTTATAATGTCCGCTCTGTCGTTCATGGAAACAGTCAGTTCCTTTTCTGCGGCTTCCTTAATGAGATCATAATTCAATCTAAGCACAGCCTTTCAAAAAATACTCCATACTATATGGGAGGGATACGGGGATGGACGGTCAAAGCATAAGTTCTATATCCGATGAAATTCTTGAGATAATGGAAAAAAAGAAACTATCCATCGGTGATGCGGAAGGTGTTCTAAATTTCGCGCTGTTGAAGATCAGAGTCAGAAAAAAGAATTTTCTTCCTCTTCAACCTCTTAAATCGCTTAACGACCCGAAACTATTTCCACAGCCGCAATAAAACTTTCGCCTTGCCGCAGCAATTCAAGAACCCTATGCCCCGCGTAAGTGATCAGGGTAATAACGGGGTTTATTTCTCCTTTGATTCTTATCAACCCCATATCTGCCAGTACAAGTACATGGTATGTTGCTTCGCACGAGCCTTCGTGATTCTTTCCCAAAAACGTAGATACCTCTCCTGTGGTTAGTTGCGACATGAAACCAAGATCGGCTTCAAGTTTTTCCTCAACAGCTTTTAAGACTTCTTCCATGCACTTGGTGTTCATTTTCATTCTTACAACAACCTTTCAAAATATTAAGGAGGGATATAGGGATGGACGGTCAAATCAAAGATACGGTTGAGAGCTTACTGAAACATATTGTAAAGTGCGGGGAGCTTAATCAAGGGGACGCTGTGGCTCTCGTTGCTCTTGCCTCCGCGCTTTGCGCTCTTGTAGAAACTTGTCGGCGTCACGGGATTTTACGGTCTTAAGACCCTCATAAAGAAGATTAAACCATTTCACAATTTCTTCAATTCCCTGATCGTCTGTGTAGCAAATATCTGATGAGTGCAGAATAATTTCCTTTGTCGTTTCCCACAGCACATCTTCCTCTCGCCGCTTTTCTCTTTTTATGCCGAGAATGACGGTGACGAGCAAAACAACGATCGAGAGAACCGAAGGCACCAGCGCCAAAATAACGAGGCTTGTGTCCATGTTCATCTTCCTCCCTTTATGCACCTTGCACAAAAGCAGGGTGCATTTTTTGTGCGATTTCTATAAACTGATTAAAAATCAGCAAAACGTCTTGACAAACTGACTGTGAATCAGTTAAACTATGTTTACCCCACCAGCGCAACGATCCCTCGGAAAAACACCATGAGCGCGGATGAAATATCCGAGGCGACACTATTCTACACCATCCGCGACAGCATGTCAAAAACTTATGTAAACTAAATCCAAATTTTTTACTAGGTGGTGAAAAGCGTGACACTAGATGGAGTGAAAATCAGACATTTGCGCGAAGATGCCGGACTGACTGAGATGGAGCTTGGCGACCGCGCCGGTGTATCGGGCCAAATGATCTCGTTTATCGAGCGTGGTCTGAGAACACCCAGCGCAGAGAAATTGAAGCGTCTCGCCGATGCGCTGGGCGTGACGGTGGACGATCTGTACCGCAACACCGCGTAAATTACGGCCTCCAGCGATGACCGCAGTTTTGGCAAACCGCGTATGTCCTTGTCCTGCTCCCTTTACCCATCAGCAGCGGAAGCCAAATAATAGCGCCGAATGTGCAGATTGCAAGGATGATCCAAAACAGCGAAGCCAAGCAACCACGCCGCCTTTGCTCCGCCACCGCCTGTACAGAGACATTCGTGCTTCCGCACCTGCGACACATCAAGCGGCATCAACCTTTCATTCTTTTTTAAGCTATTCTATCACACTTTGACAAAAAGCACAACAAAAACAGTTCCATGATGTGAGGAAATCGAAGCGCTGGGAAAAATGCCACAAGGAGGCGTGAGCTATGCAACCCCCGCTTTATTCAAAAGAAGCCGCCGCGTATCTCGGCGTCTGCGTGGACACGCTAATGAGCCTTTTACAAAAAGGTGAGTTGCGGGGTTTCAGAATCGGCTGGCGCTGGAAGTTCGACGTCCGCGACTTGGAAGCTTTCAAGGAACGCGGAAAAGCTGAAATGGAGCGGGCGACAGCCGCAGTAAGAGCGCCCCGCCGACACAGCGAAAGCCGCCCCATGACCGACGCGGAAACGCGGGCCGCTTTTAAGGAGATTTTGCGGAAGCATAGGGAAGCGTATTATGCTCAACAAGAGAGAGGTGCTACATAATGCCGATTGATTTCTACGCCGGAATATGGCTGTGCGTCGGGTTCTCCGTTGCCGGGCTGCTGATGGCGCTCAGCGTCTACTTTTCGGACTGGTGGAAGCAACGAAAGCGCAAACGGCAGGGGAAGCGCATTAAACGGTACACACGCCCCCGGCTGTGGCTCGCATGGCGGACAAGCCTAGGATGGGGCATAAAAAAGCGCCGCCCGCGCTAACGGACGGCAAGGAAACCTATGAAAAAGAAGTAACCATAGCGTACCATACCCGCGCGAAAATGTCAAATAGTTTTTGGGAGGGGATCGAGTGTTTTACAGAGACCCGGATCGCCCGATTGAGCCGCCGGAACCGGCTGACCCGGAACGGGACGACGAACGTCGGCGGGATGAAGCGGACAGGGATTATGAGGACTGGCGAACAGAATTGTATAAATGAAAGGAGCTGCCACCCATGATAAAAGACCCCACCGAAATGACCTTCACAGACAAGAAATTTTCCATGATAATCTATGGCTCCCCCGGAATGGGGAAATCAACGCTGGCGCTCTCAGCGCCCGACCCGGTACATATCGACTTTGATCGCGGCGTTTCCCGCGTGTCTGCCCATCATCGCAAAACAACCATTGTCTGCGATACATACGAAGACGTTCTCTCGGACATACAAAACCCTGTCGTGAAGAACTGCCAAACAATTGTTATCGACACCGGCGGCAGCTTTATTACCTATCTCCAAGACTGGGCTATGCGCGACAATCCCGCCGTCAACCGGCAGAAGAACGGCGCTATCAGCCTAAAGGGATTCGGAGCGGTTAAGGCGGAGTTTAGCCGTTTTACCAATCATGTGCGCGACGTGATGAACAAGAATGTGATCTATGTTTTCCATTCTGTCGAGGAACGGGACAAGGACGGCAATCCGCTGCAGCGTCTTTTATGTGAAGGTGCTGCGCGGAACATCGTTTGGCAGCCCTGCGATTTCGGAGCGTTTATACAGATGGTCGGGAATAAAAGGGTGCTTTCGTTCACGCCGGAGCAAGAGTTTTTCGCCAAAGGTTGCCACGGAATAAGTGGTAGACGGGAAATCGCGACCCTTAGCATGAGCGACAAAAACGATTTCCTTACCCGGTTGTTCAACGAAGCCCGCGCCAACATCACCGCCGAAGCGGAAGCCTTCACAGGCGTAAAAGAAAAGTATGACGCCGCTATCGCAACAGGGCGGGAAATTGTAAACGGTATCACGGACGCTGAAACCGCAACGGCGGCATTGCCGCTGGTTAAGGGGATCACTCATGCGCTGACCTCCGAAAAGGAAATCGGCGTTATGTTCAAAACAAAGGTAAAAGAGCTTGGGCTTTTTTATGACCGCGTTCTCAAAGCCTACACGGTTGCGCCGGACGAGGCGGTGTCATAATGTCCCGTTATCTTATTACCCAAAGCCTCCTATCTTCATGGGGTTATTTATTTTCCTGTTATGAAGGGCAGGAAGAAAAAGCCCAAACGGATTTTATGCAGACACTAACCCGTGTTCCATCTGTCCCGACGGAAGCGATGCAAAACGGCATTGAGTTTGAGCGTGAGGTGTATATGCAAGCGGCGAATATACCGAGAACCCCGCACAAAGACTGGGAAGCCGGAATCTTAGCGGTTGCAAAGGAGATAAGCGGCGCACAGACGCAAGTCAGAGCGTCCCGCGAAATATCCGTAAGCGGGTATACGCTCCTTTTATACGGCGTATTAGACGCCCTGAAAGCCGGTGTTATTTATGACGTGAAGTTTACCAATAAAAGTATCGCGTCAAGCGGCTCCGGCTATTACACCGGTAAATACCTAGACAGCGCCCAACACCCCGCGTATCTGCGTATTGTTCCCGAGGCGTATGAGTTCCGCTATCTTATATCAGACGGCGTCGATCTATGTGTCGAGACATACAGACGGGAAGAAACCGAACCGATTGAAAAACGTATCGCGGATTTTTTGAGTTACTTAGATGGTGTAGGGCTTCTTCCTCTCTACCGTGAAAAGTGGCTGGCAAAATGATTACCGGAACAATCACCGAGATTACTGACGCCGGGTTTTATGCCTTTGTCCCGTTCAGCCCAGAAACCCTCACGCATCACAAAATCTCTAAGGTTGAGGTACGCATAGACGACGGACGCACGATCAGCGCGGAGCAGCGCCGGAAGATTTTTGCCCTTATCCGTGACATAACCGAGTATGTGTCCGCGCCCATACCAGCCAAGCGAAAACGAGCTGAACTCGAAACGCTGCGTCAGATGCAACTGTCCTATGTCATAGACCGTTCAGACGATGAAGAAATTCGCTACCAACTCACGCAAAACTTTTGCGCCCTGTCCGGCATCGATCTGTTTTCCCTATCCGACGTGGACATGACAACGGCACGGGAGTTTGTTGATTGGCTTGTCGAGCTGTGTGTTATCCATGGAATCCCCTGCAATGACACTCTATTGCACCGCGCCGAGGACGTTACCCGCTACCTCTACGCCTGTGTCGCGAACCGCCGTTGCTGCATCTGCGGCAAACGCGCCGACATCCATGAAGTGGACGTTGTGGGGATGGGGCGGAACCGAAAAAAGATACACCACTTGGGCCAGCGCGTACAGCCATTGTGCCGAATGCACCATAACGAGCGCGGGGACATCGGGCAGACAGCGTTTGACGAACGTTACCATCTAACCAGCGTCAAGCTGGACGAGCACCTTTGCCGGGTGCTGAGATGGAAGATTTGAGGAAAGGAGAAGTGAAAACTGATGGACAGAGAAAGAGTGTTTGATCTTATGGCAACGATAAATTCGTGCCTATCCGAGCTGTGCATGAACGGCTATACACCAAAAATGATTTCGCCGGGAGCAATCGTTTGTGACGAACCGGAAGACATACCTATCTAAGGCCCGTAGGCTCATAAAAAGACCTGCCTAGCCGCGCCGGTCTGAGCCGTTGACGATATGAACCGAGCGTATTCGCGAAAACCAATAGGGATACGGGGGCCGCTTATGGCGCGGCGGGCGGCCCCAAAGACGAAAGGCGGGTGATGGTTACGCCGGACGCGGGATGGATTAAAATCCACCGTGCCGTCAAGTCACACTGGCTGTATGAGGTAACACCCTTCGACAAGTACCATGCTTGGGAAGACCTTCTCTTATCGGCCAGTCATAAACAAACAAAGTTTCTGCATGGGAACAAATTGACCGAGATACAGTCCGGTCAGTTCATAACCTCCCTTCGGAAACTTTCAGAAAAATGGGGTTGGGGGAAATCCACGGTTGACAGATTCCTTACCCTTTTAGAAAGTGACGGCATGATCAAAAGATTCGGGGACACGACGCGGACACTTATAGCCATTGAGAACTGGAGCTTTTATCAATCGCAAGACGAAAAAGCGGGACACAGCGCGGACACGGGAGGGACGCAAACGGACACAATCAAGAATGATAAGAAGTATATAGGGGAAGAAGAGGAGGCGCGCGCGCGTATCCCTCGGAGCGAGGCTCTCGCGTACTTCTCGAATCTCTTTAACCCTACCCCCTCAGAAGCGATCGTCGCTCATATTCTACACTATGAGAGAGAGCTATCAACGGAGGTCGTAAAAGCCGCCATCGACACCGCTATCGGCGAGCATAACAACAAATGGAGTTACTTACACGGTATCCTCAGAAACCTACAGGCGGACGGTATCAAATGCATAGCGGATTTCACGGCGCGGGAAGCAAAAAGAAACGGAGGCGGGAGCAATGCAAAGCGTGGGAGCGGCGCTACGGGAAACAGCGTACCCTTGGGCGGTGCAACATACCTCTGAGTCGGCGGCAGACAGGCTGCGGCGGCGCTGCATCGAGGCGAACAATACGCCGGGCAAACTTACGGGCTATGACTGCCCGGACTGCATGAACCGGGGACTGTTCCACGACGTTGTGGTGAAGAACGAGATCCCGTATGAGGTTGTGAGGCGGTGCCGGTGCATGGAGATTCGGGAGATCATGCGAAACATCGAGGTGTCCGGGTTGAGCGACTTATTGGAATCCTGCACGTTTGACACCTTTACCGCTGATGAATCGTGGCAAGCGGATATCAAAGCGGCGGCGCTGCGGTTCTTGGACGATGATACCGGACGTTGGTTTGTACTCTGCGGGCAGGTCGGTGCGGGAAAGACACACATTTGCACGGCAATGGTCGGGGAGCTACTTAGGCGCGGGATCGCCGCCCGGTATATGCGTTGGAAGGATGAATCCACGAAACTCAAGGCGCTCGTCACGGATGAGGAGTACGGCCAGCAGATCGAGATATGGAAAACCGCCTCGGTGCTGTATATCGACGATTTCTTCAAGGTTAAGTCCGGTAAGGACAGAAACGGGAACGACAATCACCCGACGCAGGGGGACGCGAATATCGCCTTTGAGATTCTGAATCACCGCTACATAAGCAGAACCCTCGTCACCATCATCACCAGCGAACACACGGTGGACAAGCTGATGGAGTTTGACGAGGCGACGGGGAGCCGGATATACGAACGCTCAAAGGGGTTCTGTATCAACCTCTCGCCCGACCGCAAAAAGAACCGGCGGCTTGCGGGGAATCGGGCATGAACACCGCCCGCATGACCGCTGAGCAGTACCGGGCCACCATCGGAAAACCCGCGAACAAATACCATGCCGTTAAGACCACGGTAGACGGAATCACCTTCGACAGCAAAGCCGAGGCGCGGCGATACGGGGAATTGAAGCTGCTGTTACGCGCCGGGGAGATCAGAGGGTTCGGCATTCAACCGAGCTTCGTGTTGTCCGGCGGGATACGCTACCGACCCGATTTCATTGTCTGCGGGAAGGACGGTACGGTTTGGGTGGAGGATGTTAAGGGTGTTGAGACACGGGAGTTCAAGCTGAAACGCAAACTTTGGGAGAAAGAGCACCCGTGGCTGCCGTTGCGGGTGGTGAAATAAACGGGAGGGTATCATATGACCGCACTATCCCTCTTCACCGGCTGCGGCGGTCTTGACCTTGCCGCCGAAGCTGCCGGAATCACCGTCGCCGGTCAGTGCGAGATCGACAAACACTGCAACAAGGTTTTAGGGTATCACTGGCCGGATACGCCGCGATGGAAGGATGTACGCGATATCACAGCAGACAGCATACGCGAACGAATCGGAGCCGTTGACCTCATATTTGGAGGCTTCCCCTGTCAGCCACACAGTGTTGCGGGACGCCGTAAGGGGTCTGGTGACGACCGTGACCTCTGGCCTGAAATTAAGAGAATCCTTCGCGAAGTTAAGCCCCGATGGTTTGTGGGAGAAAACGTCCCCGGACTGCTTTCAAATGAGGCTGGACATTTCTTCGGAGGCATACTGCGGGACTTGGCCGCGTTGGGGTACGATGCTTCGTGGGGCGTGTGGGGCGCCCGTGACGTGGGAGCGACGCATAAGCGAGACCGGGTGTTCATCGTGGCCTACCGCGACGGTGAACGGGAATTACAATCGAGTGGGAATGTCAAAAACATCGGGGGACGGGCTGGCGTCAGCGGTTGCGGCGGAAACATGGCCGACTCCGACGGTGGAGGATTCGCACAGCGTATCGGAGAAAGAGATAATTGCCGCGAATCAATGGGCGAGCGGAGAGAACATCCCGACGCATTTTCAAAGGCTGAGGGTCGCGGTAAACGTGGATTGGCCGACGCCAACGACGCGGGATTACAAATCGCCGGACACGAACCCGAACAGCACCCGTTATATGCAGGGAACGGAGCTGAACACAGCGGTAGCAATGTCGGAAATGTGGCCGACGCCAAGAGCGAACAAGATCGGCGGATACTCCGGTCCGGGGTTTCGCCCGACGTTGGAACAGGAAGTATTATGGGCGACGCCGAATGCGGCGGACGGTGTGGGAAGCCACGGCGGCGGGCAGGGACGGAGCCTGCGGACAGATGTACATGGGATGAAAGGCACCCTGAATCCGGAATGGGTAGGTCAGCTTATGGGCTTCCCGCCGGACTGGACTTTCCCGGCTGGCCTGCCGGACGCGGAGTAGAACAATATAGCTACGAACCGCCTCGCACTGTTGACGGGAAATCCGTGAGGAACCGGGCGCAAAAAATCAAGATGCTGGGCAATGCCGTGGTTCCGGCGCAGGCGGTGATACTGTTTGAGGCGATTATGGAAAATGAGGGGAGGATTGCGGTGTGAACGATACTGTCTGCGAGTTATATCATGACAACTTTCAAAATTATAAAACCTACAGTATTCCAAAGGCGCAACTGGTAATCGCGGACATACCGTATAACCTCGGAAACAACGCATACGCTTCTTCGCCGGAATGGTACATCGGAGGGGATAACAAAAATGGTGAGAGCAAAAAGGCGAATACGGCTTTTTTCGGGACGGACATCAATTTTAACGTGGCGGAGTATTTTCATTTTTGCCATAAGCTGCTGATCAAGGAACCGAAGGAAACAGGGAAAGCGCCTTGCATGATCGTGTTTTGCGCATTCCAGCAGATAGGAATGATTATCGACTACGGGAAAAAACACGGGTTCGGGAAATATATACCGCTTGTATTCATCAAAAACACCAGTCCGCAAGTGCTGAAAGCAAATATGAAGATCGTCGGAGCAACGGAATATGCGCTCGTGTTGTACCGTGACAAGTTGCCAAAATTCCGCAACAACGGGAACATGATACTAAATTGGTTTCATTATGAGCGGGACAGGGATATTCCAAAAATCCACCCAACGCAAAAGCCGGTATTCCTCCTTAAGCGTCTGATTGAAATATTCACGGATAAAGGCGACGTTGTGATTGATCCGTGCGCCGGAAGCGGCTCAACATTACGAGCGGCTTATGAGATTGGAAGGAACGCCTACGGATTCGAGGTATCACGGGATATATACAGACGGGCAAAGAATGAAATGTTGCGCGATATGGTGATACAGGAACGTATAGAGTTCACAGCGTTTGAAGGAACGCAAAATAGTTTGCTGGAGGCGGTATTATGAACGAGCGGTTTTTATTTCGTGCGCAGCGGAAAAGCGGAACAAAAAAAGACGGCGAATGGATTACCGGTTATTACGCGGGCGAGGATAACGGGAACCACTACATCAAGATCAATACACACGAGTACATATTCGTAGACCCCGCCACGCTCGGACAATGCACCGGCTTACGCGACAAAAACGGGACGCTTGTGTTCGAGGGGGATATATTGAGAGTTCCAACGGGCGAATTTGGAATGGTAGAATGGCGGGATACATACGATCAACGAGGTTACCCGCAAACAGCGGGATATTATCTGCGTTTTGAAAGTGATGCCGCCAAATACTACCGTGGAGATTTGCTGTTTTGGATTTGCGATGAAGATAACGACCGAGTTGCCTGTAGTGGGATTGGAGTTGCGGTCACTGGCAATATCCACGACAACCCGGAATTATTGGAGGTGCAGTGATGGAACGGCTGACGGAGCGTAACAAGCACGGTGGAATCGTCGTCCCGATGGACGGCGTTCAAAAGGACGTTATGTTTATGCGGCTAGCTCATGCGCTCGCCGCATACGAGGACGCGGAGGAACAGGGGCGGCTGATAGAGGTATCCTCTATCAAAAACGAAGGATACCTTATAAGCAATGGAGAGATAATTCATGTTCATCAAGAACTTATCTCTGCAAAAACGCCTGAGAATAAGTATTCCAAGCTCCTTCTCAAAGAGTGGAATACGTGGTGGCGCACAGGAACACTAACCTATAACCCAAGATTCATCACTGTTTACGCTACCCGCGAGGAAGCCGAAGCCGCGCTCGCGGCGATGAAAGGGGAACAGCCATGAACATTTTCAAGCCGCCGGAAGCAAAGACAAATACATACTTTGCTTGCATAAGAGGAACGAGCATTTTCCCGGCAACAATGAAAGGGCCGGGGTACATTTTACCAGCGACGACGCAGGAGAAACGCTGTCCGTATTCGACCCATCCACGAAGAAGCAGATCATTTTACCGGGTGAGGACGTTTGGAATCTGATCCAAAGAGCAAGGGAGGCGCGACCGTGAAAGCTTTTACCGTCTACCAGCCATATGCGTCGCTCATCGCTGTCGGCGCGAAACGATATGAGACGCGCTCATGGGCGACGAAATACCGTGGGTCGCTGGCGATTCACGCGGGGGTTAATCGTAAATATTACGGAACGCCGGGATTTGAAGATATTCTTTTTGCCGCTTGGAAAATACCCGAATGGCAAGCCTATATTATGTCGCTCTGTGATACCACCCTCGAATCCGAAATACCGTTTGGCGCGGTGATTGCAACGGCAGAGATTGTAGAATGCTGGACGATTGAGCGCATATGGCAGGGCATCCCAAGCGAAGGGAAAATTCTCGAAATAGGCGCGAAGGGGCGAGGTGTCCAAAGAATTTACCACGCTGACCGCGAGGTGTTCTTTGGCAACTACACTCCCGGTCGCTTTGCGTGGGAACTCGCGAACGTGAAGCCGCTGCGGGAGCCGATTCCGGCGCGTGGTATGCAAGGACTTTGGAACTGGGATGAAAGGAGCGCACCCAATGGAAAACAGTAAAATCGCATGGACAACTCACACCTTCAACCCGTGGATCGGTTGCGAGAAGGTTTCCCCCGCCTGTGACCACTGCTACGCCGAGCGGGAGAATAAGCGCTACGGTCGCGGGGAACTGTTCGCAGGAGCGCCGCCGGTACGCACCAGCGCGGCGTATTGGAAGAAGCCGCTCAAATGGAACCGCGACGCCGAAGCGTCCGGCAAGCGACAGCGCGTATTCTGCGCGAGCTGGGCGGACGTGTTTGATGACCGTGTGCCGAAACAGTGGTGGCTTGACCTTTGGGCGCTGATAGCAACGACACCGAACCTTGACTGGCTGATCCTCACCAAACGCCCGCAGAACATCATGTACATGCTCCCCGCCGACTGGAGCGACGGATATTCCAACGTTTGGCTGGGCGTCACGGCGGAGAACCGCGAACAGGCGGCACGGCGAATCCCGATACTGCGAAGCATACCGGCGGCGGTGCGGTTCATCTCCTGCGAGCCGCTGCTGGAGGACATAACGCCGGGATTGAACCTTGATGGTATCCAATGGGTGATCTGCGGTGGCGAGAGCGGAGCCGATGCGCGGAGGATGTCAGTAGACTGGGCGTATTACCTGATGAAAAGCTGCGTCGCCGAAGGAGTCCCGTTCTTTATGAAGCAGATGGGATCAGCCGACGACAGGGACTGTAAGCGATGCGAGGTTAAACCTGACCCGAAGTGGGGGTATATCCCATACGGGTTGCGTGTTCGCGAGTGTCCGACATGACCATCCTCCGCATATCTCCAGAAAATTCTTTATGCATTCTTTATTCCTCTAAATCCTCAGGCTTAGGCAATTTCGCATGAATGGATTCGGCCATACTTTGAGAAATGTCATTGACCGTACGTTCCGGATTCCTCAAAACAAATCGCTCTGCGTATTTGTTTATTTTCAATTTAATATCATCAATGCTTTTTTTGACATAGAAAGGAGCATCATCAATCTCGTCGTAAAATTGCCATTTATCTTTTTCGATTATTGCCGCCGCAAACATTTCAGGCGTCCTCAAATCCCAATTATGAGCAAAATCATGCACCGTTGGAACCAAGTCTTTAAGTAAATCGTCGTCAAAATCTTCTATACTTTTTGAGCGAAGGCCGCCGGCATTCGGGACCGTACCAGTCCATCCTTCAATTTCAGTATATAAATCTGTGCCTTCCGGAACCCAGTATACTTTGCCTTTCATTTGCGTTCTTCCTCTGAATCCTACCCGATCAAGTAAAGCATTATCGTCTTTTAGGCTCCATGTATCATGAAACATTCTAGGAGGCAACAATATATCTTCGCCTTCGATCAAAGCGGATATTTTTCCATTAGAAACCGTCCACGCCTCATAATAACATGCATTCTCCTTACCTTCGCCAACAATGTTTTCGCGCTTAATCTTTTGTAGTATAAAACCGTTTTGTTCTGTCTCATCCAAATCCCACCAAAATCTTCGCATAAAATCGCCGCTTTTTTTTGTAGTGGTTTCACCTTCAGGGTTTGTACTTCTTTTATCTGATGGGCCGACAAACTGTATAACAGAGTTGGACTCATTAGGAGATGATGAATGAATGTTTGTTTGTAATTGCGTTGGTTTTCCTGCGTTGTAATGGACAGGAGCGAACCCGGTTTCAATGCGGGCGTTGGGCGTATCGGATTTGCCTGTTAGATTCGATTTAGGTGCGGATAAACGTTCATCCTTCTGCACAGGCTTTTCAACCGTATACATAACCCGCCTCCTCAAATAAGAGTCCGCCGACGCCTGATCTAAAATCTAGGAAGATTATATCACTGGGAGAAGAAATGTCAATGATGCAAATCCTCCGCGTGTTCCCGCGCCGGACAAGCATGTGGGATTATTGACATGGATAAAAAAATACCGCGCTAAGGGAAATTCGCTTGGATGGAGACGCTCAAACGAAGAACCTTATATGAGAGATGATAGGTTGTATATCGTTTTTCACGTTGGCAAGAGCAGAGCCAGGCATATTCTCTGTGTACCGCCGGATGGAGAACCGTACTTTCCACCATTATGCTTTGTTACGAAATCAGGGGACGGAATTCTATAAAAATGTATTAAGGGGAGCGAGATTATGAGCGACAAATTGTTACCCTGCCCGTTCTGCGGGGGCGAGGCTGAATACTACGGCGAATGCGATATGGTTTGGGTTCGGTGTTCGCGTTATGGTTGCTATGCCGAAATGCCGCCCGTGCCGCTGACGGTGGAGCAACTGCGGAACAGGGCAGAAAGCCATGATTGGATATGGGTAGTTAACCTAAACAACGGAACAGGAAGATGGGCAGCCATAGACAGAATTACACCGCCTACATCTGTTGAGGATGAAGCGATTTGGTGGAATGTAGCGGATGATAGGCATGGTGATAAAACCACGTTACGCGACTACGGCAAAACATGGCTTGCCTACGACCGCAAGCCGGAGGGGGAAACGAAATGATTGACAAAATGTACGGCAGATACATACTCACGTGCGATGTATGCGGTGCTGCGGCGGAGGGAACGTTTTTCGAGTTCTATGAGGCGGTCGATCACGCGAAAGCCACGGGGTGGAAGAAAAGACGCAAAGACGGCGAGTGGATAAACATATGCCCTGATTGCTGCCAGCGAGGCTGACGCCATAAAGAAAGCCGCCCTCCTTACGGAGAACGACCCCTCACAACAAGGTTAGTTTACCATATAAGGGGGCGGCTTGTCAATGACGGCGAAAGAATATTTATCACAAGGGGTAACGCTGAACAGGGATATTCGTTTCAAACGTGATCGGATTGCCCGGCTT
>QMCE01002100.1_pt1 | contig 18563 bp, 9 predicted proteins | sample 1821851 | NCBI WGS metagenome assembly QMCE01 (sample SAMN09453174, study PRJNA476694) | Termite gut metagenome, whole genome shotgun sequencing project. | isolation source: worker | host: Odontotermes sp. | place: South Africa:Pretoria | collected 2016-01-28
ATCATCCGCAGGGGGCAGTAGGCCATGACGGTGCGCATGCGTGCCACCTGGTCGTGGGTGAACGACGTGCGCCGTCCCGAGCCGTCCATTACGTTGTACATATCGTAGTCGACGGTGGTGCCCGGCGCAGGTGTGGCGACCCCCGCGTAGGCGCAGCGCTCGTAGCCGCCGAAGACCGCCAGCGAGGTGTAGGTGTCGGGGCAGAAGTCCATGTCCTTATAGGTATTGTTCCAGCTCCACTGGTCGTAGAGCGTGGGGTAAAGCCCGAAGAAACGGCCCAGATACTCCTCGAAATTACCGGCGTGGGTCGAGCGGTAGTCGTTTTGCAGATAGTCGTTCACGGCGAACCAAAGCCCGATCTGGTCGTGCCGGGTGTAGGTGGCCGCGGAGGCATAGGCGACGACCCTGGGCCTGGTGCCCCGAAAAACGATCGCGGGTGCGTCGCTCAGGATGTAGGGCGGATTGGGCGGCGTGCGTCCGTACATGCGGCGCACGTAGATGTTCAGGTATCGGGAGGGATCCCACAACAGGTTGGCGTTCATGTAGGTTTCCACCTCGCCGTTGGTGCGCGCACCCATATTGGCGCGCGTGAGGCCCGTTTCATCGAGGGGCGTACCGTCGGGGGCCTTGGTGGCCAGAACGAAACTGACGCGGGCGTCGGCCGCCGCGGGGTCGTTGCCCAACTTACCGCCGAAGACGGCGTTGGTGCGGTCGAGCAGATGTTGGAAAAACTCCGTGCCGAACGTTGCGTACAGCTCCTCGTCCTGAGTGTCTGGCAGCAGGTGGAAGACGACGGGGATTGTCACCGGATCGTAAGCTGTAGGTGCGACGATCTTCACCGTGTGCGGATCGCTCGTGAGGCCCTTGTATTTGGCGGTGAACGTCACCTCGCCGCCCGCGCCGGTCGAGGTTTTGTAGGTAAGGCCGTCGAGCGTCTCGCCCGTCGAAGCGGTGATCGTTATATCGGCCGGGTCGATCAGGTCGGGGCGCACTGCCATGATAACGGCGTAGGTCGAATCCTTAACCACCGATCGGTTGTCGACGATGTACTCCACGCGGCGCGTGTGTTCGACCTCCATAAAGGGTTTCACCTTGAATACCAACTCCGAGCGGCCGTCGGCCGTCAGCACCGGGCTGTTGGGGCTGAGGGTGATGAGGGCCACCTCCTCCATTCCGTCGTGGGTGAGGTAGCCGGTGTATTCCTCCTGTTTGCACGACAGGACGACGCCCGCCGCGAACAATAGCAATATTATGTTTTTCATTTCGGTTCTCTTTTAATGTTTTAGAACATGCCCCAGCCGGGGTTCTGCTCGATATTGTTGGTTTGCAGCTCCTGTTCGAGCGGTATGGGCAGGCAGAAACGGTAATCGTCGGCGGTGATGGTGTAGGTCGGGTTCTTGCTGTCGTTGTACGACTTGCGCGTCCAGCCCTTGGGGTAGCGCACCAGGTCGAGCCAGCGCATGTCGTACTCCAGACAAAACTCGCGCCGCCGCTCGCGCAGTATCTCGGCGAGGATGTCGCTGCCGGTATATGGCGCGTAATTGTTGTAGCGCTCGCGGCGGAAACTTTCCAGCCATGTCCGGGCATTGCCGTCGTTCTGGTGCGCGTAACTCTCGGCGACGATCAGGTGCATGTCGGCCGTGTGGAAAAAGTTGAACGTCATGCGGTAGTCGGCCTGATAGGGATTCGCAGTCGCCCAGGACGGGTTCGCGTGATTGAACTTGGTTATCGCCCGGCTGGATGAGAAGAATTTGCCGCGCCGGATGTCATTGTCGGCATAGAGTGCCCAAAGGTCGTCGGTGGGGTACTGCGGGTCCCAGGGGCCGATGGAGTACATGCCCGCCTGGAGGAAGTTGCTCGCCGAGACCAGCGCGGGCTGCTTGCTCCGTCCTGTCAGTATGCCGAGGGTGTTGGCAAAGTCTGGGAATGGCGTGTAATCTGCGAGGGAGAGTATCGGTCGGCGGTCGAGCACGGCTTTGGCGTGTGCGATAGCCTCGGTGTAGTCGTCTGCCGCCGCCGCGCCCGAGCCGCCCTTGAAGTGGTAGACCTGTGCCAGCAGGGCGTTGACCATATCCTTGTCGTAAAATATGTTGTATGTCGCACGCGGAGGCGTGGTGCATGCCAGCACTTCCTCCAACTCGGAGATTATCGCGGCGTAGCACTCGGTCTGGGTATGGCGCACGCCGTCGTAGGTGGTCGTGGCCCGCGAGTCGAAGTTGAAGGGCAAGCCCAGCGCATCGTTCTTGTAGGGCGAGAAGTACTGCATGGCCTTGAAGAGGTACCACGCGCGCAGGAACCGGGCCTCCATCGCCACGATGTCGCGTTCGGCCTGTGTGGCGGCGACCCCGGCCACGCCGTCGATCACCGAGTTGAAGAACCCGATGTTCAGGTAAAGGTCGTTCCAGATCGTGCCGGGCATCGAGGGGTTCTGCCAATTGAGACTGCCGACATACACGTCGAGATACATGCGCGAAGTTGCGTAGTCGCTGGCGATAAACCTGTCGGTGTCGAGGTCGTCGGCGTAGAAATTGAACATAAGGTATGTGTGCGCCTGCTGCCAGGGGATCGTGGTGCCCACCAGCGCGTCGGACGACACGGCGGTGAACATGCGCAGGTAGCCGCCCATCATCGACTTCACGTCGTCGTAGGTCTTGACCGCGCGCACGTTGGTGGGGTCGACTTCGAGGTATTTCTCGCAGCCCGACAGCGACAGCGCAAAGAGCGCTGACAAAATGTAAGAAAATATCTTTTTCATGGTTTAGAAGCCTAAGTTTAGGGTGAAGGTGAATTTGCGCGAATTGGGATAACCGAACTCGCCCATCAGGGCGGGGTCGATGCCCCGGTATTTCGAGAGCGTGAACAGGTTGGCGGACGAAAGGCTCACGCGTGCGGTGCGGAAACCGATAGCCGACAGCAGTTTCGGGTCGAAGTTGTAGCCCAGCGTCACCATGCTGCAACGCAGGTAGTCGCCGCGCTCCAGACGGTTGTCGTAGGAGTAGTTCATCATGGCGGTCATGTCGGGGCTCACGTTCTGCTGCGAGAGCGCGGGGACGTTGGTCACGTCGCCCGCCTGACGCCAGCGGTCCGTGTCCAGCGAGTGGCGGTTGCGGGCGGACAGGGGCTTGAAGGTGGTGAACGACTGTATCTTGTGGCCCGCCTTGAATTCGAAGTTGGCCGTAAGCAGGAACTTGTCGAGCGTCACCGTGGTCATAAACCCGCCCACCACGGGAGGCGTGCGGCGTCCCAGATAATAGAGCTGCGGGGAGGGCAGGCCGACGCCGGTCTCGACCATGTCGAGCGTTGCGCCGTCGTTGCCCGTGTAGACCAGGATCGCGCCGTTGACGGGATTGACCCCAGCGAAGCGGTAGCCGTACCAACCGCTGGCGTCGTGGCCCTCTACGAACTGGTGTGCCGCGGCGGCGGTCAGGCGCGGCAGGTCGCCGGGCGATTTATAGAGCGTGTTGCGCACGATGTTGCGGTTTACGGCCACGTTGGCCCTGGCGTACCAGCGGAAACTGCCGCGCCGCACGAGCGTTGCGCCCAATTCCACCTCCACGCCGCTGTTATGCAGGTCGGCCACGTTCTCGATCGACCTGTCGCGCCCCGAAGAGTTGGGCAGGTCGTGGTTGTCGAGTACGTCGCGGGTTATGTTGCGGTAGTAGTTGGCCCCTATTTCGAGGCGGTTGTCCAACAGCGCCATTTCGATGCCGACGTTGAAGTCCTGTTTGGTCTGCCAGCGGACGTTGGGGTTGGGGTAGCGCAGCGAGGTGGGGACGGTCTGGCCGTCGTAGAGCAGGCTCTTGTCGTAGTCGAGCACAGTGAATGGCAGGGCGTTTTTGTCGATGCTTCCCGTGTAGCCGAACCCCGCGCGCAGCGAGAGCAGGTCGATCCAGTTTATGTTTTCGATAAACCTTTCGCGGTGGAGGTTCCAGCGCGCGCCGACGTTCCACAGCGGCGTGAACTGGTTGTTGTTGCCGATAATGTCCGAGCCGTCGTAGCGTACCGCCGCGGTGAAGACATATCTATCCATGTATGAATACGAGGCGTTGGCGAAGAACGACGACAGCTTGTCGACCCTCTTGCCCGTGCCGCCCAGCGCGTTGAAATCGATCACCGAGCCGTCGATACCCGTCATGTCGGGAAAGCCGACGATGCGGTGTTCGCCGTCGTATATGGGCGAGAAGTCGAACGAGTTGTAGGACGTGCGGTTATAGATCTCCTGGCCGCCGAAGAGGGTTACGAAGTGACGGCCGTCGAACCCGCGCGAGTATTGCAGTGTGTTGCGCCACGTGTAGCCGGAGGAGTGGCCGGTGGCCTCGCGCAGCGAACCGCGCAACTGCTCGGGCTTAAGTTCGGAGGTGTGTTTGGCGAACCAGTTTTTATGCATATCGGTGTACGACCCCGCGCCGATCTCCACGCTGTTGTTGTTCGAATTGGCGTTGTAGACCCCGCTCGAAGTGAACATCAACCCGCGGGCGATCTCCCATTCCACTTTGAGCGAAAGCTCGGCGTCGAGGTAGCGGCTGCGGTTGGTGTTGCGCTCCAGGTCGTCCACGATGTTAAACTGCTCGTAACGCAGGCCAGGGCGCCTGATGCTAAGCCCGGTATCCCACGTCTGGTCCCATGCGTAGGAGCCGTCGTCGTTGCGCAGGCGCTCGTAGGGATTGGCGTACATCGCGTACTCCAGCGGATCGACCACGCTCGCCGTCGCGCGGTCGTTGCGCATGGTTGCCGACAAACCTCCGGTTATCAGCACTTTGTCCGACGGGCTGTGGGTCAGTTTAATGTTCATCCCCAGCCGGTCGTTAGTATTGTTGGGCACGGTGCCACGCTCGCGCGTGTAGTTGAGCGAGGCATAATGCTGGGTGTTCTCGCTGCCACCCGACATATTGAAGTTGTACTGCTGTGAGAGCGCGGGGCGGAATATCTCCCTGAACCAGTCGGTCTCGATGCTGCCGAGGCGTGCGATCTCGCTTTGCGCCTGCTCGGGGGTTATTCTCAGGTTATATTGCTGCATAAGGAGCGCTGTCACCCGCCCCGGCGCGAAGAGAAAACTGAACTGGTCGCTGAATATCTGGCGCTCGAACTCGATTTTCTCGGCCGTCGTCATCATATCTATATTGTTTCGCGGGCGCTCGGTGAGGCCGAAGTTGACAGAAGCCCCGAAACGGGTCTTGCCCACCGTGCCGCTCCTGGTCTCGACGACGATCACACCGTTGGCCGCCCTCGCACCGTAGATCGCCGTGGCCGAAGCATCCTTGAGTACCGTGATCGACTTGATGTCGTCAGGCGCGAGGTTACCGATACCGGTGGTGAAGATGGTGGTCTGGAGGTCGGTCGCGCCGACTGTTATGTTCGGTATCTCGCCCTGCATCGGCATACCGTCCACGATCCATATCGGCTCGGTGCTACCCGTAAGCGAGTTTATGCCGCGTATCTGTATCTGCGCGTCGGCGCCCGGGCGTCCCGTCTGCACCATGTTGAGGCCGGCGACCGTACCCATAAGCACCTGCTCGATGGACGTGTAGCCGCGCCCCTCTATTTCGAGGTCGGTGATGGTAGCCACCGAACCCGTCATCCTCTCACGGCGTACCTGCTGGTAACCGGTTGCAACCACCTGGTCGATAACCGTCGCGCTCTCTTCGAGGCGCACAGTCATATGCCGTCCGATGCGGTCTATGGGCAGAGTGGTTGTGACGTAGCTCACGTATGAGATGCGCAGGTGGGTCGCCTGTCCGGTCACGTCGATCGAGAAACGCCCCTCGGCGTCGGTCGACACGCCGGTAAACATACGCCCGTCGGCCAGTGCCACGACGGCAGCTCCTACCAGCGGTTGGTCGTTCTGGTCGTACACCGTGCCCGTAACCGTAACTCCCGGCGCCTGTTGCTGCGGTTCGGCGGCCTTCACGAGAACGGTTTTGTCGGCCCGTATCTCGTACGCCAACCGGCGGCTCGGGAGAAGGGCTTCCATAACGCCTGCAATGTTCGTTTCGCGCAAGGCTATGGTGACCGGTGCCTTGCCGCGCAACAGTTCGTTGCTGTACACAAAACGGTAGCCGCTTTGCCGCTCTATCTGGCCGAGTACCTCGCTCAGCGGCATGTCGTTGACGTTCAGGTTAATGGATGCCGCCGCTTGTCCGTATGCCGGCATACCCGCCATGAGCGCCGACACACAGACAACGAGCATCGCCCACAGTCCCGCACGTTTATTCCCGCGATAGGGAATAGGAAATCGAAATTTTTCCATAATTTTGCGTAGAGATTAAGTAAATGTTTGAGAAAACTGATTATTTGATCGACCGGCCGGATGTGCGACCATCCGGCTTTTTTATTTCATATCCACCGTTACAGTATTGCCGCTCAGACTGAATTCCACGTCGTATACGACGCTCAACATGGCGAGGATGTCGGCCAGTTGTGACGAGCGGTCGAAGTTGCCCGTAAACCGCAACCCCTTAACCTGTTCGCCGCCGTAGGCCACCTCCACATCGTACCACCGCGACAGTTGGCGCATGATCTGCTCCACCGTCTCGTTGCGGAAGACGAAAAGGTTATCCGTCCAGCCCAACTGCGCGCGCGCATCGACCGCCTGTGTCGTCATTACACCGGTAGTCCTGTCGAATACCGCCTGTTCATCCGGCGCGAGCGTCATCATGCGCCCTGTCCTGTCGACCATCCTGACCGCGCCGCACACCAGCGTCGTGCGCACCTCGGCGTCGGCCGGGTAGGCGCTCACACCGAAGTACGTGCCCAAGACCTCGACCCGCACGTCGCCAGCATCCACGATAAATGGTCGTTCGGGAGTGTGTACCACGTCGAAGCACGCCTCTCCTTCCACGAAAACCCGGCGGCAACTGTCACCGAACGCCACGGGGAATCGCAGCCGCGTGTCGGCATTGAGCCACGCCACACTGCCGTCGGCCAACTCGATCCGGTAATCTGCTCCCCTCGGGATTATGATCGTGTGATACTCCTCCGAGGCCGCTCCGCTACTTCCGCCGACCTCGCCCGCGGTGATCGTGAGCGTGTTCCCATCGCCGCGCGCTATCGCCGCGCGCGACTGCCCGGCAAATTCCACCGTTCCAGCCGGCGGCAGTTCCACGCTCCGTCCGTCGGCAGTGACGATGATCACGTTCTGCGGCGCACCGGCCTGCCCGTCGCGATCGCGCAGCAGGAAGAACGTCCCCGCTACCGCCAACACCACGCACGCCGCGGCCGCGTAACGCACCCACGTCGCCGGTGCGGTGCACCTTCTGATCCTGCGCCAGTTCCGCTCCTTATTTTTAAGGTGTGACAGCCTTTGCCCGCGTTCGGCGAGGTCGCGACCGCGCAGCGATTCATAGAGTTTCTTGTGCCCGCTGTCGGCCAGCCACGCATCGAGAACGTCCTGTTCGGTCGCGGTCAGCCCCTCTGTAAAACTTTTGGCGATTATCCGCGCAATGGCGCTGTATTCGATTATTTTGTCCACTGTTTTCCCTCCGTTTTGATATATTACGTTTCAGCACGCCGGAGGGGTGAAAAGGATATGAGATTTTTTATCGGGATGAGACACACTGCGTGTGTTTTGTCAATACTTCCTAATGCGCACCAAGTTGTGCAATTAGCTGCATGAGCGACAGGAGGTGTTCGCGCAGTCGGCGGTAGGCGATCTTTTTCTGAGTCTTGACGGTGTTGACAGAGATGCCCAGCTGTTCGGCGATCTCGGCGTTGCCCATGCCGTGCAGTACAGAGAGGGTGAATATGCGGCGGCATTGTTCGGGAAGCTGCGCCTGGGTGAGGGCCAAAAGGCGCCCAATCTCCTCTTCTATGACGAAACGCGCGAACTGCTCCTCGCTCTCGGGCATGGCGGCGTCCTGTTCGCGGAAATCGTTCCTCACCTTCTCATGCCGCAGCCAGTCGAGTGCGCGGTTGCGGCACACGCGGTAGAGGAAAGAATGGGCGTGCGCCTGGTTTGTGATCTCGCCGCGGGCGTTCCACAGCGCGATGAACGCCTCCTGCACCACATCCTCGCCGACAGCATAATCGCCCGTAAAACGCTGGACGAACAGGCATAAAGTGCCGTACATCGAATCGTATATACGTCTGAAATCCGATAACTCCATATGCGAATGTAGTGATTTAAAGTGTATTTATACCCCTTGAATACTTTTTTTGTTTCCCACGCCTCCACGTGGGCCGCAGATATTCCGCTCTTGGCGAAGTGTGATCTTTTCGGTATGTGTATATATATAATGCATATATTGCAACGTGATTCATACTTGAAATTAAAAGCATCTGCAATGAGAGTCTTTTATCTTGTGGCAACATTGTTAATGTCGGCGGTGACCGCGCTTCCCCTCGCGGCGGGTCGGCCGGAAAATGCGGCGCAGCTCCGCAACGACCCCGAGGTATGCATCGGGAAACTGGACAACGGCATGACGTATTATATACGCCGCCATAACAATCCCGCCGGACTGGCCGAGTTTCACATAGTCCACAACGTGGGGGCGATACAGGAGGAGGAGTCGCAGGCGGGGCTCGCCCACTTTATCGAACACATGGCATTCAACGGCACCGCCAACTTGCCCGGACGGACACTGGTCGAATATCTCGAAAGCGTGGGGGTGAAGTACGGCCCCAACCTGAATGCTGGCACGAGTATGGAGACGACGACCTATAAAATTTCGCAGGTGCCCGTCGTGCGCGAAGCGGTCGTCGATTCGGCGCTGCTGATCCTGCACGATTGGTCGCGGTTCATGACGCTCGACGACGAGGCGATCGACAAGGAGCGCGGGGTTATTATCGAAGAGTTGCGCATGCGCAATAACGCATCTTTGCGCACACGGGCGGTAACTATGCCCGCACTCTTCGGCGGCACGAGGTATGGCTACCGCAACATTATCGGCAGCGAGGAGCAACTGCGTACGTTCGACAGGCAGGAATTGCGCGATTTCTATGAACGGTGGTACAGGCCCGATCTGCAGGCGGTCGTCATCGTGGGCGATTTCGACGCCGGACAGATGGAGGCAAAGGTGCGAAAGGTCATGGGCGGTATCCCCGCCGTTGCCAACCCCGTCCCGAAACAATATTTCCCTGTTCCGGATAATGAAGAACCGGTCGTCGCAGTTGCCGCGGACACCGGACTTGCAAAGTCGACAGTATTGCTATATATCAAGCATCCGGCCACGCCACGTGAAGTAAATTCGGAGCGGGAAACGATCCGTAGGAAAATGATGATAGCCGCGGTTCTGGGCATAATGAACACGCGGTTGGGCGACATGCCATCCGGACTGCTGGGCCGCGCGGGTATGGGCTACAACCGGCTTTCAGTGTCGAACGACGCCCTGTCGATCGGCGCCGATGTGCACGGCGACACTATCCTGCCGGCGTTCGAAACGCTCTATATAGAATTGGAGCGCCTGCGCCGCCACGGCATTACGCAGCAGGAGTTGCAAGACTACAAAACCCGGACCCTGGCCGCAATGGCGGCCGGCAACGCCAGGAGCGGCGAACGCCTCAGCAGCGACTATGCTAATATGTGCATCGACAACTTCGTAAATAATTCCCCCATCTTGACGTCCGGAGACAACTATGAAATGAGCACGGAGATCGTATCGTCGTTCGAGGCGGAACAGATCGACGTCATGCTTCGGGAGATGATAACGGAGCGGAATAACGTGTTGCTGGTCACCGTCCCGCATAAGGACGGCGTCGTGGTGCCGACGCGCGACGAACTGCTGGATGTGATGAGGCGCGTGCGTGCGATGGAGATCGGGGAGTACGGTTACACATCGCCTGACGAACCGCTGATCGCATCCGAAGCGGCTGCGGCGATCGAGGCAGGCAGGGTGGTGCATGAACAGGCGGGGATATACGGTTCGACGGTGTGGACGCTCGGCAACGGCATGCGTGTAGTCGTACTGCCCACCGGTTTCGGAGCAGGGAGTGTGTCGCTCAACGGGCGCGCCGACGGTGGTGTAAGCACTGTCGACGATGCGGAATACCCGGCCGCGCAAGCCCTCGCCCGGATGACCGGCAACTCGGGCGCGGGCGGCTTCACGCAGGAACGGTTGGGAAAACTGCTGTCGGCCAAGTCGGTCTGGCTCACGCCTTCGCTGGGACGCTTCTCATCGGGGTTCAGCGGTACCGCGCCGGCCAAAGAGATCGAGACGATGCTTCAGGCGGTGTACCTTTACGTCACGGCACCGCGCCTCGACCGCAAGGATTTCGACGCGGAGGCAGACCGCCAGCGCACACGGCGGAGCGAGGGCGAAAGGACGCCCGACGGGGAGTTCCGGCACAGGCTGGACAGCGTGATGTATGGCGTCAGTCCGCACCGCCGGGCCGGGGCCGGTGACAACGTCGATCTCGACACGATACTGGCGCTTCACGACAGGTTTTTCGGCCGTGCGGCGGGGAATTATACGTTCTGTATGGTGGGGGATCTTGTCCCGGAGCAGATCAAACCCCTGGTCGAGAAATACCTCGGCGGCCTGCCCTCGGGAGCGCCCAGGCTCACGTGGCGCGACGACATGGCGGAGGTTCGCCGCGGCGTGGCCACAGAACGTTTCGCAGTGCCGATGTCCGTGCCGCAGAGCAGGGTGCACTATCATTGGAGCGGCGACGTGGCGTACACGCAGGAGAACACGATGCTGATGGAACTGCTGGCCGGTTGCCTCGAAAAACGTTACGTGGAGTCGATACGCGAAGAAAAAAGCGGGGCTTATATCGTGAACGTGGTCGGCATGGTTGGAAGACAGCCGCGGCCGGGATATACGTTGAGCGTGAGTTTCCAGACCGATCCCGTCCTGGTCGACGAGTTGGCGGCAGCCGTGGAGGCCGGATTGCGGGAGATCGCCGACCACGGTCCCATGGCCGAAGATATGGCCGGGACCATAAGCTACTGGCTCAAGATCCGCCCTGAGACCCAGCGACAGAACGGCACATGGGCCGGCTATTTGCAGAATTATTATACATGGCATGAAACATGGAACGACACATGGGAGGAGACGCTCCGAGGGTTGACGGGTGAGAAAGTCCGGGAGTTGGCGCAAAAGATACTCGACGACGGCAACATGATAAAGGTGATGTGCTTGATCGTCCCTCCCCGGCCCTCCCCTGACCGTAGGGGAGGGAGAGGTCGCGGCCATAGGCCGCTCCGAAGCGGAATTATCGTTTTGCTATGCAAAACTCACGTTAAATATGAGTTCATGAACGAACGGCAGTTACTCAAATTACTCCGGGAAGGTGATCAGGGGGCATTCGATGCGATATTCCGCAAATACGCACCGGAATTGCACCGCTTTTCCCTGAGTAAAAGCTGCGATGCCCGGCAGGCCGAAGAGATAGTGCAGGAGACTTTTATGAAAGTCTGGGAGCTGCGGCGGCAGATCGACCCCGACCGCAATTTCTCAAGTTGGCTGATAACCATCGCCAAGCACAAGATATACAACTCGTTCCGCAGGCGAATACTGGAGATCAAATGGGACAGGGCGGCGGCAGCGCAGGTCGACACGGAGACAGTGGAAGGGCAGCTCCAGTTGGACGACCTGCGCCGCCTGCTGCTCGGCGGCATCGACCGCCTGGCCCCGCGCCAGCGCGAAATACTGCTGCTCAAAAGCCAGGGCATGTCGAACGACGAGATCGCCGAACAGTTGTCGATCCCCAAGAAAGTGGTCGAAAATAATATCTATAAAGCCTATCGCCAGCTGCGCACCGACCTGGAGGGTTTCAAAGACTCGCTGCTGATGGTGGCGGCCATTTTCGGCTCCATATAGGCGATCCCGAAAATATTTCCCCATATTTCCCATACCGGGCGAAGTGTAATTCTTTCTTCGTGTGTATATCTATTAAGTTTTGGAATATTATGAACCTACATGTCATTGAAAAGGTCTGGCGTAATGAACCATTGAGCGACGCCGAGTTGGACGCCCTGTTGGGATGGCTGCTTTCGAGTTCGGGGCGCAGGCAGTTCGAACAGTTGGTGGTGGAGCAATGGGAAGCGTTCCGCGCCGCAGAGCGTCCGGATACGGAGTGCGTGGTGTACGATTATGAAAACACGCTCGACAAAATACACACGCAGCAGTATGCAATGAGGCGTTCGGAGCGTGCCGTGCGGATGCGCCGCAGGAGGTGGATCGCCGCCGCCGCGGTGGTACTTATAGTGGGGTCGGCTGTTTTTGCATATCGCCGCGCGGTGCATCCTGACGGCGGTGTCGCGGCGCGAACACAGGAAGAAACGGTCACGCTTACGCTCGCCGACGGGAGTGTCGTCGTCCTCGACGGCTACGCGGAACCTCTGGTCGGGCAGCAGAGAAATATCATCAGGATCGGCACGGACGACATCGAGTATGCCACGGACGAAGAGATGGAGGCCGACGCAGCTGCGGCAGGCGGGCATCACGAGATCTCGATCCCCACAGGCAGGGAGTACCGCCTGAGGCTGAAAGACGGGAGTGTCGTGTGGCTCAATTCGCGGACGCGGCTGCGCTATCCGGTAAATATGCCACCGGGTGAGCGGCGCCTGGAGTTGATAGAGGGCGAGGCTTATTTCGAGGTGGCGGCCGACGGCGAACGTCCGTTCGTGGTGGAGACATCGGTGGGGAGCATCACGGCATTGGGCACGCAGTTCAACGTTTCAGCCTACGCCGATGACGACAAGGTGAGCGCCACGCTCGCCGAGGGAGTGGTAAGCATCGCCGTGGGCGATTATCGCGGCGTACTGGAACCGGGGCAACAGGCTATCATCGACCGCGGGTTGGGACTGGTGGCCGTGGAGCGCGTGAACGCCGACGACATAGGGGCATGGCGCAACGGCTATATAGTCGTCGAAGACCTCACGCTGGAGGAGGTGATGCAGAAACTGGAGCGGTGGTACGGCATAGAATATTCGATAGCGCCCGACGTGGGGCGGGAGATAGTCTTCCGGGGCGTCGTTCCGCGCCGCTCGCTGGCCGAGACGCTCGAAAAGATAGAGATGATAAGCAACCTCGATATGCGCGTTAAGGGCGATCGGGTGGAAGTGACGAGATAAACATCCCCTAACCAATCTTTAAATATGAGAAAAATCCTACAATTGATGAACGTCAAGTTTATCCTGATGTTCTGTTTTGCCGGCAATCTGTCGGCAGGCGTGCTTTTTTCGCAGGATACGGTATTCGATGTGCAGTTCGACAACAGCACTTTGCTATCGGTGTTCGACGACCTGAAGGCGCGCACGGGTTATAGCTTCACCTATAACCGCAGCGCCGTGGACGAACAGGCGCGTATCACCGTCGCCATGCAGGGCGCAACGCTTGAAGAGATACTTGACAGGGTGCTCGTCACGCGCGGTTACAGCTACCATATCGACAGCGGCGTGGTCTATGTCATAGCGTCTGAACGCCGGCAGCAGCAGCCACCCGTTATAGTCAGCGGGCAGGTGACGGGGCGTGACGGCCAACCGCTTGTCGGGGCCTCAGTGGCTGTGGAAGGCAGCACTATCGGGACGGTAACCGATGGCAATGGACGGTTCACTCTCTCGCTTCCCGGCCCCTCGACCATCGCGGTATCGTATGTGGGCTACCGGACAACCCGTGTGGAGGCCACCGTGTCCGGACGGTCGATAGCGGTGGTACTCGACGAGGAGGCCGCCGGTATCGACGAGGTCATCGTTACCGGTTACGGCGAGGTACGCCGCAGCAGTTTCACCGGTACGGCCACGACGATGACCGGTGAGGAACTGCGCCGGATCACCAGCGGAAATATCATTGCCGCCCTCCAGGTGTTCGACCCCTCCCTGCGCCTGATGGAAAACGACCGTATGGGCTCTGATCCCAACACGCTGCCGGAGTTCTATGTACGCGGGCGGACGGGGGTTCCCAATGTGTCGGAGCTGGACGTCGTGCAGGGGAATATGGTGGGAGGCGACATGTCGCAGTTCGCGCTGGTCAACAACCCCAACCTGCCGGTGTTCATCGTCGACGGCTTCCAGGCCGACGTGACGAAGATATACGACATGGACATCAACCGCATTAAAACGATTACCCTGCTCAAGGATGCCGCCGCAACGGCCATGTATGGGTCGAGGGCGTCGAACGGGGTGGTGGTTATCGAAACGCATGCTCCGGGGATCGGTAAATTGAGGGTCAACTACACCGGGACGGTGGGGGTCACAGGCCCCGACCTCTCGTCCTACGATATGATGAACGCCCGCGAGGCGTTCGCAGCCGAGGTTGCCGCCGGTTTCTTCGACGTGCGTCTCGAGGATGTCACTGCACAGGCGCCATATACGCAAGTCGCCATGGCACGCGAGGCCGAGTATCTGGCCAAATACAACCAGTTAGTCAAAGGTGTGGACAATTACTGGATGTCGAAACCCCTGCGCGCCGCCGTCGAACACAAACACAGCGTTTATATCGAAGGCGGTGTGGATGAGCTGCGTTTCGGCCTGGACCTTAACATGGGCAGCAACAACGGCGTTATGAAAGGCTCCTCGCGCGACCGCATGGGCGCAGGCCTGACGGTCAGTTACCGCTGGAACGACCTCACCATACAGAATAACCTGACCTTCGACCACATGAATTCGGAGGTGTCGCCCTACGGCAGCTTTGCCGATTACTCGCGCCGCCATCCCTATGACGACTATACCGATGCCGACGGAGAATATCCGAGACTATTGAATATGTGGGGCCTTACTGGCGGAGATCGCGAATCCAACCCGCTATATAACGCCCAGACGGGAAATTACGACCGGTCGAAATATAAGAACTGGACGAACAACCTCGGGATCATTTGGAAAATCACCGACAAGTTGCGCCTCGACGGCCGTTTGTCGGTCTCGGACAAACAGACCGACCGGGATATATTCCGCGATCCGGAGTCGGCCGATTTTCAAGAAGGCGGCGACTGGTTCACCAAGGGGCGCAAGACTGTTTCCCGTCAGGAAGACCTGAATTGGAATGCCAACGCGTTCCTGGCGTGGAACGGCAGTATCGTCGAGGACCACTTTCTCAACGCCCGTGTCGGCGTGGAGGCCAGCAGTTTCGAATCCCATTTCGAACAAACTGTCTATAGGGGTTTCCCCAGCGCCAAGCTCAACTCGATAGCCTACGCATATATGACTGATTTCCCCATGACGCAGGACAACATAAGGAGGATGGCAAGTTTGCTCGGCATGGTGAATTACAGTATCGCCGACACCTACCTATTCGATGCGTCCGTGCGCATGGACGGAAGTTCGGAGTTCGGCTCGCGCAAGCGTTGGGCGCCTTTCTGGGCCCTGGGCGCGGGGTTGAACCTCCACAAATACGGGTTTGTCAGGGATATGGAGTTCGTAGACTTTTGGCGGTTGCGGGCGACCTACGGGGAGACCGGAAAGCTCGACGTGCAGCCATACGCGTCGGAAAATGTATATGGGATACTGTTCGACCAATGGTATCCCACCGGTATCGGAGCCATGCTGAAGTCTATGGGCAACAACTTGCTCACGTGGTCTAAAGCACGCAACATCGAGCTCGGCATGGAGGTCGGCCTGTGGCAGGAACGGCTCTTTCTTAGCGCAGGGTTCTATGACAAGGTCGCCAACGACAATATATCCACGGTCCCGCTGCCTGCTTCGTCGGGCTTCGCTTCCTACGTCGACAATATCGGCAAGGTGCGCAACCGCGGCGTGGAGTTGAACCTGAATGTGAAGGTGGTACGCTCGCAGGATTTCGACCTCACTGTCATCGCCAACATGGCCCACAACAAGAACAGGATAATCGGTATCTCGCAGGCGCTGCGCGACTATAACAAGAAAGTGGATGAACACTTTGAAGATTACCGCACATCGGCGGCCAACGCCAACCTCTACACCTTGCTTAACGTGCTGGACAACAATATACATCTCACACAGCCGATAACCAAATTCGAAGAGGGCAACTCGCTTACGTCGATTTACGGTATGAAGTCGCTGGGGATAAACCCCGCGAACGGGCGCGAAGTGTTCCTGCGTCGCGACGGAACGATAACGTACGAATGGAGTTCGGCCGAAACGCAGAAGATCGGCGACCTCGAACCGAAAATCCAGGGCGCGCTGTACGTTCAGGCCCGCTGGAAAGACCTGACGCTCTACACCTCGTTCCTTTACCGCATGGGCGGGGACAAGTACAACCATACGCTGGTAAATAATGTGGAGAACGTCAACCTGTTCAGGTATAATGCCGACCGCCGGGTCGTCACCGACCGCTGGCAGAAACCCGGCGACAGGACGCAGCTCAAGTCGATCAAAGACAGGTATGCAGTCACTCGCCCCACCTCGCGTTTTGTGCAGAAAGACAACACGCTGGTGTTCAATTCTTTCCAGCTGGGTTATGATTTCACGCGTTCGATGCGCAGGTATCTGGAAGTGGTCGGGATAGAGGTCCTGCGTGCGAGTTTCAATATGAACGACGTGGCCGTGATGTCTTCCATCAAACAGGAGCGCGGATTGGAATACCCGTTCGCCCGCACATTCACATTCACGCTAAATGCGACATTCTAAACCCTCATACAGCAAAATAAAACGACGACCGAATATGAAAAACAAGATATTGATACTGATTTGCGCGGCGCTGTGCGGGGGACTTTTCACCTCGTGTTCCGACTGGCTCGACGCACGCTCGGAAGAGACGCTGCTGGGGGAAGACCTGTTCAGCGATCCCGACGGTTTCCGCGTGGCGGTAAACGGCATCTACCGCGAGGTATCCTCACGCGAACTTTGGGGCGAGAACCTTACATGGGGGATGGCCAGCCTTCTGGCGCAACACTACGCCGACAATTACAGCATGAACCTCAACGACCTGCAAAGGCGCATCACGCGCTATGAGTGGCAGTTCGCGGGCATACAGTCGATCACCGAAAGTATATGGGCCAAAGGCTACTATATAATAGCCAATATTTCGGAGATCATCCAGCAGACAGAGAAAAAGCCGGGCGACTTCTTTATCCACGGCCAGGCCGAGAAAGACCTTATTCTGGGCGAAATGTACGGCATGCGCGCGCTGATCCACTTCGAGATGCTGCGCCTGTTCGCTCCCGCGCCTTCGACGGGCTACACGGGGCCGGCTATCCCCTACGTCGATGCATATCCCGTCCGCCAGCCCGACCGCCTCGAAATGGCAGAGGTTATGGAGAAGATCGTCGATGAGATGGAGATGGCCTGCGAATTGCTGAAACCGCTGGATACAGAAGCGTTCAGCGCGTGGATGGGCAGGGTGGAGCACCGTTTCCCAAGCGCGCAGCATGCCGCTGCATGGAGCGAGTTCGTCAATTACCGCGGCCTGCGCATGAACTGGTACGCAGCCACGGCGCTCCTCGCACGCATCCACATGTGGAATGGCGACACGCTTATCCCGCAGAACAATGCCGAGGGTGCGTTCACCGACTGGCTTGTAAACGACATGGTGCGCGAAGGGTTCACCGAGGGACAGGTGTTCTATATGTTCAAACGCCTCGACCGCAGTATATTCAACGGCGCCACTCCTATGGCAATGACACCGGAGAAGTGGACGCCGCCTTATCCGAATAACGAACTCTCGTATGTTTTGGGGAATTAACCTATACAGACCTGTGAAAGCGATGAAAAAAATAATATTTCTTACGATGATCTGCCTTGCCGCCCTGTCGGGTGGATGCAAGAGCGACGAAATCATGACATACAGCGGGACGGAGTATATTCAGTTCAGGCGGTCTTTTGCCGATTCGGTGACCGTCTCGTTCCTCAATGCAGGCGGAACGCCGAGCTATGACTATCCGGTCGGCGTCGAGCTGGTGGGTAATCCCGTAGCTCACGACCGCACCTACCGCGTCGAGGTGGTGGAAAATTACACCACGGCCCCGGCGGCGAATTACCAATTGCCCGCAGAATTCGTCCTGCCCGCGGGGGAGGTCGAAGCCTCGTTCGGAGTGAACCTCATCAACACGCCCAACCTTAGCAACGAACAGATCAGGCTCACGCTGAGGATCGTATCGTCGGAGCAGTTGAAGGCAGGCGCAACCCTTAACACGGTCTTCGTCATCTGGTTCACCGACAAGGTGTCGCAACCCGCATGGTGGAACTCGGCGATCACCACATCGTACCTGGGCGCATATTCCGAGAAGAAGTACAGGCTCTTCGTCGAGGTGACCGGCGTGGCCGACCTCACGGGCGCCGCGGATTTCGACCTGCGCGGCTACACGCTTATTTTCAAGACATACCTGCGTGACGAGGCGGCGGCAGGCCGCATTGTATATGAGGCCGATGGGACGACCCCGATGAGTGTAACCCTGATCGGCGGTTAGTCCCCCAACCACACCAAGATGGAACAAACCATTCAAAAAACGCAATCTATGATGAAAAAAATAGTATTTACAGGCCTCTGCGCCACCCTCTTTTTTGCGGGTTGTTTCGAGGATAAGAGCAACAAGGAGTATAAGGATGTGAGGGCCGTGAAGATAGAACTGCCTGCCACCCCCGTCATCATGACCGTAGTCGACGAATATGCCGTTACTCCCGTGCTGACGTTCGACGACAGGTCGACCGTCGCCGACTTCACCTACGTTTGGCGTGAAAACACCGACACCATACAGATGTCCGCATCGCCCGA
>QMCE01004578.1_pt1 | contig 18559 bp, 14 predicted proteins | sample 1821851 | NCBI WGS metagenome assembly QMCE01 (sample SAMN09453174, study PRJNA476694) | Termite gut metagenome, whole genome shotgun sequencing project. | isolation source: worker | host: Odontotermes sp. | place: South Africa:Pretoria | collected 2016-01-28
GGCGAGGGCGATGATCTGTTCCCTCGGGTCTTCCGGCGGCTGTTCCGCTTCTTCCCACTCCCACATGGTGCGATTCCCTTTCCTTTGCGCGGCTTGGTGTGCTGCCGCGTACAGTATGGATAGGGATACCCGCGTTCACGCGCCGGGGGAGGAAATTTTTGGAAACCGCAAAATTAGAGCCTCTATTTCACCATGTCGAACGAATCCACAAGCTCGCCGTCCAGAGAATGCGCGCGGTACCGCAGGAGGGGACGGCCGGTCGCGTCCGCGCCAAGCGTTATCATCTGGTAGGTCGCCACATGCATGAACTGCCGCTCCGCGATGTCCCGTTCCTGGAACTCGTAGAACTTGCCGCATGAGGTCGCCACAATGTGGACTGTCCCGGATTCGCCCGCCGGAACAGCCTTGCCCGCACGCAGCGGCTTGCTCCGCAAATAGCTGTGATCGTGGCCGGTGAGAACGAGATCGACGCCGTATTTGTCGAAAAGAGGCGTCCAGCGTTTTTGCGCGGTGGCGTTGTTTCTGTTCTTTTTCGGATTATAGACAGGGTAATGAACCATGACGGTTTTGAAAACGCACCCGTCCTCTTCCGCCTTCCGCAGCTCCTCTTCGAGCCAGCCTGTCTGCCGCTTCAACTCGCGCTGACGGGAATTGAGGACGATAAAGCACGCGTTCCCGTACCGGAAGCTGTAATTCGCCGCGTCCCAGGGCCGCCGCCCCGCGGGCAGCCCGAAATACAGGGCGAAGGTCGCCGGGTCCGAAGGATGATCGCCGAAGTCGTGGTTGCCCATCGCGGGAGCGAGAGGAATGCGCCGGAGCTCCGAAGCCGCTCCGGACAGAAACATGTCCCAAAGATTTCTCCTGCCCCCTATGTCGGCGATGTCCCCCCCAAGCATGGCAAACGCCGTCTCCGGATGACGCCTCCCGACAGAAGCCAGCAGATCGCCGAAATTTTTCGATTCGGCCTGGAGATCGCCGAAATAGACGAACGAAAAGGAATCCGGCGCGGCAGGGGCTGTGGAAAATGACGCGTATTCCGACCACGCCCCCTTTTCGGGACTCCCCACACGGTACCGGTACGCCGTGCCGGGAGCGAGTCCGCCGAGCGTCGCGGTGAAGCATTTCACCGCATTGTCCGACGTCAATTCAGGGGAAGCCAGGATGCGCTCCGCAGCAGGCGCAGAACTCCGCTTCCCGCCGTATTTCCCCCCGTCCTCCGCTCCCGCTCCCGCCTCCTCGAATTCAACCATGCCGTCCGGAACAGACGTCGACGTCCTCCAGGTGATCCGCATGCCTGTGGCCATGTCTCCGGCCGGAGTGAGCACGATGTTGTCCGGAACAGCCGTCGCCGCGCTGACAGGATGTTCCGACCGCGCGGCAAGACGGCGCTCGTGCCTGAACGGTATGGGAAAATTGAAAACAAGGCTGGAAAGCAGACAGCAGCCGAGAATGATCGCGAACAGGACAATGATTTTCTTCCGCGCGCCTGTTGCGCGGAATCGTTGCTGCGGCATGCGGTTCTCCCCTGTCAAAAAAAGCGCCCGCGATCCCTACCGGGACAGGCTCTTATTATTGTCTTTTCTCCCTGGACATCATTCAGGAAAAATCACTCAACGTCAATATGCCGCAATATATAGCGCAACAGGTTAAGGATGTTTTCCCGGAAGGCGCCGGGAGAGCGGGAAAAGACGCGGTTTTTCCTTGCGTCTTTGCGAATCCCGTGTATGATTGCTCAGTTTGGCCCTGTCGGCCTTGACCGACAGGGTTGTTTGTTTGGACGACGAAGCGCATGTACGGAATACGCGAAGGAGACGCTGTGGATTTGTCTTTTCTTGACGGAGTGAAATTTGACGCGAACGGGCTGATCCCCTGCATCGCGCAGGACGCCGAAACAGGCGAGGTGCTGATGGTCGCCTATATGAACCGCGATTCGCTCAGGGACACGGTGGAAAAGAAGCTGGCGTCCTACTGGAGCCGGAGCAGGCAAAAATACTGGGTCAAGGGCGAATCCAGCGGCAACACGCAGGAAGTGCGGGAAATCCGCCTCGACTGCGACAAGGACTGCGTGCTTATCAAAATCAAGCAGAACGGCGGCGCGGCGTGCCACACCGGGATGCGCTCCTGTTTCTTTTTCAAGGTGACCGACGGCGGCCTGGTCGAGGACGGCGAAAAGGTGTTCAATCCCGAGGACGTGTACGGCAAATAAATACCTCTAGAGCGATTTAAACCGCTGTAAACAACGATAGCGTCAACTTTTGAGAGGCCGCCTCCGCATGGGGCGCAACAGGGAAAGCTTGGGGCAGATGGAACAGTTCAGGTATGCATCCGGCCGTCTTTTCTGCGAGGATGTGGAAGCGGACATTCTGGCGGCGAAATACGGCACGCCGCTGTACGTGTACTCCAGGGCAGCGATCGCGGCCCGCTTCGCCGCGATCCGGAAAGCCTTCGCCGGAGCGGAGACGACTGTCTGCTTCTCCGTCAAATCCTGCTCCAACATCGCCGTCCTGGGCGTCCTCCGCGAACTGGGCTCAGGATTCGACATCGTCTCCGGCGGCGAACTGGCACGAGCCCTCCGCGCCGGCGCCGACCCAAGGAAAATCGTCTTCGCCGGAGTGGGCAAGACAGACGAGGAAATCCGCTCCGCCATCGACAACGACATCCTCATGCTCAACGTCGAATCCGAGGCCGAGCTCGACGCCATTCAGAACATCGCCGCCGCCATGGGCGCAGTCGCGCCCGTCGCCCTCCGCGTCAACCCGGACGTCGACGCCCGCACCCACGCCAAGACCACGACAGGCACGAGGGAAAACAAGTTCGGCATCGACTTCGCGACCGCGTCGCGGATCGTCCGGAACATCGCCGTCCAGCCGAACGTCCGGCTCCTCGGCCTCGACATGCATCTGGGCAGCCCCGTCCCCGGCGCAGCCCCCTACGCAGAAGCGCTGGCGAAAGCGGTCGATTTCATCCGCGAACACCGTTCGCCGCGCGCCCAGTTCGAATACCTGAACGCGGGCGGCGGCTTCGGCCTTCTGTACAGGGACGAAACCGTCCCGTCTTTTCAGGAATACGCGGACGCCGTCGTCCCGGGCGCGAAACGCGCCGGATGCAGGCTCATTGTCGAACCGGGGCGGAGCATCGTCGGCAACGCCGCAATCCTCCTCGCGCGGGTTCTCTACGTCAAGGACAACGGACACAAGATATTCACCGTCGTCGACGCGGGGATGAACGATCTCATCCGCCCCGCGCTGTACGACGCATACCATTTCTGCTGGCCGGCGCGCGCCGCGATCGCGCCGCCGTCGCATCTTTTCCGCTCGCCCGGCGCGCAGGCGTACTGCAACCGGGAGGCCGGCGACGCGGAAAACGGCAGCGCCAGGGAGACGCTGCTCGACGACGGGCTGATCCTCACCGACGTCGTCGGGCCGATCTGCGAGTCGTCCGACTGGTTCGCAAAGGCCAGACGCCTTCCCGAAATGACGCGGGGACAGATTCTCGCGGTGTTTTCCGCCGGCGCGTACGGCTTTTCCATGGCGGGCAACTACAACTCGCGGCCGCGTCCCGCAGAGGTCATGGTCAGGGGAGCCGAATCCCGCGTGATCCGCGAACGGGAGACGACAGACAGCCTGATGGCCGGAGAAGGGCTTTGGGAATAACGGGGTTGCATGGATCTTGACGATAATTCCAGCGCCAGTCTGTTCGATGACGTCCAGTTCCCGTCCGAAGCGGTGGAAGCTCCGGCCGCGGGGGAAACCGCCATCCTGCGCGAGAGGCGCCTCCTGGAGACCATGCCGAGGGAGGATTTGATCCGCTACATCGAGGAGCTGCACGCGCGCTACCGCTCGATGGAGAAGGACGTCAGCTTTTTGTCGTGGGAATTCCGCGACTCCCTGGACAACTTCACCCATTTCTCCCGCGCCGCCAGCCTGGCGCACAAGCTCAACGCAGCCGATCTCGACTCCGTGGCAGACATAGCCACGCGGGAAATGCCGCAGTATTTCCAGTGCGACTGGGCTGCGCTGTTCCTGTACAGCGTGGAGCGGATGCGCTTCGAACTGTGCCGCGCCTCCGAGCCTGTCGCCGGCATGGACGCGGGCGCGGGCAGGGACGATTTCCTGTTCCGCCTCTTCACCGGCGGAGCCTATCCGTTCATCGCCGAACATGTTGCGGATCGCGGAGCCGTCGAGCTGGAGGGCGGCAGGGAAACGCTTGCGGACGCGCCTGACTGGTGGACGCGGGGGCCGGGCGCGAAGGCGCTTGTCTGTCCCCTGCGGGTGAAGCAGCCGGGGGCGGACGAACCGCTGATCCTGGGGGGGCTCGTCATCGGCGGGGCGCGGGGGAGCCTTGGAGCGAAGGACGCCGAGGTGTCGGCCATGTTCTCCGATCTCCTCTCCGGCAGCCTGTACACGGCGCGGCTCATGCGGCGCCTCAACGCCCTCACCATCGTCGATCCCCTGACGCGGATTTACAACCGCCGCCACCTGATCGCACAGCTGGGCGACGCGATGATCCAGGCGGGCCGACAGGGCCACCCCCTGTCGATCGCCATGGTGGACATCGACAAATTCAAATCCTTCAACGATCGCTACGGCCATGTCCGGGGAGACGAGGCGCTTCGCGGCGTGGCGTCGACGCTGCGGGCGGGAATCCGCAAAGGCGTCGATCTGGTCGCGCGGTACGGGGGGGAGGAGTTCATGCTGGTCATGCCGTTCACCGATCTGGACAAGGCGTTTGACGCGGCGAACCGCATCCGCACAAGCGTCAAGCGGTGGAGCACGCTGTTCGACGGCAGGGAGCTTTCCGTCACCTGTTCGTTCGGCGTGGCGGAATACGAGCCGGGGGAGAGCCTGGAAGGATTTATCGATCGCGCGGACGCCTCGCTGTATCAGGCCAAGAAGGACGGACGGGATCGGGTGTGCGCCGCGGCAGGCGCCTGCCGCAGGGCCTGAGAGCCTGTTGCTGAATTCCATTCGGGCCGCTTTTCCGCCCGTTTTGCGCTGTGCTTCGCCCGCTTTTCTCGACAATGTTGACACATTGCCTTCCACAAAACGGGCGAAAAATCGACCCAAAGCGAATTCAGCAACAGGCTCTGAGAGTTGTCTGGCTCTTTGCCGCCTCCGGCGGCGCGCGCGGGGTTCGGCTTCCAGCCGGGCCCCGCTTTTGCTGCGCGCGGCTCAGAGCAATTCGCGTATGAACGGCTCCAGCCTGTCGCGCGTTTCCTCAAGCGCCTGGGGAATGACGCGGATGTCGGCGAAGACAGGCATGAAGTTGACGTCGCCGTCCCACCTGGGGACGATATGGATGTGCAGGTGATCCACGACGCCCGCGCCCGCGACGCGGCCCTGATTGACGCCGACGTTGAAGCCCTGGGGGGCGATCGCCTTGGCGAGGGCTTTTTTCGCGATGACGGCGAGCCGCCACAGCTCCGCGCCGATCGCGTCGGAGACGTCTTCCATGGAGCCGGCGTGCTCAGCCGGGGCGATGAGGAGATGGGCGTTGGAGTAGGGAAAGCGGTTCAGCATGATGAAGGCGTTCTTGCCGCGCCCAAGGACGAGATTGTCGCGCTCGGCCCCGGTTTCCGACCAGGCGTTGCAGAAGAAGCAGCCTTCTTTTTTTTCCGCGCCGATGTCGTTGATGTAGCTCATGCGCCACGGCGCCCAGAGTCTTTGCATGGCGGTTCCCTTTCGCACGGAGCGGGCTGATCGGACTGATCCCGTGGCGGCCATCTTACGATGGCGGGGGACTTGTGTCAATTCTTCGGGAGGCGCGCGGCATGGGCATGGACTGGGAACGGTATGCGCGGCAGACGGCGCTCCCCGAAATCGGCCGGGAGGGGCAGGAGCGGCTGGCCGGGGCGGCTGTTCTCGTCGTCGGGGCGGGGGGGCTGGGATCGCCTGTTTTGCAGTATCTGGCCGCGTCCGGGGTGGGGCGGCTGGGCATTGTGGACGGGGACAGGGTGGAGAGCAGCAATTTGCAGCGGCAGATTGCGCACGGGGAAGGGGATTTGGGCAGGATGAAAACCGAGTCCGCCCGCGAAAGCGTGCTGCGCATCGCATCGGGGATTGCCGTCGAGACGTTCGGGACGATGCTGGACAGGGACAACGCGGACGCCATTCTGGCCGGATACGACGCGGCGGTCGGGTGCGTGGACGACATCGCGGCGCGGTACGCGCTCGACGCCGCGTGCGTCAGGGCGGGAAAGGCGCATGTGTACGGGGCGATTCGGGGGTTCGAAGGGCAGGCGGGGGTGTTCGGCGGCGGCGGCGGGGCGTGTTACAGATGCTTTTTCCGCGAACCGCCCGAGGAAGGCTGGCGGCCTGACGCGGCGGACAGGGGGGTGTTGGGGGCTGTGGCGGGGATGATAGGATGCGTCCAGGCGACAGAGACGATCAAAAGCATATTGGGAATCGGCGGGACGCTGTCCGGAAGACTGCTGCTGTTTGACGGGCTGGCCATGCGGTTTCGCGAAATCGCGGTGAAGCGCGATCCGCATTGCCCTGTTTGCGGCCCGAATGGAATGCAGCAACAGGCTTTCAGGGATCGGGGCTCCGGAGGGCGGGGGATTTGACTTCCATGCGCCTGTTCGTATACTCATGATGAATATTTCCGCCTTGAATGCCCGCTTCATGCATATTTTCGCAATGGACGCACTATGAATCAGCGCGCTTCACGCATTCTTTCGCATCTGTCCATGCACGGGCAGGCCACTGTGCGGGAACTGGCGGAAATCGTCGGCGTGTCGAACGTGACGGTGCGGCAGGATTTGACCGCGCTGGAGCGCGACGGCCTGCTGAAACGGACGCACGGCGGCGCGACGCTGATGGACCCGGAGAACATCGTCCAGCGAATGGGCATACGGTACGAGCAGAAACTCGTCATCGCGAGAAGGGCGGCAGGGCTTGTCCGGGACGGGGAAACGGTGCTGCTCGAATCCGGCTCGGCGAACGCCGTCCTCGCGCGGGAACTGGCGGGGCGGCATGTGCAGCTGATTGTGACGAACGTCTTTATCGCGCAGCAGATCCGGCCCGGCGATCTCGCGAAGGCGGCAATCATGGGCGGCGTGTACCAGCCCGACAGCGGCGGCGTGGTCGGGGCGATGGCCCAGAGGAACATCGAATCGACGTTTTTCACCAAGGCGTTTCTGGGGATGGACGGGTTCACCCCCGAAACAGGCTTCACGAACAGGGACATGGAGCGGGCCGCCGTCGCGTCGCTTATCGTCCGGCGGTGCGAAAACAGCTACATCCTCGCGGATTCGTCCAAATTCGGCCACACAGGCATGGCCCACATATGCGATCTCGACGATCTCGCCGGCGTGATCACGAACAGCGACATTCCGGAGAAATTCGCCAGGGCGATCAGGAAAAGCAGGGCGAAAAGCAGGGCTGAGCTGTACACAGCCTGAGCATCGTCAGCGCGGCGCGTCTCCCGCACCGTCCCTGACCCGGCGGCGGAGAACCGCGCCCGGCTTCGCCATGTCTATCGGCTCTCAATCCAATTTCGGCTTTTCGGAAACAATTTATCTCAAGTTTTCACCATCAGTCAGTCGATAGAAAGTATGCAACGGTGGCGGTTCGCAGGTTCCGGGACCAGGGGCCGTCACCACAATTCACAATTTCCTCAGCCCCCTTGGCATTGTGGCCATGGGGGCGCTCCTTTTTGGAGCCTGTCCCAGTGAACGATATGAACATGAATGCAAGGATGAATCTCATTTCGCTTCCTCAACCGAAAGCCGTTCGACTATGGACTCGTATTCCATCCTCGCCACGCTTTCCCTGAGCCAGGCCGCCAGACCGCCGTCGGCTTCGTAGTCGTACCGCTCTATTTCCTCCATCGCGGCGTCGATCGCGTCGAAATCGCAGGCGTCGCACGCCGCGCGCAGGCGCGACAGGACATCCGCTCCGGGCGCGTCCTTTTTGGGCCTGGACACGCCCTTCTCCAGCGCGTCCAGCATGCGCGCTATGTCCCCGGACAGCCTGCCGGCCGATTCGAGAAACGCCCCGTTGTTCCGCGCGACAAAATCAATGTCCCCCGACTTGGCCGCGGTCTCCAGCGCCTCGGCCTGATCGCCCACCGACGCGGCGCAGATGTTCCGGCTCGACCCCTTGATCCCGTGAACCGTTATCGCATACGCAGCCAGATTCCCCGCGTCGACCGTCCGGATGGAGTCGAGAAGCGATTGCGTGTTCATCGAATACGAACGCAGTATCCGGGCAAACGACGCTTCATCCCCGAAACGCGCAAGCCCCCCCGCCATGTCCAGCCCGGCTATGCCGCCGCCCGACGCCAGAAGACCGATGTCGACAGCCCGCTCCTCCTCCCCCTCCGGAGACGACCCCGGATCGCCGGCCCGCGCGTCCCGCCCCTGCTCGCGGCTCTTGTCCCGCACGAAGTTCCGGATCGCCTCGTCAAGCCGGGCGATGTCGATGGGCTTGGAGATGAAGGCCTGAAAGCCGTTCTCCAGAAACATCTTCTCGTTGCCCGCAATCGCGTTCGCCGTGAGGGCGATTATGGGTATCTTTTCCGCATACGGCGTCCCAAGCTCCCGTATGCGGCGAGCCGCTTCCATCCCGTCCATCTCCGGCATCATGTGATCCATGAACACCGCGTCGTACCGGGGCTCGCCCGCCCGGATCGCCTCCACAGCCTTTCCGCCGCTTGTCACGCAGTCGATGTGCATCCCGTACGGCTTCATCAGGCCCTTGGCTATGTCCAGATTCGTGATGTTGTCGTCGACGACAAGCACCCTGGCATAGGGAAGCCGTATCCTATCCAGACGCGCCCGCATGCGCCGCTTGTTCACCGAATACCGGAAACGACGCAGGTTTTCCGCCACCTCGGGGCCGATGACCGCGTCTGTGACATGGCCCTGAAGGAACTCGGCGGTGAAGACGCTGCCTCTGCCGTATTCGCTCTCCGCGGAAATGCTCCCCCCCATCATCCCGACAAGCTGCCGCACAATGGACAGCCCCAGGCCCGTGCCGTCGACCTTGCGGTTGGCAGCCGGATCGAACCGCATGTAGTCGGTGAAGAGTTTACCCATGTCCTCGTTGCGTATGCCGCAGCCCGTGTCGGCGACGCGGAGAGTCACGCGGACAGCGGAAGGCGCTTCCCGGACGCAGCGCATCTCGAACGTCACCGTGCCCTTCTCCGTATATTTGAACGCGTTGGAGAGAAGGTTGTTGATGATGTACTTGATCCTGAGCTCGTCCCCGTAGAGGCGAGAGGGCGTCGCCGCGTCGACAGACAGGACGAGATCGATGGGCTTGCTCCCTATGCGCAGCACGTTCTGGGTCACGGCGTCGTTGATCATGCTGGGAACGTCGTACTCGGTCGGGATGATTTCGAATTTCCGCGCCTCTATCTTCGAAATGTCCAGGATGTTGTTGACGATGGCGAGAAGGGTGGAGCCCGCGTTGTACACAGTCTCCATGTTCCGCTCAGCCTCCCCGGACAGGCCGCCGCTGTCGAGAACCAGTTCGGAGAGGCCGATCACGGCGTTCAGCGGCGTGCGCATTTCATGGCTCATGCTGGCAAGGAAATCGCTCTTCGCCAGATTCGCCTTTTCCGCGTCGCGGAGCGCCTCCTCCAGATTCCGGTTCGCGATCCTGAGCCGGGCGTCGCGCTCCTCGATTGCCGCCGTCATCTTCTTGTATTCCCGCAGATCGCGCGAATAGGACGCGACTACCCATTCGTCCCTGTACGGCACGCGCACCATCGTCACCTCGGACGGAATCGGCGTGCCGTCCAGCATGCAGTACATCCATTCGTAGGTGCATGCGCCCTTTTCGAACGTTTCGCTGATCATGTCCCTGATCTTGTCGCGCGTCGTCCTGCCGTCCGGCTGGCGCTCCGGGGAGAGTTCGAAATACCTGTCTATATACTCCTGCTTGCTCCCGAGGCTGAACAGCTTGACTGCCGCCTCGTTGCAGTCGACCATCCTGAAATCCCTGCCCCAGAGACGGGCGGCGAGCGGCGTGGCGTCGAGCATGAGCTTGGTGCGATCGTGCTCCTCGCGGATCGCCGCAGCCTGCGCCTGGATGATCCGGTTGAGCTTTTCGAGCGCGCGGTTCACCATGTCCTTGTCCGAACGCGCCTCAAGGGGAAGAGCCAGGCCGCCGTCGGCGATGTTCTCGATGATCCTGACCTGCTGGCGGGCGTTTTCGATCATGGCGTTGAACGCGTCGGCGAGGGTGCGCGTTTCGTCCTTCGTGTTCACCCGGACGTCGATGTCCGTGTCGCCGGACGCCAGAGCCGAGGCAGCCTTCGTCATCGCGCGGATCGGCGTGACGATGCGGTCGACGATGAAGAGGATGGTCAGGATGGCGAGAGCCAGCATGGCGATCGTGATGACGAGGCCGCTCCGGACAAACGCGCCGATGGTCTTCGCCGTCTCATCCACATAGCGCCCGACAAACAGCATGCCGACAACCTGCTCGTCAGGCCCGAAGAGAGGCGTGTAGCGCGTGACGGCGGAGCGCCCCAGAACGTCGGCCTTCCCCGTATAGGGCCGGCCCGCAAGCACGCTTTCGCTCACAAGCGGATCTGCCGGCGTGTCGATGGCGCGCGCGCCGTCCTCGCCCCTGACAGTCGTCGACACACGCCTGTCGCCCAGAAAGATGCCTGTCTCGCACTCCAGCATAGCCTGTATCGAGTCCACGAATTCGTCCGTGTCGAGGCGGTAGCCTGTGGACACCGCGCCGAGAATCGCCCCCCCGCCGTCCCGGATGGGCGCGCCCGCGCGGACGGCCAGGCGGACGGCGCCGCCTGTCTCGATTGCGGCCAGGCTTTTGCCTTCGAGAGCCGACCGGATGGTGGCCTGCGAAAGGGCGGAATCGCCGGATTCCGGGCTGTGCGTCCGCAGAATCACCCTCCCTTCCGCATCCGTGACAGTGCAGAACTCCGCGTCTGTTTCCTCCTGCGCCCGCTTCGCGCCGCTCAGGAGGGCGTCCAGATCGTTGGCCGCGACAGCGTCGATGATGTCCTGGTTTTCCGCCAGCAGCAGCGCCGCCGCGTTCGCCTCGGTTTTGAGAAAATCCAGATTGTATATCGCGACCTTCGACGCCGACTCGACCCTGTCGCGCGTCGATTCGTCGACAAACCCCGAAAACAGCATGATGGTGGAGAACAGCGTTGCCGCGGCGACGAGAAGAATCGTCACTATCGTGGGAAGCAGGAGCTTTGTTTTGATGCTCATGGCAGGCGCGCCTCCGGGAGCCCGTGTCTCGCTGTATTGTACAGGGGACAAACAGCCCGAGTCAACGGCGCGGCGCAAAAGCAAACGCACGTCTCCCGACGGGAAACGTGCGCGTGCGCATTCTGTTAGAAAGCGTTGGTAAAGTTACTTTTTTATCAGGTCGCTCACCATCGCCCCCACCTCCGCCGTCGTCGCCGCGCCGCCCTGTTCAACAGGCCTGGGCATGGCGGACAACAGATACGCCTCCACCGCCTGATCGACAGCCGCCGCCGCCTCTGTCCGGCCCAAATGCCGCAGCAGCATCGCGCCCGACATGATGGCGGCCAGGGGATTGGCCTTGCCCGTCCCCGCTATCGTCGGCGCGGAGCCGTGGACAGGCTCGAACATGGACAGGCCGTCCCCTATGTTCCCCGCAGCCGCCAGACCAAGCCCTCCGGCAAGGCCGGACAGCAAGTCGCTCACAATGTCCCCGAACAGGTTCGGGCACAGCACAACGCCCCAGCCGGCCGGATTCCTGACCATCAGATAGCACAGAGCGTCGACATTGACCGGGACGTATTCGAGCCCGGCGTATTCGGCCACGATCTCCCGCGTGACCCGATCCCAGAAACCGTACAGGTGCGGCACCGCGTTGGCCTTGGAGACGACAGTGACTTTTGTCTCGCCCCTGCGCCGCGCCAGCTCGCAGGCGTAGCGGCTGACCCGCTCCACGCCGGGGCGCGACATGAACCCGAGGGAAAAGGCGTTTTCCATGCCTTCGGGCATGCTTGTCTCCACCGCCCCCGTCAGGGAATAGAGGCCGCGCTTCGCGGCTATGGGCGTGCGGCAGGCTCCCTTGCCCGAGCCGCCTATGCCCATGTAGAAGTCCTCCGTGTTTTCCCGGACAACGACCACGTCCAGCCGCGTTCCCTCCGGAATCCCGACTGGGAGGGGGATGCCGGGAAAGGACAGGGCAGGGCGCAGGTTGATGTATTGATCGAAATGGAACCGGAGCCGGAGCAGTATCTCCTGTTCGAGAGGCCCGGGGGGAACGCGGGGGTCGCCTATGGCGCCGAGAAGCAGGGCGTCGTTCGCGCCTATCTCGTCCAGGCCGCTTTCGGGAAGGGCTGTGCCGTGTTGCAGGTAGTATTCAGCGTTGAAGGGGAATTTCTTCCACTTGAGGGAAAAACCGTATATATCGGCAGCCCTGTTCAGGCAGCGAATGGTTTCTTCCGTCACTTCCGGGCCTATGCCGTCGCCGGCCAGGAGGGCGATCGAATGCGTGCTCATGTTCCTTGTGTCCCTTTCACGAAAAAAGCCAACCAACGGGTACGGAGAGTATAGCAAGATGGAATGCGCGAAAAGGAAAAAACAGCCGCTGCCCTCGCTTTTCCTTTCCCGCGGCTTGATTGCCTTTCTTTGTATCAATATAAATTTTGATATATCGCATAAATTCATTTTACGTGATCATAACGCAATCAAAAAGAACGCCGGAATCCCCCTCTGGTTGTGAACGCGTTCCCCGCTTTGCGACACGGCGCAATTAATAGCGCAGGCCTGCCCGAAATGCCGCGATTAATTCGGAAAAGTCCATGGTTATATCAAATATACCAAAGCGCCTGTTCAGTCCGTCCGGACGCCGCTCCGCGTCCGGTTCCCGCTTCCGGAAAGGCCGCCCTGTCCCATCCTGTATGACAGACAATTTTTTCCCGCGTAGGAAAGCCGTCGCAAACGCAAAACCCCGCGAATTCAATCTCCGACAGCGTATAGAGGCTCTGAAAAAGCCTTCAGGGCTCAAAGTTGTTCACTTGCGAAAAGTTCATGTATTGACTAACGCCTCAAAAAGGTACATAATGCGGCAGGGGAAACGCAGCCCCCGGCAGACTCCCTCGTCTCCCTGATCCGACGGGTGATTCTTTCGACCTGATTCCGAACCGTCCAGCGGCGTACGCAGGCAGAACCGCGCCGGAATTGCAGGAGATGACGCCATGATCACAAAAGCTGAAACAAAAAACTCGCTCAAAACCCTCAAAATCAGAAACCGGAACCTTGTCCTGAACTTCATGCGCAACGCCGGGGCCGTCTCCGTCAACGAAATCTCCCGCGCAACCTCGCTTTCCAAAATGACTGTCCACAAAATCATCGATTACTATCTCGAAGAAGGGATGATCGCGCACGCGGGAAAGGGCGTCTCCACCGAGGAGGGAGGAAAAAAGCCGAACCTGTTCGCGTTCAACGCCCATTGCCGGTACATCTACGCCATCCGCATGGACGGGGACTTCCTCTCCACTTCCATCGTCAACCTCAAGGGCGAGGTGCTTGTCGGCAAGAAAACAGTCCGCCTGGACAACGTCTCCTTCGACCAGGCCATCAGACTCATGGCAGACGCATTCAACGAGCAGGTCGCGGAGAAAAACCTGCCCATGGAGAATTGCCTCGCCGCCGTCGTCGGCTGCAACGGCATTGTCGACGTCGACAACGGCGTCTGCCTCGCCTCCTACCAGCACCGCCACTGGGGAGCGAACCTCCCCGTCAGGGACAACCTGCAGAAATGCCTCCCCGACGGCGTGCCGGTGCATGTCGACAGCTGGTGGCGGCATATCGCGCACGGCTCGAAACCCGCATCTGTCGAAAACAGCGGCGGCAACAGGTTTTTCCTCATCGGCAATTCGGGGGACTGCGTCTCCGGCGGCATGGTGGAGAACGGCGTGGCCTGCCGGGGCGCGACAGGATTCGCCGGCGCGATAGGACACCTGATCGTCGCGCCGCAGACCGGGGACGCATGCACCTGCGGCGGCGTGGGATGCCTGTCCGCCATGGTCGCGCCGGGCCGGATTCTGGCGCGGGCGGAAAAACTGCGCGGAAGCTATCCCGAAAGCCCGCTCTTCGCGGGAGCCGGGGCGCCGGCGGGCGGCGTGGCGGCGATCGGGCGCGAGGCCGACAGGGGAGACAGGGCGGCGCGCCGCGTCATGGACGAAACCGCCGAATTCTTCGCCGTGGCGGTCAACAACATCGTGCATATCTGCGATCCGGGAAAAATCATGCTGTTCGGCGAATTCGCGCAGCTGGGACAGTATTTTCTCGAAACGCTCCGGGAACGGAGCAACCGCCTGTGCCTCCACGGCATCGACAACCGCACCGAAATCGAATACTCGGATCAGGCAGACAGCCGCTGGCTGATCGGCGCAGCCACCCGCATGACAGACACGCTGTTCACGAACAATCGCTGACGACGGGGCGCCCCCGATTTTTTGCTGGCTTTTTCCCTCCCACTTACTACCTTATCACTGTTTTGCTCGGGGTTCTAGGCGGGATGCGGGAGGGTAATCTGATGGGCGAAAAACGTCCGCGTTTGCAAAACAAGAAAACAAACCCACTGGACAGCTGGTCCGCAGGCGACGCCGCCGAACTCTACGGCGTCGACAGATGGGGAAAAGACATCTTCACCGTCGATCCGGCGGGCTCGGTCTGCATGTGCGGCATGTGCGGCGGCAATTCACGCGTCGATCTCAAGGCCCTTGTGGACGAAATCCGCCTGCGCGGCCTCGAACTCCCCGTCCTCATCCGCTTCACAGACATTCTGCGCCACCGCTTCAACATCATCCACAGCGCCTTCAAGGCCGCCATGCAGGCCTACGACTACGCCGGGCAGTTCCGGCCCGTCTTCCCCATCAAGGTCAACCAGCACCGCCACATCGTTGAAGACATCGTCTCCATCGGCGCGGAATGCCATCACGGCCTCGAAGCCGGCTCCAAGCCCGAGCTCCTCATCGCCATCGCACACCACCGCGATCCCGAGGCGCTTATCGTCTGCAACGGCTTCAAGGATCAGGAATACGTCGATACAGCCCTCCTCGGCCAGAAGCTCGGACACAAGGTCTGCCTCGTCGTCGAAAAGCTGAACGAACTCACCCTCATCCTCGAACGCGCGCGCGCGCTCAGGGTCGAGCCGTTCCTCGGCATCAGGATGAAGCTCTCCAGCCGGGGCAGGGGACAGTGGGAATCCTCCTCCGGGGACAAGTCGAAATTCGGCCTCAGGGCGAATGAAATCCTCGAAGCCCTCGCCATCCTCAGGAAGCGCAGAATGCTCGACCGGCTCCAGCTGCTCCATGTCCACATCGGCAGCCAGATCACCGACATCCAGCGCTTCAAGCAGGCTGCGCGCGAAGTCTGCTGCATTTTCAAGGAAGTCTGCCGCCTCGGCGCCAACATCCGCTACATCGACTTCGGCGGCGGCCTCGCCGTCGATTACGACGGCTCCCAGACAAACTTCCCCTCGTCGGCCAATTACGGCCCGCGCGAATACGCGGCAGACATCATCGACGCCGTCGGCATCGCCTGCCGCGAGGGAAACATCCCCCATCCGAACATCGTCATCGAGTCCGGGCGCGCGCTCGTCGCCCACCACTGCCTCCTGGTCGTGGAGGCCATCTCCTCGACGGATATCGAAAACGGCGTCGCGCCGCCCCCCATGCCGAAAAAGCCCGCCCAGGTCCTGCTCGACATGAACGAGATCGTCGAGGGGATAACGGTCAAGAACTATCAGGAGTCCTACCACGACGCCATCCAGGCGCGGCAGGACGCGCTTGTCCTGTTCAACCACGGCAGCCTGACCCTGGAGGAGCGCGCCGGCGTCGAGACCCGCTTCCGCCTCGCCTGCGAAAAGATTCTCAAGCTCGTCCGCCGCCTGGACTATGTCCCGGACGATCTGGCCGGCCTTGAAACCATGCTCGCCACGACGTATTTCTGCAATTTCTCCGTCTTCCAGTCCATCCCCGACCATTGGGCCATCAGGCAGCTTTTCCCCGTCATGCCGCTCCACCGCCTGAACGAAAAGCCGACAGTCAACAGCATCCTCGCCGACATCACCTGCGATTCGGACGGCGTCATGGATCAGTTCGTCGATCTCCGCGACGTCCGGAAAACCCTGCCCCTCCACCCGATGAAAAAGGGCGAGCCGTATTATCTCGGGATGTTCCTCGTCGGGGCGTATCAGGAGATACTGGGCGATCTGCACAATCTCTTCGGCGACACCACCGTCGTCCACGTCTCCTCCTCGGAGAAGGGCTACGTCATCGACAAGACCATCGGCGGCGATTCGGTGATGGAGGTGCTGGCCTATGTCCAGTTCACCCGCGAGGGCATCAACGCGCTCATGCGCGAACGCATCGAGGCGGCTCTGCAGAACGGCAATCTCACGCTCGAACAGTCCGCGACCCTGACAAGGCATTTCGAGCGCATGCTCGACGCGGACACGTATCTGAGCATCGGGTAGGCTCTTGCAAGTGCTTGCAAAAAGGCGTATACTGGGGATGGAGTGCAATTTTGCACAACGCTCTACTTTGCGGGAAAACCCCCGGGGACAGCCAAATCATGCGGAGTGAACCAAAACGTCTTTTTCCGCATCCCAGCATCCGACGTTTGCCTTCCTATCTGCGCCTGCTCAGGCAGCTCAGACTGGAGGGCGGCGAGAAAATATCCTGTACGCGCATCGCAGGGGAGCTCGCTCTCGATTCGACCCAGGTTCGCAAGGATCTCGCCCTGACCGGGATCACCGGCAGGCCCCGAATCGGCTATGAGCTCGCCCCCCTTATCGAGGCGATAGAAGGCTTTCTCGGCTGGGATCAGGTCATGGACACGTTTCTCGTCGGCGCGGGCAGCCTCGGCCACGCGCTGATCGGATACGAGAACTTCATCCATTGCGGCATGAACATCGTCGCCGCCTTCGACGTCGCGGACGACAAGATAGGCCAGGAGATCAACGGCCGCGCGATTTACCGTTTGACAGACATGCCCGCCATGGCAAAGCGGCACGGCGTCACCGTGGGCATTCTGACCGTTCCCGGCCGCGCGGCGCAGACTGCCGCGAACATGATGGTCGCGAGCGGGCTGGCGGGCATCTGGAATTTCGCCCCCGTCAAGCTCGACGTCCCCGCGAACGTCCTGGTTGAAAACGTCGAACTGGCAAGCAGCCTGGCGATACTGTCTGTCAGCATGATCGGCAAGACAAGAGCAGCAAACGATTGAGCCTGTTACAGGTTCTGAACCTCACTGTGTCCGCAACCATCTTTATCTTTGACGTGAGAGGGCTGTCATGCGCGGCAACGATTCCCACGCTGGACGAGGCGAAGTCAGAGGCGACGATCTCACCGAGGAACTGTTCAAGAAAATATGCCAGTACGTCTATGAAAAAGCCCGCATCAGCCTGGGCAAGAACAAAATGGAGCTGGTGCGCGCACGCTTCGGCAAGGTCATCCGCCAGCGGAACATGAAGGGATTCCACGAATACTACCAGTGGATGATCTCAGACACCTCCGGAGAGGCGCTCAGGGAGGTGATGAACGCCATCTCCACGAATCTGACGTCGTTTTTCCGCGAAAACGATCATTTCATCTTCATGACCAAGACGCTGATCCCGCAGGTCGCCGAAGGCAACCGCTCGGGCGGGAAAATACGCCTGCGCGGCTGGTCCGCCGGCTGCTCCACCGGAGAAGAAGTCTACACCATGACGATGACCATTTCCGAGGCTGTGCAGCATATCGAGGAATGGGACGTCAAGCTGCTGGCGACGGATTTGGACACCGAAGTGGTGGCGCACGGGCAGCGCGGAGTCTACGGGAAGGATCGCATCAGCGGGATTACCCAGGCAATGGTGAAGAAATATCTCGATCCCGTCACCGACGACAAGGGCAAACCCGCCTACCGCATGAAGGAGCGGCTCCGGAGAATGGTGACGTTCCGCCATCTCAACCTGTTCAGCGACTGGCCGTTCCGCAACAAGTTCAACTATATTTTCTGCCGCAACGTGATGATCTATTTCGACCGCCCCACCCAGGAGGCGCTGATCAACAAGTATCACAATGTGCTCACCCCGGGAGGGTATCTGTTCATCGGCCATTCAGAGAGCTTGAGCGGCGTGAATCACCAGTTTGAATATGTCAAGCCGACGATTTACATGAAGAAGATGCTGTAGGCGTGATGACCGAACCGCGCGGCGGAAGTCGGCCCTGCGGGGCCTCTCCGCCTCTGCGAGGAAGTCGTGCGCGATCACATTCACAGCAAACGCTTTTCCTCTCCTGTGAATGTTTCTTTTTATCGCGCACTCCATTCATTTAAAAAATAACCGCAAACAGCTCAACCGCTTATTTGACTTTTTTATGGATTTCAGGACGTGGGGGCTCATCGCGCCCCCACACCCCGCGACCAGGCCTTCGCCTGGACACCCTCCCCTCCCGGACTTGGTTGCATCGCGCAGGACACAAAGACGCGGCTTCGCTCAGGGCCAAACACTAGGTTCTGTCTGAGTTATGTTTTGTCTGTAAAATCGGCATTGCCAAGGATTTTGTACACGAATTTCGCAGGCAAGGCTATAGCCTTGTCAAGAAA
>QMCE01000608.1_pt1 | contig 18533 bp, 14 predicted proteins | sample 1821851 | NCBI WGS metagenome assembly QMCE01 (sample SAMN09453174, study PRJNA476694) | Termite gut metagenome, whole genome shotgun sequencing project. | isolation source: worker | host: Odontotermes sp. | place: South Africa:Pretoria | collected 2016-01-28
GAATCTTCTGTGATGTTCAATACTATACGGATAGATTCTTATGATTACGGCAAGCTTGTTCCGCTCTTTTCCGTTTGGTTTGTCATAGGCTGCCTGCTGTTTGGCGGGGCGATACTGTGCTACCGCCGCCGCAAAAGCGAGATCGCCGAGCAGACCCAGCCGCGCGGTATCTTTCAAATGATCGTAAAGTGCTTTGTGGCCATGTGCGGCGGCGCGCTGTTTTTGGCGGTCTTCAACGAGCGCCCGCTGCCGGTGCGGCTCGGCGTCATCGTGCTGTTTGCCGCCGTTTTCGGGCTTCTGGCCGATTTGATACTCTCGCGTTCGCTGCGCACGGTGGCGCGCAACCTTAAATGGATGGCCCTCACAGGGGCTGTGTGCAGCGTACTCTACTTTGGCCTGCAGGCGGATTTTCTCGGCGTGCAGCGCCGCATTCCCGCGGCGGAGGCGATCGAATCGGTACACATAAACTACCGGGGCCGCTTTGAGAACGAGCCCCAGCTGGAAAGGCTTGTGCGCAGCAACGATTTTGACTGGGATTTTTGGGATTACAGCGGCAGCGTGCTCATCGACCCGGCCAACATCGAACTGGCGCGCGCCACCCATGCCGCCCTGCTGGAAACCCACTTTGAACGCGACCGGGAGCTTGCGGCGGCGGGGCACCTCTACGATTCGCGGTATAACTACGGCTATTACGGCCGCGACGTGCGCCTCTACTCGCTGCGCATCACCTACAAGCTCAAAAACGGTGGCGAGATGGTGCGCTATTACTACGATGTCAGCGAGGCCGATTATCTCGCCCTCACGGCGCTGGAAACCAGCGAGGAGTTTATTCGCCAGAACAGCCCGCTGTTCTTTATGGAGGAATACGCGGCCCAGCCCGGCACGCGCATGGAAACTTACGCCTCCGTCGGCGCCGTTGCCGACGGTTCCCGGCGCGGGATGCGCCTGAGCGACGCCGATATGCAGCTGCTGCTCGAGGCGCTGCGCGCCGATATGCTGGCCCAGCCGCTCGACGAGGCGCTATATCCTTCCGGCCCGACGCGCGGGTATATCATCCTCAACTACAGCGACCCCGCCCGGGGAGATGACCAGGGGCGCTATCTCAATACCAATACCGTCGTGACCGAAACGGCCGCGGTTCCCACTCCTTACGGCGGCCTCTCCCCTGAGATTTACTACGGCGACGACTTCTCGTTCTATTATGGCCGCGGCGACTACGACCTGTGCGAATACTGGGTGCCTGTCACCGGCGGCTATGCCCAAACGCTGGCGCTGCTGGAGCGCCTGGGTTACGCCGACGCCTTTACTCCCGACTACGAGAACATCCACGAGGTGCGTATCACCGACTTTTTGAGCGAATACGTCTTCACCGCCGGGCAGGTGCAGATCCTGCTCCCGTTCAGCAACGATTACACCTGGCTTGTTGAAGACGAGCCGCGCAATCGCTACTACGGCGAAAGCGTCGAAAATCTTGTGTTCAAGACCCGCCAGCCCGCCGAGATCGACACGCTGGCCGACAGCGCCATAAGCTCGATGCTGGTGGACGCCGAAACGCCGCGCAGCGTGCTGATGATGATATTCTTTGGCGAGGACGGCAATCCGCTTTCGACCCAGTTTGTTCGCGTGCAGGATATTCCCGCCTCGATGCGCGCCGATGTCGAAAGCTATCTGCAACGCCGTTACGACGAGCTGCAAAAGCAGTACGAAGACCCCGAGGCATAATACTTCGATTAAAGATCGCCTGTCATTTATGTTTGCGCTTTTGTGCCGGGTCGGCGCGATAAAACTTGGGCGGGCACTGGCAGGACCAATGCCCGCCCCCGCCCGCTTATCTGCGCCGGCCCGCGCAAAGGCGCTCGTTTTTAATTGCAGAATAGTATAAAGCGATTCCTCCGCCGTTTACGCAAAGGCTCCCCCGCTGTTGGCGGGGGAGCCTTTTATAGAGCAGCGTTTACGCACTTCCCTTACTGACTACAAGCGCGACGCCAAGGTGCCGCATAGCCGTCGCCCCGGGGCCGGGCATTTGCAGGATAACGCTGCCGGCGGGGATATCGGCGCTGCGCTTGTGGTGCACTCTGGCAAGGCGCAGACCGGCTTCGGCCAAAAGCCGCGTGGCTGTGGCAAGCGGCAGGCCCGCCACGCACGGCGTCTGCTCGATTTTACCTTCCTGCCGCAACCGCGCCCGGCTGCGGATCCCCTCGCCCGACTGGCGCACCATAGCCAGCAGCGCGTGCAGCTCGGGCACCTGCGTTTGCCGCAAGGCGGAAAACTCCGCCTTATCGCGCAATACTTCTTCAAAGCTGCGCGTTTCTTCACCCGGTCTTTCGCCGTTGCCGCGCTCACGGCCGCGTTCCCCGTAAGCCGCGCCGCCGTGGCGTCCGTCCCCTGTTTTCGAAAGCGCCATCGCCGCTATCAACGCCGGCGCGCTCTTGAGATATGTCGTGTTGGTCATGCTTTCCGCCTCCTTTCCTGTGTTATGCTATGTCTGTGAAGTCTTACCGCGCACGAACGGCTGCCCGTGAACCGCTTCTATATTGTATATCGGTGCGTTTTCGCGCCGCTGGATAGCTTGCTATGAAATTTGTATAATATAGCTAATATTCTTTCTTTTCTCTGTGCAATTCTTCTTATTCTATTGTCTTCACCCCTGTGCGGCGCGGATGGTACGGGGCACGTTTTGTGCGGAACCCCGCCGTCGCGATTGACATTCCCACCGCCAGACGATATAATGCAAACTGTGGTAGCATGCGAAAATCAACGCGAAAACGGAGTGACGCCCTAATGGAATACACCGGCCTCAACGACCTGCGCGAGCGCTTCCTCGCTTTTTTTGAATCGAAGGGACATCTGCGGCTGCAAAGCGCGCCCCTTGTGCCGCGCGGCGACGCCAGCCTGCTGCTGATCAATTCGGGCATGGCGCCGCTTAAAAAATATTTTATGGGGCAAGAAACGCCGCCGCGCGCCCGGGCGGTTTCGTGCCAAAAGTGCATTCGCACGCCGGATATCGAGCGGGTGGGCAAAACCAGCCGCCACGGCACTTTTTTTGAGATGCTGGGCAATTTCTCGTTCGGCGATTACTTCAAGCGCGAGGCTTGCCTCTGGGCGTGGGAGTTTATCACACATGTGCTGGAAATTCCCGCGGACAGGCTGTGGGTCTCTATCTTTCTCGACGACGACGAGGCGTTCGATATCTGGACGCAAGAGGTTGGCGTGGCCCCGGAGCGCATCGTGCGCCTTGGCCGCGACGATAACTTCTGGGAGATCGGCGCCGGCCCCTGCGGCCCCTGCTCGGAGATTTACTACGACCGCGGCGGGCAGTACGGCTGCGAGCGGCCCGATTGCGCCGTGGGCTGCGACTGCGACCGCTACGTGGAGTTTTGGAATTTGGTTTTCACACAGTTCAATTCGGACGGCGCGGGAAACTACACGCCGCTCGAACACCCCAATATCGACACCGGCATGGGGCTCGAGCGCCTCGCGTGCATCATGCAGGGGGTGGGCAATCTCTTTGAGGTGGACACTGTGCGGAATATCATGGGAGACGCGGCGGCGCTGGCCGGCGTGACCTACGGTAACGACGATAAAACCGACGTTGCGTTGCGCGTCATCACCGACCATATCCGCTCAACGGTGTTTTTGGTGGGCGACGGCGTCGTGCCATCCAACGAGGGGCGCGGTTATGTGCTGCGCCGGCTGCTGCGCCGCGCCGCGCGATTCGGGCGGCAGCTCGGGCTTGCCGAGCCCTTCCTCCACCGCGTGGCGGCGCGTGTTATTGCCGAGAATGTCACCGCTTATCCCGCGTTGCGCGAGAACGGAGATACCATTTGCAAGATCATCCGCATTGAGGAGGAACGCTTCGGCAGAACGCTCGAACAGGGTATGAGTCTGCTGCACGCCATCCTTGACCGCGTGGATACGCGCCTCATGGCCGAGGGCATCGACGCAAGCGATATCGCGGACGCGATACGCAACCGCCTGAGCGGCGAGGATGCCTTTAAGCTCTACGATACGTTTGGCTTCCCGCTTGACCTCACGAAGGATATCGCTCTCGAGCGCGGCGTCGACGTAGACGAGGAAGGTTTTTTGCGCGAGATGCAGGCCCAGCGCGAGCGCGCCCGCAAGGCGCGCGAGGAGCGCGGCGGCATTGGCTGGGAGGAGGATGCGCTGGCCGGCAGCGATTTTAAGGAAGCCTTTGTGGGCTACAGCCAGCTTGACGCAACGGAAACGACAGTGGCGTATATCCTTGTAAACGGCGAGCCGACCGACGCGCTGGGCGACGGCGAAAGCGGCGCGCTGCTGCTGGAAACCACCCCCTTCTACGCCGAAAGCGGCGGGCAGACCGGTGATAGCGGCACTATTGCCCTGAGGCGCGGCGGCTTGTTCCGCGTTGCCGATACAAAGAAATCGCCCACGGGCCACACCCTGCACCTCGGCCATATGGAGGGCGGCAGCCTAAGCGTTGGCGACGCGGTCTCCGCCATGGTGGATATACCGCGCCGCAAGGCCATTATGCGCAACCACACCGCCGCGCACCTGTTGCAGGCGGCGCTGCGCGAGGTGCTGGGCGACCACGTGCATCAGGCCGGGCAGATGGTGGACGAGCATGTCTGCCGCTTCGACTTCACGCACTTTTCCGCCCCCACGCCCGACCAACTCGCCAAAGTGGAACGGCGCGTCAACGAGATGATTTTGAACGCGCTGGATGTCGATATCAGCGAGAAAACAATGGACGAGGCCAAAAAAGAGGGGGCGACGGCCCTCTTCGACGCCAAATACGGCGAGATCGTGCGCGTTGTGAACATCGCCGGCTGGGCGGTGGAGCTGTGCGGCGGCACCCACGTGCCCAACACGGCGCGGCTGGGTCTGTTCAAGATCTTGCGCGAATCCAGCGTCGCGGCCGGCGTACGCCGCATCGAGGCGGCCACGGGAGGCAACACGCTGGCCTTTTTGGAGGAGCAAACCGCGCTGCTGCGCCAGAGCTGCGAGCTTGTCAAGGCCGGCTCGCCCGCCGAGCTGCCCGCCAAAATTGCGGCGTTCATCGCACAGGGCAAGGCGGCGCAAAAGCTGGCGGACGAGGCGGCGCAAAAGCTGGCGTCGCAGCAGGCGGCCAGCCTGAATGCGGATCTGCCGCAAATCGGCCCGGTTCGGCTGATGACGGCGATTCTCGACGCGGACAGTGTCGACGCGCTCAAAAAGAGCGCCGACACCCTCAAAGAGAAGAATGCCGACATGGTTGGCGTTCTTGCCATGCGCGACAAGCAAAACCCCGCTGCGGCAAAGGCGACGCTGCTTGCCTTTGCGGGCAAACAGGCGGTGGAGCACGGCATCCATGCCGGCAAGCTGGTGCAGGCCGTGGCGCAACGCTGCGGCGGCAGCGGAGGCGGCCGCCCCGACAACGCCATGGGCGGGGCGACACAGCCCGGCCAACTGGACGATGCGCTTGCGGCGGCGGCGGAGCTTGTGAAAGCGCAACTGGGGCTGTGATATCAAAAATCTGTGTTCATAAGTTCTAAGAGGCTGTTCTTCAATTAAAAGACGAATACCTTTGCGCCGGGTCGGCGCAAATAAGCGGGCCCGGCGCAAAAGCGCAAACATAAGTGACAGGCGAGTTTTGATCGAAAAGCAGTATAAAATTGAATTTTTGAAAGCGGTGATCATTTATGAGCTGTCTTTTTTGCCGCATCGCGGCGGGCGAAATCCCCTCCAAAAAGGCGTATGAGGACGACAAATGCCTTGTGTTCCACGATATCGAGCCGCAGGCGCCGGTGCATCTGCTGGTGATTCCAAAAGAGCATATCGAAAGCGCGGCGGCGGTAAACGAAGAAAACGCGCCGCTGATTGCCCATCTCATGACGGTGGCGGCCAAGCTGGCGAAGGAGCTTGCGCTGAAAAACGGCTTCCGCCTTGTAAGCAACTGCGGCAGCGACGCGCAGCAGAGCGTGCCGCATCTGCACTACCATCTGCTGGCGGGGCGCGCCATGGGCTGGCCGCCGGGCTGAGGTCAGCTTTTCTCTCCGCCTTATTCGAAGATATCCGGAATTGTCGATCGGCATTTATGATAGAAAGAGTTGATTGTCATGGAGAAATTCTACACCCTGCATGTGGCGGGGCTTACACGGCAGCTGCCCATCTGCCCGGTGAACGAGGCGCTTTCCATCGCGGCTTTCGTTATGTTTTCCGACGTCGAACTCACGGTGGCCTGCGCCGCCGCGCTGCTGAAACACGTACCGGAGCACGACGTGATGATCACGGCGGAATCGAAGGGCATTCCGCTTGCCTATGAGATGGCGCGGCAATCGGGCGGGCAATACCTGCTGGCGCGCAAAAGCCAAAAGCTGTACATGCAAAACACTGTAGAGATCACTGTCAATTCCATTACGACGGCGCGGCTGCAAAAGCTTTACCTCGCCGCCGGCGATATGGCCTGCCTGCGCGGCAAGCGTGTGCTGCTGGTAGACGATGTTGTCAGCACCGGCGAGAGCATCGCCGCCCTGGAGACGCTTGTGGAACAGGCGGGCGGCGTCATTGCCGGCAAAGCCTGTGTTCTCGCCGAAGGCGACGCCGCCGAGCGCGACGATCTGGTATATTTAGAAAAGCTGCCGCTGTTTTTTACCGAAAACAACTCATGAAACGCCCCCTTCTCACCGTTGGTGTTTCGTTCTTCGCGGGTACCTTTCTGGCCCTCTTTTTCGGGCTGGACGGGCTGCTGCCCTCACTGCCGCTTCTGGCGGCGGGGGTAGCGGCTTATTTTTTGCTGCCGCGCCCCAAAACAAATGTCGCGGCGGCGGTGGCGCTGCTGTGTTTGTCGCTGGCCTTTGGCTGCACCGGCCAGTACCGGCGCAGGAACCTCGCGCCGCTGCTGGCCCTGCAAGGGCAGTATGTGACGGCGCGCGGCGTTATCACCGAAGAAACTCACACATCGTCCTCGTTTACGCTCACCCTTCGCGCCGCCTTTCCCGGGCAGGGGTTGCCCGGAGCGGCGCTGAAGGTAAAGGGCTATGGCGAGCCGGAATATTCCGCCGGCGATATTTTGGAGTGCCGGCTGCTGCTGGGGCCGCTGCTGGGTTCGCCGGGGTACTGGAACAGCCGCGGCGTCTTTTTGCAGGGGCGCATGACGCAGGGCGGTATCGTGCCATATCCCACGCCGGCCGAGCGGCTGCGGGGCGGGCTGATCCGCTTGCGGATGACCATGAAAAATAACCTTTTGCGCGCCCTGCCGCCCGATACCGGGCCGCTGCTGTGCGCCATGCTGCTCGGAGAGCGCGACGAGCTTTCGGAGGAGGCCAAACTGGCCTTCGGCAGGGCGGGCACGGTGCACCTGCTAAGCGTATCGGGGCTGCATCTCTCGGTTTTGGTTGGCTTTGTGGGCGCGCTGCTCGAGCGCGCCCGGCTTGGCAGACGGCTGCGGGCGCTGCTGTGCGGCGGCGCGGCGGCGTTTATGGCGGCGCTGGTGGGCTTTTCGCCATCGGTAACGCGCGCGTTGGTGATGCTGCTGGTCACCCTCGCCGCCCGGGCCTTCTCGCGCCGGGGCGATACCCTCAACTCGCTGGGGCTGGCGCTGCTGCTGCTCAGCCTCTTTGCCCCTTATTGGACACTGGGCAGCGGGCTGTGGCTCTCCGCCTCTTCCACGGCGGGGATAGCCGTGCTGCGCGCACCCCTCCTGCGCCGTATGACGGCGTTCTTTTTCGCGGCCGGTGCGTCCGCCGCCGCGCCTCCTGTTGCCGGCACGCGCCGGCGCGTGCTCTCCCGCGCTTTCTGGCTCGACCTCTTCCTTGGCGGGGCCGCGGCGGGGGTCAGCGCGTTTGCCTTCTCCTTGCCCGTTATGCTGGTGAGCATCGGGTGGATATCGCTGGTGTCGCCGCTTGCCAACGTACTCATCGCACCGCTCACGGCGCCGGCGCTGCTGGCCGGCATTGGCTGCGCGGTGCTGCCGGCCGCTCCCGGATGGCTTGCGTGGCCGGCCCACCACGCCGCGCGGCTGATGCTGGCTGTTTCGCGGTTACTGGCGGGGCTGCCCGGCGCTACCTTCGCGATGGATGAGCTGTGGCTGCTGATATGGTTTTTACTGCTGGGCGCCACGGCGGCGGTGCTGCTGCGCTGCCGGCCGGTAAGCGGCGCGCTGCTGCGCTACGCGTGCCTGCTGCTGGTGTTCGCTTTTTCGATGGGCAACGTCACACTGGCCGCCGCCGGCCGCGGCACCGTGGAGCTGGTAACTCTCGAGGGTTGCGAGACGGTTCTGTTGCTGCGCGACGATTCCGCCGTGGCGCTCGGCGCGCCCAGTATCTACGAAATTGGCAACGTGAGCCGCTATCTGCGCTTTCGCGGCGTAAAAAAGCTGGACGCACTCGTGGCTTACAATTGCGGCGAGACTCCCGGCTCGGGCCTTAAGAGGATCACCGACGAGTTCGACCCCGGCATCATCCTCGGCCCCGACGACGCCTATATCCTCGGCCAGATGGAGCTGCTGCTGGGCCGCGAGACGCTCAGCTGCGGTTACGCCGATATCACTGTCCTCGATGCGGTCACGCTGCGGCTCGACAGGGCCACGGGAGAGCTTGCGATACGCGTCGGCGAGCGGCTGGCCGTCAAGTCGCCGGAGGAATATCGGGAAATGGAAACGCCGGACCTGCGTGTGTGGGCCGAAGGAGTGACGGCGTGGCGCGACGACACCCCGCCCAGCTTCGAGCCGGTGGGCGGCGCTCTGTTTGGTGAATGCAGGATCGTGCTGCCGGTTTAACACGAACCGTATAAGCAGCAAAACAACTCCTCCCCCTCTATTTTGGCGGGGGAGGAGTTGTTGATCGCCTTCAATCGCGAAGTAGTGTCAAAGCACAAGCAAATTATTATCTGCAGCCGCGTCCGCAACGGCAACGCGTTGCCGTTTATCTCTTGCCTTGTTTGGCAACGGTATAACGGTCATTTCGCCACTACGCGGTCGAGCAGGCCCTTGAACGCCGCGCCGTGGCGCGCTTCATCCTTGCACATCTCATGAACAGTGTCGTGAATCGCGTCAAGACCCAACTGTCTGGCCTTGGTAGCCACGCGCTTTTTGCCCTCGCAGGCGCCGTATTCGGCGTCGACGCGAAGCTGCAGATTCTTGCGGGTATCGGCGAACACCACCTCGCCGAGCAGCTCGGCAAATTTGGCGGCGTGTTCGGCTTCTTCCCACGCGATGCGTTTATACGCTTCGGCCACCTCGGGGTAGCCCTCGCGGTCGGCCTGCCGGCTCATGGCCAGATACATGCCCACCTCGGTGCATTCTCCCGCAAAGTTGGCGCGCAATTCCTCTAAGATCTCGGCGTCCACACCCTCCGCCACACCGATGCGGTGCTCATCGGCCCATGCCATTGAGCCCTGGTTCATCAGCCTAAACTTTGAGGCCGGCGCCCTGCACTGCGGGCAGGTGTCGGGCGGCGCGTCGCCATCGTGCGCATAGCCACAAACGGAGCATATGTATTTCGTCATAGCGTTCCCCTTCCTGATTTTTGTGTAAACAGTATACCAACATTGTCGCGCGCCGTCAATGGGCGAGGGCGGCTTGCCGTTTGCCGCCGGTTATTTCCATTATTTCGGTATCTATTTGTATAATTTCTTTCCGTTCGGCGGATACTACAGGTATAGTCAATCAACTCAAAAAGCGGCTTGGGATCTGCGGGGATCATTCTCGACGCGCAAGGCCGACAGCGCCGGCAGGCTCGCGCCCGACAAAGAGAAGAACACAAGGCGGCGGAAAGAAGACCGCAAAGACGAGTTGTTTTCAGGTCGATCGGCTATAAAGTCCTTTGGGCGCGGCCCGAAGGCGCAACCGTCAAACGAGAAGCGAGGTGAGTGAAGAATGGCGAAAAACAAGAATAATAAGAAAGCCAGTAAGAAGAATTCCGAGCCCCGCGGCGCCACCCAAAGCAAAACCCCCGCTCAGCCCCCGAAGAGCACGGCGGCGGAAGAGTACAAAGCCTAACGCGGCGCGAAAGCGGCGTCAGTGTCTGTTGACAGCACTGACGCTGTTTTTCTTTTTCCTTATACTATTCTGCAATGAAAAGACGAACGCCTTTGCGCCGGGTCGGCGCGATAAAACTTGGGCGGGGGTGGGCATTGGCAAGGCCAGCACCCGCCCCCGCCCGCTTATCTGCGCCGACCCGGCGCAAAAGCGCAAACAGAAGCGATAGGCGAGTTATTATTGAAGAATAGTTCTATTCCTCTCTCAGGCGCGCGACGCCGGTCTTTCGCGCGGCCTGTTTAACAGCGCCGGCCACAGCGTCGCGGATGCGCGCGTCGAAAGCGGCGGGGATGATGTATTCGGCTCTGAGCTCGGCAGAGCTCACCAGATCGGCGATGGCGCGGGCCGCGGCGATTTTCATTTCATCGTTGATATCGCTTGCCCGCACATCCAGCGCGCCGCGAAAGATGCCGGGAAACGCGAGAACATTGTTTATCTGGTTGGGAAAATCGCTGCGCCCGGTGGCGATCACCGCCGCGCCGCCCGCTTTCGCGTCGTCCGGAAATATCTCGGGAGTAGGATTGGCACAGGCAAAAACAATGGCGTCTTTGCCCATAGAACGCACCATATCGGCGGTGACCGTGCCCGGCGCAGATACCCCGATAAAGACATCCGCGCCTTTGATGACATCGGCCAGCGTGCCCTTGGCCATTTGACGGTTGGTCAGGCGGGCCATCTCCTGCTTTTCGGCGTTTAGTCCGCCGCGCCCTTCGTAGATGGCGCCCGAACGGTCACACATCACCACATCGGAAAGCCCCAGCGCGACCAGCAACTTGGTAACCGCCACGCCGGCCGCGCCCGCCCCGCTGGTAACCACGCGGATCTCTCCAAGTTTTTTGCCCACCAGCCGCAACGCGTTGAGAAGCCCCGCCAGCGTTACCACGGCGGTGCCGTGCTGGTCGTCGTGAAAGATGGGGATATCGCAGCGCTCTTTGAGCCTGCGCTCAATTTCGAAGCAGCGGGGCGCGGCAATGTCCTCCAGATTCACGCCGCCGAAGCTGCCGGCCAACAGCGAAACAGTGTTGACAATATCGTCAACGCTCTGGCTGCGCACGCACAGCGGGATAGCGTCCACGCCGCCGAACGCCTTGAAGAGGACGCACTTGCCCTCCATCACCGGCATTCCCGCCTCGGGGCCGATATCGCCCAGCCCCAGCACCGCCGAACCGTCGGTCACTACGGCGACGGTGTTCCAGCGGCGGGTAAGCTCGTAGCTTTTATCGGGGTCTTTTTGGATCTCAAGGCACGGTTGTGCCACCCCCGGCGTATACGCCAGCGAAAGATCCCCTGTGTTCCCGGTGGGGCAGCGGGAAATCACCTCGATCTTCCCCTGCCACTCCATGTGCTTTTCGAGCGATTTGGACGCGTAATCCATACAGTTTTCCTCCGGGATTGATTTTACCTATCCTATTGTATACGTTTACGCGGTTTTTCGCAAGGTGCATTTTTCGCCATATGCCGCGTTTCCATTGACGGCCCGGCGGTTTTATTGTATACTGTTGCTGCCGGGCCGCTGTGGTGGAATCGGCAGACACCCGAGACTTAAAATCTCGTTCCGGCAACGGAGTGCCCGTTCAAGTCGGGTCAGCGGCACCAAGGCGCTTGCATTTTCTGCGGAAAATGCGGGCGTTTTTCTTTTGGAAAACGCGAAGCGCCTCGCGGGCGGAACTAAGTTCCCCCGCGTGCCCCCTCCAGCCTCCGGCGGGGTTTAGAACAACTTAAACCACCGGCGCCCCCGCAAACGCATCACCTGATATTTGCTTTCCAAACCTATGAACACAGCTTCTTACACCCGGCGTCGTTTATACGGCGAAAAATCTCGTCGCGATATTGCGCCTGTGGTTTGACAATGCTATAATTTTTGTTGTCCGGCGCAGATCGATATCCGGGTTGCTGTCGTATTTTTTCTTCTGGCGCTCATGGTGCTTGTTGAATCCTCCGATTGCGCCGGATTTCCTCAAAAAATCACTTCCCCCTGCTTCCTGTTGCAGTATGCCCTTTCATGCGGAAGTCGTGGCGAAATAATGCCCCGCCCTTGTCCGCCGCGCGGTTTTGTGCTATACTGTCGACTTGTGGACACTGTGTTTTTCTGGGTTTTCCCCGTCTTTTCCCTTCTTCGGCGGAAGAAACGCAACGATCAGTTACCGTGGGAGGTGGGCATACGGCGCAGAGCGTGCGTATCATCGGCGTAGACCCGGGCTACGCCATCGTGGGGTGGGGCGTGCTGGATTACGGCGGCAACCACTTTACCACTGTGTCTTACGGCGCTATCCAAACCGATGCCGGTACCCCCTTTGCGAGGCGGCTCGAGCGGATTTACGATGAATTCGCTCTCGTTCTCGCCAAACACCGCCCTGACGGCATGGGAATGGAAAAACTCTACTTTACCAAAAATGTCACCACCGGTATCGACGTGGCACAGGCGCGCGGCGTGCTGCTGCTGGCGGCGCAGAAAGCTGGACTGCGCATTGGCGAGTACACGCCGCTTCAGGTCAAGCAGGCTGTCACCGGCTACGGCAAGGCCGAAAAACAGCAGATGATGCGAATGACCCAAATGCTGCTCGGCCTCACCGCCCTCCCCAAGCCCGACGACACCGCCGATGCGCTGGCCGTTGCCATCTGCCACGCGCACACGGTGGGAACCGGATAAGAATTGTACTTTTCCCGCCGAAGGCAGGGAAAACACGGCATAGCACCGCTTCGCGATGATTATGATAACGATACCGTTAACTTGAATTCTTAATCTTCAATTGCCTTTAGATGGTGGTGAACGCGTTTGCTCTACTCGCTGACGGGGATCCTTGTCTTTTACGATGATTCGTCCATTGCCGTGGATTGCGGCGGTGTGGCGTATCTGTGCCGCGCCACCCTTACCACCATTGCGTCGCTGGGCGGCGTGGGCGCAAAGGTGCGGGTGTTTACGCATATGCTCATACGAAGTGAGGCGCTCGACCTCTTCGCCTTTGCCGAAAAGCAGGAGCTGGAATGCTTTAAGATGCTTATCGGCGTTACCGGCGTGGGGCCAAAGGTGGCGCTGGGCATTCTTTCGGGCATGGCGCCCGAGCGCTTTGCCCTGTGTGTGGCGGCGGGCGATCATAAGCCCCTTACCGCCGCGCCTGGCGTGGGCAAAAAGCTGGCCGAGCGCATTGTGCTCGAGCTGCGCGATAAGGTCGGCGGGGCCGATTTCTCGACGCCGCAAGCCGCAAGGCTCAGCCAAACGGGGCGTGCCGCCGGCAACATCGCCGAGGCGGTGAGCGCGCTTGTCGTTCTCGGTTACCCGCAAACCGACGCCGCCCTCGCCGTGGCCGACGCCGACGAGGTCACACCGGTGGAGGAGATCATCAAGGCGGCGCTCAAGAAGCTGGCAAAACGCAATTAGCAGCGTTGGGATATCCTCCACCACCTTACGAACGGAGCGGCAATAAAATGCCCGAACAGGAACTGGATTTTGAAAACCGCATGGTGAGCCCCGACGCTCTGCCCGGCGACGAGGCGGAGCTTTCGTTGCGCCCCAAAACGATGGACGAATACGTTGGCCAGCAGAAGGTGAAGGAGAACCTCTCGGTTTTTATCGAAGCGGCTTTGCGGCGCGGCGATTGCCTCGACCACGTGCTGCTTTACGGCCCGCCGGGGCTGGGCAAAACAACGCTGGCCGGTATCATCGCCAATACACTGGGCGTGAATTTGCGTGTCACATCGGGCCCCGCTATCGAAAAGCCGGGCGATTTGGCCGCGCTGCTCACCAATCTGGGCGAGCGCGATATCCTTTTTATCGATGAAATCCACCGCCTGTCGCGCAACGTGGAAGAGATCCTCTACCCCGCCATGGAGGATTTCGCGCTGGATATCATCATAGGCAAGGGGCCCAGCGCGCGCAGCATCCGGCTCGATTTGCCCCGCTTTACGTTGGTGGGCGCCACCACCCGCGCCGGCCAGATGACAGCGCCGTTAAGAGACAGGTTTGGCGTTGTGATGCGACTCGAGCTGTATTCGCCGGAGGAATTGGGGCTTATTATCAAACGGTCGGCGCGAATATTGAATATCGCCTGCGACGATGCGGGCGCTGTGGAACTGGCCGGCCGCAGCCGTGGCACGCCGCGCATCGCAAACCGGCTGCTGAAAAGAGTGCGCGACTTCGCGCAGGTGCTGGGCGACGGCGTCATCACAAAGACCATCGCCGATTCGGCGCTGAACCGGCTGGAGGTAGACGCGCTGGGGCTGGACTCGATCGACCGGCGCGTACTGGCCACCATCATCCGCAACTACGCGGGAGGCCCCGTGGGGCTCGAGACGCTGGCCGCCGCCGTGGGCGAGGAGGCTGTGACTCTCGAGGATATGTGCGAGCCCTACCTCATGCAGATCGGCTTTCTCTCGAAGACGCCGCGCGGCCGCGTTGTGACGGCGCTGGCCTACCGGCATCTGGGCCTGCGCCCGCCGCAAACCATGCCCGAGCAGATGACACTGGGGCAGGAATCCGACGAATAGCGGGATTGTCCGGTATCATATATAAATTGTGTGCGCGGCGCGCGCAGCAACCGCCCAATCCAACTTCCGGGAGGGAACACACTATGGGAAGAATCTTCGGTACCGACGGTATCCGCGGCATAGCCAACACCGAGCTGAGCTGCAAGCTGGCTATGAACGTAGGGCGCGCCGCCGCCATGGTGGTGGCCGAGCGTATCGGGCGCAAGCCGGTATTTTTGGTCGGCAAGGATACGCGCATCTCTTCCGACATGCTCGAGGCCGCGCTGTGCGCGGGGCTGTTGTCGGTGGGGGCCGACGCGCTGCTGACAGGTACGGCGCCCACCCCCGCCCTCTCGTGCCTTATCCGGCTTGCCCACGCCGATGCCGGCGTGATGCTCTCGGCATCGCACAACGCCTATGAGTACAACGGCATAAAGATCTTCGGGCCGGAGGGCCTTAAGCTTACCGACGCCGAGGAGTTTGAAATCGAGCAGATCGTTCTCGACCACGCCATACCCTACCCCATCCGCTGGGGCTGGGAGCTGGGCCGCATGTCCCATAGGCCGGAGCTGCTGGACGTGTACCTCGACCATCTGTGCGGCACGCTGGGCAGCGGCGACCTCGCGGGGCTGCGCGTGGCCGTGGATTGCTCCCACGGCAGCGCCGGCGCCACGGCGCGGCGGCTTTTCGAGCGGCTTGGCGCCGAAGCTGTGATCGTAAACAATGCGCCCAACGGCGTCAATATCAACCGCGATTGCGGCTCCACCCATATAGAAAAGCTGGCCGAGGCGGTAAAAAGCGGCGGCTTCGACGCCGGCATCGCCTTCGACGGCGACGCCGACCGTTGTATCGCCGTTGACGAAACGGGCAATATTGTAAACGGCGACGAAATTATGGCTATCCTCGCCGTTGATATGAAGGAGCGCGGCATCCTCAACGAGAATACCATCGTAGCGACTGTGATGAGCAACCTCGGCCTCTTCAAGTTCGCCGGGGAGCACGATATCCATCTGGAGGCCACGAAGGTGGGCGACCGATACGTCCTTGAGCGGATGCGCCGGATGGGCTTTAATCTCGGCGGCGAGCAGAGCGGCCATATCATCCTCTCCGACCACATGCCCACCGGCGACGGCCAGCTTACCGCCATCACGCTGCTTTCCATCCTAAAGCGCGGCGGAAAGCCGCTGAGCGAGTTAAGCCGCGTCATGACAGTCTACCCGCAGGCAACGGTCAATATCCAAGCCGACGCCGTGATGAAATCACTGCTGGATGTCGACGAAGGCGCGAAGAAGCTTATCGAGGAGGTCAAGCAGCGTTTGGGCGCCGACGGCCGCGTTCTGGTGCGGGCCTCGGGCACCGAAGCGCTTATCCGCGTGATGATAGAGGGCAAAAACCGCGAAGAAACCGTCGCGCTGGCCGAAGATCTGGCTGAGCGCCTGTTTGAAAGGCTCTCGAACAACGAGGGGCTCAAACAGCAGGAAGGGTATTAAAAACCAGTTTAACAAAGTACTGCGGCAAATTTGCCGCAGTGGGGATGCTTCGGGTATAGAGAACAGGTTCTTAACGCAGCACGGGGGGCGACAAAACCCGCCCCCGCCACACAGGGATATCGGACAAGCAGCGGGGAAGGTTAATCATCGCAGATGAAAAGCGCGGACAATTGGAAGGATTTTGAATTGCTCGACTGCGCGGATGGCGAAAAGCTCGAGCGTTGGGGTGACGTACGCCTCATCCGGCCCGACCCGCAGGTGATATGGCACACGCCCAAATCGCCTGCGTGGGAAAGTGCCGACGCCCGCTACCGGCGCTCGCCCGCGGGCGGCGGGGGGTGGGAGTACCGCCGGAAGCTGCCCGGCGAGTGGCAGATCAGCTATGGTACGCTGCGCTTTGTTGTGCGGCCCACCGGCTTTAAGCACACCGGCCTCTTCCCCGAGCAGGCCGCCAACTGGGACAGGCTGGTCACGCTTGTGCAAGCGGTTCCCGCCGACGCGGCAAGCGGCCAAGCCGACCGCCGGCCGCCCGACGTGCTGAACCTCTTTGCCTACACCGGTGGCGCCACGCTGGCGCTGGCGGCGGCGGGGGCGCGCGTGTGTCACGTGGATGCGGCCAAGGGCATGGTGGCGTGGGCAAAGCAAAACGCCGCCGCCAGCGGCCTTTCCAATGCCTCTATCCGCTGGATCGTGGACGATTGCGCCAAATTTGTAGCCCGCGAGCTGCGCCGGGGCAGCCGGTACGACGGCGTTGTGATGGACCCTCCCTCCTACGGCAGGGGTCCGGGCGGCGAGGTATGGAAGCTGGAGGACAATCTCTACGGCCTTCTCTCCCTCACCGCCGGCCTACTGGATACTCGCTCGCGTTTTTTGCTGCTCAACAGCTATACCACGGGGCTTTCGCCGTCGGTGATGCGCTACCTGCTCCAATCTGTTCTCTGCCCGCGCCTGGGCGGCCGCGTGGAAAGCTACGAGCTGGGCCTGCCGGTAACGGCCGGCGGCGACGGGCTCGGGAAGATACTGCCCTGCGGCAGCTCGGCGCTGTGGCTGGCGGCTGGCGACGGATAGGGGCGCATTTGGCGGGAGGATGCATACAGAGAGTTCGGGGGTGTTCCCATGAAGGTAAAAGACGCTTCTTCTCATGATATACCGCTATTGGCAGACATGAACCGGTCGTTGATCGAGGACGAAAAAGCGGAAACCAATTTGACTTTCGAGCAGCTGAAAAGGCGCATGGAAGAATTCATCTGCTCGGAATACGATGCGTTTTTATTTGATGTGAACAGAGATATCGTCGGTTATGCGCTGTGTGATATGTCAAAAAGCCCCATATATTTACGGCAATTTTATATTTGCCGCGAAAAACGCCGCAAAGGATACGGGCGGCAAGCGTTTTTTGCTCTGCTTGCCCATCTTGATATTCGGGAAATGGATCTGGATATTTACTCTTGGAACAAAACCGGCCTTGCGTTTTGGGAATCGCTCGGATTTGAAAAGCGATGCTATCATATGCGCTACCGGAGGTAAAAACCAAACCGGATGAGCGTATCACGCGGTAAGTTTATACTATTCTGCGATTAAAAGACGAACGCCTTTGCGTCGGGTCGGCGCAGATAAGCGGGCAGGCATTGGCCCTGCCAATACCCGCCCCCGCCCAAGTTCTATCGCGCCGAACCGGCGCAAAAGCGCAAACATGAATGACAGGCGAATTTTGATCGAAGAGTAGTATTGACCGCCCCGCTTCGAGGCCGCATATATTCTGCCGCAAGGAAAATCGCATGGAAATCATTCGCTGTGAAAACGTCACTTTTGCATATCCCGGCCCCGATGGCCAGCCGGCCGCGCCGGTGCTGGCGGGGGTGAGCCTCGCCGTTTCGCGCGGGGAATTTGTGGCGGTGCTGGGGCACAACGGCTCGGGTAAATCCACGCTGGCCAAGCACCTCAACGCCATTCTGCTGCCGGGCGAGGGCGCTGTCACCGTCGACGGCATCGACACGCGCGACGAAGCGCGGCTGCTGGATATCCGCCGCCGCGTCGGCATGGTGTTCCAGAACCCGGATAATCAAATCGTCGCTACCATTGTCGAGGAGGACGTGGCTTTCGCGCTCGAAAACCTCGGCGTGCCGCCGGCGGATATCCGTGTACGCGTGGCCGAAGCGCTGGACGCCGTGGGAATGCGCGAGCACGCGCTGCGCGCGCCGCACCAGCTTTCGGGCGGGCAAAAGCAGCGGGTGGCCATTGCCGGCGTTATCGCCATGCGCCCCGACGTGATTGTGCTCGACGAGCCCACCGCCATGCTCGACCCGCGCGGCAGGCGCGAGGTGATGCGCACGCTGCTGGATCTGGCGCGCGGCTTTGGCATCACCGTTATTCTCATCACGCATTATATGGACGAGGCCGCGCTGGCCGGCCGCGTCGTTGTTATGGATAAGGGCCGGATCGTGCTGGACGATAATCCCGCCGCCGTTTTCGCGCAGGTGGAGCTGCTCACTGAAATTGGCCTCGATGTCCCGCAGGCCACGCGCCTGTGCCACGAGCTGCGCCGCGCCGGCCTTGCGTTGCCCGAAGGTATCATCACCGGG
>QMCE01000609.1_pt1 | contig 18532 bp, 7 predicted proteins | sample 1821851 | NCBI WGS metagenome assembly QMCE01 (sample SAMN09453174, study PRJNA476694) | Termite gut metagenome, whole genome shotgun sequencing project. | isolation source: worker | host: Odontotermes sp. | place: South Africa:Pretoria | collected 2016-01-28
CGGGTGGGGTTGGCGGGCCGGGTCACTGTGCCGCCGGATGTGACCGTAACTGTGTTTGGCGAAATCGGCGAGCCGCCGTTAGAAACAAATGTTACGGTGTAGGTCGACGCCGGGTTCGCGGTCCACTTGGCGTAGAGGGTGATATCGGCCGTGACGGGTGTGCTGAAGTTGTAGGCTGTTGTCAGTGCGACACTGGTATACCAGCCGCCGAAGGTGTAGCCGCTGCGGGTGGGGTCGGAAGCAGGTTCCGATACCGTATCGCCGTCTTCGACCGTCTGTGCCGTTACCAGCGAGCCGCCGGTGGAATTAAAGGTGACGGTAAACAGTTCGTTCCACTTGGCGTAGATGGTGATATTGGCCGTGACGGGAGTGCTGAAGTTGTAGGCTGTTGTCAGGCCTGCATTGGCGTACCAGCCGCCGAAGACATAGCCGGCGCGGGTTGGATTGGAAGCAGGTGCCGTTGCCGTATCGCCGTCTTCGACTGTTTGCGGAGCGACCGAGGAGCCTGCGCCGGTATCAAAGGTGACGGTGAACAGTTCGTTCCACTTGGCGTAGATGGTGATATCTGCCGTGACGTTGTTGCTGAAATCGTAGACCGTCGTCAGGGCTGCAGTGGTGTACCAGCCGCCGAAGACATAGCCGGTTCGGGTTGGGTCGTCCACGGGTCTGGTGGCCGTACCGCCGATAGCAACGATCTGCTCGGGAACCGCCGAGCCCGCGCCGGTCTCAAAGGTGACGACAGGCAGCTTGATCCACTTGGCGTAGACGATGATATTTGCCGTGACGGAAGTGCTGAAATCGTAAGGCGTCGTCAGGCCCGCAGTGGTGTACCAGCCGTCGAAGGTATAGCCGGTGCGGGTGGGTGGGGCGGCGGGCGAAACAGCCGTGTTGCCCGTGGTTACCAGTTGTGTCGGGACCGACGAGCCACCGTCAGTGTCAAAGACTACAGTATGCTGGCCCGGGGGAACCTCATCCCACTTGGCGTAGATGGTGATATTGGCCGTGACGGGTGTGCTGAACACGTAGGCTGTTGTCAGGCCTGCAGTGGTGTACCAGCCGCCGAAGGTATAGCCGCTGCGGTTGGGCTCGGAGGGCACGGTCGCCACATCTCCGTCTGCGACTGTTTGCGGAGCGACCGAGGAGCCTGCGCCGGTATTAAAGGTGACGGTGAATAGTTCGATCCACTTGGCGTAGATGGTGATATCTGCCGTTACGGGTGCGCTGAAATCGTAGGCTGTCGTCAGGCCCGCAGTGGTGTACCAGCCGCCGAAGGCATAGCCGGTGCGGGTTGGGTCGTCCACGGGTCTGGCGGCCGTACCGCCGATGGCAACGATCTGCTCGGGAACCGCCGAGCCCGCGCCGGTATCAAAGGTGACTACAGGCAGCTTGATCCACTTGGCGTAGACGGTGATATTGGCCGTGACGGGTGTGCTGAAATTGTAGGCTGTCGTCAGGCCCGCAGTGGTGTACCAGCCGTCGAAGATATAGCCGGTGCGGGTGGGATCGGAAGCCGGTCTCGTGGCTACATCGCCGTCTTCGACCGTTTGTGTCGGTACCGTCGAGCCGCCGTCTGTGTCGAAGATGACAGTATACTTGCCCGGAGCGACCTCGATCCATTTGGCATAGAGGGTGAAAGCGGCCGTGACGGGTGTGCTGAAGTTGTAGGGTAACGTCGTGCCGGCGTCGGTATACCAGCCGCCGAAGGTATAGCCGCTACGGTTGGGGACGGAGGGCTCGGTCGCCACATCGCCGTCTGCGACTGTTTGCGGATCGACTGTGGAGCCTTCACCGGTATCAAAGGTGACGGTAAACAATTCGTTCCACTTGGCGTAGATGGTGATATCGGCCGTGACGGGTGTGCTGAAATCGTAGGCTGTTGTCAGGCCGGCAGTGGTGTACCAGCCGCCGAAGACATAGCCGCTACGGGTGGGGTCGGCCATGGGTCTGGTAGCCGTACCGCCGATGGCAACCGTCTGCTCGGGAACCGCCGAGCCCACGCCGGTATCAAAGGTGACTACAGGCAGCTTGACCCACTTGGCGTAGACGGTGATAGAGGCCGTGACGGGGGTGCTGAAATCGTAGGCTGTTGTCAGGCCCGCTGTGGTGTACCAGCCGTCGAAGACATAGCCGGTGCGGGTGGGATCGGAAGCCGGTCTCGTCGCCACATCGCCGTCTGCGACTGTTTGCGGATCGACTGTGGAGCCGCCTGTGCCGGTATCAAAGGTGACGGTGAACTGTTCGATCCACTTGGCGTAGATGGTGATATCTGCCGTGACGGGGGAGCTGAAATCGTAGGCTGTTGTCAGGCCCGCTGTGGTGTACCAGCCGCCGAAGACAAAGCCGGTGCGGGTGGGATCGGAAGCCGGTCTCGTCGCTACATCGCCGTCTTCGACTATTTGCGGAGCGACTGTGGAGCCGCCTGTGCCGGTATCAAAGGTGACGGTATGCGCCGGCGTGGCGTCCACTTTAATGTTGTGGATCATCACACAGTTGTCGCGGGAAGTGCTGTTGGGGTTGTTGGAGTTGTTGATGCGAATACCAAAGCTGCCGTTGATATTGCGGCCAAGGTCGCCGCTCGGGTCGGTCCAGGTAAGCGTCACATCGTTGGTCAGGCCCTGCTCTGCCTGTAGAGGAGTGAGTGCATACTCGGTGGTTCCCCTCACGGTAAGGGTGTTGCCTTCTACAGATATGACGATCTTGCTGTCGGGCACGAACCCGGCGTTCAGTAAGCCTGTTCCCAATGCCGTTTGCGCGTTAGCGCCGGTGTATCTGTACAGCGTCCATGTCGTCGCGTTGGAGGACGCCGCCGTGCGCTCGGCGCGCAAGCCGTAGCCGGTAAGGGCAACGGGGTCGTACTTCAAATAAATATCCATGAAGTGCCCGTTTCCGCCAAAGCCCTGCCCCTCAACCTTGCCGGTGGAGTAGTTGAGCTCGAGGGACATATCGGAATACGCGCCCGTTTGCCCAAACACCATTCTGGTATTTGTGGCGTTTGCGTTGCTCATCATGCCCCAGTGGCCCAGCGAGCCGTTGGTGCCGGAGCTCCAAAGCCACGGAACCGCGGTGCCGCTCACCCGGTGGAAGAACCACCTGCCTTTGGTAGTGTTTGCTTCGTTGGTGATGTAATCGTTTTTGAAATCGGTAAACAGCGTGTTGGTAGTGATGTCGCTCTCCGCGATGGCGCGGCTGCTGTATACCGTTACGGCGGCTGCCGGCCCCGTGCCGAACTCATACTTCGGCGTGATCACCGCGCGCAGGTAATAACCCACGTCGTATTTATCCAGCGCGTACTCCTTGAAGTCGTCGTCCACAAAGGTCAGCGTAGTGCCACTCACCGTATTATTTCTTGTTGTGCCGATATGGATGCCGTTTGTTGTCGCGGGGCCCGACTCGAGATACCACTCGACCAGAGAAACATCTTTGGCCATCGGTACATCCAATGTGTAGTCGAGCGTCGCGAGATTGGGGCTGATCGTGATCGAGGGATTTGTCAGAACCGGCGGGGCGATAGGCACGGGATTGATAATGACCGACGAGCCCGAGGTGAACCCGGAAGGCACGTGCTTCACATTCACCAAAGCTCTGATCACGACGCCGGTATTATTCGGCTTCGCGGTCAGCGTCAAAGCGCCGGTGGCGGCATTCACCGTGGCCGTTTCGAACAGGGCCGTGTCGTATGTCCACTCAACATCTGTGCCGGCGAGCGTTAGATTCGTAGTTGGGCTCACGGTCGCGTAAGGAGTAAGAACGGCCCGGTTCGCGGTTCCTGTTTGGTGGGAAGACATGGTCTGTCCGTCCACACCCACCTCCATCTTATACGGCAGGCCGGTATAGGAGGCCATGGCGGTCTTCTGGTTTTTGGGATCCCAGTCGTCGCTGCCCTTTAGGATGTTGTAAACGTTGTACTCGTCGCCAACCTTAAAGGAGTTCAGAGCGTCGCCGGTAAGGGTAACGCTGGTCTGGGGCTGTGCGGGGCTGATAACGAGAGGATCTGCGTTATCGCCGATCGTGAGGTTGGATACAAAGTGGCGGACGTCGGAGCGCACCGCGTTTTCCCACTCGACTGACCCAATGCGTCCGCCGAAATGGGTATCGATGATCGCGTAGACGCCGGTGGTGCTGGCGCCGACCGCTGCCGGCGGGGTTTTCGCGAAGTAGAAATCGGTGCTCGTCATCGCGGCATTGCCGATAAACTCGCTGCCGAGAATTACGTTGATGCCGTTTGCGCCGCTCCATGTGGGGTGCTGGCCATACATATGGAACGTGCAGTTTTCGTACACATTGAGCGTTCCGTTAAAGATAGAATCGTCTGTGCACTGGATGTAGCAGTCTTTGAAATACGCGCGGTTGGAGCTCAGGTTCATCATCATGTTGAGGAAGCCGACAAAGCGCATGTTTTCAAAGTACAGCTTGTCAATAGTGCCGCCGGCGCTGCACAAAACCTCCGCGTGGTTCTTGGAGTTGATACGCAACGGCCAGTTCTGCGACGGGTCGCGGTCGTACACCAGATCTTCCTGCGCGTAGTTGGCGATCGTGATATTCTCGCCGCGGAAGCCTGTGGAGATACCCAATGAGTACCAGCTACCGCTCGCGCCCAGGCCGGTCGCGCCGCCTTCGCCCCGGTTGCCCGCAAAGTGCGCGTCTTTGGCGTCCGAGGTAAGGCCGATGAACGTGAGGTCGTTGCCTACAATGTTGAGGCCGACACTGCCGGAGATAACGTAGCCGCTTGTGTCATACGGGTAGCCCTGCTTGTAATCGGCGTGTGTCCAGTACACGCCGGGGGCTACGTAAACCGTTGTGTCCGCGGGCAGGGTCAGAGTGCGCTGGTTGGTAGAAAGCGTGCCGCCCACGGTGGCGTTTACGCCCAGTGTTTGCAGCGTTTTTGCAATGTACGGGTTTGTGGTGTTTGTGGTGTAAGCATCCAGCAGAAGCACAAGGCCTTCCGCGGTATTGCCTACCTCCACCCACTTTGCGTACAGCATCGTTGTGCCTGCCACAACGTCTCTTTGTACGGCCCACATGGTCTCTTCGGCGTTCGCGTCGGTGTACCAGCCCACATGGATCATGTTAGTATTCGTCGGGTGCGTGAGAACCGGCATGCTGGCCAATTTTCCGTCCGAGCCGGGATTCATGGCAGCCTGTGTAAGGCCGGCGACTCCGGTAACGAAGTTCACGGCGCCCGGTACAATAGCGGGGTCGCCAAGCGTAAAGACATCGGACCATTCGCTTTCACCTATCGCGTTGACCGCGCGGACACGGAACTTATAGTTCGCCTGCGGGTCGCTTGGGGTGTATGCAGCGTAGATCTCGGGCGGGATCGCGGGTCTTCCCGTTATGTCGTATTGCGGGAGAGCCGGAATACCGACATGCATCAGGTACAGCGGCGGCACCCATTGGGTGAGATACTCGGTGGGCCTGGAATTGGCGGGGATAGGCTTGCCGTCATGGGTATCGATATCCTCCCATGTGGTGCCGCCATCTTTGGTCCACTGGATCTCGTAGTACTCGGTGGTGGGGTCGCTGTTATTCCAGTTGATGGTAAAGGTGTTTGCGTGAACAACGGTTACCGCGGTGGGCCGGAAGGAGTTGGCCGCGGTCGTGGGGGCCTTTTTCTCTTCGTTTACGGTAACGTTGGTGATCGCGGGCTTTGCGGGGGCCTCTTGCGGGGCAAGGGGCTTCATGGCGCCCGCGTAGCTTGTGATCTCGTCGCGCAGGTTATCGGCGTAATTCTCGGAGTTGGTCGCCCATACGCCCTCAAAATTCGGCCGGAATGACCAGTCGAACTGCGAGGCGGGGTTTGTGCTGATATTGGGGTTCGTTGTGGTGGAACCCGCGGCGACCACGATGCCGACGTCCTCGCTTACATTGAACCCGCTCGCCGAAACGCTATCCATCACGTTGGGCTGCAGGGTCTCCACAGCCGCCCTCAGCTTGGCCAGCTCCTCGTTGTTCAGGCCCGTCTCGTAGTCGGCCGCTCTGCGGAAGCCTTCGATGTTCTCGGGGAAGTCGCCGCCTTCTTCCAGGATCTCCGGCGCGACGATGTAGCCGGGCGCGTCGCCGAAGAAGTGGTTCTTACCGGCGCTTACATCGTTCTTGCCGGAGCCCGGTACAGGCGGGCTTGCAACGACGTTATTGAACATTACGTTGTAGCCGATCTCCTGTTCGCCCCTCGAGTGACCCTGGCGGCTGCGCAGCATGGGGTAGTTTGTGTTCTCGAACAGGTTGCCCTCCGCCCATATGGTGGCGTTGTGGCCCGCGCCGATACCATAACCGGTAAACTGCTCGTACAGCTCGTTATGGTACTCGTGGCCCTGCACGTCTTCGAACAGGTTGTTGAAGACATGCACCCGCCCGTTGCGCACGCGGGGGGTCCTTTCTTCGGTGCCCTGGAACCAGTTGTGGTGAATGGTTCCGTAGTGCTGGCTCATCGAGGTCGCGCCGCCGCCTATCAGCAGCACCTTGGAGCTGCCGGCGTAATGGTTGTAGGCAACGGTGTAGTTCCTCGCGTGGTTGGCAATGTCGGTCGCGCCGTCGCCCTTCGCCTGATCGGGGTCGTCGTTCCCGCCATTCAGGTGCAGGTTCTGGCCGTAGCCGAAGGTGTTGTGATGCACCCAGATGTTGGAGGCGCGAAGCGTGTTGTTTGTTCCGTTGATTTCTATGGCGTCGCCTGTCCACTGGTCAAAGTGCAGGTTGCGTATCACTATGTTGGAAGCGCCGCCGGTGCTCAGGTTGGTGCCGCCGCCATAGAAACCGGCGTCGGGGCCGATGCCTTCAACGGTCACGTTGCCATAAGTGGCCGCGCCGCCGCCGATATTGCCGTTGCGGTCTGTTAAAGTGCCGAGGATACGCACGACAAGCGGCTTGCTCTGTCTGTTGTCGCGGAAAAGGGAATTCGCGTATACACTCTGGTTTGCCGGTGTGACGTACACGATCTTTGAGTTCGGGTCAACGCGCCCGTCGGGCAGATATCCGCCCACCGCGCCGTTCGGGGCCAAAGTGGAGCTGCCCGGGAAATCGGCCACCGTTTGGTTGGAGGGTACAAACGCCGCGCCGTTACGCGGGAACCGGTACGTTTGCAAGCCCGGGAAGGTCTTTATAACGCCCGTGCCTGCCGCGTCGCGGATTTCGATCGTGTATTCGCCCTCGGGAAGCCCGGGGATATCCACGCGCCAGATGTTCCGCGCTTCATCCACCAGCCGGACAAGTTCTGCGTCCACCTTGGTGAAGTCGGTGTACCAGCCGGTGATCGGGTCGCCGGTGCGCCAGTCGATCGCGCCTTCGGTTTTCACAAAAGCGGTATAACCGGCGGCGGTGCCTTGCCATGTGGCAAAGGCGGTTTCGAACCATGTGCCCGAATCCACTCCGTACGCCGGGCGGTTCGCATCATAGATAAGGTCGCGCGCCGGGTCGTTGGGGTCGCCGGGCTCGTACATTTGCAGAGAGGCGAACATTGTGCCGAACACTATGTTGTTGTTGGCGTCGCGGGTGAAGATATCACTCACCTTAGTTGGGTCGAAGCCCGCGTAACCGGTGGTATCCAGCACGTCGCCATCTTCGTTTGTGGATTCAGCCCATTTGTTTTCGTCATCGCTGCGAATGAGGTAGCTGCCGTCGGCAGTGCCCGCGATCGCGTCGCGGAAATAGTCGTCGGGCTCCACCGTGCGGATCGAGAGGCTGTTGTTGACCTCTTGCTCCGGGGCATGGTTCGGGTTTTCGCGCATGATGTAGTTCTGCGTGTGGTTATCGATGGAAATGCTGTCTTCAACCACCACTTTGCCGGGGTTGAAGTTGTCGGAGAAGCCCGCCATGCCGTTATCGAAGGCAAGGCAGTTGATCATGTACACAGGGGTGGGCTGGCCTTCTCCGCCCAGCTTGAAGCCGTTGGCGTTGTTGCTGTAGGCAATACAGTTCTCGAAATAAAGATCGCCGCCGGGGCCGTCGCCCACGCGCAGGAAGTGATCCCAGCCGTCGTCGCCCGCGAACGCGGCGACGCAGCCGATGTAGCGGTTGCCCACGCCGAAGAGCTGCATCGCGAAGCCGTCGGCGTTTTGCATGTCGACGTCTTCGTTGTGAAGAGCCGTGCAGTTGATGTAGGTGTTGTACTTGGGCCACGTGCCCTTATGGCCGCTGCCGCTCTGCGTAAAGCCGGTGGCGGTGCTCCACTGGGCGATACAGTCTTCAATCACAAGGTAGTCGCTGTTCTGGCCCAAACTGAACGGGCTGCCGCTGTATCGGCTGCCCTCTGAGCCGCCGGCGACGATTCCCTTGAGGTGGATATATCTGGCGTTGCCCGGAACGGTCACATTTCTTGCCCGGATCGATTCCACGCCGGGCTCGGGCATAATAGTCACGTAATCGGCCGGCGGGATGCGTTCCTGGCCGGTCGTTGTCGCCGCGCGGGCCGCGCGGGAGCGCACACGGGCCGCGCCGCTGTTTTGAAGATTGACCGCGATCGTGGTATATGTTCCGTCCACGAGATACACGGTTTGCCCGGGTTCCACCGTACCCGCCTGATTCAGTTGCCCCACGGCCATGGCGTTGGCTTTGTCGACGCCGGTACCTGCGCCTTGCGCCGTGGGAGCCACCCAAACGGCGTCGAGGCCGGTGGTGGCGGTAGCCGCGTTTCGGGTAACTGTAGCGGTGCCCGAGGCTCCGGGACCGGGCGCTGTCGGGTCATTCGCCGTAAATGTCCAGGCAAAATTATTGGCGCCCATATCGAGGGACACACTGAAATTGGCCTCTTCGTAGGCGGTGACGTCGCCTTCGAATACAACTTCGCTACCCTTGGTCACGGTAAGCTCGCCGTTGTAATTGGGGCGCAGCGAGAGCACCGTCTCCTCGGTTTTCACCTGGCTGCGGGAACGCTGCACAACAGCGACAGTCGGGTAAAGCTCGGCCGGGTAAAGTCTGGTGTTGGAGGCGGGGGTCGGCGTAAAATTCGCCTCGCCAAGATTCTCCAGCGCAATGTTCTCGACAAGAATACGGATCTCGCGGGAGGCCGTAAAGCCCCAGTACATGTAATCCTTGTCGATTACCTGAAGCATATCGGGAACGGAGTACTGTATTTTGGTTTCCGGAACCACTATTCTCTCGTCTTCGTCGGCAGTGACGACGGTATAATAGAAACCATCGTTCTTGCGCTCCAAAATATAACGGAACGTAAGGCCAATGCCCGTGTTGCTATTGGGGTTGGTGGTGTTGTTGCCGCCCGCAGCGCCGCGGTTGGTGGTCGCTCCCACGGCGTGGAACGGCTCGATAACGCCAATGCGATAAGCATTGCCGGGTTTTGAGATATTGCCGTTGCTCCAAAGGCCGGCGCCCACAAAGTTGGAGGCGGCGGGCGGTTCTTCATAACCGTCGCGGTAAGGAACCGCGCGGTTGGCCGGCACAAAGTCGCGCGCCATAAGGCCCGCGCCTGTCTGGTTGCTGATCGCGGCCGAACCAGCGTCGGGGTGCGAACCGATAGAGCTCTTGGTGATATCGGCAGTCAGCTTGTAAAGGTTGGCCACGGGCAGCTTGGTGTAAAAGAAGGTAATGCCGTCGTGCCCGGTGGTAATTTTACCGCCGCGGCTTTCCAGCACGAGCTTGTCTGTTTCTTCTAGCTGCGTTGCAACGTCCGGCTCGACCGCGCCTGTCAAAGACGGAATATACGTCGAGCTGTTTGTAAAGAGCTGCGCGTTGCTGTTTGCCTTGACCTGAGTGGCATCCCTCAGGATGGGTTCATCAAACCACGAGGGATTGACCCAAACGTTGTTGATGCCGTCCTGCGCGCGAATATTTGCCGAATTTTGAAAGCGCAAGTCGACCGACTGGCCAAAGGCGCGGTAGTTCCAGTCTACTTCGTCCATGATATTGTCCGCAGACGCGACCGCAGCCGCCGCAGCCACCGAAGTCGGCGTTGCGATATTGGCGCTGGCAGCGTTTGCTCCGGCTTTGGTTTCATCGTCCTTTTCAACATCTTTGTCGTCGGTTTTCACGGCGTCGCCGCCGGCAGTTACGGTTTCGTCGCCGGCAGTTCCGGTTTCGTCGCCGGTTTCTTCGGCGTCGCTGCCGGTCGCGGCGGTGTTCAGAACAACTGCTTGTCCGTCAAGCTCATCCGCGGACGCGGATATTGGCGCCGATACTATCCACGACAGTACCATGCACAGGCTGAGCAGAGCTGAGCATACTCTTTTAGACAAATTTCACCGCTCCTCACCTTTGATTCTTTAATGACATTACTTTAACGGCCAAGAACTTTACTGACGGGCACACGCAAGACTCGTGGGCACTGTTTACACAGGCTCCCTTGGATGGAAATTTGTTCGGAAGTGCTCTTCTTAGAAAAACCCGCGCGTTGTGCTTGCGGGGTTGTCCTCAAAAATTTATGCCGCCCCAGCGGATCTTTATGTATTTTTACATCCGTTTGCCGTACTTGTCCCATTTCTTCGCAAACGTTTGTTTTGCAAACGCGCCGTTTACTTATCTTCTCATTGCAGAACGGCAGCATAAAGAGGGCGATTGCACTCGCCCTTTTGAACCGGTCGTTATTGTACTCGAATCAAGCGCCACATAAAAGAAGAGCCGCAAGCACTATGTAAACACAAGGGGTTTCGGGGGATCATGCGACGCCTCCAGATTACGTAAGCGTTTACTTTTCCTTTATCTGCATTATAGAGGATTATATGGAATGTGTCAATACACAAATTGCACATTTCTTTACATGAACTGCACATTTCTTTTCTATTTTGGTACAATGCAACAAAATCACGGAAGGAATTTCCTCTCCGCGGCGTGGCGCGACCCGCCCTGATGCGAAATCGTTTACGCTGTTTTTCTCTGGGAGATTCGCGCGATCCCTATCATTTTGTGTATCCCGCAGCCGTTTATGAATATCCGGATATGACAGAATTCGTAAACGTTTATTCCGGAAATACGCGCCGGACCGGCCAAGGCGGACCTCCGCCTGTTTTGCGGGGCGGCGCATCATCCTCTTTTAGCCTTAGCGCCATTCGGGCGGAACTGAAGCACCAGAATACTGCACATAGCCAGCAGACACCCGCAAACGACGAGGGAGCGCGCGTCGAGGCGCAAGACGGGAGGTGTTTCGCCTGTCCATACGGGCATGCTGCCGCCCAACCTCCGGCAAAGCGGCAGCGCGATGCCGCCCGCAAGGCAGCCGTGGGCCAGCCGCGACAGAATAAAGGGCCCGTGACTGCCGGCGCGCAGATCCGCCGTGTTTTTGCCGTCAAAGAAAGAGAATACCTGAAACAGTACCGAAAGCCCGCCCCACGAGCAACACAAGCTGATGCCCACAATGGCGGCCTCGCCGCCCAGAGCCGCCGCGGCAAGGCTGCCGCTTGTTACCTCGAACAAACCGGCGGCAGCGGCCTGCGCCACGGTGGGGGCAACGCGCAGAAGGCGCGCGGCCACTGCAATAAGCCCCGTTTGCCCCAGCAGCGCCAACAGGCCCGAAAAGAGTACGGTATAGGCGCAGATGCCCAGCATAGACGCCGACGCGTCGGCCACAGCGGGCACAAAAGCGGCGCGGGAGGCTGCGGCCGGCCGTTTGGGGGCGGTTGCCGTGCCCGGCCCGGCAACCGCGGCGTTTTTTTGCAGCGCCGTCACAAGCGCGATAGCAAGGGTGGCCAGCAGTTGGGCGGCAAGCAGGGCCGCTCCCGCGCGCCGGTCGCGCAGCATTCCCGCGCCCACCGCCGATAGGAGGAAGGAGGGGCTGCAATTGACACAGAAGCAGAGCATCCGCCGCGCCGTGGCGGTATCGAGCCGGCCCTGTTCATGCAGGCCGGCTATCATTTTAGCCCCTACGGGGTAGCCGCCGATAAGGCTCAGAAGCAGCACCGCCCCCATATCTCCGGGCAGCCGCAGCAAGCGGCAAAAGGGGCGCAGTGGCAGCGCCAGCACCCGCGCCGCGCCCGAACGCAGCAGATAACAACACAACACCATAAATGGGAACAGTGCCGGAATAAGCACCCCCGCGCACAGCGTAAGCCCCCGGCGCACGCCGCCGGCCACGGCGGAGCCGCCGGCGAGCAGGCCCGCGGCAAGGATAGCAACGAGTATGGCGGCTGGCAGATTCTTTTTCATGGGCGACACCTCCGCAACTGATTCGGAACCCGATCCGGCTCTTTGCCGAAGGCAGGGAGAAAGGCGGCGCAACAGCTGTTTTGTACTACTCCGCGCTAAAATTCGTCTATCACTTATGTTTGTGCTTTTGCGCCGGGTCGGCGCGATAAAACCTGGGTCGGGGCGGGTCGGCGCAGAGGTGCCCGTCTTTTGATTGCAGAGTAGTATTATACCTATTTTAAAAATGCGCAAAAGATGCGTGCTGTCTGCGCCCGGCGGCACGCCCCGTGTGCCTTGCCGTGCGGGGCGTAGTCTATCCCCGCGCCCGTCCGCATAAAGTTTAGTGTACACGTCCGACAGACGGAGGCAATGCATGGACAGCAAAAAGAAAGGCCGCAAAGCGGCGAAGCAACAGGCTGCCGCCCCGCCCGGCGAGAAACAGCGGCCGGGACTGGGCGAGCTTCTCGATATTCCCGGGGCGGCGCGGCCGGGAATGATGCAGATGGAACTGTCGGGCAACACCGAGGCGGTGGTGGACGGCTGTACCGGCGTGCTGGAATATGACGAAAACATCATCCGGCTTTCCGGCGGCAAGATGACCGTGCGCTTTATGGGGCGGGGCTTGCAGATCAAGGCGCTTACCCACAGCAGCGCGATCATCACGGGGTATCTCATCAGTATTGAATTTCTCAGCTAGAAGCGTCCTTCCCCCGGCGTTTTCGCATCCACTTCCCTCCGTTTGGCGCGTTTTCCCGCGCTGTGGAAAAAACGGTAAGGATATCCGCTCCCCCCGCTCCCGGCCGGGGTGAAAAAGCAACAAACCAAGGAGCCGTTATGCTTGTTCTCGCTCTCATCCGGTATCTGCGGGGATATGTGCGTTTTGTGGCGCGCGGGAGTTACCTTCCACGCTTTATGAACCTGCTGGCGCGGGAGCGCATTGCCATATGGGGCGCGAGCCGCCGCGACGATACCCTGCATGCCTGTGTGAACGCCGCTTCTTATCCCGCCATGCGCGCACTGGCCCGGCGCGCCGGCGTGCGGCTGCGCCTTACCGATAAGCGGGGGCTGCCCTTCAAGCGCAAACGGTTAAAACGGCGGCGCGGGCTGGTGGCGGGCTTTGCCGTTTTTGCGCTCTTTTTGCTGGGAATGACGCGCTTTGTTTGGAGTATTCAAATCGGCGAGGGCAATAAAACGGTTTCCGAAGAGAAGATTCTCACCGTTCTTGAGGGGCTTGGCGTACGGCCCGGTGTGCTGCGCACGTCGATCGACGTGCGCGATTGCGAGCGCCGCGCGCTGCTGGCCCTGCACGAATTCAGCTGGATCGCGCTCAACATCGACGGTTCGACGGTGCATGTGGAGGTGCGCGAAACCATGCGCGTGCCCGAGATGATCGACCCCGGTACCCCCTGCAATGTCGTTGCTTCGCACGACGGTCAGCTGCTTGAAATGCGCGTCTACGACGGGCAGCCCATGAAGCAGAAGGGGGACGCCGTGCTGGCCGGCCAGCTCCTTGTGAGCGGCGTTGTGCAGGATAGACTGGGCCGCAACCAGTTTAAGCACGCGCGCGCCTTTCTGCTTGCCGAAGTGAGCACCGAGCTCACGGTGCGCATTCCCCTCAGCCAAACCGCCTACGAACCCACCGGGAAAACCCGCACACGGCACTTTGTGCGCACCTTTGGGCTGGAGCTGCCGCTTTTCTGGCCGGGGAACATCCCGCGGCCTTACAAGGCGGCGCGCAGCGAGCATCCGCTGATCCTTTTTTCCACCGAAATGCCCTTGGCCCGCCGCACCGAGGTGTACACCCTCATGCGCGAGATACCCGTCACCTACACCCCCGAACAGGCTAAGGTGATGGCCCTGCGCGAGCTGGTCGCAATGCAGCGGGCTGAGCTGCCCGGCGCCCGAATTCTTACCCGCGAGCTGCTCGGCGGCGTGGAAAACGGCGAATACCGCCTGACGGCGCGGATCGTCTGCCATATGGATATCGCGCGCGAGGTCGCCATCGCAACGGCTGACCCTCCCCCACCGCAATAATGCTACTCCGCAATCAATAATGCTCTTCTATTAAAACTCGCCTATCACTCATGTTTGCGCTTTTGCGCCGGGTCGGCGCGATAGAACTTGGACGTGGGCTGGCATTGGCAGGGCCAATACCAGCCCATGTCCGCTTATCTGCGCCGACCCGCGCAAAGGTGCTCGTCTTTTCATTGCAGAGCAGTTATATACCATTTGCGTTCAGTTATGTCCCGGAGGCGACTGCCCTCCCGTACGGTGGTATTTTATCGGTAGAACAGTATAAGTCCGGTAAGAGGCTGCCCGTGATATTTCCTTTACTTAAGTTCCATTATGGGGTATAATAAACCAAAGGACAGCTATTATACCCCATTTAGACGGCCCGCCTTACGACAGACGACCAACCACGATATACTCCTTAACGGGCAAAAAGCCCGCGATGCCCGTGCGGTTTTTGCCCGTTAAGGAATATATATCCGCTAATATGAAACCATGACCGCAACAGACGATCGCCCCGGGCCGGGAGGATAACAATGGCTTCAAAAAGAAAAAAACAAACGCCGGCAACTGGTGGCGTGGCTACCATACAAAAGCGCAACCGGCTGGAGGAAGATAAAAAATTCTTAACGCGGCTGGCCGGGATATTTGTCATTCTCATTCTGGGTTTGCATCCGCTTGCGATTACGCCGCGCGGCTACTATGAGGTCACCGGCACCAAACTGTGGTTCTCTGGCCTTATAATGGCCGCCTTTGTGTTGTTGGGCGGTATGGGCTGCCTGCTGCTTGTGCTCACCTATCCCGAGCTCAAACCGAAAAAAGGCCCGCGCGGCCTGTGGAAGGCACTGCACCCTTACGAACGGGCGGCGGCGGTGCTTCTGCTTGTACTGCTGCTCTCCACCGTTTTTGCCGAAAACCGGCAAGTGGCGGTCTTGGGCGCCACCCAGCGCAACGAGGGCTTTGTTGTCAAAAGCCTTTATTTGCTATCGGCGCTGCTGCTGGGGCGTATCTATAAGCCCCGCGAGCGCGACATGCTCATCTTTGTCGCCGTAGCCGCCGCCGTTACAGCCTATGGCGTCTGCCAATACTACGGTCACGATTTTCTCGGTCTCACCGTACCGAACTATCCGGCCAGTGGTCCGCAAATGGTCTTCGTTTCCACCATGTCCAATCGCAATATCGTCAGCCACTACGCCTGCATGGCCTTTTGTGTCGGTCTCGTGATAGGCTGTCAGGGGCAAGGGCGATGGCATCTTCTCTTCGTGCCGCCGACCCTTGTCTGCTTTTACTATATCCTTCACAGCAACACCGAAAGCGGCTATATCAATCTGGCTGTTGCGCTGCCCCTTGCTTTTCCTCTTATCTGCAAAGATAAACGCAGCGCGGCGCGCTTTTTGTGGAGCATGGGCGCTTGCTGTATGCTGGTATACGCCGCCTGCCGCTTCCACGCCGGCGCGTTCCCCGATTTAATATACCAATTCGCTTTCCTTGGGAAATATATGCTGCCGCTGGCGGCGGTTCTTGTCGCGGCGGGGATGCTGGTGCAGTTTCTGCCTTTGCCAAAGCTTCCCGTCAAACAATACCGTGCGGCTTGGTATATTTTGTTGGTTCTGGCCGTTGTCGCCGCCGTTGTTATGCTTCCTTATCTGGCTGAGGGCCAGACAGAAGGCCCTGCCCACGAGGCAGTTCAGATAATGGAGGGCAACTTTGACGACAGCTATGGCACGTGGCGCATCTTTACATGGAAGCGGGCTCTGGCATTGGCGAAGGAACGCCCGTTGCTGGGCTACGGTCCCGATAATTTCGCGCTGGTATTTCAGCAACACTATCAGGAAGAATCGCTGGCAATCACCGGCACCGAATTCGATAAGGCACACAACTACTATATTCAAGCCTTGGTGGATACCGGCGCGCTGGGACTTTTGAGCGTGCTTGCGTTCTTTTCGCTCTTGTTGTGGCAGAGCCGGCGCGTGCTCGGCAAACCGATGGCGCTGGCCGCCGCCACGGCGGTTATGGGCTTTCTTGTGCAGGATTTCTTCAATATCGGCACCCCGTTTGCCCACCCTGTCGCGTGGGTTTTATGGGGAATTCTGGCGGCCGAAGGGCAATTAACAGCTGCTAATGAACAATGAACGGTTGCGGTGCCGATTGCGACAGCTTATTGTAATACTATTCTGCAATTAGAGCAAATCAACATAGCGCAACTTATGTTGATTTGCTCTAACTGTGCGGCAAAGCCACATTGTGCCGCCATCGGCGGCGAGCGAAAACATGGGATCCACTTCCATGTTTTCACAATTTGCGATAAAAGGCGAGCACCTTTGCACCGGGTCGGCTCAGATAAGCGAATTTTAATCGAAGAGCAGTATCAGTCTTCCATATTCTTTCTCGCCCGGAATACGAGATACTTGCTCATCACAAAATTAAGCCCGACAACTATGAGAAGATTCGAAGCCAGCTTGACAATATCGGCATTGTAGCGCAGCAGATCGGCGGCGACAAAGACAACGGCCATATCGAGCAGACCCGAAAAAACGCGCGCGCCCACAAAAGAAGTCATCTCCTTGCGCCGCGCCGGCCCCTGCGTGCGCGAGCCGAATACCCACCGCCGATTGACCGCGTAGGCAAACACCACTCCCGCCACCCAGGAAAGCGCCGAGGGTAGCGGCGTTCCAAAGCTTGGCAGCAGCCGGATAAGCGCCATAAATACGCCTTGGCTGAGTAAGGTTGTAAGCCCGCCGCAGACAAGATACAATACCGCTTCGCGGTGCTTTGCAAGCCGGGCCCGCGCCCACGCGGCCATCCGATCACCTCTGTAAAGGCATAAGCAGTTTTGCGATATCGATATCATTATTATGGTCATCGCGAAGCGTTACAATCATTATTCGTCGCTGATCGTCAATGGGGCAATCATCTTTTCCCCAACTGCCGCTGCTCGCGTATGATGAAGACCGACGTGACGCACAGGGCGGCGATATCGGTAACAGGGCCGGCGTACAATATGCCATCCAGACCAAACCACAGGGGCAGGAGCAAGATCATTGGGACGAGAATGATGATAGAGCGCGTCATTGTCAGCGTGCCGGCCAGAAGCGGTTTGCCCACCGCCTGAAAGTAGCCGGCCGAAGGTATTTGGATGCCGGCGCAGAAGATACATGAGAGAAAAACGCGCATGGCGGTGGCGGAAAACCGGTTGAACAGCTCGTTTTCGTCGCGGAAAAAGCCCACGAAGGTTTCGGGCGAGAAAACAAACAGCAGACTGGCTGCGACCGCAACGCCCAGCGTAACGCTTATCACTGTCCGGTAGGTCTTTCGCACCCGCGCATACAGCTTTGCACCGTAGTTAAAACCGTAGATAGGCTGTGCGCCAATTGAAACACCTATAATGAGATTGAGGAAGATGGTATTGATCTTCATGACGATACCCATGGCGGAAAGCGGAATTTCTGCGCCGAATTCGGTAAGCGCACCGTAGTGGGTGAGCGAGTTGTTGAGTACGATATTAACAACGGTGTGGGCGATTTGCGTGAGAAAGTTGGAGGAGCCCAACGCAGTAATGGCGCGCATCACAGAACCGTCGGGCCGCAGCGACGCCGCCGTCAGGCGCGTGAAGCGCCCTTTGCGTAAAACATAATACAGGGCGATCAAACAGGCGACCATCTGCGAAAGGGTGGTGGCAACGGCCGCCCCCTTTACCCCCATGCCGAAGGCAAAGATAAAGATAGGGTCAAGCACGATATTGAGCAGCGCACCCGCGAGATTGGTAAGCATCGAGTACCGCGGCGAGCCGTCGGCGCGTATAACGCTTGTCAGGCCCGTTCCAACTATGGCGAAGGGAAACCCCGCGGCAATGTAGGTGAGGTAATCCACGGCGTGGGGCAAAATGGCGTCGGTAGCCCCCAGCAGGCGCAGCAACGGCGTCATGGCGGCGAGGATGCCGGCCATTAACACGATGCCGAAGGTTACCAGCAGCAGCATGGCGTTGCCCAGCGCGCGCCGCGCTTTGTCGGGATTGCCCCTGCCCAGCTCGAGGCTGATGAAGGCCGCCGAGCCGTTGCCGACCAGAAGTGCCAGCCCCAGCGCAACCGTTACCAGAGGGAAGGCGGCAGTGGTGGCTCCGTTGCCGATGAACCCCACGCCCCGGGCAATGAAGAACTGGTCGACGATATTGTAAAGCGCCAGCACCACCATCGAAACGATACTGGGCACAGCATAGCGCACCAACAGCCGCCCGACCGGCTCGGTGCCGAGCGCGTTGTTTTGGCCGGCGGCTTGCCCCCCCGATTGCGACAAAATAAGGCCCCCCTGTACTGTGGGTAATGGATAGGTAAGCACTGATTAATCGTGTTTTCCCCGCCTTCGGCGGGGAAAACACGGCATAGCGCCGTTGCTTGCACGATGGCGGTAAGATTAAGCCAGTGGTTACCCGGATGATCACCGATATGTATGAATCATATTG
>QMCE01004788.1_pt1 | contig 18532 bp, 17 predicted proteins | sample 1821851 | NCBI WGS metagenome assembly QMCE01 (sample SAMN09453174, study PRJNA476694) | Termite gut metagenome, whole genome shotgun sequencing project. | isolation source: worker | host: Odontotermes sp. | place: South Africa:Pretoria | collected 2016-01-28
CTTTGAATTTCTTTATAATCACTTGTTTTTGTCAATGCCAACATTAACAACACACGAGCTCGATAGGGGTTGACAAACCACGAGGCAGAAAAACCGAGAGCATCGTCGTCAATTTCGTCCCATTGTGCAGTTGGTCCTGTTCCGATTCTCGAAGAACGCACCACAGCAATGCCATCGTTTTTTACAGCATTTGCCAAAGCGTCTTTCATTTTTGTTGTCATATTTCCGTTGCCAACGCCTGCAGTAACAATGCCCTTGGCACCTGCTTCAACGGCTGCATTTATAAATAATTCCGTAGCATTTGAGTAACTCAAAATAATTTCTACTTGCGGCAGTTTGTCCAATTTGCTGATGTCGAATTCCGATTTTGTGGTGTGGCGTTTCAATGATTCGCGTGAGTAAATCGGTTTTCCGTTGTACATAATGCCCAATTCTCCAAAATTTGGATTAGCAAATGTGCCAACGCTCAATGTGTTGGTTTTTGATACATCATCGGCACCAATAATTCGGTCGTCCATCACTATCATTACGCCTTTTCCTACCGACGATTTATCAACGGCACAGGCAACAGCGTTGTAAATATTCCGTGGTCCGTCGGCACTAATCGCAGTGGAAGGTCGCATCGAACCAACTAACACAACGGGCTTATCGCTTTTCACGGTCAAGTTTAAAAAATAAGCCGTTTCTTCCTGTGTATCAGTTCCGTGCGTAATAACAATGCCGTCGACATTGGCTTGGCTCAACAGCTGATTAACACGTTTGGCTAACTTCAACCAAACCTCGTCGTTCATATCTTGACTGCCGATATTGGCAACCTGCTCGCCCTTGATGTTGGCGATGTTGTTGATGGCTGGCACAGCACTCAAAAGTTGGTCAACCGTAATTGCCCCCGACGTGTAGGCGGAATTAACTTCCGATGCTCCTGTTCCGGCGATTGTTCCGCCTGTTGCCAATACATAAATGCTTGGTTTTTGTGCATTGGCTGCAAATGTTGCTACCCAAAAAAGCAGACTAAATGTAATTACTATTCTTCTCATATTCGTAAATTTTAATTATTAATTATTTATCGTTTGATTTCCACGCTTCTACATATTCCATCATCGTTGCCGAAAGTTCTTTTCCGATAATGCTGTAGTCATTGTCTTCCAAGTTTGCCAACGAAACTCTGACCGACCATTCGGGACCGGCAAAACCACCGCCGTTGAGCAACACAACTCCCGATTTCTCAGCCAAGCGGAAAACAATATCTACAGGCTCAAAATTCTTTTCGAGGAAGTCGACAAACGCCTTGCCGTAATTTTTCATTGCCCATTCGTGAATGTCGATTTCGCAATAATACGAAGCACGATTTGAGTCGGCGAAAACCGGCATTTTCATTCCTTCCCAAAGCAGATTGTAGCGGTTTTTTACAATATTGCAACAATCAGTTTTATACACATTTTTGTTGTCCAATAAGGCAAAAACGGAAAACAACGTCATCTGTGCTTGTTGCGGAAGCGAAAGTCCGGCGGTGTGATTGAGTGCCACCAAACGGCTGTCGGCAACCAAGCGGTCAATGAATTTCAGTTTTTCGGGATGAAGAGTGAGCGTTCCATATCGTTTTGCCTGTTTTTCCTTTATTTTTTCGGGAAAAGCGGAAAGCATATCGTCATAAATATTGTCTTCGTACAATGCAATAACTCCTAAACGCCAACCTGTTGCACCGAAATATTTGGAAAAAGAATAAACGCAAAGCGTATTGTGCGGAAGTTCATTCATCAGCGAATTAAATTCCTCAACGAAAGTTCCGTACACATCGTCGGTTACAATCATCAAATTGGGGTTTAAGTTTTTGACGACTTTTACCAAATATTTTCGAGATTTTTCGCTAATTTGTACTGAAGTTGGATTACTCGGATTTATCGTAAAAAACGCTTTTATGGATTTATCGCCTAATTTATCCAATTCCTCGTCGGGATATTGAAAGTTCGAATTGCCGTTTTCGTCTTTGGCAGAGCCGTTTATATGAATTACTTTAAAATCAAATTCTGCCAATTCCGGAATTTCGAGGTAAGGCGTAAAAGCGGGTGTTCCAAGAGCAATTTTGTCGCCTTTGTTGAGTAATCCGTTTTGTACGAGCGAATTAAAAATGTAGCACATTGCCGCCGTTCCACCTTCAACGGCGAAAATGTCGTATTTACCGCTGCGTTGCGGTTTTCCTCCGCACATTTCTTGCAAGAGGTAATCGTGAACGATAACTTCGGCGTGTTTCAACATTCGGTCGGGACTTGGGTAGTGGTCGCCGATAACGCTCGTGGCAAGTTCCTGTACAAAGTCATCGGGCGCAAAATTGTGTTTTTCAATTCCATAGTTATAACAATCTTTTAATAAAGAAATCCCTGCCATTTGGCTGTTGCGAGTCAAAAAATCTTCGAAGCGTTTTGCAATTCCCTTTTGTTTTGGAACGCCGGCAATGCCGGAATTGAGGTACATTGTTCGTTTACATTCTTCTATGCCGAACAGTCCCAAGGTAAAAAACGCCTCGCGCGGTGTCGTCGCTGTCCAATTCGGGTTTCCCCTGCCCGCATTGAGCATACTGTGCGAGCAGTGCAACATACTATGTGTACAGGCATTATTTTTATATTCTTCTTGATGTTTTGTCGCCAAATTGATAAGACTGTCTTTCAATTCAAAAGGACTTAATTGCTCCAGTTGTTCTTCCTTGCGGCGCGATGTTTTTAGTTTTTCTATGTTCATAATATTTTGATTTTTTATTGCACTAATAAAACAACCACAACCCCATAAATAATCAACAACGTATTGCCAATTGCATAAGTGGTTGTATACGATAAAGCAGGTACTTTGCTTTCTAACGCTTCTTGAATAGAACCAAGCGAGGCTGTAGTTGTGCGAGCACCGGCACAAGCTCCCAAGGTAATAGCCGGCTCGAATTTAAAAATGTAACGCCCCATATAAATTCCGGCGAGAACAGGAATAATGCTCACAAAAATCCCCGCAACAAAAAGATTTACACCGGATGTTTTCAATCCCGCAATAAAATCGGGACCGGCTTCTAAGCCCACTACGGCAACAAAAACATTCAATCCGAGATTGTTCATCAGCCAAATAGCAGGTTCGGGAACGGCTCCAAACGTGGGGCGCATGGAACGCAACCAGCCGAATAAAATTCCCATAATCAACACACCTCCGCTTGCACTAAGGCTCAACGGCACATTTCCGGCGTGAATTGCCAAAGTTCCGAACAAGCCGCCAAGAAAAATAGCGGCACTCATATACAAAACATCAGTAATGTTTGTGGCTCTTTCGGCATAACCCAAATGTGCGGCAAAACGCTCCACATCATTTTTCCTGCCTTCTAATTCCACAATATCGCCGTGTTGTATTCTTACATTGCTCAACATTGGAATATTGTGACTTCCACGTTGCACTTTGCGGATAATCACGCCGTGGCGTTCTTTGCAAGTTTTTAATTCTTGAAACGAAGTTCCACAGGCTTTTTTTGTAACAAGCACTTTTAGCACTTCTGCCGTAAAATCTAATAATTCTACATCGGCAATTTCCGTACCGATTAAATTTTCATCTTTGATTAATTCCTCAATGTAGCCGTTCAACACTACATTATCGCCTTTTTCAATTTGTAAATCCGGTGTTGGCTCTTGAATAATTTCGCCACTTGCTTTTCGCACTCGCTCAATATATACCGGTTGACCATTTTCTACAAACATTTTTTCAATTTCTTCAATCGTTTTTACTTGATTGAAATAATCGCCGCCCGCTTTTACCACTCTGAAATCAGTTCCGCTGTAAGCATATTCCGAATTTAAGTCTTTTTCGATAAGCGAGCCGCCCAATTTTGCCTCATATTCTTTGGTTTGTTTAAATACATTTTTTCCTAACAATTTTGGTCCAATAACTGATAGAAACCATGCTGTTCCCGCCGTTCCAAAAATATACGTTACCGCAAACGCAACGGTTATGTGGCTCAAAGCTGTTGATTTTTCGGCACTCGAAATTCCCAATTGATTGATTGTATCGCTGGCAATTCCTATAATGGCGGAATTGGTATTTGCTCCGGCAAAAAGTCCGGTGGCATTTCCTGTATCAAATCCGGCAAGAATACTCGCTACATACGTTATGCCCAAACTTAGTGTACATAATAATACGGTAAAGACAATTTGCGGCAATCCGTCTTTGCGGAGCGAATGCACAAACTGCGGGCCTACGCTGAAACCTACGGCAAAAAGGAAAAGCAGAAAAAATACCGATTTTAGAAGTGGCGGCACTTCTATATTTAATTGCCCCACCACTACGCCCATAAGCAACACGCTCGTTACCGTTCCGAGCGTAAAGGCTTTGTATTTGATTTTTCCAACGGCGAAACCTAAGGCTAATGCCAGAAAAATAGCTAATTCGGGATTAGCTTGCAGTGTTTTTATAAACCAATCTATCATAATTTTGAACTTTATTGTCAAGTTAAAGGTTAAAACCCCGCAATTTATTGCGGTTACTTTTAGTTTCTATAAATTTGTTATCTTTGCACCATGTCAGAAAATAGGAGCAATTCACATAGTGTAAGTCGTTTAAGTGCGCATATTGTTTGGATAACGAAATATCGTTATCATGTTTTGCAAGGCGATGTTCAGAAACGTTGTCGAGACTTGATAATTCAAGTGTGCAATTCAGAAAATGTGACGATTTTGAAGGGTGTTGTGAGTAAAGACCATGTTCATATTCACGTTGAATACCCTCCATCTTTGAGTATAAGTATTTTGGTAAAGAAATTGAAAGGTCGCAGTTCTCATCATTTGCAACAGGAATTTCCAGCTTTGAAGAAACGTTACTGGGGACAACATTTTTGGGGAGTTGGTTATGGCGTTTGGAGTACTGGCAATATAACAGACGAAATGGTTCAAGAGTATTTGGCGCATCATAAAGATAAGCCCAACGCTCCCAATAGCAATTGGATATTAGAGTCATAGATGTTAAGTTAAAAAATTTCATTTTTTTTCATTTAAACCCATGCACTTCCAGTGCATGGTCGTTTAGTTTGAATGTAAATTTTTATTATCCCAATGAGCCTGAAATAAATTTTACAGTACCGGAAAATAATGGAAAACCTCAATTAGAATGGATAGCCAATCATATTATAGTAAAATACGATACGGATATGCGTTATTTATCTGGTTTTCAGATTAAAGATGCAAACTGTATGGGTATAGACGAGATAAAAGTAGATGCAGATGAAAATATTTATATAACAGGCAGTGCTATAAATACAGCAACCACAATAAACCTTGATATAGAACAGGATGCAGACAAAGCAATTACTTTGAAAAATACAAGAGGCGGATTTGTGGCAAAGTATGCCCACAATGGAAATAATGCGTATAGCCTTGATTGGGCGAAAAGTAAGTATCAGTATGAAGCTGCTTGCGAGGGCGGTTTTACATTCAATGAAGAAAATATGCCTGTGATTTCCTATTTAGTAGAAGCCGACAAAGAAAGTGTATATTTATTTGATGAAGCTATGCGACCGCAAAACCGTTTTTTTAAACATTTGGCTACCGTAGCTATGAAATTTTCGGGCAACGAATTATTTGTAAAAAAAGCCGATGTAATACCTCATTATTATTCCCTACCGCTTGAAGACGATGCCTGCGTTCCCGAAGGAATGGATTATGTTTCCCTTGCAAATGTACAGCCGCCGGGTACTGGTCAATTCGTTCGATATGTATATCCTTTTTTCCTGTTTTCGCTTGACGAAAACAATATGTTAAAATGGAAGTTAAATAAGACTTCACACACCGCAATGCCCGTGCCGAGCAATATTTATCCGAATGATTTTCATATAACCCAGAATAAACGCATATATGTAACAGGAGAAGTTTTTGGAAAGATAGATTTAGACCCCGCAGAGCCAAGTAAGGGCTTATATTTTGAAACAGACAGACCTTTGGTTGTCGGCGGCGGAACCGGTTTTCTTGCCCGCTATATAGAAACCTACCGCGTAAAAGCTGCTACTGAAATACAAAACGGTGCTATACTGTTTGATACAAGTATGGTACGCAATGGCGAGAGTTGTATTATAACTCTTGTGCCAAATACCGGGTATTTGTTGGAAGCGGGTAGCCTTTCGGCTACAAACGGCAGCATAACTCCCAATGCCGATGGTACTTATACGCTTTCGGGCGTTACAAAACCGGCTGTTATTACGGCTAATTTTATACTTCCTACAGGGGTGGCGGAAATGCCGGCGGGTAAAAAAATCATTATTGGTTATTACAATATTCTTGGAAAAAAACTTTTGAAAGAGCCTGTAGAAGGAATGTATCTTATTTTATATGATGACGGAACATCGGAAAAGGTAAACAAACAGTAATTTTTTTCGCACGAAAAAACGAAATTACGTATCATACAATAAACGAAGAAATAATAATACTAACGTGTTTCGACCGGTATTGTTCAAAACATTCCATTTCTCAAAGAAATGAAATGTTTAAATGATAAATCATTTTAGTATAATCTCATACAAACTTGTTCGCTAAATTTTGCATGTTTTATTTTGCCGTTAAATAAAAAATTTTACCTTTGCTCCCAAATTCAGTTTTACACAAAAACGTACAACAATGAACAGCGAAGGTTTAATTCTCATGTTTTTACTCGGTGTTGCCTTAGTAGGTTTAGCCGTAACTTTTTCAAGTTTAGTCCCACACAAAACCAAAAACATTCAAAAATCCGAACCCTACGAATCGGGAGTGCCAACAATTGGTAAAACGTGGATTCAATTCAATGTAGGCTATTATTTATTTGCTATTATATTCTTGGTTTTTGCTGTTGAGGCAGTATTTTTATTCCCTTGGGCAGCAGTAATGAAAGGAATGGTAGAAGACGGATTAGGAATGATAGCTTTTGCAGAAGTAGTAATATTCTGCATAATATTAGGTTTAGGACTTTTATACGCGTGGAAAAAACAAGCATTAAAATGGGAGTAGCAGAAAAAGAATATTCTTCGCTCGAAGAATTGAAATTAGACCTTAACCGCACAAAAGCCGGTCAAGGAGGATTTATTCTTACAAAATTAGACGATTTGGTAAATTGGGGACGCAAAAACTCTTTGTGGCCTCTCACATTTGCCACAAGTTGTTGCGGTATAGAAATGATGGCAGCCGGGGCACCGCGCCACGACTTTTCTCGATTTGGTATGGAAGTATATCGGGCTTCGCCTCGTCAAGCCGACCTGATTGTGATTGCCGGAACAATTACACAAAAAATGGCACCGGTTTTAAAACGTCTGTACGACCAAATGGCAGAACCGAAATACGTAGTAGCAATGGGTTCTTGCGCTGTTTCCGGCGGACCGTTTTTCTATAACTCATACAGCGTAGTTCGCGGAGCCGACAACATAATTCCGGTAGACGTGTATATTCCGGGCTGTCCGCCGCGTCCCGAAGCATTTTTCCAAGGAATGCTTGAATTGCACGAGAAAATCAAAAAAGAATCAATGAGAGACCCTCTTGACCACGATAAAAATTTTATGTAATCAGAGCGTATGACTAACGAAGAATTAAAACAACGAATTGCGCAGCTTTGCGCTGATGCGGTTTGCACCGACACTCAAGATTACGTGCTTGCCGAAATTCCAGCAAACTGCTTGTTTGCAGTTGCAAAACAGTTAAAAGAACAGTCCGATACTCAGTTCGACTATTTATATAGCCTTACAGGCGTGGATTACAATCCCGAATTAGGCGTTGTATATCACTTGGAATCAACCACATTACGCCATAAAATTACCTTAGTTGCTAAAACTGCCGACCGGGAAAATGCTCGATTGGATTCGGTATGCGAACTATGGAAAACTGCCGAAATGCAGGAGCGCGAAGTATATGATTTATTGGGAATTACATTCAACAACCACCCCGATATGCGCCGCATACTGTTAGACGAAGAATGGCACGGATATCCGTTGCGTAAAGATTACAGTAATCCACAACTTATAGTTGATTTAATAAAATAATTCTTATACCTACCTACAATGGTTGATGCAATAGCAAATATAGATAAGGAAGAAGATTACTTCCTCAATTTGGGTCCTCAGCACCCTTCAACACACGGGGTACTTCGTTTGTTGGTAAATCTTCGAGGTGAGGTTGTAAAAGACCTTAAACCATACTGCGGTTACATACATCGCGGTATTGAAAAAATGTGCGAACGCAATACTTATCCGCAAATTGTGCACTTGACCGACCGATTGGATTATCTTTCGGCACATCAAAACAATGAGGCTGTATGTTTGTTGGTAGAAAAAGCGCTTGGTGTAGAGGTAAGCGACCGTGTGAAATATATTCGCACCATAATGTCGGAACTTTCACGTATAGCATCGCATTTATTGTGGTGGGCGGCATTTGGTATGGACTTGGGTGCACTCACAACCTTTTTCTATGGTTTGCGCGACCGCGAGCATATTCTTGATATTTTTGAAGAAACTACCGGTGGACGTTTAATTCAAAGTTATAATTGTCCGGGTGGTGTAATGTACGATATACACCCTAATTTCCAAAAACGGGTAAAAGACTGTTTAGTACATTTGAAAAAGAAATTACCCGAATACGATAAATTGCTTTCAGGTAACGTGATTTTCAAAAACCGTGCGACAGGCGTTGGAATATTGAGTAAAGAAGATGCTATTTCATTCGGAGTTACCGGTCCGTCGGGACGAGGTTCCGGGTTTTCGTGCGACATTCGTAAATTAGAGCCGTATAGTGCTTACGATAAAGTGAAATTCGATGAAATTATTCGAGCCGAATGCGATTCTATGGCTCGCTACAAAAATCGCATTGATGAATTTTATCAGTCAATTTCAATCATTGAACAGTTGATTGACAATATTCCCGATGGTGAATACCAAACCAAAATGAAACCAATCATTAAATTGCCCGAAGGTCAATATTACCAACGAGTGGAATCGAGCCGTGGTGAATTTGGTGTGTTTGTGGAAAGTAGAGGCGAAAAAAATCCGTACCGAATTAAATTCCGTTCACCGAATTTTGCCAACCTTTCAGCTTTAGACCATATGACACGCGGGCAAAAAATCGCCGACCTTATAGCAATAATGGGTTCATTAGACTTAGTAATCCCGGATATAGACCGTTAAAATACACAAAAATATGTTTTTATACGATTTTACACAATTAACATCAAGCATTCACGAGGGGCTTGTTTCATCGCTCGGAGAAGGCTTACTGACAACCACTATTGAGTTTGTCATTGCAGGTATTGTTTATCTTTTGTTCTTTGCATTATTCGGTTTGTTTGCCGTGTATTTAGAGCGAAAAGTATGCGCTGTTATTCAAAACCGTCCCGGTCCTAATAGAGTTGGTCCCTATGGAATTATACAAACCGTAGCCGACTTTATCAAACTGTTAATGAAAGAGTTAATACCTATCCGCAAATCGGATAAGGTTTTATTCAACCTTGCACCGTTTATTGTAATCACAGCCACTTTCCTTTCAATTGGAGCAATTCCATTCGACAAAGGTTTGCAAATGTTGGATTTCGATATAGGTATATTGTACGTTACGGCAGTTTCGTCGTTGGGTGTGTTAGGTATTTTGCTTGCCGGTTGGTCGAGTAACAATAAATATTCGCTTATCGGTGCTATGCGTAGTGGTGCGCAAATTGTGAGTTACGAACTTTCGGCAGGTCTTTCGCTTATGACGGTTATCGTATTGGCAGGTACAATGCAATTTTCGGAAGTGGTTGCTGCTCAAGCCGATTTATGGTTTATTTTCAAAGGACATATTCCGGCTGTGATTGCATTTATTATATTTATGATAGCCGGTACTGCCGAAACAAATCGTGGTCCATTCGACTTGGCTGAGGCAGAGTCGGAACTTACGGCAGGTTTTCACACCGAATATTCGGGTATTAAATTTGCGTTGTTCTATTTGTCGGAATATATAAATATGTTTATTATTGCAGCAATAGCAACAACGGTGTTCCTTGGCGGTTGGCAACCATTCCAAATACCGGGATTGGACTTGTTTAACACTATTATGGCTTATTGTCCGCCGGTGTTATGGTTTTTCTTGAAAGCCTTTATACTTATAATCGTAATGATGTGGTTTAAATGGACATTCCCACGCTTGCGTATTGACCAATTATTGAGATTGGAGTGGAAATATTTATTACCTATCAACTTAATAAACTTAATTCTTATGGCAACGTGCGTGCTACTTGGCTGGACTTTTAATTAAGAATTTTTAATAATAACGTGAAAATACAGTACCTTTGCACCAATAAACGAAATGTAGTCACTAATAAGTGTTTTTGTGTCAGATAATAATCAACAATTTATATAAGACAAGAATATGATAATAGCCAATCCCATATATGATACGGTGTTCAAGCGTTTGATGGAAAACAAGCGTGTTGCGAGTTTCTTTGTGGGAACGCTTATTGGCGAGCACATAGAAAACATTGCAATGGTGCCGCAGGAATATACTTATTTCAGCAAGGGGAAACAAAAAAAGGATACTTCAACAGGCTCTGCAACCGAAGAATATAAAGAAAAAGAGCCTGAAAATAAAGACGATTATGAGATTTTGTCTGTTATTCGTTTTGATTTTGTAGCCACCATTCGCACTGCCGACGGCGAATATAAAAAAGTGCTGATTGAAGTACAAAAATCAAATAAAGCGGCAGATTTACAGCGTTTTCGCACCTATCTTGGCGAGCAATACAAGCGAGTTGATATGGTGGAAATTGCAAGCGGAAAAGTAGAAAAGGCATTGCCGATAATCACGATTTATTTGTTAGGCTTTACTATTCCCAAAATAGATGCTGTTGCAATAAAAGTTAATCGTACCTATATAGATATGATAGGCGAAACCGAGATACAACAAAAAAGCGAATGGATTGAATCTTTGACACACGATGGTTATTTTGTGCAAATTCCGCTTGTAAAAGGTAAACCTCGCACTTCGTTGGAAAAATTATTGAGTATTTTTGAACAACATTTTTTTATTGACGACAAAGAAACGGTAAAAGATTACGGATACCCCGTAGATGATGACGAAAATCTTAAAACAATGGTTGATGTTCTTCGCCACGCCGCTACCGATGCTCGCACAAGGCGTGAAATGGAAGAAGCGTGGTGGGCAGAATTGAATGAAAAAGAATATGAGAGAATGGAAAAAGAACTTGTTGAACACAAAGAAATGATAGCCGAACAAAAGAAAATAAATGCCGAATTAGAACAAGAACTTGCTGATTTGAAACGCAAAATGAAACAATAAGAAAATAACAAAAAAACAGATGAAAAATTTGATATGAACGCAATAGTTGAATATATAAAAGATGTGCTTGGCGGCGTGAAATCCCTGCTAACGGGAATGTCGGTTACCGTGAAATATTTTTTCAGTCCGGGTGCAATAGTAACACAACAATATCCTGAAAATCGCGATACGTTGAAAATGTTTGACCGGTTTAAAGGCAATGTGTATATGATACACAACGTAGTGGACGACAAAAAGAAAAAAGCTCTCGACAAACATATTTACCGTATGGGAATGTGCACGTTTTGCGGTTTGTGCGTAAAAACCTGTCCATCGAAATCGTTGGCTTTCGGTCAAGAATTTGAAAATTCGGTGTATAACCGTTCCGATTTGAACCGCATTTTAAATAAACCTAATTCTACAATAGCAAATTAAACAATAACGATATGAACGTAATTATATTTTACATTTTAGCCGCTGTTATTCTTGTTTGTTCGGTGCTTACCGTTACGAGCCGGAAAATTTTGCGTGCCGCCACCGCTTTAATGTTTACGCTGATAGCAACTGCGGGTTTATATTTTTTACTCCAAGTAAATTTCTTAGCCGCTGTGCAATTGATGATTTACGCCGGTGGTATTGTGGTGCTAATCGTATTTTCAATACTTTTAACCCACCATATGGAACATCAATTTGATTTGGCAGAGCCGAAAAAAGCAATAGCGGCGGCATTTGCAGCACTTGCAGGTTCGGCACTGTGCATCGCAAGTATTCTTCAATTTGATTTTACTTCAAAACTTGCAACAGTAACTGCCGCTCCCGATGTTAAAACGTTTGGACGTGCATTTTTGAGCTACGGTGAAGGCGGTTACGTATTGCCGTTTGAGGTTATCAGTATTTTACTTTTGGCAGCTATGGTTGCCGCTATTATGATTGCAAAAAAGAATAAACAATAATTACTATGATAGAAGGAATAGAATTACATCACATTTTAATTGTAACTACCCTTATGTTTTTTATAGGGGTGTACGGATTTTTGGTACGACGAAATCTTATTACAATTCTTATGGCATCGGAACTGATTTTAAATTCGGTGTGCATCAATTTTATTGTGTTTAACAAATATTTATATCCGGGTGCATTGCAAGGATATATGTTTGCAATATTTGTGATTGCCATTGCCGCTGCCGAAGCCGCTGTTGCAATAGCTATTATTATTAATGTATATCGACGTTTTAAAACTGTAAACGTTGAGAACGTACACGAAATGAAGTATTAACCGGTAAATAACGAATTATGGATTTTACATACACACTTGCGATTATTTTACTGCCCTTGGTTACGTTTCTAACTATCGGGCTACTTGATAAATCTATGCCGCACAAACTTGCAGGCGTTCTTGGAACGGCAAGTATCGGCACATCATTTTTGCTTTCGTGCTACACTGCGTATCAATATTTCTTTGTACACGGTATGGTTGATGGCGTTTATCAAAAAATTATAGCGTTCAACGTTACGTGGTTGAAATTTACCGACACTTTACATATTGATTTGGGTGTAATTCTCGACCCAATTTCGGTAATGATGCTGATGGTTGTAACAACCGTTTCGCTTATGGTGCACATTTATAGCAACGGCTATATGCACGGTGAGCGTGGTTTCAATAAATTTTTCTCATTCCTTTCGTTGTTCTCGTTTTCAATGTTAGGTTTGGTGGTGGCTACCAACTTGTTCCAAATGTACATTTTCTGGGAACTTGTGGGAGTTTCGTCATTCTTGTTGATTGGTTATTATTACGAAAAACCATCGGCAGTGGCAGCATCGAAAAAAGCATTTATCACCACTCGTTTTGCCGACTTGGGCTTTTTGATTGGTATTTTGCTCCTTTCGTGGTACACCGGAACTTTCGATTTTGTGGAATTGACACAAACTTCGGCAATCGGCACGCTTAACTCTCCCGCAATTGCAACTATGGGCGGAATTTCATTCTTGGGATTATCGGTTATCAGCTGGGCATTGATTTTAATATTTATGGGTGGTGCCGGAAAATCGGCAATGTTCCCATTACATATATGGTTGCCCGATGCAATGGAAGGTCCAACTCCGGTGTCGGCGTTAATTCACGCGGCTACAATGGTTGTTGCCGGTGTATTCTTGGTAGCTCGTTTGTTCCCTGTGTATGCAATTGCCGCTCCCGATGCCTTGACGGTTGTGATGTGGGTCGGCGCAATTTCTTCGCTGTTTGCGGCTATAATTGCCTGTACGCAATACGATATAAAACGGGTGTTAGCATTTTCCACAATGTCGCAAATTGGGTATATGATGCTTGCACTTGGCGTTTCGCAATATGGCGGCGAAAATGGCTTAGGTTTCACGGCTTCTATGTTCCACTTAACAACGCACGCAATGTTCAAAGCCTTGTTGTTCTTGGGCGCAGGTTCTATAATTCACGCAGTTCACAGTAATAGTATGCTCGATATGGGCGGTTTACGTAAATATATGCCAATAACGTTTTTCACGTTTGGTATTGCGTGGTTGGCAATTTGCGGATTTCCGGGACTTTCGGGATTTTTCTCAAAAGACGAAATTTTAGTAGCGGCTATGCAAAACAATACTCCGGTATTTATTATTGCCGTTGCGGTGGCGGGTCTTACTGCTTTCTATATGTCGCGTTTGTTTTTTAGCGTATTCTTCGGAAAAGAAACAAAATATCATCATACTCCGCACGAGTCGCCCAAAACTATGACTATTCCGCTGATGATATTAGCATTCTTTGCAATTTTTGCAGGATACATTCCATTCAGCCAATTTATAACATCAGACGGAGCGGCGTTTGAAATGCACTTCCATTGGAATGTGGCAATTCCGGTAACATTGATTGCATTTATCGGTATTGGTATTGCGTATATGTTGTATTTCAAAGAAAGTGCAATTCCTACGAAAGTTACCAAATCGTTGAAAGGCGTGTACACCACTATTTACAACAAATTTTACATTGACGAAATATATTTGTTTGTAACGAAAAAAATTCTGTTTAACATTGTAGCCCGCTCTATTGCGTGGTTCGACCGCCACATAATTGACGCCACAATGGACAGTTTTGCAACCGTTACCAATTATGTGTCGAACTCAATCAAAGGCTTACAATCGGGTCAAATTCAGAAATACGGCTTAATCTTCCTTATGGGAGCGTTAACATTTGCCTTGATTTTTATTTATTTAGTTACGAAATAATTATAGCATATTATTATGGATATATTAAGTTTATTTGTAGTTGTTCCAATACTCACTATTGTTGGAATATTATTCACAAAAGGATTGAAAGGAACACGCACGGTTGCGGCTGTGGGTATGGGCGTTCAGTTGCTAATGGCGTTTAATTTATTGTATCAGTATTTTGCCGAGCGCGCAAAAGATACAGTATCGGAAATGTTGTTCCGAGTAGATTATATGTGGTTTGAAAGTTTCAATATTCACTACTCGGTTGGTGTTGACGGAATTGCCGTAGCAATGATTTTACTTACGTCAATCGTAGTTTTCGCCGGAGTTTTCTCCTCTTGGAAAACCGAAGATTTACCCCGCGAGTTTTTCATTTCGTTGATTTTGTTATCATCGGGTGTATTCGGGTTCTTTATTTCAATAGATTTGTTTACAATGTTCCTGTTCTATGAACTTGCGGTAATTCCAATGTACTTGCTTATAGGTTTGTGGGGTAGCGGCAATAAAGAATATTCGGCAATGAAACTGACGCTTATGCTTATGGGCGGTTCGGCATTGTTAATCTTGGGCTTGCTTGGCTTGTATTTCAATTCGGCTCCCGACGGCGGTGCATTGACATTCAATATTTTGGAAATTGCCAAAGTTTCAATTCCGCACGATGTGCAAATGTTTTTCTTCCCATTCCTGTTTGTAGGTTTTGGTGTTTTGGGTGCTTTATTCCCATTCCACACTTGGTCGCCCGACGGTCACGCTTCTGCACCGACAGCAGTGTCGATGTTGCACGCAGGTGTACTTATGAAATTGGGAGGTTATGGCTGTTTCCGTGTGGCAATGTATTTATTGCCCGATGCGGCGCAAGAAATGGGTTGGCTGTTCTTAATCCTCACTACTGTTAGTATTGTATATGGTGCATTTGGCGCAATTGCGCAAAAAGATTTGAAATATATCAACGCTTACTCTTCAGTTTCGCATTGCGGTATGGTAATTTTCGCCTTACTTATGATGAACAAAACCGCAATGGACGGAGCGATTTTGCAAATGATTTCTCACGGTTTGATGACAGCTCTTTTCTTTGCTCTTATCGGTATGATTTACGGGCGAACACATACACGTAATATTTACGAAATGGGCGGTTTGATGCGCATTATGCCATTTATTGCCGTAGCATACGTAATTGCAGGTTTGGCATCGCTCGGTTTACCGGGTTTGAGCGGTTTCGTTGCCGAAATGACAATTTTCGTCGGCTCGTTCCAACACCAGGATTTATTCCACCGCGTATGTACCATTTTAGCCTGTTCGGCAATTGTGGTAACGGCGGTATATATTCTTCGAGTGGTGGGAATTTTACTTTTCGGACCGGTGCGCAACAAAGAATTTGAAAAACTTCCCGATGCCAAATGGTACGAAAAAGTTTCGATGGTAACGCTTATTATAGCAATTGTGGCAATTGGTATTGCACCGTTGTGGCTATCGGAAATGATACGCGAAAGCCTTACGCCAATAGTTGATAAATTAACAGCGGCAGCTATAAATTAATTCAAACGATATTAAAACTACGTATATGAACCTACAATCTTTTTTATTAATGCGTCACGAATTGGTGTTGATTGCGGTAATGCTTATAGTGCTTATTGCAGAATTGGCAACCAAAGATACTCGTAAATCAATCATTGCACCGTTTGCATTAGTGCTTTTCGGCATACACACCGTTATAGGATTTTTGCCTATGGAAGCAGGCACATTGTTTGGCGGAATGTTCAACGCAACGCCTATCAACAATATTATGAAAAATATTCTTAATATTGGTGTGTTAATCATTTTGTTCCAAACGCAAAAAACTTTCGACAGCGAACTGAACCGTGGAAAAGTAAGCGAATATTTTATCGTATTGTTTTCTACTTTAATCGGTATGTTCTATATGATTAGTGCTGGCGATTTCCTTATGTTCTACATCGGTTTGGAAATTGCAACTATTCCGTTGGCGGCATTGGCTGCGTTTAATCGCCACGAGAATAAATCGGCAGAGGCAGGGATTAAATTATTACTTTCTTCAACACTTTCTTCGGGAGTGTTGTTGTATGGTTTGTCTATGCTGTATGCGGCAAACGGTTCGTTGTTCTTCAACGATTTAATGCACGGTACTTACACTATTACCACTCTGCACACACTTGCGTTGATATTCTTCTTCTCGGGTATGGCGTTCAAACTTTCATTGGTTCCGTTCCACTTGTGGGCGGCAGACGTTTACGAAGGTTCGCCGGTAAACGTTACCTCATATCTTTCGGTAATATCAAAAGGCTCAGCGGCGTTTATTTTTACCGTTGTGCTTTACACGGTGTTCAAAAATTATGCAGAAACCTGGCAACCAATGATGTACATAATTGCTGTGTTCACAATGATTGTGGGTAACTTATTTGCACTGCGCCAAAATAATTTAAAACGGTTCTTAGCGTTTTCGTCGATTGCGCAAGCCGGTTTCTTACTGTTGGGGATTATTGCCGGAAGTGCCGTGGGTATGGCAACAGTAATATATTACATTTTGGTGTATGTGTTCTCAAACTTGGCGGCATTCGGCGTTATTTCAATGATTGAAACACACACCGGGAAAACCAATATTAGCGATTTGAACGGTTTTTACCGCACTAACCCTAAATTAAGTTTAGCGTTGATGTTGGCATTGTTCTCGTTGGCAGGTATTCCGCCGGTGGCAGGTTTCTTCGGTAAATTCTTTTTATTTACAGCGGTGGCAAGTGTGAATACCACACCGTTCTATATTTTGTTATTAATCGCATTGTTGAATACTATTGTTTCGTTGTACTACTACTTAATGCCGGTAAAAGCAATGTTTATCAATAAAAACGAAAGTCCTATCGCATATTTCAAAAGCGATATATTTGCAAAAATTGGCTTGGCAATCAGCATAACCGGTATGGTTGTGGTGGGTTTTGTAAGCTCAATTTATGAGGAAATACTTAAATTTTGTTTTGGAGCATTTTAATTTCACACACTATGGCTATAACTAACGGAAAACATATAGTAAAAGAATTCGACGGTGTAAATTGCACCGTTGTTGAAGAAGGAATTTCACAAGCGCGCGTTGATTTTTTACAATCATTACTGAAATTCAATAATTTCGATGTAAAAGTTCAAGCAGGCGAAAATGGTACTTTTTCATTGGCTGTAACCGACTTGACATTCAACCCCACAATTGCCGTGTACGAAAAGAGTTTATACACTCGCACCGGACATATTGTAACACCGAATATTTGGAACCAAAAAACTAAAAATTTGCATATTCCTTATTGGACTGAGGGCTTTGAGGTGGCTAAGTATTATTAGACACGAGGTACAAAGGTTTTAAGATACACGGTAAAAAAGAAATAAAAAAAGGAGTGAATTTTAAAATTCACTCCTTTCTTTTTTTACATTAAATCTCGTGGGTCAGTCAGTTTCCCTGTAATCGCCGCTGCTGCCGCCACAAGCGGACTAGCCAAAATTGTACGAGCACCCGGACCTTGCCGACCTTCAAAATTTCTATTAGATGTAGAAACAGCATATTTGCCCATAGGAACTTTATCGTCATTCATTGCCAAACATGCCGAACAACCCGGTTGACGGATTTCCATTCTTGCATCGGCAAAAATTTTGTCTATACCTTCTTGGCGCATTTGTTTGTCAACAAGCCACGAGCCGGGAACAATCCATACCACAACATTATCGGCTTTTTTCTTGCCTTTTACAAAGTTGGCAAATTGACGAAAATCTTCAATGCGTCCATTGGTGCAACTGCCTATGAAAACGTAGTCAATTGGCTTGCCAACGATTTTTTCGCCGGCTTTGTAACCCATATATTCCAATGATTTTTCGTATGATTGTTTTTCAGCTATCGAAACATCGCTCGCCAACACCGGAATTGTGCCGTTTATTCCCATTCCCATTCCAGGGTTTGTACCATAAGTAACCATTGGCTCAATGTCTTTCGCGTAGAAAGTCAATTCTTTATCGAATTTGGCATCGGCATCTGTTTTTAGGGTTTTCCAGTA
>QMCE01002470.1_pt1 | contig 18521 bp, 15 predicted proteins | sample 1821851 | NCBI WGS metagenome assembly QMCE01 (sample SAMN09453174, study PRJNA476694) | Termite gut metagenome, whole genome shotgun sequencing project. | isolation source: worker | host: Odontotermes sp. | place: South Africa:Pretoria | collected 2016-01-28
ATCGCGTAATATATCAAGGCATTGCGCAAGCCGGGCTTCGTCCGCAGCGGTGTAGTGTATTTTCCAGCTTTGCATTTGATCGCGGTCAATGGGTTCCAATCCGCACCGACCCGCCAATGCATTGATAACAGGCGTTTTCCATTGCGCTACAATAGGCTTTTTCTCTTTCGTAATCAGCAGGTCAAGAGTTCGAGTCTCTTCGGTAGCTCCACGAGAACGCCAGAACCGCAATGGTTCTGGCGTTCTTTCGTTTTGATGACGGTATTTAGTTTTCCGCCGATGGTATAGAGAATGATGAAAAACCGGAAATTCTTCGCGTGTAACCGAACCGCGTAAAAGACGAATCACTCCGCCGCTTCGCCGCTGACAATCCCCAGTGACAGCATGACCGTTGTCCCGGCGTTTTGCGAGCTTAATACGGAAACTCCGTAATCCTTCCCATATATCAGTTTGATGCGCTCATTGACGTTTTCCAAACCGATATTGCTCTCTTGGCGGATTGCTTCTATGTTTCCCGCGTACTGCGCAGAGAGCTTTTGATTCAACCCGATCAGTTTTTCCGGCGGCATACCGATGCCGTCATCCCGCACGGAAATCTCCAGCCTCTTCTCGGTGCGGAACGCCCGCAGAACAATCCGCCCTTTCCCGGATTTCGGTTCCAAACCGTGCCGGAGCGCGTTTTCGATGACTGGCTGCACCAACAGTTTGGGGATCAAAATGTTCCTTGTGTCCTCATCCACTTGGGAATCCAGCTCGAATTTATCGTTGAAGCGAATCCGCTGGATTTTGATATAACTGTCTATGTTGGCCAGTTCTTCCGCCAAGTGAATCATCGTGCCTTTTTTGCTGATGTTGTAGCGGAATATATCGGCAAGAGCTTTTGTGGTCTCCGCGATTTGCAGCTCTCCGCTGCACAGCGCTTGCCCGCGAATCGTCTCAAGCGTATTATACAAAAAATGCGGATTGATTTGGTTTTGCAACGCGTTGATCTCCGCCTGCTTGGTCATGATTTGCGCCGACGCCTCACGCTGCAATAAAAATTGCAACAACCCGGTCAGATTACTATATTTCGAATCTCCTAAAATATCGTCAAAATTCGCGCCGGAACGTTCCGCCGCTTCTTGGAGTGTGCTTACAAGCCTTTCCAAATCGGTGACGGTACGGAAAATCAGACGCACAAAAATATAGATATTGACGACACAAGCCAGTATCACGCTTACAGCCAGTATGTTATCCGGCGTGAGCCTCCCTTCGCCGAAGAGCTTTTGCCACGCGCCGATCCGGCGGGCGAGCAGCAGGCACGCAAGGAACAGCAGCGCCGTGCTAACAAGCTGAAAACGGAGCATATTCCGTATGGATTTTTTCTTCCTACTCATTGCCCGTCATCAGCTTTCTGTACTCCATCGGAGTTACACCGACGATTTTCTTAAACGATTTCCCAAAATTCTTCGTATCGTTATAACCTACCGATTCCGCAATCTCCGTGAGCTTATACGCCGGGTTTCGCAGCAGTTCCTTCGCGGAGCCGATGCGTTTTGATATGAGGTGCTCCTTAAAATTTATCCCGGTTTCCCGCTTAAATACCTCGCTGAAATAATTCGGGTTCAGATGCACCACTTCGGCCACTTCGCTTAGGCTTATATCCTGCGTGTAACTTTTGTCAATATACTCCAGCGCTTTTTGCACCGCCGAAGCGCCCGAAACGGCTTCGCTGCCCGCCCGCGCGGCGATCAGCTGCGCCGCGACAGCCCCCAGTATATGCTTGACCTGCGCGACGGAGTCGGCGGACGCAAGCAGACGCCGCTTCTCCGAAAAAAGATCGCGGTGTTTTTCGGCGGCAACCGACGCGTTGCTCTCATACAAAGCCAAGAGCCGGTTGATACCGCGCATCAGCAGCGCGGGGTATTTTTGCGCTTTTGCCATAAAGCGATCGACGGCGAATCCCGACAATTTTGCAACGTCATCTGCCTGACCGCTGTTAAACGCCTGTTTGAGACTGATATCAAAGCTGGGATACAGCATCTGGCTTTCTTCTTGGGCGGTATGCGGTTCGGTTCGGCTGTTGTAAACGCGGTTGGTTCCGCGCACAAGACGCGTCATCTGCATTTCACGCATTTGGCGGTAGCTTTGCGAAAGTTCGCCGATCGTGCGTACCGGCTCGCCGATCCCCAGCGTCACCCCGCACGGTGGTCTGGAGGACAGCGTCTCGTCAAACATCCGGGATAGCGACTGCTCAATCTTGCGCACGGTTCCTTCGGTATAATTTAACACCAGCAGCATTTCCCGTGGCATAGGCAGGCTCAGCATCTCGTAACAGTAGGCCGGAAGATTGACCTTCCAAATGGTGCGGGTGATCAGCTCTTTTACCTCATCCGCACGTTCCGTGGGATCCAAAAACACTCCCGCGACGGTGTATTCACCATGAATGAAGTTCAGGCGCAAAATAGAGTTCAGCGAGGAAACGTCCTCGTCGGGATTTCCCAGTCCCTCAAACAGGTTGAAAAAGATACGTTCCCTAAGGCTCTCCATCATCTCCCCCACAGAGTTTTGCAGAGCCTGCTCGTCTTGCTGTTTACGTTGCTTTTGTGTGTGAAGGTTTTGTACTTTATCTATATACTTTTCCAGTTCTTGCTGATCAATCGGTTTCAGTAAATAGCCGAGCGCGCCGTAGGACAAGGCGGTCTGAGCGTATTCAAAATCGCTGTATCCGCTGATGATGATAAACATGGGGTTCTCGCCGCTCTCCTGAACCTCCCGCATAATTTCCAGCCCCATAATGCCCGGCATACGGATATCGGTAAGCACCAGATGCGGGTGCAGTTCTAGGATCCCGGTCAGTCCCTCCCGCCCGTCATGATACACGCCAACGATCCGAAAGCCGAGAGCCTCCCACGGGATCAGCTTTTCAAGGAGCCTTGTCACCCATATTTCATCGTCGATAATTACGACGTCAATCACTTGCCGCCCCCCTTTGTCTCGATCACGCGAAGGATTTCCTCGTAAGAAAGCATTCCCTTGCCGATTTCTCCGGCACTCCTGTTTTTGTGGATTACAAGCGTGCGGTCGCAGTGTTTTGAAAGCGCGTCGATTTTGGAAAAAATGATGATAATCCCGCAGGTGTGCCTGATTTCCTCAAGAATGTTTCGCAGCGTCACGATGCTTCTGCCGTCAAGCTCCCGGTTCGGTTCATTCAGAATCAGGATACGCGGGTTGCCGGTCATACAGCGCGCCAATGCGATTTTCGCGAGAGCCGAGCCGTTTAGGCTCCCAATTTTTTGCCGGAGGTCGCCGCGGATGCCAAAGCGTGCGCAGTACTCCCGGGTCAGAACATCTTCCTTTGCCCGGCTCAAAACTCCTGCGGCGCTGATTCGCTCAAGGACGCCCGCCGAAATGTTCATAAAGACGGGGTCGCGGTCATTCAGCAGCATTTTATCTCTTTTCTCATAATACAACCCGATACCGCTGTTGATTGCGTCGCGCGGGGATTCGATCCTCCGGGCAACCCCGTCTATATAGACGTTTCCGCTCCGTATTGGGATATCGCCGCAAAGACACTCCGCCAAAACGGCGCGTCCGTTCCCGGAAAGCTCCGTAATACCTAAAATTTCTCCAAGCCGCACAGAAAACGAAAGGGAATCGAGCGAACCGGCGCTTAGTCCGCTGACCCGGAATACCTCGCTTCTCTCTCCCCCCGCTCTTTCCGGGGGCTTCGTATGCGTCTCTTCTCCGTACATCAGACACTTTATACTGTCCCTGTTAAAACGCTCCTTCGGCACTTCGGCGATCAGGCACGAGCTTCGCAGCACCAATATACGGTCTGCCAAACGGATAACGTCTTCATAGTTATGGGACGTGTAGATAATCGCGGTCCCCTCCGCCGTCATCTGAGCGAAGATTTTCAGCAAATCCTCCAGTTCGTTATCGGAAAAGGAATCCGCCAGCCCGTCAAACACCAAAACGCGCGGCCGCGCGGCAAGCTGCCGCGCTATCTGCACCGCTTTCAGTTGAAAATAGGATAAGGAATCCGGTGTCGCCTTCGGGTTTACGTTAAAACGATAACGCGACAGGATTCGGCGCGCGTACTCATTGAGCGCGCGCCGGCTGCGATACAGCCTTGCCTTTTTGTCCGTCCCGATAATCAAGTTTTCCGCCACCGTCATGTTGGCCAAAAATTGCGGGGGTTCCGCCACATAGCCGATCTTGCTGCGTATCGCGTCCCTCGGCGACTGGAGATCCAATTCGGCGTTATCCAAAAACAAACGCCCCGAATCCGGCGTCGTCACACCCGCAAGGATTTGCGCCAGCATCGTCTTCCCCACGCCGTTGATTCCGGTAATCCCCAAAACCTCCCCTTCATACAGGCAAAACGAAATGCCGGAGAGAATCCTGTCGGCATTTCGGCTGAGGGTGAGATGGCTCGCGCGAAGTATTTCTTTCTTCATAAAGGCGTCTCCCCACTCATAACGACAAACCGGAGCTGTGCGCGGCGCAAACCGCCACGCACAGCCCTGCCGAAAGCCGCCTGTTTTAACCCGTTCCGCGGCTCTCCGCGGTCTCCCTTGCCTCCCGTTTTATCAGCGGAGAGATTACCAGCGGTTTACCCGCGGGAAGTTTGTCAGGCTCTCCGGCCCGTCGGAGCGCAGCACGACGGTGTCCTCTATGCGGGTACCGCCCACGCCCGGCTCCATAAGGGTAATTTCAAAACAGAAGGTTTGGTTGACTTGAAGCACGTCGTCGCTGTTCGGACCGATCGTGGGAATTTCCTCTTCGGGATCCATGCCGGTGGAATGCGCGCAACCGCGTCCTTCGCCCGCGAAATGCACATATCCGGCTTCCTTCATCACGCGGTTCGCGGCCACGTCGGCCTCTTTGCCGGTCATGCCGGGACGCAGTCCCGCCATGCCCTCTTCCCACGCCTTCAGGCAGGTGTCGAGCAGTTTTTCCTGCGCGGCGGTCATTTCGCCGTAGCCGATGCCGCGCGCCATATCCGAAGAGTAATCGTTGAAGCGGCAGCCGATGTCCACCAAAATGGTTTCGCCTCTCGTGACGATCTTGTCGGTGGGATACGCGAGGAACCACTGCTCCGCGTTAATCCCGGACTGCACCATGATATCAAAGGATTTGCTGTCGGCACCCAACCGGAACATCTCCGCCATAGCCTGACGCACGACTTCGCGCTCGGTCAGCCCCACTTCACATTCCAGAAGCTCTTTAATCTTCCACAGACCCCTGTCGGCCAGATCGGCGGCAACCTTCATGTTGCGGATCTCCCGCTCGCTCTTGACCGATTTCAATGTCTCGATGAGCATGGTTTTTTCCAGTTTAGCGTTACCGATGTTCTCCATGATCATTTCGTAGAACTCAAGCGCGCAGTATTTCGCGCCGGAAAGACCCAGCTTCGCGCCCGGATGCTTTGCCGCGAATCCCTTAACGATGTTTCCCAGTTCCTGACGGATGCCGCGGGTGTCGCTCATCCATGTTTTGTCGGAGGCGTAGCCGACAAGGCTGCCCTCGGCAAGAAGGATCGGTTCGCCGGAAAGCGGCACATAAACCATCGCGGGATACGGGAACACACCGTCAAAGGCGCGGTAGTCGGACAGCCAGCGAACGTTGCTCATACGCGCGGAATCGGAGTAGACCAGCAATCCGTCCAGGCCTTCCTGCTGCATTTTTTGCTTTGTCCGCGCCAAGCGGTCTTGATACTCGCTTACGGGAATGGATTGCAATACGTCTTCGTAACCCATTGTTCTGGCTCCTTTCGATTTTATGAGAAGTTGGCGGCTAAGTACGCGTCTACGTTTTCGGCGGTGACAAGCTCGTAGGTAAGGATGATGCGTTTTTCGATGCTCTCGCCCTTCGCCAGCTTATATGCGGCCGCCACGGCTTCGTGGGTATCGGAGTTGTTGGTGATGGTCAGCTTGAAGGGGCCGCCTTTCTTGATTTCCAGCGCGGCGTCTTCCTGCCCGTCCATCGAGATGATTTGGATCTCGCCTTCACGGCCGGCGTCTTGAATCGCTTCCAGGCAGCCCATCGCCATCTCGTCGTTTTCGCAGTACACGAGGTCGATATCGCTGTTCGCCTGAAGGATGTTGGTCATCGCTTGATTCGCGTCGAGGCGCAGCCAGTCGGCGGCCTGCTCCACAATGACCTTGATACCGGGGTAATCTTTAGCCTTGCTGTTCCAGCCGTTGTAACGGTTGAGCGAGTTGGTGGATTCGACGACGCCGCGAATCATCACGACGTTGCCTTCGCCGTTCAGCAGCGTGTTGGCATAGTCGGCTGCCGCGATTCCCATTTCCACTTCGTCGGTGGAAACGAAGGAATTGTAGTAGTTCATGGCTTCCTCGCCCTCGGAGGCGCAGCCGGAGGCCGCGATGATCAGCGGGATGCCCGCTTCATAAACCTGACGGTAAGCGGGATAGATCGCGGTGCCGGACAGGGAGGATACGATGATTACGTCGCAGCCTTGCTGAATAAGGGACTCGATGTTGGTGATTTCTGTTTGGACGTCGCCGTCACCCTCTACGACGATCGGTTCGATGTCCGGGTAATCCTTGACCGCGTCCTTAAAGGTATCGACCATGGCGATGCGGAACGGATGGTTCATGACACATTGGGAAAAGCCGATTTTGAACTTTTGCGCGGCGGGGCTAGGATTTTCATTTGCGGGACTGGGGTTGGGTTTATTGCTGGGGGAGGGGCTTCCGCAAGCCGTAAGGGCTAGGGATAGTGCAAGAACAAGTAGCAGCGCGAATAGACGTTTCATGGTTTTTTCTCCTTTCATTTGCGCCGGCTTTCCCGTGAAGGAGTCCGGCATTTATTTAGTCCGGGATTCCCGGTCTAAATCTCCCTGACAAGCCTCGTCCGCTTGTTCACGACCTCGCGCGATACGATCAGCGATGTAACCAAAATCATGACGCCGGTGACGATCGGCTGCGCGTCCGTATTGATGTTCATCAAATTCATCAGGTTGTTGATCATGCAAACCACCATCGTTCCGACAAACGTACCCACGATACCGCCCTTACCGCCCGCCATGCTGATACCGCCGATGACGCAGATGGTAATGGCCGTCATTTCATAGGACTGGCCGGAGCGCGGTTCCCCGATTCCGATCCGCGCCGCGATCAGCAGACCCGAAAGCGCCGCCAGCAGCGCGCTGATCATATAGACCGCGATCTTGACGCCGTCGGCGTTGACGCCGAATAGTTTGGCGGTTTCCTCTCCCCCGCCCACCGCGTAGACATGCCTGCCGAAGCGTGTGCGGTTCAACAGCAGAGCAGCCGCCAAAAAGGCGATAGCCACGTACCAGATACCATTTTGAACGCCGAACAGCCGTCCCTTGATGATTTGCTTAAAGCCGCTGTAAACCGTTCCTGTCAGAGGTCCGCCCCCGGTAAAGAGGAAGGTGGCCGCCCGCATAATCATCATCATGGCGAGCGTTGCCATAAACGGCTCTATGCGGAACTTCGTAATCAACAGACCGTTGACGGCACCGCACGCGAGACCGATCGCGATTACCGCGAGCAGGATTACTGGGATGCTCACACCGTCCAGCGCCATTTTCGCGCTGACGACGCTCGCGAATGCCAGTACCGAGCCGATGGAAAGGTCGATCCCTCCGACCACCAGCACAAATGTCATACCTATGCCGATAAACGCGGATTCCACGGCATACTGAATGATGTTCGCGAAATTGCTGACCTTGAAGAAACTGTCGGACAACTGCGCGCCGATGATAATCAGGACAACCAGCATCGCAAGCGGCAATTGCTTTGAAATCTCGATCTTTTTCATGACACATGCCTCTCCAGCGCGTATTGTAAAATCAATTCCTGCGTAGCCTGCTCCCGCGGGAGCGCCGCCGTCAGCGCGCCGCCGGAAAAGACCAGCACCCGGTCACACATGCCGAGCAATTCCGGCATCTCCGTCGAGAAGAGGATGATAGCAAGCCCTTGCTCCGCAAGACTGTTGATTTGCCGGTAAATCTCCGATTTCGCGCCCACGTCCACGCCGCGCGTGGGTTCCTCTAAAATCAGCACCTTGTAGTTGCCGATAATCCAGCGTCCCAGCAATACCTTCTGCTGGTTCCCCCCGCTCAGTTCTTCGGGGCGCGTGTGCAAGCCGCGTGTTTTTACAGTCATGCGCTCAACGGTTTCCTCACTTTGGGAACGCTCAAAACGACCGTTAAGGATCGCGCGGCTGCTGAACATACTGTCCAGCGAACCCGCCGTAATGTTGCTGACCAGGTTTTGGTTTAAGAAAAGCCCCTGCGTTTTGCGGTCTTCGGGCAGGAACGCGATGCCGCTGCGAATGCTTCCCGCGGGGTTTACGATGTCAAACCGCTTCCCTCCGCAAATAACGTCTCCGCCCGGCTTTCCGCATAACCCGAACAGCGTCTTGGTAACGGCGTTCGCGCCGGAGGCTTCCAATCCAGCGAAGCCCAAAACTTCCCCCTTGCGCAGGTTAAAAGAGATGTTCTGAAAATGCCTTCCCAAAGATAAGTTCCTGACCTCCAGCACGGCGTCGCCGATTACCGACTGCCTCGCGGGGTACAGCGCGTTTAGCTCCCGCCCGATCATCAGGGGAATCAGACGTTCCTCGCTGCATTCCTCGCCGTCCAGCGTGGCGATCAGTTTCCCGTCGCGCAGCACCGACACGCGGTCCGCGAGAGAAAATACCTCGTTCATCCGATGGGAAATATAGATAATGGTGACGCCATTGCTTTTCAGGTCGTCGATCATGCGGAACAGCGCCTGCATTTCCTCCGCGTTGAGGTTCGCCGTCGGCTCGTCCATGATAACCACCGACGCCTTTTGGCTGACCGCGCGGGCGATTTCCACCATTTTGCGCGTTGAAACCGGCAGCTCCCGCATTTTCGCCGCGGTGTTGATTTTAAGCCCCAACCGCTCCATCAGTTCTTTCGCCCCACGTTTGAGCTTCTTTCGGTCCATTACAAACGTGTGGGGATACAGCGGCTCTCGGCGCAGAAAGATATTTTCGGCCACCGTCATTTCCGGGATTTCCTGAATCTCTTGAAAGAGCGTGCTGATGCCAGCCATTTGCGCGTTGCTCGGAGCCGCGAACTTTACCGGGTTCCCGTTTAGGAAAAGCGTTCCCTTGTCGGCGCGGTAGACCCCCGAGATAATCTTAATCAGCGTTGACTTCCCCGCTCCGTTCTCTCCAACCAGCGCGTGAAGCTCACCGCGCTTAAAGGAGAGAGATACATCGTCAAGAACGGTGTTGCCGGAAAAGATCTTGCTGACGCCGCGAAGCTCAAATACATTATCCATCTTTCACGACTTCCTTTCCCCGCGTAATCTTGCGAAAGATTTTCCCCTTCGATGAGATTAAAACGGCCATAAGGATGATGAAGCCTTGAATCAGCTGCTGGAAGTAGGAACTGACGCCGATCAGCGGGAACAAGTTGGACAGGATACCGTACAGCAGCGCGCCCAAAAGTGTACCGATTACGCTGCCCTTGCCGCCCGCGAGCGACGCTCCGCCGACCACCACGGCCGCAATCGCGTTCAATTCCATGCCGGTCGCGCCTCCGTGCGTCGTAGTCGGTTGAAATGCCCCGATTCTCGCCACCGAAAGCAGCCCGCTGACCGTGGCGAACAAAGCGCACAACACATACGCCATCACCTTAATCCGCCGCACGTTGGTGCCGGAATAGTACGCCGCCGTTTGGTTGGAGCCGGTGATATAAAGTCTCCTGCCGAAGGTTGTTTTCTTCATCATGAAGAACGCGACCGCAACGATAACCAGCATCACCACCACCGGCACCGGGACAAACCCGATATACCCCGCACCGATCTTCATGAACGCTTCCGGCACGGTTCCCGATATACTGGCTCCGCCTGTCGCCACCAGCACGATTCCCTGCATGATCTGTTTCGTCACCAACGTGACGACGAAAGGCTGCAGCCGTCCGTAGGTTACGATCAAGCCGTTGACAAGCCCCACGGTTAAGCCGACCGCCAGCACCACGGGGATTGTGATTGCCATAGAGACGCCTTTAACCAGCATCATGATCGAAGTCATTCCGACGATTTGCACCGTCGCGCCGATTGAGAGGTCAATGCCTCCGATTAGGATCACGAAGTACATCCCGACGGCAGCGATGGCCGTATACGCGGTTTGGCGCAGAAGGTTGAGCAGATTGTTCGCCGTTAGGAACACCGGCGACAGGAACTGCGAAACCAAAAAGATGACGATGATCAACAGCGCGATCGCGATCTCATTCTTATACTCTTTTCCCCAGATATACAGCCTCTTTTTCGTCAAGGCTCCGGGCAACACCGATTTCAAAACCGCCATAATGCAACCTCCCGGCATGAGCGCCTGCCAGCCTGTGGTACCTTTCTTCTGCTATCAGTGTACCGCCCCGAAACTTTTATATCAATCGGAACAATTTCATTTTGAGTGTCATTTCTTCGGCTTTTCGTTATCATGCCAAAAATGCGCGGATCTTAGCAAAAAAAATCCCCGCATCTGCACAAACGCGGGATTGTCAATTATGTAGTTTTATCCTCAAAATAAAATAATGGGCTGCATAACAATAGGCAACCCTTGATTTTGAAGGAAGAACGTGTTAGTATTGGCTCAAAATAGAACGGCAATAAGTAGAGCGACGACACGAAAGCAAATTATAATTGCGGACACCAGAGGTAATTCTTACCATAGTTTCCTAGGGTTTTGACGTATGTCAAAGCATTTTGACAAGAAAAACCGCAGACGTCAAAAGCATTTGATAGACGCAGGCATTTTTTCTCCGTATAATGAAGCTACAAAAAAGGCGGTGATGAATGATGGATATCGGGAAGAAAATTCAAGAAGCGAGGCTAAGCGCGAAACTAACGCAGGAGCAGTCCGCGGAAGCGCTCGGCGTAAGCAGGCAGACAATATCAAACTGGGAAAACGAAAAGACATACCCTGATATTGTCAGTGTTATTAAGATGAGCAACCTGTATTCCGTCAGTCTTGACCGCCTATTAAAGGAGGAAAAAACCGTGTCAAATTACCTGGATTATCTCGAGGAAAGCACCAACATTGTAAAAAGCAAAGGCAAACTCGCAAAGCTCATATTGACCGTCTCATATCTCACGGTATGGGCGATTGCGCTGATCGCGTTCTGGTTTTTTACCGATGCGTCAGACGCGATGGGGTATGGGGTTATGTATCTGTGGGTGCTGCTTCCCGTAACAACTTTTGTTTTGTCTTTACTGATTGGGTTAAATAACTACTGGGGAAAACTTAAATGGTTATCCGCCATCATATTTGGTGTGATGCATATGCTCGCCGAATACGCGACATTCAATGCGGCAAACATGAAGGAATTTGGAACAATCAATTTGCCGGATTTTTGGATGGTTTTATTCGGCGGTATCGTTTCCGCCATAGGGCTCGGCATCGGAACGGCAATCAAGCGGATAAAGCAAAACCCGGAGCGGCAATAACAATGCTTTCTCCCAAGCGGTTTCCCGCGGCCATGTATCCGTTTCAAAGACTTTGCGTATCAAGGGGAAGAAATATTCCGCCTGTTTTTGCACATTCGGAGACTTCCACGCTTCCGGCGGCTTAGGCATCATGGCGTAGGCGAACAGGGCGGTAAGGTGTTCCCTAAAACCGGTTTGGGAGTAACTGTCGGGGAACCAAACGCCCTTATCCTCTTCCGAGAGATACGGCGCGGCAAACTCTAAAAGCGAAACCGCCTCGCGTTTGTCAGGTTCCTGCATATCGTAATAGAAATAGTCCTTGGGCATAAGGTCGGCGTACCATTGGCTCAAATCAAACGAAACCCCTTCGTCATATAGCATCGTATACTCGGCTATCGCATGACCGATCTCGTGGTGCAGTACATACTCTATATGCCTGCCGGACGGCACTTGCGCCTCCGGCCATTCCTCGTCTTGCAGTTTGCCCGTGTTGATCGCGATATCCGCGTAACCCGCGGAATTGTCTTGATAGTAGCCGTCATAGGTATCAAAATCGTTTGAATCAAGCGAAATTATCATGTCGGAGGCAAAAAACCGAAACACATAATTCCGCTGTTTGGATTCCTCGAAAAAGCCTTCGGGATACCTGTTAAGCTGCCCGTCCAGCAGCAGCAAAAACTCGCGGATAAGCCCCTCATCCTTAACGGGATATATAGCGACGGTTTCAAAGGGTCGTGTTTCGGCTTCCCAGTATATTTCAATGCCGTATTTTGCTTGTATCCCTTCATGCAAGTCGTCGGGAGTTTGCGACGGTTCGGGCAGAATCGAAACGGCGGAGGGCGACGGGTCAGGCAGAACCGGGGAACCCGAGGGGGTGGGTGTTGCCGCAGGAGATTCGGAAACACTCACCTGCGGCGTAGCGGCGGGCGGCTTGTTTACGCATGCCGATAGGCATATCAGCAACAGAGGTAATACGCGTTTTTTCATATTCGCTTCCTTTTTCGCCGGACTATAATACAGGCAGTATCTCCAACCGCGCCGGTTTTAACCGCTAAACAAAGCGGGGATGACGCTCGCATCATCCCCGCTTGTTTTTGCTTTTTTTAATACTTACCGAAATCCCCGTTATCAGAGTAGACACTTTTTCCCGGCATCGCGATTTGGTTTTTCATCCCGCTTCCGGAGGGTAGGCGCGTGTTTCCGTCGTCACGGAGCTTGAATTGCGCAATCAGCTCTTCCAGTACGACCGACTGACCGCTCATTTCTTCAGAGGCGGCAGCGCTCTCTTCGGCGGTCGCGCTGTTCTGCTGCACCACCTGAGCCACTTGGTCGATACCCTTGTTGATCTGCGTGATGCCGAGGCTTTGCTCTTCCGAGGACTTCGCGATTTCGGTGACAATCATGCTGCTCTCGTTGATCCCCGCGACAATCTCCGCCAAACTGGACGCCGTTTCGTCGGCGATTCTTGCCCCCAGCTCCGCCTTCTGTACCGAGTTCGCGATCAGAGCGCCGGTGTCCTTCGCCGCTTCCGAGCTTTTGGTCGCGAGGTTCCGCACCTCTTCGGCGACGACGGCGAAGCCCTTGCCGTGCTGTCCGGCACGCGCCGCCTCTACCGAGGCGTTCAGCGCGAGGATGTTTGTCTGGAATGCGATGTCCTCTATGGACTTGATAACCTTACTGATGCTGTGGTTTGCCTTGTCGATCTCATGTACAGCGCCGGTCAGTGCGTCCATCTGCGCGCTGCCTTTTTCCGCGTTTTGCTTGATTGTGTTTGCCAGCGTCGCGGCTTTCTCGGCCATAGCGGCGTTTGTTTTGGTCTGTTCCGCGATCTCGGCGATAGAGGCGGAAAGCTGTTCCACCGACGCCGCCTGTTCGGTAGAACCTTGCGCCAACGCCTGAGAACCGTCCGCGATCTGCTTGGAACCGTCCGCCACTTGAACCGTTGAGTTTTGGATCTCCCGCATCGTAACATTCAGTTTATCCGTGATGTGACCGATGGAGTTTCCGATCAGGATAAAGTCACCGAAGAATTCATAGGTATTTTCCGCCGAGAAATCGCCTTGGGAGAATGCCTCCATCTGCTTCACGATTTCCCCGATATACCCTTGCAACCGCTGATACGCCTGCTCCAATGAGCGCGCCGTACGGCCGACCTCGTCGGCGGAGCGGACACCAATTGACGAATCAGACGGGGACGATATCCCCAATTCCCCTGCTTTGATCTTATCGGCGAGCAGTCCAATTTTTTTCATGGGTCTGCTAACAGCGAACATGCTGAACAGGAACAGAATGGCGGCGACCGCTACCCCGCTTAAAACGGCGGCCGTTATGACCCAAGTAATCATTTTCTGCTCGGCGACCAAAGTCGCTTCAATATTCACGCCGGCAAACAGCATCCCGGCGACGTTGCCGTCGATAATCAACGGCGTATAGTAAACGTCATACTGCGAACCGAACAGTTCCGTCCGCGTGTTATAGTCCCGTTTTTGCTTCAGAACCGTCTCTATGACGGCGTCGCTTGCTTTTGTCCCTACAACGCGCTCGCCTTTGGCGTCTGTCAGCGTGGTGCTCATGCGTGTGTCTCCGTCAAAGAGCGTTACTTCGCAGTTGCTTGTCCGTTTGATTTCGTCAATATATTTTGTATCGGACAAATCATGACCGCAGGTCACCGCGCCGATGATATTGCCGCCGCTGTCCTTAATCGGGGCACTTCCTCGGGTGGAAAGACTCGTCGTGGCGCCTTTTTCGATTGTGCCGACGCTCTTGCCGGAAAGCGCGTCCGCAATCGCTTTTTGTTTTAGCTGGCTGTCGCCTTTTTCGTCGCTGTGCTTCCGCATGAGGACGATGCCGTTAGCGTCAACAAGCGTCACGATATCCATGCCGGTTCCAAAGAGGGTGAGCGCTTCTTTCAGCGCTGCGGCGTCGCCTTCCAGCACCGCGTTCGCTACGTCCGGCGACGACGCAATCATCTGCGCGCGTTCGTATGCCTCGTCCTGATATGATTGCAGGGTCGCGGCGAACGCGCCGTTCGCCGTTTTCGCCTCAGCGCCGGTCAGACCTGTCACAAGTCCGTCGGTTTTCGTATCAACAATGAGGATAACCAGCGTGACCATTGCCGCGATTAACAGGGTAACGATGAGAGAAATTTTTAGCCCTAAACTCTTCATTTTCATTCGCTCCTCTTGCGGTTCATTTTCCTGTCAATATCAATAAAAGGAAAACCGAGCGGTTCTGAATAATTTAACACTTATGTAATACGTAAAAAAAATGGAGGCGCGATACAGCCGGCAACGCATTTGTAATTTAGTGCCATAAAAAAGTTGTTGACAAACAGGATGCCGGATGCTACAATAGCAAAAATCATAATCCGCAGCTAAAGAACGGAGAAACGAAATGAGCATTAACCTGATTAGCCTCCTGCCGACGGTTATTCTAGTAGTAACCGTCTTGGTTCTGCTTACCAAAACGCCGGCAATGAGCTGTCAGGATCCGTGAGCTGAAGGTTTTCCGATTCAGCAGAGGATGTAAACGCCGCCGGCGATTCCGAGAAGGAACGCCGGCGGTTTATTTATCGGAGGGATGAAAATGAAGCTCACAGGAGCGCAAATCGTGACACAGGTGCTGATAGAACAGGGTGCGGACATCGTGTTCGCTTATCCCGGCGGTTCAGTTCTCAATATCTTCGACGCGTTGGGGGAACAGGTGGACAAGCTGCGGGTTATCCTGCCGTCGCATGAGCAGGGTGGCTGTCACGCTGCCGACGGATACGCCCGCGTAAGCGGGAAATGCGGCGTCATGATCGCCACTTCGGGGCCGGGCGCCACCAATTTGGTGACGGGACTGGCCAACGCCTATATGGATTCCGTTCCGCTGGTGGCCATCACCGGCAACGTAACCCGCGCGCTGATGGGGCGCGACTCCTTTCAGGAGGTGGACATCTGCGGGATAACGATGCCGATCACAAAGCACGGCTTCTTGGTGCAAAGCGTGGAATCGTTGGCAGAAGCGCTGAAGGAAGCGTTCTCGATCGCCGTGTCGGGACGCCCGGGACCGGTTTTGGTAGACATCCCCAAGGACATCACGGCGGAACTTTGCGAGTACACGCCTGTCGGGCATTACAGAGCGCGTGAGGGGGTATCCCCCCAGAATGCCCGTATCCGCCGCGCCGCCGAACTGATCGCGTGCAGCAAACGCCCGCTGTTGTTCTGCGGCGGCGGCGTGGTGAGCGCGGGAGCTTCGGAGCTTTTAAGGGAACTTGCCGAGAAGTGCGGTATCCCCGTGACGACTACGCTGATGGGGTTGTCGGCACTGCCCGCCCAGCACCCCTTGATGTTGGGGCTGATCGGTATGCACGGGACGCCGGCATCCAATTACGCCTGCGGGCAATGCGATTTGCTGCTGTGCGCGGGTTCCAGGTTTTCCGACCGCGTAGCCGGCGACCGAAGGTTGTTCGCTCCCAACGCGAAGCTTGTACATCTCGACATCGACCCGTCGGAGTTCGATAAAAATGTCGTCTGTGATCTACATGTGGAGGGCGACATTCGCGAGACGCTGCGCCTCCTGTGTGACGCCGCTCCGGCAAACGCCGTAAGTGACTGGCGTGACGAGATTGTCCATTTCAAGGCAAAGCACCCCATGCCGGAGGGGATGGAGCCGGAACGCGCGAACCCGCGAAGCATCCTGAAAACGGTCGCGGAGCTTGCCGGAGAGGAAGCCGTTATCGTGACCGACGTTGGGCAGCACCAGATGTGGACAGCGCAGTATTATCCCTTTTCCGCCCCCCGCAGCTTTGTTACGAGCGGAGGACTGGGAGCGATGGGATTCGGTATGGGCGCGGCTGTGGGCGCGAAGGCGGCGGCGTCCGGCAGACCCGTGGTACTTATTACGGGAGACGGGAGCTTCCACATGGATATGGCGGAAATGGCCGCCGCCGTGACAGAAAACCTCCCCGTCGTCATCGTGGTAATGAATAACAGCGTGTTGGGTATGGTGCGCCAGTGGCAGCGGATATTTTATGGGGGGCGCTTTCACTATACGACCCCCGGCAGGCAAACCGATTTCGTTAAATTGGCCGAAGCTTTCGGAGGTTTGGGATTCCAAGCCGGAACGATGACGGAGTTTTCAATCGCGCTGCGGACGGCGCTGAGTTCGGGACGCACCGCGCTGATTGATTGCCGTATCGACCCCGACGAAAACGTGTTCCCGATGATTCCGCCCGGGAAGTCGGGGAACGATATTATGTACAGTGAATAGGGGGCAGTTTTATGGATTCTTTTTTAATCGCGCTGCTGGTTAACAACCACTTCGGCGTCTTAACGCGGGTAACGGGTCTGTTCAGCCGCCGAGGCTACAACATCGCGTCTCTGTCCGTAGGCGAGACGGAGACACCGGAATATTCGCGCATTACAATCGAAACGAGAACCGACAGCATGGCGGTGAGGCAGATCGTGCGCCAACTCGAAAAACTGGAGGACGTGAAGGCCGTTTCGCTGCTGCCTGGAGCGGAGACGGTAGCCCGTGAGCTGCTGATTGTCAAGCTCGTGATTCCCCCGGTCAAGCACGCGGCGCTGCTGGAAGCGCTGAAAGGCTTTGACTGCCGTATCCCTTATGATGTAGAGGGGCGGCTGGTGCTGGAGTTCTCCGGCAGCCCGCCGCAGTGCGAAGATTTTCTCAAATCCCTGTCGGAGTATACGATTTTGGAACTTTGCCGAACCGGCGCCACGGCGGTGTCGATCATCGGGGAACTGAAGCAATAAGCGAAGTGTTGAAAATTGCGTGCTCGCCTGCAAGGCGAGCGAGCGAAGCGCTTGCGAGCAGATGCCTTTGGCACGGTGTCGCAAGCCGGAGCGGGCAATTTTCAACATGCCCATGAAAGAGATCCCATACATTAACATAAAGGAGAGAAACGCATGAAACTTTACTATGATTCGGACTGTGACCGGAGCTTGCTCGAGGGCAAGACGATCGCCGTGATCGGCTATGGCAGTCAGGGACACGCCCACGCGCTCAACCTCAAGGAGTCGGGCAACACGGTAATCGTCGGCTTGCGGCCGGATTCCGCGCGCCGCGCGGAGGCGCAGGCGGCCGGGCTGGAGGTATACGACACCGCCGAAGCCGCCAAAAAAGCGGACTTGGCGATGATGCTCATCCCGGATCAGGATCAGGCAGCCGTGTACCGTACCGACATCGCTCCGCATATGCGCCCCGGCAAATCTCTGGTGTTCGCCCACGGCTTTGCGGTGCATTATAACCAGATCGTGCCGCCCGAAGGCGTGGACGTATTCATGATCGCCCCCAAAGGACCGGGGCATACCGTGCGCTCGCAGTATTTGGAGGGTCGCGGCGTACCCTGTTTGATCGCCGTACACCGCGACGCGTCGGGTACGGCCAAAGCGTGTGCGATGGCGTATGCCTCCGGCATCGGCGGCGGGCGCGCCGGTATTTTGGAAACCACGTTCAAGGAAGAGACGGAGACGGATCTATTCGGCGAGCAGGCAGTTCTGTGCGGCGGCGTCACGGAGTTGATGAAGGCGGGATTCGATACGCTGGTGAAGGCCGGATACGCGCCGGAGATGGCGTACTTCGAGTGCGTCCATGAGATGAAACTGATTGTCGACATGATCAACAGCGGCGGGTTTGCCGCCATGCGCTCCTCAATCAGCGACACGGCCGAATACGGCGACTATGTGACCGGCGCGCGCATCGTTACCGACGAGACCCGCCGCGAGATGGAGCGCGTCCTGACGGAGATTCAAAGGGGCACGTTCGCGAGCAAATGGATACAGGAAAATACCGCGGGCGGACGAGCGGGCTTTCTTGCCATGCGCGCGGTGGAAGCCTCGCATCCCGTGGAGACGGTCGGCAAAGAGTTACGCTCTATGATGAGCTGGCTGAAAAAATGAGCAAAACAGACAGGATGAGCGGACGGGTTTTAAGCGGTGCGGAACGCGCACCGCACCGTTCGCTGTTTCGGGCACTGGGGTTTACGGACGAGGAGATGAAGCGGCCGCTTATCGGGGTCGCGTCGGCGTTCAGCGAGATCGTGCCGGGGCATATGCATCTGAACGCCGTCGCGCAGGC
>QMCE01000828.1_pt1 | contig 18518 bp, 18 predicted proteins | sample 1821851 | NCBI WGS metagenome assembly QMCE01 (sample SAMN09453174, study PRJNA476694) | Termite gut metagenome, whole genome shotgun sequencing project. | isolation source: worker | host: Odontotermes sp. | place: South Africa:Pretoria | collected 2016-01-28
CTGTATCCGCATCGAAGCGTTCCCTTTCCGGGGAACGCTTTTTTCATTGGAAATCCATGCGTGAAAAAAATGCAAAAAAAAACGAATATTCCGCGCCGCCGCGTGAACGCGGGTAGAAGAACAGGCATGAAATTAATGCGGCGGAACAACGCCCTGCCCCGAAAGGAACGCTCCATGTCCATTGAATTGCGAGAAGAAGCCGGAAGACGCGAAGCGGAACAGGAGGCTCTCCGCAGACGCCGCGAACAGTTCGCCCTCGACGTCGGGGCTGTCGCCTCGCGTCCGGAAGGGGCGCGCCTTCTCGGCCGGCTTCTCGCCGGGGGCGGCATCTTCCGGTCGGACTACCAGCCCGGCGAGGCCGGAGCGTACCAGGCCGGGAAAAAAGCCTCCGCGCTCGAACTGTGGCGCACTCTTCGTGAATGCCTTCCCCGTGACCGGTTCATCGCGATTGCGCTGGAGGAGGAAGACGTTGAACCCATCCCGGACATTCAGTCCCCTGCAGAAAAGGAGAATCACAATGCTTGAGGAACCCAATGGCGGTTTTCTCTCCGAAGAACCCGGCGGCGCAGCCGCCCCCGGCGATCCGGTCGACGCCGTTCTGGCCGTGGCCGAACCGAAGGAGGAGGCCGCTTCCGGCGTCCCGCCCGACGATGACGGCTACGGCGAATTCACCTGGCCCGACGGCTATGTGGCTGACGAGCGCGCGATGGCGAAATTCGTCCCGCTGGCCCGCAAACTCGGCCTGCCCAGGGAGGGCGCGCAGGAGCTGGCCGGCCTGTACGCCGAACTCGATCAGGAGCGGAATCGCGCCCAGGCGCGGTTCATCGCCGAAAACAACGACGAATGGCTGCGCGAAATCCACAACCATCCCGAATTCGGTGGCAGGAATCTTGAACAAACCGGCTCCAGCGTCGCCGCCATGCTCCGGCGCTACGGCAGTCCGCTCCTCACCGCGCAGATTCGGCAGATGAACATCCAGAACTGGCCCGAGATGTTCTTCTTCCTCGCGCGGGTCTCTCGGGCCGTCGGGGAGGACTGCTCCCCCTCAGGCGTCGGGGCGGACGCCCCGGCGAAGTCCACGGCGCAGCTGCTCTTCCCCGGACTGAAATAACCCGGAAGAACCCCGTTGTAACGCTGTACTCATTCGTATGCGCCGGCCTCGATTCCGCCGCCGCGCCGGGCGTCCCCATTGTCTTCACGCACGCAAACAGGAGAAACCATGTCCACAGCAGGAATGCGCAGCCTCACCCTCGCCGACTACGCCAAGCGTCTCGGCCCCGAAAAGCAGATCGGCAGGGTGATGGAGATTCTCGAACAGTCCAATGAAATTCTCGACGACGCCATGTTCCTTGAGGCCAACAACGTCACCACCCACAGAACCGTCATCCGCACCGGCCTTCCCGAAAGCTACTGGCGCACCCTCAACCGGGGCGTTCCCAAGGCCAAGAGCCGCACCGCGCAGGTCGACGACCGCATCGGCATTCTGGAGACCTGGTCGGTGGTGGATTCCGCCCTCGCCGATCTGAACGGCCAGCAGGCCGATTTCCTCCTCTCGGAGGAACGCGCCTTTCTCGAAAGCATGAATCAGGAAGTGGCGAAAACCATCTTCTACGGCGATCTGTCCGACAACCCCTCGGCCTTCCAGGGCCTGGCCCCCAGGTACGACACCATCGATCAGGACAAGGCCGAAAACGCGGTCAACGTCATCGACGCGGGCGGCACGGGCCAGAACTGCACCTCGGCCTGGCTCTGCGTGTGGGGCGATCTGTCCCTCCACATGATCTACCCCAAGGGCACCACCTCCGGTTTGCGCCGCGAGTACCTCGGCCGCTGCCCCGTCGTGGACGACGACGCCAACGAGTTCATGGGCTACAAGACCAACTATTCCTGGTCCCTCGGGCTCTGCGTCCGCGACTGGCGCTATGTCGTGCGCGTCGCCAACATCGACACAGCCCAGCTCGACGCCCTCATGAACGGCGGCTCGGCCTCGGCCAGCGGATCGGCCCTCGTCCGCTGCATGATCAGGGCCCACAATCTGATTCCCAACATCCGCCTCGGCAGAGCCGCCTGGTACATGAACCGGAACGTCAAGACCCTTCTCGATCTGATGGCGGCGGAAAAGTCCAACGTCAACCTGACCATGGCCAATTTCGCCGGCGAGGCCGTCACCGCCTTCAAGGGCGTGCCGGTGCGCCAGGTCGACGCCCTGTCCAGCAGCGAGGCCGCCATCGTCGATTGAGACGAAGGCGGAATCCGTTTCTTCACAGCATAAGGAGCTTCACCCATGTGGGACAATGAAACCACCTTCTCCAATAAGCAGCCCCTCGCGGACGGCCCGTCCGACAACATCGTCGACGCCGGCCCGGACGACATCGGCCTGGGCGAGCCGATCTACCTTCAGATAGCCCTGGGCGCGGGCGCGGCGGGCGAGCTCGCCGTGACGGTCGAATCCTCCGGCGCGGAGGACATGGCCGGCGCGGTCGGCCTCGCGCGCTATCTCGTCGACGCCGCCGTCGTCGCGCGGGGCGGCGTCGTCCTCGCCGCGCCGCTCCCGACAGGCTGCGGCCGCTATCTGCGCCTGCGGTATGCCGGCGCGAGCGGCGGGACCGTCACCGCCGGTCTTGTCCAGGGAGCGCAGACCTCGGGAATGCGATAGTTTTCCCCTGCCGTGAACCGGGGCGTCAAATCCATCTCCAGTCTCACTCCCCGCAGTCAAAACCGGTTCACGGCTGTTTTCACCGTTTTTTCAAAGGAGATCCGGCGTGGCCTCGAAAATGGACATCGTCAACCTGGCCCTGGCCAACCTCTCGCGGGAACCCATTCAGAGCCTTTCCGAACCCAATCCCGAAGCCTTCCAGCTCAGGGCGCACTGGGACACGGCCCTGGCCTCGGTTCTGCGCGATCACCCCTGGGGATTCGCCATGCGCAGGAAGCCTCTGGCCGCCTTCGCCGAATCCCCCATCGGCTTCGCCTTCGCCTACGCCTATCCCGAGGACTGCATTCAGGCCCGGCGGGTCATCCCCGCGGCGGGGCCGGGCGCGGGGCGCGGGCGCGCCGCCGTTCCTTTCGAGATCGGCCGCAGCCTGGACGGCCGCCACCGCGCCGTCCTCACCGATCTCCCCGATGCGGCTCTTGAGTACACCACCAGGCAGGTGCCGTGCGAGGAGTTCGATCCGCAGTTCGTCGTCGCGCTCGCCTGGCGGCTCGCGGCCGAGCTGAGCCTGGCCATTCACGCCGATCCGCAATCGCACCAGGCGGCCATCCACGCCTATTCCGCCCAGGTGCAGCAGGCGAAGGCGCTGGACATGCGCGAGTCGTCCTCGCCCAGACTGCCGGACGGCGATTTCCTCGGTTCCCGGCATTGAACCGCGGCAGCAGACGAAAGGGAGATGATCCGTGGCTAAAGTCACCCTCAGCCAGTTCAGCTTCAACAGGGGCGAACTCGACCCGGCCCTGCACGGCAGAAGCGACTGGAAGCACTACTATTCGGGCGCGGAAAAACTCCGCAATCTCGTCACCCGCCCCCAGGGCGGCGCGACCAAGCGGGGCGGTCTCAGGCTGGTCGCCCGCGCCCTGGACGACTCCAGGCCGTCGTGCCTGATACCGTTCCGCTTTTCCGTAAAGCAATCCTACATGCTCGAATTCGGCGATTACAGAATGCGCGTCATCAAGGACGGCGGCATCGTCGTCTATCCGCCCCGGCACCCGAAGGCGGGGCGCGAGGTCGTCATCGACACGCCCTTTCCGGCGGACGCGCTGCCGCAGCTCCGCTACGCCCAGACGGCGGACGTCATGATTTTCACCCACCCGGACTGCCCGCCCCGCCGCCTCGCCCGCTTCGATCATCATGACTGGCGTTTTTCGCGGCTTCTGGCCGACGCCGGGGCGGCCGCGCCCGACGGGCTGTCTGTCGTCGAATCCGGCGGCGACGGCGCGCGCTACGTCGTGACGGCCGAAACGCCGGACGCGGGCGAATCGCCGCCCTCGGATTCCGTCACGGCCCGGAACATGGGCCTTGCCGACGCGCCCTCGTCCGACATGCAGTTTTCGCACCTCTATCTTTGGCAGAGGGAAAAGGACTATTCCTACATCCCGGCCGATCTGGCTTTCGACAGCCAGACGCCGCAGCAGATGATTGCCTTCCTGACCGGGTGCGGCTACCGGGACAGGGGCATGACCACGACGAATCCCGGCAGGCACTGGCATCACATCGACACCGGCGCGACCGCGGAATCGGTCGTTTCGTGGTGGGACGCGGACTACAACCACGTCGTCAAGGAATGCCTCTACGCCTGCGACATGGGCTGGGCCGGAAACGTCAGGGAATCGCTCTGGAAGAACATCGAAAAATTCCTTGAGGACTACGACGAGGGCCTGCCCCGCACCCGCCTCACCACCCTCGCCTGGAGCCCCGTCCCCGGCGCGACCAGATACCGCGTCTACCGAGAGCGCGCGCGCGACGGCGAAACCGGCTTCAGCCTCATCGGAGAGACGGCTGGACTCGGCTTCTACGACAGCGATCTCCCCGCCCTCTCCACAACCATCCCCGCCGAAAGCGACAGGTTCGCGGGCATCGACGACTATCCCGGCGTCTGCGCCTTTTTCGAGCAGCGCCTCATCCTCGGCAGAACCAACAACAAGCCCACAACCTTCTGGGGCAGCGAAACAGGGCAGTACAATTCGTTCGCGCAGCATTCCCCCGTCGAGGATTCCGACAGCTACGAATTCACCCTCGCCAGCGGCGAGATGAACGAAATCCACTGGATCGTCCCCCTGAACGACATGCTCCTGGGCACGTCCGGCGGCGAATGGAAGGCGGGCGGCGGCGGTTCCGCCATCACGCCCTCCACCATCAACGCCCGCGTGCAGAGCTGGTACGGCTGTTCCCCGCTCCCGCCTGTTGTTGTGGGGCGGACAGTCATCTTCGCGGGAAGGGGAAGGCGGACCATCCGCAGCTTTTCCTATTCCCTTGAGGCTGACGGCTATTCCGGCCGCGATCTCACCTGCTACGCCAGCCATCTGTTCGCCAACAGGGAGATCGCGTGCATGTGCCATCAGCAGGAGCCGTCAGGCATCGTCTGGGTTGTGATGTCGGACGGGGCGCTCCTGTCCTGCACCTACGCGCCGGAGGAGGATGTGGTGTCCTGGTCGCGGCACGAGACGAGGGGCAGGTTCGAGGCATGCGGATCGCTTGTGGACATGGACGGCACGGATCAGATTTATTTCTGCGTCGCGCGGGAGATCGGCGGTTCGACGCGCCGCTTCATCGAGACGCTGGAAGACCCCGCCGACCGCGTCCGGGACGAATCGGAAGGCTTCTTCCTCGACTGCGGCATGACGTACCGGGGAAGCGCCGTCGGCGCGGCGTCGGGGCTGGAGCATCTGGAAGGCGAGCGCATCGCCTGTCTGGCGGACGGAAACGTCTTTCTCGATCTCCCGGTCGAGAACGGGACTGTCACCCTGCCGGGCGGCTTCACAGCCTCGATCATCCACGCCGGCCTGCCGTACGCGGCTGAGCTGGTCACGCTCGAACTCGAACCCGACGACACGGATTCGATCCGGAACCGCGCCCGCTTCGCCGTCTCGGCCGCCGTGCGGCTGGCCGGCAGCCGCGAATGCCTGTACAGCCATTCGGACGGAAGCCTTTCCGAAATGAAATTCCGCACGACCGAGCTTCCCGGCCGTCCAGCGCGTCTTTTCACCGGGGAGAAGAACATCGTCTTCTCCTCGCCTCCGGGCGCGCGGACGACGCGCCTCCGGTTCGTGTCCGAAACGCCCGCGCCGTTCACCATCCTGGGCATCATCGCGGAGGCAAGCTGTGGACAGCCCGCCTAAGGGGGTCGTCCCCGCGCGCAGGGAACACGCCTTGCTGCTGGCGTCCGTCCTTTCGGCGGATCACCGGCGCGAAATCGCCGACGCGGCCGGGATTCCGCCGGTTGACGCCGTCCTGATGTCGATGGAGGCGTCGCTTGAATCGTACGCCTTTGTTCCCGGCGGCGGCGTCATGCCTGTCTTCATGATGGGCGTCGAGGAGACGGGCAGGCTCACAGGCGGGGCCATGCTCTGGATGCTGGCCTCGGACGCTGTCCGCCGCCACGCGCCCGCGACTCTCCGAGCAGCCCGCTGGGGCCTCAGCCGCGCGTTCGCCGCGGGCGGGGCGGAGAGGCTTGAGCAGTATATTCCCGAATGGTACGCGACAGGCCTTCGTTTCGCCCGGCGGCTTGGGTTCGCCGTCGATCCCGTTCCGTGCCGGGGACGGAACGGAGCCCTCCTGTTCCGCGTCACCCTTGACAGAAAGGAAACGCCATGGGCTCCCTGAACACCGCGTTGAGCGCGGCCAGCATCACAATGGGCCTGTACCAGAGCCGCGAGGAATCCGAATCGCGCCGGATCGCCGGCAGCCTCGCCGCGAACAGCCTCGAAGCGCAGGCGGCGCGCAAGGAACTTGAGGCTGACGAGGCGCTCAAAATCGGCGAACTCGATCAGGCCGAACAGATCATCAGGGGGCGGGCCGGAATCGCGGAACAGAAAACAGCCCATGCCTACGGCGGCGTGAAGGTGAACGAAGGCTCAGCCGCCGAAGTCGCGGCCGACAAGGCGGCGTGGAGCGAATACGAGCGCCAAAAAATCGAATACGGGGCGGAGATGGAGAGCTGGGGCCTCAAATACGACGCGGCCCTCCTGCGATCCGAGGCGGCCAACACCCGCGCGGGGGGAGGCGGATCGAGCTATTCCTCCACGCTCACCGCCATCGGCGCGGCCAAACAATGGACAGGTCTTTTTTCAAAATAAGGAATACCGACATGCTCGACACAACGACAAGCGGCGTCACCTATCGGGGCGGGGAAGGGCAGTCGGTTTTTCCCATTCCCTTTCCGTTCCTGGAAACAGCGCACATCCGCGCCCACATCCGGAGCGCGGACGGCAGCGCCCGCGCCCTGACGGCGGGCGTCGACTACAGCGTCAACCGCATCTCAGACGCCAACGGCGAGCTGATTCTTCTCGGGGACGATCTCCCCGGCGGGGCTGTTCTCGCCATTGCCCGGCTGGTGCCGCTCACGCAGGAGATACTCTTTCACAATCAGGGGCCGAATTCCCCCAGAGCCATGGAGGAGGCGGTCGACAAGCTGACCATGATAGCCCAGCAGCTGCAGAACGGGCTGGAGAATTCCCTTCCCGACGGTCTGGCCGGCAAGGCGGACGCGGTCCACGCCCACGCCCCGGACGCTATTGAGGGGCTGGACGCCGCGCTCGCCGCCAAACTGGACGCAGACGATCCGCGCCTCGACTCCCTTTCCGGCGGGCCGGCCGCCCATGCCGCGACCCACGCGGCAGGCGGAGCGGACGCGATCCGCCCCGGCGACATAGGCGCTCTTCCCGCGCCGCCGTCGGACGGAAAGCCCTACCTCGCCGCCGGAGGCGGCTGGATAGAATATGTCGCGCCGTCCGTCGGGACAGGCGGGGAGGGCGGTGAGGGCGGGGGAGGCGGCACGGCGGATCACTCGCAGCTCATGAACCGCGACGCTGCGGATCAGCACCCGCAGTCGGCGATACAGAGCCTTGTCCGCGATCTGGCTGAAATCAGGGCAGGCCTGTCCAGCCTTGAGCGGGCGGACGAGAGCCTGTCCGGACAGCTTGCCGCAAAAGCGGACGCAAGCCTGATCCCCGATGTCGATCCAGACGCCCTGGACAGGAGGATGAACGATCTCGAAAACAGCGCCTCCGGCCTGGCCGGACGCATCGATTCCCTTGGAGCGATGGCCCGCGCAGCCGACGCGCCGCACAACGACAAGCCCCACATGCGGCAAAACGGCGGCTGGGTCGAATACGCCGAGCCTTCCGGATCGTCCGGCGGCGGCGCTGCGGGCGGCGGCGCGATTCCGGGAGAAATCCGCTTCCTGCCTTTCCGCAGGGCCGAACTGCCCGGCGGGTGGTATTTCTGCAACGGGGACGCGTATCCGCTTTCCACCCCGCAGGGCAGCGCCCTCAATTCGCTCCCGGCGACGATGAAGACAGACTGGGGCATAGTCGTCGCCGGCGGCGCAATCAGCCTGCCCAATCTGCTTTCCGCCGAGGGGGGCTATTTCATCCGCGCCGTGGACAGCGCCTCCCGCTACCCCGGCAGCAGACAGGCGGACGCGATCCGCAACATCACCGGATCGTTCGCCATTTCGCCGGCCGCGGGCGCGGCCTGGGTCAATTCGGGATCGGGGAAAAGCGCCTTTTCCGGCGCGCTGAAAGCCGGAGCCGCCACAAAGACCCATTCCTTCCCGATCGCCGCCCACGGGTACAACGCCATCGGCGATCTCCTGTTCGACGCGTCGGCCTGCGTGGCGACGGCGAACGAGAACCGGCCCATGAACATCGGCATGACGCCGGCCATCTATCTGGGAGTGTGACAGGAACAGCCATTGCGCGGACGGGAACGGCGCCTGCGCGAGCCGGGAAAAGAGTCCAACTGCATAAAGCAGTGAAGTTCGCCGCCGGAACGGGCCGATAACAATAATGCAACGCCGGAAGATGCTGCGTACCCATGCGTATGGGAACAGCCTTCCCCGAAGCGTTTGTCTGCGACAAGGAGACGCCCGTGTCGAAACAACTTTCCGCCATTCTGGCCGCGGCCGCCGCCCTGTCCCTGTCGTACGGGTCCTTCGGCTGCCTGCCTTTCGGCAACAGCGGAGGCGGCGGCGGCAGCGGCGGAGGCGGAGGGGGCGGCGAGGAATACCGGTCCGGCGGCGATTCGCGCGGCGGGTACAACAACGCTCCCGGCGGAAAATGGCCCAAAATGGGCTGGACAAGCTCAGACAGGAAAACCCGTCCCGACGGGGCCTACGACGGCAACCCCTACGAGCCTTCGCTTCCCGTGTACGGAAGGGACTACAATCCCTTTTCCTCCGGATCGAGCGCTCTGGACGGCGACTGGCAGTATGGCGAAAAATACCCGGAAATGGACCCTGCCAATCCCATCCAGAAGGAACAGATGGGCATAGAATACCAGCCCCGGAACTGGGTCGAGGGCATGTACAACCCGAACACGCTGGGCGTGCGCACCCACGGCTCGGGGCTGATCAACGGGCTGACGCAAAACACTTTCGCGTCGGCCGGAGGCGATCACAACGTCAGCCTCGATCCCCAGGGCAAGACGATGTTCTTCTCCACGACCCGCATGTCGAAAAATCCCAAGCTCGCCATGCAGGACGTGGACTCCAAGGCCTGGACCCTTCTCACCGAGGGCGGCATGGCCGACATGATGCCTTCCGTCTCCCCCGACGGCAACACCGTCGTCTGGTGCTCGAACCGCTACGGCAACTGGTCCCTCCTGATGCGGGAGCTGAACGTCCCCTCCGGAACCGGCCCCAAGCAGCTCACAGGCACCCCGGACGACGACATCCATCCGACCTGGTCGCCGGATTCGCGCTTCCTCGCCTTCAGCCGTTTCAATTCCATGGACGGCCAGTGGCAGATATGGGTCATGGATCTGGAGCGGAAGACCTTCACCGCCATAACCGAGGGGCTGTTCCCCAGCTTCAATCCGGTCATGAAACGCCAGACCGCAGAAGGCCGTCCCGTCTACACCATCGCCTACCAGCGCCACAGGCAGCGCGACATTCCCTGGTATTCGATCTGGACGCTCGATCTCGCCGTCCAGCCGAACGGCCGCATCGAGGCGATGGGGAGCCCGAGGGAAATCGTCTCCTCGAACGACTGGGCCGCCATCACCCCGGCCTGGGCGCCGACCGGGGACTACCTCGCCTTCGCGTCTGTGAGGAAGTCGCCCCTGTCGGAAATGCAGGCCCGCATCTACCGGGCGGACGACATATGGGCTGTCCGGGTGGACGGGACCGATCTCACCCAGGTCACGGATCATCCCGCTCCGGACTGGTATCCCTTCTGGGCGCGGGAAGAGGGAAATCCTGTCGGCCGCATCTACTTCACCTCCAGCCGCAAGGGCAACCCGACCGTCTGGAGCGTGCGGCCCCTGCTGCCCGGTCTTCTGAACGATCTGCAGCGCGAGGCGGAACGGCAGGCCGCGCCTGCGGCTGCGGCGGGGACGGGAGCGTCGCAGCAGGCTGAGTAGATGCTGTTTCATACAGCGGTTTAAGCAGTCGTTTAGAATCGTGCGTAATCAAGGCGCGCCGACCGGTAGGCTCATTTTCGCAGAAAATGTGCCGAAAGGGAGAAGCAACGCAGAGTACGCGCGATTCTAAATGACTGATTAAATCGCTCTAGCGCGGTTTTCTCCGGATTTCTCAGGGAATTCTTATGACAAAGACTCACGTCCGGCGCCTGGGCCTGCTGGTCGCCGTCGCCGCCGCCGCGCTGCTGCCCACGGGCTGCGATGAAGCCCGTCATATAACGGCGGCTCTCGGCTCCTCCTCCAAGCCCTATCAGGAATTCCTTGAGGACCCGGTGACCTTGACCACGATCAAGACCATCGCCGTCTTCCCCTTCGAGGATCGCGCGCCGCAGCCGGGCTTCGATTCCGACGCCTTCGCCAACAAGCTGGCGAACCAGCTTGCCGCGCACGGCAAGGTCCGGGTTCTCTACCCCAGGGACATTCTCGAACAGGTCGAGAAGGAAAACCTCGCCTCGCGCCGCCACAACGCGCGGCTCAGGGAAAAGCTCGCCCTCGGCCTTGTCTCTCCCCAGGAGGCGGCTGATCTCGACTCCGGCGGCGACGCCTCGCCCAGATCGTATTTCGATCCGATCAAAAATCCCGAAGAGGCTGTCCGCCTCGCCCGCCGCGCCAAGGCGGACGCCATCATCGTGGGCGAAATCTCCGACTATGATCCGTATATGCGCCCGCGCCTGTCCCTCACCATGAAGCTGATAGCCACCGGATCGACCGAAGCCGCGGCGCAGGCGATAGCCGAGATGACGCAATGGGGCATTCCGCGCAGCGGTTCCGGATTCGGCGGCGGCCCGGGCGGCGGCGGCGTCATCTATACGCGGCAGCAGTCCTTCGACAGCAGCGTCGGTTCTGTCGGGATGGAGGTGTCGAAATACGGCAGGACGCATTTTGTCGACAACCATCCCTACGATACGGAAGTCTACATCCGGAGCATGACGCATTATTACGACGTGGTCGCGAGCCAATTGGCGGCGGCCTACGCCGACGCCCGCAAGAAGGCGGTCAGGGAGGCCGAGGAGCGTGCGAAGGCGAAGGCGAAGCAGGACAGGGAGGATCAGGACAGGGCGATGAAGCGGCTTCTCGCGCTGATGGAACGGGATTCGCGGATTCCGGATTACGAAACAGACGAGCGGGGCGAGGCGTGGTTCGATCAGGGGTTTGCGGACAAGCGGGCGGTTCTCGCGCGAAACGGCGGTGATCGCCGCATCCAGTCCTGGCGTCCCGAGGGCAGGGCGAGCCGTCCGGCGACGCCGGCGGAACGGGGCGCGCGCGACATGATGATTCCCGAAAACGAGCGCGGCAGGGGCTTGCAGGGGTATTCGGCGATGGTCGATTCCTCGTTCCCCGACGCCGACACGATGATGGAAATGAACATGGGCGACAACCGCGACAGAAGCTGGCGTCCGGATCACTACATGCACGCCAATCCGGAAAAAGCCGCGCCCTTGTATGCTCCAAGCGAATTCAGAGGGTACGGATCGGAGTATTGAGAGCATGAAGCTTTCGGGCGTGAGACGCCCGGGGATGACGCAGGCGGCGCGCCGTGGAGGGCGCGCCGCATTTTTTACTGTGCCATCACGCTCTTTGTTCGTGTGCGGGGCGATTGTCGCCGTATCGGTTTCTTCATTGCGGGGGCCGAAACGTTTCGGGGGCGCCTTGCGGCGCATATTTCCCGCCATATTGAAGGGTAGTGTTTTCGGGTATCGCTATCGCGATGGAGGATGATGTTTACGAATTCCACACGCTTGGCCTGCAGAATTCCCGGGAATTCCCCATATAGATACTCGGAATACTCCTCTTCCCGGGAATCAGGAATGCAAAACGCGGCAAACATTCCTCCGGCATATATATCGCTGACATCAGGGTCAAGTCTGACGATAATATCGGGAAATTTTTCCCGAAGAAGTTGCTGGTATGCTTTCGCCAGTTCTTCAAGCGATTTCATGGCAATCCCTCATGGAGCGCATCAGATACGAACACCCAGTAATTTCAGAATCACGCCGCTCTCCGCATCAACACGCTTCACCCCGTCGGGGCTCACCATAAACGGCTTATAGTCGCTGTCGACGCGGTATCGCCAGGCCATATAGACGGTTTTGTGGCATTCCACAGGCAATCCCGCTGTGCTCATGGCTTCAGGCGTAACGATGACCTCATGGTTATTCCATCCGATGTTTCGCAGGCCCTTCCCGCGAAATCGTTCGGCTTTTTCTTTGCATATCTCCTCAACGCTTGCCGACTGGCCCTCAAGCTTTGCCCTGACCGCTTGAATAAGCGCATAGTAATGCCTGTTCGCTGCCGCGCAGTAATTGCCATTCCGTACAGCCCATCGCGCCGCTTCGTAATTCTTTTTGGCTTTTTCGAAAAAAACGGCGGCTTTTTGGACAGCATCGGGATCATCTGATTTCGGCATAACAGACACTCCATGCTGAACGCCAAGCAATATACTATACGCGCATCATCCAATCGCGCAATGCCTACAGGCTCTTACTCCGCTTCTTCGAGCAGCCTGCCGTGCAGCGGGCCGTAGGCGGAAAACTCCAGACGCCGCCTGCCTTCTCCTTCGTCGAAAAACGCTATCTCCAGACGATCGCCCGCGACGGGATCGGCCAGCATCTCAGGCCATTCGACAGCGGCGACGCTGTCAGGCTGGCCGAACAGGTCGGCTATGCCCAGACCTTCCTGGGAGACGGGATCGTCCAGACGGTAGAGATCGAGATGGTTGAGGACGAGCCTGCCCCGGTATTCTGCGTGAATGGTGAATGTGGGGCTGGCGACGGCGACCTCGGGAGGAATAGCCAGGCCGCGCGCGAGACCCTGGACGAAACAGGTTTTGCCGCTCCCGAGATCGCCGTTCAGAAGCAGTATTTCGCCGCCGAGGCAGAGACGGCCGAGGCATTCCGCCACGGCGCGCGTCTCCTCCGGCGAGGTCGTCGCAATCGTCATCCGCACAAGGGGGCGCGTCACCATTGGTGCTGGTATCCTTCGGCGCCCAATGGACAGACGCTCCCGTCCGGGCGCGTCAGCAGAAGAGCGGGAGATTCCGTCACTATACCGATACGGGTGAAACGCGCAAGCCCGTCCGGCGCCTCCGGCCCTGCGAGAAACGCGGCAAAGGCGTCCCACAGCCGCCGCGGCATGGTCAGAAGCAGTTCAAAATCCTCCCCGTCCGAAAGCGCGTGCGCAACAGGGCTGCGGCCCGATTCGCGGGCAGACGCCTTCGCCGCGTCCGACAGGGGGATCGCGCGCTCCTCGATGACGGCCCCCGCGCCGCTCTCCCGGCAGAGGCGGGAGAGATCGAGAGCCAGCCCGTCGGAAATGTCCATGGCCGCGCCGGGGGAGCCGTATTGTCCGCGCACGCCCGATATATGGGCGAATTCCATAAGCGCCGCAATCTCCCGCGTGCGCGGCCGGGGGGCGAGGTGTTTTCCCCGGATCGAGCCGCCCAGCTCCCCCGTGACGACGACGGCGTCTCCGGCGCGGCCTCCGCTCCGGAGGAGCGGGCCGCCCGGCAGGGGATCGCCCGCGACCGTGACGGAGACGAACGTCCCCATCCCGGATGAAATCAAGTCGCCCCCGATGATCGACACGCCGTACTCGCGGGCCGCTTCCGCGATGCCGCCGGCGAATTCGGCCGCCCACGAGCCGGGCGCGCCTTTTTTGACGCAGAGGGACACGAGCGCCCAGCGCGGGCGGCAGGCCGACGCGGCCAAATCCGACAGCGACGCGAGAAGCGATTTTCGGGCGACGGCTTTGGGGGAGTCTTCGGGAAGGAAATGGCTGCCTTCGGCGAAGGCGTCTGTGGAAAAGGCCAGGCGTCCGCCTTCGCACCCGCCGACAGCGACATGGGCGCAGTCGTCCGGGCCGCAGCCGACGATGACCGAGGAGTCGCCTGTTCTGAAAAGCTCGGGAAGAACGGCGAGGACGTCGTTCTCCCGGACAGGGTGTTTCGAATCGTTTCCGCTCATCCGCTATTTCACGCCTTCGGCAAGCTTTTTCGCTTTTTCCTGCGCTTCGGCGAAATTGCCGACATACATGAACGCCTGTTCGGGCATGTCGTTCGCTGCGCCTTTCAGTATCTGGTCGAAGCCGTCCACCGTCTCGGCGATGGGCACATACCGCCCCTGCATCCCGGTGAACTGCTCGGCCACATAAAAGGGCTGCGAGAAGAAGCGCTGAATCTTTCTGGCCCTGGCCACGATCTGCTTGTCCTCCTCGGACAGCTCGTCCATGCCGAGAATGGCGATTATATCCTGAAGGTCCTTGTATTTCTGCAAAATCCGCTTCACCTCGGCCGCCACTTCATAATGCCTCTCGCCCACGATGCGCGGATCGAGAATCGTCGACGACGACCCCAGCGGATCGACAGCGGGATAAATGCCCAAAGACGCGATCTGCCGCGACAGCGCGGTGATGGCGTCCAGATGGGCGAAGCAGGTCGCGGGGGCCGGGTCTGTGTAGTCGTCCGCCGGGACGTAGACTGCCTGAATGGAGGTGATCGATCCCTTCTTCGTGGACGTGATCCGCTCCTGCAGCGACCCCATCTCCGTCGCCAGCGTGGGCTGGTAGCCGACAGCCGACGGCATGCGTCCGAGAAGGGCCGACACTTCGGAACCGGCCTGCACGAAACGGAAGATGTTGTCGATGAAGATGAGGACGTCCATCCCCTCCTCGTCCCGGAAGTATTCCGCGATGGACATCGCCGTGAGGGAGACGCGGAGGCGCGCTCCGGGCGGCTCGTTCATCTGCCCGTAGACCAGCGCGGTCTTGGACATGACGTCCGCCTCCATCATCTCTATCCAGAGATCGTTTCCCTCGCGGGTGCGCTCGCCCACGCCCGCGACAACGGAACGCCCGCCGTGCTCCGTGGCGATGGAGCGGATAAGCTCCTTCATGATGACGGTCTTGCCGACGCCCGCGCCGCCGAACAGGCCGACCTTGCCGCCCTTGGGGATGGGCTGGAGCAGATCGACGACCTTGATCCCGGTCTCCAGAAGCTCTGTCGCGTCCTCCTGCTCCTCGAAGCCGGGCGCGTCGCGGTGGATTGGGTAGAACTTCTTCGCCGCAAGCGGCCCGGCCTCGTCGATGGGCGTTCCCGTCACGTCCAGAATGCGGCCGAGAACCTCGGGGCCGACAGGAGCCATGATGGGCCGCCCCGTGTCCCTGACCGGCATGCCCCGCACCAGGCCGTCCGTCGTGGACATGGCGACGCACCGCACCGCGCGCTCGCCTATGTGCTGGGCCACTTCCAGGGTGAGGTCGATATGCGGATCGTCCCGCTCCACCTTGAGGGCGTTGTTGATGGCGGGCAAATCGCCCAAATCGAATTCGACGTCCACCACCGGACCCGACACCGCCTTCAGCCTGCCGCAGCTTCTCTTCGCCTGAATCATTTCGTTCTCCGCAAACCGTCAAGTCATCCCAGCGCGCTCGACCCGCCGATGATGTCCAGAAGCTCCATGGTGATTCCGGACTGGCGCGCGCGGTTCAGCTCCAGCGTGAGGGCGGAGACCATCTCCTCCGCGTTGTTGGCCGCGTTGTCCATGGCGCTCATGCGGGCGGCCAGCTCGGCCGCGTAGCTTTCCAGCATTCCCCGGTATATCTCCGTCGCCATGCGGCGGGCCATCAGCCTGTCCAGGGCGGTCCGCGCGTCGGGAAGGAGCTCGTAGACGGGGCGCGCGGGCCCTGTCCGCCTCTCGGCCTCCATCTCGCCCTGCCGCTCCATCAACTGCTCTTCTGCGTCGCCGACGTCGAATATGTCGTCCGGAGCCTCGTCCAGGACGATCTCATCAAGCACGGCGTCCCCGTCCTTCTTCCTCGCCGCCGCCGCCGCGTCCTCGCTCTCGCCCGCGTCCGCTTCCGCGTGTTCCTTCGCGAGCATCTCCCCGACAGTCACCGGCAGGAGCTTCCTGATGACCGGGCGCTGGGTGAGCATGGTGGCGAATTCGTTGTACACCACATACGCCTCGTCGATGCGGTCGTCGTTCCCGGCCGACATCATCCCGGTCAGCTTTTCGCAGATGTCGCCCGCCATGATGTAGGACAGCTTCTCGAACACGTCGTGATAGGTCCGGACGATGCGGAACCCGGTCTTCCGCAGATACGCGATGGTGCGCCTGCCTATGGCGAAGAAGATCGGCTCGACCCCCTCCTTCGAATGGACATACCCTGTCACGGCGCGGAAAAGATTGTTGTTGAACCCGCCCGCAAGCCCCCTGTCGCCCGCGATAAGGACGTAGGCGACCCGCTTCACCTCCGCATGGGGGCTGAACAGTCCCCGATCAGGTCCTCGGCCACGTGATTGACCAGCCCGTCGACCGCGTCGGCGTAGGGGCGCATGGCGAGCATCTGCTCCTGGGCGCGGCGCAGCTTGGCCGCGGCGACGAACTTCATCGCGCGGGTGATCTGCTGCGTGCTCTGCACCGAGCGGATGCGGCGTTTGATGTCCTGGGTCTGCATGGCCTCTTCCCGTTGTTCCGGCTACGCGCTTTTGGGGGGACGGACGACCTTTGTCCCGTCCGCGCCGGCGCCTCCCTTCGCGGGCGCGGCGGGCGCGGGCGCCGCGCCGTCCGCCTTGAAGGGGGCGGCTGAACTGTCAAGAAATTCCTGAATGCCCCGGATCAGCTCCTTTTCCGCATCCCCGTCCAGATCGCCCGAACCGTCGATCCTGTCGAGAACGGCCTGATGATGGGCGCGGAGATGCTCAAGAAGGGCGCGTTCGAAATCGACCACAGAATGCGTGTTGATTGCATCAAGGTATCCGCGCGTCCCGGCGAAGATCGACGCCGCCTGCTCCCCCGCCGTCATGGGGGAGTATTGCCGCTGTTTCATCAATTCCACAAGGCGTTCGCCCCGCGCCAGCTGTTTTCTGGTCACCGCGTCCAGATCGGAGCCGAACTGGGCGAAGGCCGCGAGTTCGCGGTATTGCGCGAGATCGAGCTTGAGCGATCCGGAGACCTTCTTCATCGCCTTCGTCTGGGCCGAACCGCCCACGCGGGAGACGGAGATGCCGACGTTCACCGCCGGGCGCACGCCGGAATAGAACAGATCCGCCTCAAGGAATATCTGCCCGTCCGTGATGGAGATGACGTTTGTGGGGATGTACGCGGAGACGTCCCCTGCCTGCGTTTCGATGATCGGGAGCGCGGTGATGGACCCGCCCGTCCCCCGGATTGTCGCCTTCTTCAGGCCCGGATCGCCCTTGACCTCCTTCTCCACGGCCCAGCGGCCGGGAACGCCCGCATGGATTTTTCTGCCCGCCGCCTTGTCCCGGTCGATGACGTCCGGCCAGCCCGACGGCACGGCGGCGTATTCCTCCGCCATCTTGACCGCGCGCTCCAGAAGGCGCGAATGGAGATAAAACACGTCGCCCGGATACGCCTCCCGTCCGGGGGGGCGGCGGAGCAGCAGGGACATTTCGCGGTATGCCCAGGCGTGTTTGGACAAATCGTCGTAGACGATGAGGACGTGCTTTCCCCTGTTCATGAAATATTCCGCGATGCTCACCCCGCTGTACGGCGCCAGATACTGCTGCGGAGCCGGTTCGGAGGCTGTCGCGCTCACGATGACGGTGTAGGGAAGCGCCTTTTCCCGGCGGAGCGTCTCGATGATCCGGGAGACTGTCGAACGCTTCTGGCCGATGGCGACATAGACGCAGATCACGTCCAGCGCGTCGACATCGCCGTCCCAGCCCCGGTTCTGGTTCAGAATGGCGTCGATGGCCAGCGCCGTCTTGCCGGTCTGGCGGTCGCCGATGATGAGTTCGCGCTGGCCCCGGCCGATGGGCGTGATGGAATCGACCGCCTTCAAACCCGTCTGGAGCGGTTCCGTGACAGGCTGGCGTTGGACAATGCCGGGGGCGATCCGTTCGATAAGGGCTTCCCCGTCGAACGCGATGTCCCCCAGGCCGTCCTGCGGGGCGCCCAGGGCGTCGACGACCCTGCCGAGCAACCCATAACCCACGCCCACCTGCGAGATGCGGCCTGTGCGCTTGACCGGATCGCCCTCCCGGATGTGATCGCCGCTGCCGAGAAGGACTGCGCCGATGTTGTCCTCCTCCAGATTGAGGGCGATTCCCATGACGCCGCCGGGAAATTCGAGAAGCTCGCCCGCCTGCGTTTCGGCGAGGCCGTGAACGCGGGCTATGCCGTCGCCGTTCTGCAGCACGGTTCCGACGTCGGCGGCTTCGATCGTTTTGCCGAAGCCGGCGATTTCGCGCCTGATGAGGGAGGAAATTTCCTCGGGGTTCAGTTTGTCGTGCATATCGCGTTCCTCTTTTGATGCTTCTTAGAAAGTGTTACTAAATTCGCTTTGGGTCGATTTTTCGCCTGTTTTGTGCTGGGCGAGTCCGATTTTCGAAGGCAATAGGTCACTATTGTCGAGAAAA
>QMCE01001161.1_pt1 | contig 18512 bp, 18 predicted proteins | sample 1821851 | NCBI WGS metagenome assembly QMCE01 (sample SAMN09453174, study PRJNA476694) | Termite gut metagenome, whole genome shotgun sequencing project. | isolation source: worker | host: Odontotermes sp. | place: South Africa:Pretoria | collected 2016-01-28
CAACATTAAGAACCTGAATTCAACTTCTGACATAGTGGAGCCGTGACAGTGGGTTGAATACAGGTTTCTAACACCCCCGCTTGTGCGGTGCGGCGCCTTGTGGTACACTGTATACTGGTTTACTGTTGAAATTATACCAAGATTATGCGTGAATTTTGTGAGGAGACACAAGTGGATGCTGTACAGTGAAATGGACTTACCACCGGAAATTTTGCGCGCGGTGGAGCGCATGGGCTTTATAGAATTGACCGAGGTGCAAAAAAAAGGCATTGCCCCCATGATGGCAGGGCGCGACATTATTGCCAAAGCCCCCACCGGCACCGGCAAAACCTGCGCGTTTGGCATTCCGCTGTTGGTGGATTTGAACCGCCAGAGCGACAAGGTGCAGGCGCTGATATTGGCCCCCACGCGGGAGCTGGCCCTGCAAATTACCGAGGATTTGGACGATTTGGCCCACTATATGCCCGAGGTGCGCATTGCCTGCGTGTACGGCGGGCAGCCCATTCAAAAACAGTTTGACCGGCTTGCCAAGGGCCCGCAAATTATTGTTGCCACCCCCGGCCGCCTGATGGACCACATGAAGCGCCGCACCGTGCATTTAAGCAGCGTTACCCGCGTGGTGCTGGACGAAGCCGACGAAATGCTGGACATGGGTTTTTACAAAGATGTTGTGAAAATTTTGGACAGCCTGAAGAACAAAAAGCAGCTTGGGATGTTTTCGGCCACCATTAGCCGCGAGGTGATGGACATTGGCTGGCTGTACCAGCGCGACCCTGTGGAGATTACCGTGCAGCCCGTCGAGGACTCCATGCCAAAAATAACCCAGTACGCGCTGGAAACCACCGGCCGCAACAAACTGGCAGACGTGGCGGCCCTGATTGTGAACGGCGGCTACGAGCGCGTGATGGTGTTTTGCAACACAAAATACACCACCGGCATGCTGGCCAACCAACTGGCCCGGCTGAATTTTAACGTGGATTGCCTGCACGGCGATTTAAGCCAAAAAGAGCGCAACAGCATTATGGAAAGCTTTAAAGAGGGCAAGCTGCACGTGCTGGTTAGCACCGACGTGGCGGCCCGCGGCATAGACGTGGAGGACGTGGACGCGGTGATTAATTACGATTTGCCGCAGTCGAACGAATATTATACCCACCGCATTGGGCGCACGGGCCGGGCCAAAAAAGAGGGCGAAGCCTACCTGCTGTACATGCCCGACGAAAAAAAGCGCCTGCGCGAGATTGTGCGGCTGACCCGCAACAAGGTGACGCCGGTGCGCTTTGGCGAAAACCGGAAGCTGGTGCCGGTTAGCGATTTAGAGAATGATAATTAGAAATCAGGGCGTTGTTCGGTAATTATCCACATCCGTCATTTCACCAAAATATTGCCAAAGCTGGCCGCAGGCGTGAAACTTACGCCTGCGGCTTATTTTCGCCGGTGGGTTTTTTGCGCAGGTGTTGGCGCAAAAGCAGGTTGATGTAGGACGACAGCGAACGGTCTTCCTCCTCTGCGGCAATTTTGGCCAATTCCAAAATATCATCATCCAGCGTAACACTTACGCTTTTTTTAAGCGGCTTCATCACATTCACCTCGAAATAGATGATAGCATGTAAATGCCGTAAAACATTGACAAAGACTTATTAATCGTGTAAATTAGTCTCATACACGATTACATGTCAGGGTAAGAGGAGGAAAGCAAATGGACTACAAAACCGCCTATCTGCACCTGTTCAATGGAGTAACCGACGCGATTGAACAACTGATGCTTTTGCAGCAGCAAGCCGAAGAAACCATGATAACGAATAAAACAACGCCCCTGCTGGCAGAGCTGCCAGAACAACCGGAGGAAAACCAAATAAACAGCGGCACATAAAAAGGCTGCCCGCAAGCGCGCGGCAGCCTTTTTGTTCATTGCTCATGGTAAACGCAGCTTCCAACCGCCACACCAACTACTTGTCCATCTCGCGCATCGTTTTATTAAACGCCTTGTGCTGCTCGTAGTTGTCTTCTTTCAGGCTGTTTTCAAACTTGTTCAGTGCGTCGCGCTGTGCCTTGGACAACCTCTGCGGTATCTCCACATTCACCTTCACGTATTGGTCGCCCCGGCCGCGGCCATTCACGTAGGGAATGCCCTTGCCCTTCAGGCGGAACACCTTGCCGCTTTGGGTGCCGTCGGGCACGGTGTACTCCACCTTGCCGTCAATGGTGGGCACCGTCACCTTGTCGCCCAGGGTGGCCTGCGTGTAGGTGATGGGCACATTCACATACACGTCGTAACGCTCGCGCTCGAACATGGGGTGGGGCCGCACGGTGATGATGATGATAAGGTCGCCCGCGGGGCCGCCGTTTTGGCCGGCGTCGCCCTTGCCGCGCTGCACAATGTTCTGGTCGTCGTCCACCCCGGCGGGTATTTTAACCTCCAGCTTCTTCTGGGTGCCCACGCGGCCGCTGCCGTGGCAACTGCGGCAGGGGCTTTTAATAATTTTGCCCTTGCCGCCGCAGCGGGTGCAGGGGCGGCTTTCCTGCATCATGCCAAAGGCCGTGCGCTTGGCCGCCACCACAAAGCCGGTGCCGTTGCACTCGGGGCAGGTTTCGGGCGTGGTGCCTTTTTCCGCGCCGGTGCCGCCGCATTCGGGGCAAACGTCTTGCTTGGTAATGCCAATGGTTTTGGTGGCGCCGTGCACCGCCTCCATAAAGCTAAGCACCAAAGACACGCGGATGTCGGTGCCGCGGCGCGGGGCGCTGGGGTTGGTTTGGCGGCTGCCAAAGCCGCCGCCACCGCCGCCGCCAAAGCCACCGCCGAAGAAGGTCTCGAAGATGTCGCCAAAGTCCATGCCGCCGCCGCTGCCACCGCCAAAGCCACCGAAGCCGCCAAAACCCCCGCCACCGCCGCTTGCGGCGTAGCTGGGGTCCACCCCTGCGTGGCCAAATTGGTCGTAACGCTGGCGTTTTTCCTTATCGCTCAAAATTTCGTAGGCCTCGCTGGCCTCCTTAAATTTTGCCTCGGCCTCTTTGTCGCCGGGGTTCACGTCGGGGTGATATTTTTTGGCCTTTTTGTGGTAGGCCTTTTTAATCTCGCTGTCGCTGGCGTCTTTGGCAACCCCCAGAACTTCGTAAAAATCCCGCTTGTCCGCCAAGCGCGTCACCTCTCCCTGTGGCCAAAAATAGATGAATACAGGTTCTTCGCAACAGCGTGCGGCGGGGCTGCCCCCGCCGCGCGCCATTGCAGCTTACAAAATATCACTTCTCGTCGTCAATTTCAGTAAAGTCGGCGTCGATGACCTCTTCCTCGGGGGGCTGTTCGGCGGCAGGTGCTTCCTCGGGGGGCTGTTCGGCGGCAGCGCCCTTGTCGGCGTAAACCTTGCTGCTCACCTCGTACAGGGCCTTTTGCAGTTCTTCCTGCTTGGCCTTGATGTCCTCCAAATCCTCGCCTTCCAGCGCCTTTTTCAAGGCGTCCTTCTTCTCGGTCAGGCTTGCCTTGTCGGCGTCGTCAATCTTCTCGGCCAAGTCGCCAATGGTCTTTTCGGTTTGGTACACCATTTGGTCGGCGCCGTTGCGCACTTCAATTTTCTCTTTCAGCTTCTTGTCTTCCTCGGCATACTGCTCGGCTTCCTTCACGGCCTTCTCCACATCGTCCTTGCTCATGTTGGTGCTGGCCGTAATGGTAATGCTTTGCTCCTTGCCGGTGCCAAGGTCTTTGGCGCTAACAGCCACAATGCCGTTGGCGTCAATGTCGAAGGTAACCTCGATTTGCGGCACGCCGCGCGGCGCGGAGGGGATGCCGTCCAGATGGAAGGTGCCCAGCTTCTTGTTGTCCTTGGCCATCTCGCGCTCGCCCTGTAAAACATTCACCTCAACGCTGGGCTGGTTGTCGGCCGCGGTGGAGAAGATTTGGCTCTTCTTGGTGGGAATGGTGGTGTTGCGCTCGATGATTTTGGTGCACACGCCGCCCATGGTCTCAATGCCCAGGGAAAGCGGGGTAACGTCCAAAAGCAGCAGGCCCTTCACGTCACCGCCCAAAACGCCGCCCTGAATGGCCGCGCCCAGCGCCACGCACTCGTCGGGGTTAATGTCCTTCGAGGGCTCAATTTTCATGTAGTCCTTCACGGCGTCCTGCACGGCGGGAATGCGGGTGGAACCGCCCACCAGCAGCACCCGCTGCAAGTCGGCGGGTTTAAGGCCGGCGTCCGACAGCGCGCGCTTCACGGGGCCCATGGTGCGCTCCACCAAGTCGGCGGTCAGCTCGTTGAACTTGGCACGGGTAAGGCTGGTGTCCAAGTGCTTGGGCCCGGCGGCATCGGCGGTGATAAAAGGCAGGTTAATTTGGGTGGACGCTGCGCGGCCATTTTGTCGTCGCGCAAATCAATGCCGTTTTCTTTCTTAAACTCGTCGGCCAGCCAGTCAATCACGCGCTGGTCAAAGTCGTCGCCGCCAAGGCGGGTGTCGCCCGCGGTGGAAAGCACCTCGGTAACGCCGTCGCCCATCTCAATAACAGAAACGTCGAAGGTGCCGCCGCCAAGGTCGTACACCATAATTTTCTGGTCGGCTTCTTTGTCCACGCCATAGGCCAGGGCCGCGGCGGTGGGCTCGTTGATAATGCGCTTCACATTCAGCCCGGCAATGGCGCCGGCGTCCTTGGTGGCCTGGCGCTGGCTGTCGGAAAAATAGGCCGGCACGGTGATGACAGCGTCGGTTACTTTTTCGCCCAGATAGCTTTCGGCGTCGGCTTTCAGCTTGGCCAGCACCATGGCGGAAATTTCCTGCGGGGTGTAGTTTTTGCCGTCAATTTCCACCTTGTGGCTGCTGCCCATCTCGCGCTTGATGGAGGCGATGGTGCGGTCGGGGTTGGTAATGGCCTGGCGCTTGGCCACCTGGCCCACCAGGCGCTCGCCCGTTTTGGTAAAGCCCACCACACTGGGGGTGGTGCGGCTGCCTTCCGCATTGGGAATAACAACGGCGTCGCCGCCTTCCATAACGGCGATGCAACTGTTGGTTGTGCCAAGGTCAATGCCTACAATTTTACTCATACGTTTCGTTCTCCTTTTCGGTCGGTTTTGGTTGATATAGAAGCGGGGATTGCTGTTGCGGCTTGGTTCCCCGGGGGTATGCCGCTGTTCGGATTGTAACAATATGTAAATATAACGCGCTTGGAATCGGTAAAGCTACGCAAAAGCGCCGTGTCCGCAAGTTTACAGTTTATTCTGTATAGCCCTTACTAATGCCTGACGCCTGTTGCGCTTACGGTGCCACCGCCACCACCGCGTGCCGCACCACGCGGCCGTTCAGCGTATAGCCCTTTTGCATCACGCGGGTAACACAACCGCTCTCGGCGCTTTCCACGGCTTCCTGCATGCAGGCGTTGTGCAATTCGGGGTCAAAGGGCTGGCCGCAGGCATCAATCTCTGCAATGCCCATTTTGGCGAATACTTCCTTCGCCTTGTTCAGCGTTAGCAGCACGCCTTTTTTATAGTCCTCGTCGGCGGTGGGAACGCTGGCGGCGGCCTCCAGTGTGTCCAAAACGGGCAGCAGCGTTTCGGCGGCGTGGGCCACCCCGTTTGAAAAGGCGGCGTCGTGCTCCTTTTGGCTGCGCTTGCGGAAGTTGTCATACTCGGCGCTGGTGCGCAAAAACTGATCCTTCAGGCGCGCGCATTCCGCCGCGGCTTCGTCGGCCTTTTGCTCCGCGGCCGCAAGGCGGGCGGCATCGGCCTTGGGCTTTTTGGGCTTTTTCTCGTGGGGTTCCGCTTTGGGCGCTTCCGGTGCGGGTTCTGCCGCCTTGGGTGCTTCCGTGGGCGCGGGTTCTTCAGCGGTGGTTGGGGCCTTGTTCTCTTCTTCGGCCATGATGGCGGAATCCTCCTAGTTGTTAATTTGTTTAACCTGCCATGGCGCCGCTCATGCCCTGGCCCAGCAAATTGCTGAAATATTCCAGACGCGGGATGACCTCGCGGTAGCGCATGCGCGCCGGGCCCACCACGGCCAAAACGCCGCGCAGCCCGCCCCCCGCCAGATATTGCCGCGTAAGAAGGCACAGCCCGGGAATGGGCGTGTCGGGCAATTCATCGCCAAACAGGATGGCGGTGTGGTCTTCTCTTGGCTGCAGCAGCACTTCCAAATGCTCCGGCTCGCTCACCAGCTCCAGCACGGCGCGGGGGCTTTTGCCAAGCTCCGGCCAGTGCAAAAGGTGCTGCTGGCCCTCAAAGTAAACATCGCCTTTGCCAATTTCGCCCAAAATGGTAAGCGCGGCCGACGCGCAGGGCCACCAGCGGGCGCCGGCGGGGCCAAGGCCGTCCATCATTTGGCGAATGCGGCCCGCGTCCACATCGGCCTCGGCCACAAAGCACAGGTGCTGGTTCAGCGCGGCGGCCATTTGGGCGGTGTCTCCGTCAGAGAGTTCAAACTCCACCCGGGCTACGCGGGTGCGCACACCACCCGCGGCGGTAACCGCCAGTATGGCGGCGGTGCTGCGCCCCACCTGGATAACTTCAAAATGGGCTATGGATAAATCCTGCGCGCGGGGGTTGGTGGCAAGCACGCAGCAGCGCAAAAGGTCGGCCAATGTTTTGGCCGCGCCCTGCACCAGCTTTTCGGGGTCATAGTCCAGCGCCTGGAACAGCGCATCTATTTCGGCCCGCTGTGCGGCGGGCAGGCTGCCGGGCAGGTGCAGCAGGTTATCCACATAATAGCGGTAGCCCTTGGCGGTGGGCACGCGCCCCGCCGAGGTGTGGGGCTGTTCCAAAAGGCCCAGGCGGGTAAGGGCGGCCATCTCGTTACGCAACGTGGCCGAGGACACCGCCATGTCGAAATAACGGCTGAGCAGGTTGGAACCAACCGGCTCGCCGTCGTTGGCATACAGGGAAACAATGGCCATCATAATGCGTTGTTTGCGGTCGTCCATGGGCGCCAAGCTCCCCCCTCCAGGCTGCGGTTAGCACTCAATAAGCAAGAGTGCTAATACTATTTTACCGCACTTTCGCAGGATGTCAAGGGGTAAAGTAAATTTTTTTGCGTGGGTTAAGGGCGGAGTACAAGATTAAGGGCAATTCGTTCTTTCTTGCCCCGCCAAGAAAGAACCGAGATCAAGAGTGCCTTGCCCTTGGCTTAACTCATTTCTATTTTCTAATCAACTGCCGGCAATGCCCAGCTGCGCCGCATAAGGCCGCATGCCCTCTATGCACAGGGTAATGAGCTCAGAGAGCTCCATTCCCAGCATGTCGGCGCCGTTTTGAATGACTTCGCGGTCAATTTTAGCGGCGAAGGCTTTGTCTTTAAACTTCTTTTTCACGCTTTTGGCGGCAAGGTCGGCAATGCCGGTGGGCCGCATTTTGGCGTTGGCGCTAATCAGGCCCGTCAGTTCGTCCACAGCATACAGGCTTTTTTCCAAATCCGTTTTGGGCTCCACACTGCTGCACTGGCCCCAGCCGTGCGCCAGTATCGCCCGAATGGCCTCCTCGTCCACCCCGGCGGTGCGCAGCGGCTCTTCGGTGTGCTGCAGGTGCTCTTCGGGAAACTGCTGGTAGTCATAGTCGTGCAGCAGGCCCACGGCCTCCCAATAGGCCGCGCCGGCGCCAAAATGCCGGGCCATGGCCCCCATGGCGGCACTTACGGCAAGGGCGTGCTGCAGCAGGTGCGGCTCGGTGGTGGTGGTTTCTAAAAGGGCCTGCGCTCTGTCCTTCGTCAGTTTTTCCATGTTTTCCTCCTGTTATCCCGCCCAGCACCCTGCGTTGCATAAATCTTTGGTGGATTATCCAAAGATTTATGCGGCACAGAGTACCAGATTTATGGTACTATTATATACAATCGAATACCATAAAGAAAGGGAAGCGCGTGGAAGAGTTAATAAACCGTGTGGACGTTGCCGCCGGGCGTGCCGAGGCCGACCTGGTGCTGAAAAACGCCAATGTGGTGAACGTGTTCACCGGGGAAATTTTGCCCGCCGACGTGGCCGTTGCGGGCGGCGTGATTGCCGGTGTGGGCAGCTACAGCGCCGCAAACCGGGTGGACTGTGCCGGGCGCTTCCTGTGCCCCGGCTTTATCGACGCCCACATCCACATTGAGAGCACCATGGTGCTGCCGGGCGAGCTGGTGCGCATGGCGCTGCCCAGCGGCACCACCACCCTGATTGCCGACCCGCACGAAATTGTGAACGTGTGCGGTGCGGCGGGCATGCGCTTTATGCTGGACGCCAGCGAAAATCTGCCCTGCAACATCTATTTTATGCTGCCGTCCAGCGTGCCGCCCACCCCTTATGAGACGGCGGGCGCCAGCTTTACCAAAGACGACATGGCGCCGTTTTTGGGCCACCCGCGCGTGCTGGGCCTGGGCGAAGTGATGTGCTTTGGCGACGTGGTGGGCGCGCAGGGCGCCATCATGGACATATTGCCGCTGTTTAACAAGGCACCGGTGGACGGCCATGCCCCGGGCGTAAGCGGTGCGCAGCTGCAAGCTTATGCCGCCGCCGGGGTGGGCACCGAGCATGAAAGCACCACCTTTGCCGAGGCGGCGGAAAAGGCCCGGGCGGGCCTTGCCATACTGGTGCGCGAGGGCAGCGCCGCCCACAACCTGACGGCCATTGTGCGCGGCCTTTTGGACACCGGCATGCCCACCGGCCGCTTCATGTTCTGCACCGACGACAAGCACCTGGACGATTTAAGCCGCGACGGGCATATCCGCTGGAACGTGAAAATGGCGGTGGACATGGGCATGGAGCCGGTGCAGGCCATTCGCATGGCCACCTGGAACGCCGCGCGGGTGTATGGCCTGCGCGGGCTGGGCGCGGTGGCCCCCGGCTACCGCGCCGACATGGTGCTGCTGAACAGCCTGAAGCAGGTGGACGTGGCCGCGGTGTACAAGGACGGCCGCGATGCCGGGCCCCTGCTTGGCGCTTTGCCCGCCTTTGTGCCAAGCGGCCCCGCCATTCTGCATTCGGTAAAAGCCCCGCGCGTAACGCCGCAAATGCTGGCCCTGCCGGCGGCGGGGGCGGTGCCGGTGATGGAGATGGTGCCTTACCAGCTGGAAACCCGCTTTTTGCGGGAGGAAGTGCCCACAGCCGGCGGCTTTTTTGTGCCAAACGCCACTTACACCAAGCTGTGTGTGGTGGAACGCCACGGCAAAAACGGCAATGTGGCTGTGGCGCCGCTGAAGGGCTACGGCATCACTGGCGGGGCCATTGCCACCACCGTTGCGCACGACAGCCACAACATTATTGCCGCAGGCGACAGCGACGCCGATTTGGCGCTGGCCATAAACCGCCTTGCAGAGATTGACGGCGGCTACGTGCTGGTGCGCGGCGGCGAAGTGGCGGGCGAGGTGCCCCTGCGAGTGGCCGGGCTGATGAGTTGTGCCCGCGCCGAAGAGGTACAGGCCGCCACCGGCGATATCATCCAAATGGCGGCAGGCATGGGCATCCCCTATTATATCGACCCCTTCATCAGCCTGTCGTTCATGGCACTGCCGGTTATTCCACATTTGCGCCTGACGGACAAGGGGCTGTTCGATGTGGATAAATTTGTACTGTTGTGAATATAAGAGAGGGCGGCATGAAAAACTGGTTCACCATCGGCCAAGTAGACGAAAAAACACATATCCTCAGTGAATATCGCCATTGGGAAGAGACACATTGTTACCTGTTGGAGGGACAAGAACGCTGCTTGCTTATTGATACGGGCCTTGGCATCTGCGATATCTCCCATGAAGTGAATAAGCTGACGGGCAAGCCGGTGACCGCCGTGGCAACACACGTGCACTGGGACCATATAGGTGGGCACGCATATTACCCGGATTTTTACGCGCATGCGGCGGAATTAAACTGGCTGAACGGAGAATTCCCGCTGACGGTGAAGACCATCCGGGAAATGGTGATTGACCGCTGCGATTTGCCGGAAGGCTATGATGTGAACAACTACAAGTTTTTTCAAGGAGCGCCCACCCGCTTGTTGCAGGATGGGGACACGATCGATTTGGGCGGGCGCATCGTTACGGCGCTGCACACGCCGGGGCATTCCCCGGGGCATTTGTGCTTTTGGGAGGCGGAGCGGGGCTATTTGTTCACCGGCGACCTTGTTTATAAAGACACGCTGTTTGCCTATTACCCTTCCACCAGCCCGCAGGCATACCTCGCTTCGCTTGAAAAATTAGCCTTGCTGCCGGTGAAAAAAGTGTTTCCTGCGCACCACAGCCTGGACACACAGCAAGAGTTGCTCATTCGCATGCGGGACGCTTTCCGCAGTCTCAAAGCTGATGGAAAACTTCACCACGGCGCAGGCACCTTTGATTACGGCGATTGGGCGGTTTGGCTGTAAACGGTTTACCGGTACTATATAGCATAGGAAACTGTATTCAAAGTGGCCGTATAAGAGCAAAGAAAGGACAGAAAAGTGAAATTCAGCGATATGGAGTACAAACGACCCGACCTTGCCGCCGCCGCGCGCAACTTGCAGGCCCTGGCCGCACAGGCCCAGGCGGCCACCGGCCCGGAGAGCATCTTGCAGGTATACGACGCCTGCCGTAAAATTTCCGACGCGGTGGCCACGGCGGGCACGCTGGCGGCCATTCACCACACGGTGGACACGCGCGACGAATTTTACGACGGCGAAAATGAATATTTCGACGAGAATGGCCCGGTGGTTAATGACAAGATACTGTCTCTGTACCGAGCTATTTTGGCCTCGCCGCACCGAGACGCGCTGGCGCGGCAGCACGGCGGCATTTTGCTGGAAAAACTGGAAATTGCCGTGAAAAGCAGCGATGAGCGCCTGGTGGCCTTGCAGCAGCAGGAGAACGCCCTCTCCACCCGTTACGAAAAATTATACGCCTCGGCGCGCATTCCCTTCCAGGGGCAGGAGCTGACCGTGGCCCAGCTGGGGCCCTTTAAGCAGCACACCGGCCGCGCCACGCGCAAGGCGGCCTTCGAGGCCGAGGGCGGCTTCTTTGACGCGCACCGCGAGGAACTGGACGATATCTATGACCAACTGGTGCAAAACCGCACCCGGCAGGCCACCGTTTTAGGGCACGAGAACTTTGTGCCGCTGGGCGACATCCGCATGGAGCGCCACGGCTACACCCGGGCGGACATCACCGCCTGCCGCAACGCCGTGGCGCGGGACATTGTGCCGGTGGCAGCAAAGCTGAAGGCACGGCAGGCGGCGCGCATTGGCGTGGCGGATTTTAAATTTTACGACGGCTCGCTGTCTTTTAAGAACGGCAACCCCACGCCCAAGGGCACGCCGGAAGAAATTTTGGCGGCAGGCCAGCTCATGTACCGCCAGCTTTCGCCCCAGACGGCGCAGTTCATCAACTTTATGATGGCGGGCGGGCTGTTCGACGTGCTGGCAAAGCCGGGCAAGGCCCCCGGCGGCTACTGCACCTACATCCCCGAGTACAAAAGCCCCTTCATCTTCTCCAACTTCAACGGCACCTCGGGCGATGTGGACGTGCTGACGCACGAGGCCGGGCACGCCTTCGCGGCCTATTTGGCGGCGCAGGGCAATTTGCCGGGCGAGCTGCGCAGCCCCGGGCTGGAAAGCTGCGAGATCCACTCCATGAGCATGGAGTTTTTAACCGGCCCCTGGCACAAACTGTTCTTTAAGGAGGACAGCGCCAAATATGAAATAAGCCATGCCGAGGACACGCTGTTTTTCATGCCCTATGGCTGCCAGGTGGACGAGTTCCAGGAGGAAGTGTACCGCCGCCCGCACCTGAAACCCGACGAGCGCAACGCCCTGTGGCTGGATTTGGAGAGCAAATACCGCCCCTGGAATGATTTCACGGGCCTGCCCTTCTATGGCCGGGGCGCGGGCTGGCAGCGGCAGCTGCACATCTACGGCAGCCCGTTTTATTACATCGACTATGTGCTGGCACAAGCGGTGGCGCTGGAATTTTTCCTGGCCTGCCAGCGCGATGCCGACGACGCCTGGCAGCGGTATTTGGCGCTGGTGCGCAAGGCGGGCACCGAGACCTACACCGGCCTTGTGCGCGCCGCCGGTTTCCAAAGCCCCTTCCAACCGGGCACGCTTGCGCGGATTGGCGGCGAGATGTATGATTGGCTGGAAGAACGAGGAACGGCTGAATAAGTGCTGAAAAGACGCCATAGAGGGATGAACCCTACCGCTGCATGCCGCCGGCGCAAGCATGCCTTGCCGAATAGAGGGGGAAGAAATGGCCAATACCGTTGCGTTTCAGGTAAGCGGGATGACCTGCCAAAACTGCGAAAGGCGCATTGAAACCGCCTTGTGCGCAGTGGAAGGGGTGACGCGCGCGAAAGCCAGCTTCGCAAACGGCACGCTTATGGTGGAGGGCGACCCGGCGCGGATTGACCTGCCGCTTATTTCGAGCCTGATTGAGCCGCTGGGCTATGGGTTGAGCGACAGCCCCCCAAAGCCCGGCGCCCGGTGGCGGGGGCTGATAGCGATAGGTGCCGTGCTGGCGGTTGTTGTGCTGGTGATTGTGGTGGTGCGGGGCCAGCCCGCCTTGAACCCGGCATTTTTGCGGGCGGGCACGGGCGTCGGCTATGGCGTTCTGTTCGTCATCGGGCTGGTAAACTCCCTGCATTGCGTTACCATGTGCGGCGGCATCAACCTCTCGCTGTGCGCGGCCGCAAAACCGGGGGCAGGCAGGCTGGCAAGGCTGCTGCCCAGCATTCTGTATAACACGGGACGCGTGCTTTCGTACACCCTCATTGGCGGCATTGTCGGCAGCATCGGCTCGGTCATCAACATCAGCCCGGGCATCCGGGGCGCCGGCGCAATCCTCGCAGGGGCTTTTATGCTCATTATGGGCCTTGGCATGATGGACATCCCGATGTTCCGCAAAATAACGCCCAAATTCCCGAAGGTGTTTGGGGATAAGCTTTACAGGCGGCTGGGCAGCGCCGCGCCTTTCACGGTTGGCCTGCTGAATGGGCTGATGCCCTGCGGCCCCTTGCAGAGCGTCCAGCTTTACGCACTTGGCACGGGAAGCTTTGTGCCCGGCGCCCTGTCCATGCTCATGTTTTCGCTGGTCACAGTGCCCCTCATGTTTGGGCTTGGCGCGGCGGGCACGCTCCTCAGCCAAAATTTCACCGGTAAAATGATGAAAATTGGTGCGGCCTTGGTGGCTTTGCTGGGTTTGTTCATGCTGTGCATGGGCACGGTGAACGCGCTGCGTTAGAGCAAATTAGAGCAAATATGACCGATGTTTACTCAATCTGCTCTAATGGGATGAAAACAACCGTCCACCGCAGTATGCTGCGGTGGACGGTTGTCTTTTGGCACAGTTATTTCAACTGCTGCAAATCAAACGGTGTCTCTTGATAGACGTAATAATTCAGCCAGTTGGAATACAATAAATGGCCGTGGCTGCGCCAGCGGAACAGCACGCCCATCTCCGGGTCATCGCCCATGAAATAGTGCCGTGGCAGCGGGGGGGCAAGGCCCGCCGCGGTGTCGCGGCGGTACTCGTTCCACAGGGTGTCCTTGTCGTACTCCATGTGGCCCATCACGTAAATTTCCCGGCCGTTCTCGGTGCTCAACAGGTGCAGGCCGGCCTCTTCGCTCTCGGCCAAAACGCGCAGCGCCGGCACTTTTTCCACGTCTGCGCGCGCAATGCCCGCGCTGCGGGAATGCGGCACGTAAAAGCACTCGTCAAACCCGCGCACCAGCGGGTTGCCCGGCCGGGTAACCGTGTGGCGGAACACCCCGTGCAGCTTTTCGGGCAAACCCTGCTTTGGTATGCCGTAGTGGGCATACAGCGCCGCCAGCGCCGCCCAGCACAAAAATACTGTGGAATAGGCGTTTTTGCGGCAAAATTCTAAAATATCCACAAACTCGGGCCAATAGTCGATGCCCTCGTAGGGGATGTGCTCCACCGGCGCGCCGGTGATGATGATACCGTCGTAGCGCCTGTCCCGAATTTCGGCCAAGGTGCGGTAAAAGGCGCCGATGTGCCCCGCCGGTGTGTGGGTGGGCGTGTGGGTGCCGGTGCGCAAAAAGCTCAGCTTCACCTGCAGGGGGCTGTTGGCCAGCACCCGGGCCAGCTGCGTCTCTGTAACAATTTTGTCCGGCATCAGGTTGATAATCAAAATCTCAAGCGGGCGGATATCCTGGCGGGCAGCCCGCTCGTGGCGCATCACAAAAATATTCTCGTCTTGCAGCACCTTGGCGGCAGGCAGCTCGTTAGGCAATATAACCGGCATAAAAACTATTTTCCTTTGTTTTTACTGCGCCCTTACAAACCGTCTCAGTCAACGGCACAGCGCAGGGCGTCGTCGAAGTCGGCAATGATGTCGTCAATATTTTCAAGCCCCACCGACACGCGAATCAGCTCGGGCCCAATGCCCGCCGCGCGCTGTTCTTCCTCGGTAAGCTGGCGGTGGGTGGTGGAGGCCGGGTGCAGCACCGAGGTGCGGATATCGCCCACGTGAACCACCAGGCTGGTCAGCTTCAGGCTCTCAATAAACTTGCGCCCGGCGGCAAAGCCGCCCTTAACGCCAAAGGTGAGCACGCCGCCCGCGCCCAGGGGCAGATATTTTTGCTGCAAGGCCTTGTCTGTGTCGCCGGCAAGGCCGGGGTATTTCACCCACGCCGCGCGGGGGTTGGTGCTTAAAAATTCTGCCAGCGCCTGGGTATTCTCGCAGTGGCGGGGCATGCGCACATGCAGCGTTTGCAGGCCCAAATGGGTCAGCCACGCGTTCAGGGGGGCCATTGCGCAGCCAAAGTCGCGCAGCATATGGGCGCGCAGTTTCACGCAAAAAGCCGCCTTGCCAAAAGCCTCGGTGTAACGCAGGCCGTGGTAGCTGGCGTCCGGCTCGGTCAGGCCGGGATATTTGCCGCTGGCTTCCCAGTCGTAGGTACCGCCGTCTATCACCATGCCCCCCATCGAGGTGGAGTGACCATCGGAAAATTTTGTGGTGGCGTGCACAACAATGTGGGCGCCATGCTCCAGCGGGCGGCACAGCCAGGGTGTGGCCAGGGTATTGTCCACCACCAGCGGCACATTCAACTCGCGCGCAAGGCGGCCCCACTTCTCAAAATCCAGAATCGTAAGGGCGGGGTTGGCCAGCGTTTCGGCAAACAGCACCTTGGTGTTGGGCTTCGCTTGGGCAAGCAGGGCCTCGTAGCTCTCGTTCTGGTCCACAAAAGTGTGCTCAATGCCCAATTTTTGCAGGCTGGAGCCTATTAAATTAAAGGTGCCGCCGTAAACGTTGGCGCTGGAGAGGATATGGTCGCCGGGGGAAAGCAAGCCCAAAAGGCAAATTAAGGTGGCGCTTTGGCCGCTGGCGGCCGCGGTGGCGGCAACGCCGCCCTCCAGCAGGGCCATTTTTTCTTCCAGTTGTGTTATATTGGGGTTGGAGATGCGGGTGTACATCGGGGTGGCGCTGGTTAAATCGAACATCGCGGCCACATCGTCGGTATCGTAATAGCGGTACGTTGTGCTTTGAATGATGCCGGGAACCTGCGGCTCTGACTTTGCCGCCCGGTAGCTTCCCTGAACACACGCGGTTTCAAATTTCATATCCATCTGCAAAACACCCCCGTAATTTATGGTAGCATTTATTATGATAGCATGCCGCTGCAAAAAAATCCAGCGGTAACCGAGGAATTGCGCCGGTAATATTGCGCATTGTTTGCGAAGAAATTTGTGGCATAAACAGCAATGCAGGGCAAATAGCTTGGCGATTATGATAAAAACACAGCGGATAATTTGTACAACACTGCCAAAAAGATGAAAGAATTATAGGGACACGCAAAATATCGTGCTTTTTCTATTGCACCCGGCAGAGACATTCGCTATAATAAAGTCATACTCAAATTTCCAGAATTTGATAAACTGTCCATATGTTGGTAAATTTTCCATATGCAGGGAGGTAAGTTGAATGACAAGATCACAACTGATTGCAAAAATCGCCAGGCAAACCGGCCTGCCGGTTTCTCAAATTGAAAACGTGTTAACCACCATGGTTGACGACGTAATTGAGGCGCTGGCCCAGGGAGAGAAGGTTACCATTGCCGGTTTTGGCCGCTTTGAAATGCGCGACCGCAAAACCAAAGCATACACCAACCCGAAGACCAAGGTGGCCAGCCAGTTGCAACCCACCAGCATTCCGGGCTTCAAAGCCAGCGGCCTGATGAAACAGCGGATTGCAACCAAAAAGTAATGCCCATTATATAGCGGGCTTACAACCAACGATGATTGACTGAGGCTATTGCATGGCGGTGCGCCCTGCAGCAGCCTCTTTCTTTTTCCAAAACGGGCGGAAGCTGTCTGAAAACTTTCGTCGGTCTGCGCCGCCTCATAGCCAGCAGCGCCTGTAAGCGCAGCGGAATGCTGTGAATGCGGGCTTTTCATTGGCCAACGAAGCGAAGGCGGCGCGGAAACTTGTTTGCGCATTGCCGAGCGAGGCAGGCCGAGAATGGTTCAATACCCCGCGGCTGTGCCGCGGAACACGCGCCTGCGGGGCGCGTGGTGCAGGGCTCTGCCCTGCGGTATGATACCATTCATTGCCCCAAAAACAGGCGGTTGAGGGCGGCCATGCCTTTTGCTTGCAGCTTGGGCGCTGTTCTGCCAAAGGGCAGCAGGCCACTCGTCTCGTCCCCGGCGTCCGCCAATTGATAGAAAAAGAACCCGCACAGGCCGTTTTCCCGCAGGGGAAGCAGATAATCCCTGTACAGCCCCACAACGGCCCCGGCAAAAACCTCCCGGGTGGGGCAAGGCCGGCCCGGTGCACGGCGGCTGCCGCCCGGCGGAAAGGCAAACCCACCGGCATGCGTAAAGAAAAAGGCGCGGCTGCCCCGCAGGGCCGCGGGCTTTTTAAGCAGGCGGGCATTGCGCCGGGTAAGCTGAACGCCGTAAATGTCGCCGCCCTGCTTGTGGCGGCCGCCGGTTTGGTCAATCAGGCGGGTGGGGTCGCACTGGCGCAGGCGCTCAGCTCCATTTGGCGCGCCAGGGTTGCCTTGCCCCTGCTGAAATAGGCCCCACACCACCAAACTGGGTGTGTTGTATAACATTTGTGCCGCCTCTTGCGCAGGGTGCATATAGTCCTCCCGCTCAGCGGCGTTCTGCCACCCCAGGTGGCGGCCGCCCGGGCGCAAGGCGGCGGGCAGCAGGCGCTGCCACAAACGGGGGCGCCAACTGCCGCTGTCTGCGGGCAAATCCTGCCACACCAGCAGGCCCAACCTGTCGCAATGGCTATACCAGCGCATTGGCTCAATTTTTCCTTGCTTTCGTATTATATTAAAGCCGCAATCCTTGGCAAAGCGCAAATCATCCAGCATGGCTTTGTCGCTTGGGGCGATGCAGCCCCCGCCGGGGTACAGGCCCCAATCCACCACTCCGGCACAGAGGAAAGGCTTATTGTTCAGCATCAGGCGCGGGCAGCCGGCAGCGTCCGGCGCAAGGTGCACCTTTCGCATGCCAAAATAGCTTTCAACGGCGTCTTGTCCGCCCCGCACACGCAGTGTGTACAAAAAGGGGCGGCCCGGGTGCCAGCTAATAAAGCCCGGCAGCGCCACCCGCAACACCTGGCCGGATTGAAAATCCACCCGTTTGACGAGAGTTTTATGCGCAAGGATGTCGAGTTGCCCGCTAAGTGGCCCACCGGCGGAGGAAACCTCAATGCGAACGGCGGCATCGTCGTATAGCGGTGTAAGGGTGAGCGCACGGATATAGGTGTGCGGCACACTTTCCAGCCAAACTGTTTGCCAAATGCCACATTGGGGACTGTGCAGGCCGCCACCCGGCTGCGTGCGGGCACGCGGGGCGGCATCGCTTTCACCACTCGCACACACCATCAGTTCCTGTGCGCCATCTCGCAGTAAGGCGGTGATATCAAAATAAAAGGGCAGTCTTCCGCCCTTGTGGCGGCCCGCCTCCAGCCCGCTTACAAATACGGTGCACGCGTGCTCCACCGCGCCAAAATGCAGCAGAACCCGCCCTTGCAGGAAGGAGGCCGGCAGCGTAAAAGCCGTTTTATACCACAGGGTTTCGCCCGGCCGCAAGGCGCGCGCCACGCCGGACATAGGGCTCTCCGGGCTGAAGGGAACCAATATCTTGCCTTCCCAGCGGCTGGGCGGGGTGGGCTGGGACGCAACGGCGTACTCCCAAAAACCGTTCAGGCTCTGGAAACTGCCCCGCAGCATTTGCGGGCGGGGATACTCCGGCAGTGGGGCCGTGCCCGAGCTCAGGTCACCCATCTGTCCCACCTCCTTGCTGAAAATGCACATTTATTGTACTATATCAGCGCGCATTTTCAAAGGTGGGCCTGCAAAAGGCCTTTTTAAGCGGCTTTGGGCCCGCCCGGGGAATGGCCCCCCTGCACCACACGCAGTGCGGGCGGCGTTTTGCGGGCGGTGTGTTTGCGGCGCGCGGGCCTGCGCAGGGAAAGCGCCAACAATTTTAGCGTTGCTGCGCCACACATTGCCAGTAACACCAAGCCGCCAGCCAGGGGTAGCATGCCCGTTAAAATATTCTCCACCATTAAAATACAGGCTAAAAACAGGAATACACTTAAAAGTTTTACAGTAAAAAGTTTCATTTTTATAACCTCC
>QMCE01000690.1_pt1 | contig 18511 bp, 16 predicted proteins | sample 1821851 | NCBI WGS metagenome assembly QMCE01 (sample SAMN09453174, study PRJNA476694) | Termite gut metagenome, whole genome shotgun sequencing project. | isolation source: worker | host: Odontotermes sp. | place: South Africa:Pretoria | collected 2016-01-28
AGTTTGTTCGGCTATTGCTGGATAAGGGCGTGGAAAAATCAATCAATTTTCAGACTTCATGGGGATATACGGCGGTTATGGAAGCGGCTATCAGGGGGGAATGCGAAAATTCTTGAATTGCTTATACAAAAGGGCGGGAATGTACATCTTGCTCTTACAGAAAGCCACTATTATGCACATACCGATTGGTATCTATATGCTGCGCCAAAAAGAGAGATTGACGGCGGGCAGACCGCTCTTATGATGGCAAGCACCCCTGAATGTGTAAAACTGCTTTTGCAAGTTGGCGCTGATGTAAACGCCGTGTATACTTGGCAAATGCTTGGTCTGATTATGCCTTTAATACTGAAATTGTTGATATGCTTCATGAAGCGGGATGTATAGATGAAAATCCCAGTGATGATTGGGATTTTTATGATTATTATTTTCTTCCTGACAGGCATTAATAATGATAATGAATATAGCAAAGAACTTACATATCAGCTTGTTTTCAAAAAACAGAGAGCTAGTTTTAATTGTAGTAGATTTGAGTGGGATGAAGACAAAAACATAGTGAACATTGAGAACACGGGTTATCATTTGAAGTTGTTATCCTTCTTTTTGATGACCCATACGAACTGGAATTGTATGATACCAAACATTCAGAAAAAGCAGTCATGGGGCGGCCAAGCCTGTCCTCCTCTCTTGTAATTTTTCCTAAAAAGAGACACAATTCTTACCTATATGACTAAGAACCTTACTGTAGGTAATCCCGCGCTGCTGATTCTGGGATTCACTGTACCCTTGTTGATAGGGAACCTTTTTCAACAATTTTACAATATGGCGGACACGCTTATCGTGGGGCAGACCATAGGGATAGAAGCGCTTGCCGCTGTAGGCAGTACGGGCAGTATGAGCTTCCTTATTATAGGTTTTATGTTTGGCTTCACCCAGGGGCTTTCAATCACTACGTCCCAGCGTTTCGGCGCGGGTGATATGGCGGGCGTGGCGCGGAGTTTCGCTACCAGCATCATATTGGGCGTGATTATGGCGGTGGCGCTCGTGGCGATCAGCGTCCCGTCGGCTATGCCGCTTCTGCGTCTGCTTAACACGCCCCCGGAAATCATAGACAGCGCGTACGCCTATATTGTCGTGATTTTCTGGGGAATTCCTGCGGGACTGCTTTTCAACCTGCTTTCCACCATGATGAGAGCGGTGGGGGACAGCGTTACTCCGCTTATTTTTCTCGTTATCGCCTGCTTCATTAACATCGCCTTGGACTATATTTTTATACTGGGTCTGAGGACTAATGTCGAAGGCGCGGCGTACGCTACTGTTATCGCGCAGATCATTTCAGGGTTTTTGTGCATACCGGTTATCCTCAGGAAATTTCCTATGCTCCGCATTAAGAAGGATGACTGGAAATACGCGGCGCAGGACATCTGGAAACACGCGCGGATCGCGCTTCCTATGGGATTCCAGATGAGCATCATCGCCATAGGCGCGGTTACGGTTACTTTTGCCCTGAACAATCTGAAAAGCACTCTCGCAGTCGCCGCGTACACCGCCGCCCAGAAAATAGACCAGATCACCACCATGCCGCTCAACTCCTTTGGCGCGGCGATGACGACTTACTCGGCACAGAATTTCGGGGCGCGGAAGATGGATCGTATCAAGAAGGGTATATTCCAATGCTTTGCCATATCCGGCTCGTTCAGCCTTGTTATGGGAATCGTGTACTTCTTTGCGGGAGATCACTTTTCCGCGCTGTTTTTGGGTGCGGGACAGGCGGAAGCGGTTGAAATGGCCCATACCTTCCTCAAGATAAACGGCGTGTTTTACGTGAGCCTCGCGTGGCTTTTCATAGCGCGGCAGTCCCTGCAAGGCTTGGGCAACAGCATGGTGCCGACACTTGCGGGAATTATGGAACTCATCATGCGTACCTTTGCCGCCATCATACTATCGAGCATTTTTGGTTTCGCGGGCATCTGCTTCTCGAATCCGCTCGCGTGGCTGGGCGCGTGCCTTCCGCTCACCATCGCCATTCTTCTGACCTTACGGAAGCTCTTGCGGAGAAGGATTACTTTTTAAAATGACACTGCCGGTCTTGCACTTTTTACGTTCTTTTGTTATGATACAAAACATACAGATTATATAGGAGATATGTATGAAGAAATTTTTTAGTTTGGTGGCGACAGCGCTTCTGCTGTCCGCACTCATCCAGCCGGTATTCGCGGCTCCACAGCAGGAACAGTCCGGCAGCAAAACCATCAAAGTTGGCGCAACGCCCGTTCCCCACGCGGAGCTACTCAACCTCATCAAAGGCGATCTTGCCGCCGAGGGTTACACGCTTGAAGTTATCGAATATACCGATTATGTAACGCCTAATGTGGCGCTGCTTTCGGGCGATATTGATGCGAACTTCTTTCAGCACCTTCCTTATATTGAGGAAAACGCCGAATGGAAGAGCAAGTTATTCCCTGCTTTTGGCGTTCATATAGAGCCGTTTGGTCTTTATTCCAAGAAACACACGAGCCTCGCCAACCTGCCCCAAGGCGCGACCATAGCTATTCCCAACGATCCCACCAACGAAGGACGCGCCCTGCTGCTGCTTCAGGCCGCAGGTTTGCTTACCCTCAAGAGCGGCGCGGGTCTGACCGCCACGCCGCTTGACATTATTTCCAATCCCAAGAATTTCGCCTTCAAAGAGCTTGACCCGGCGCAGCTGCCCCGCTCGCTGGACGACGTGGATGCTGCTGCCATCAACGGCAACTACGCCCTGCAGGCGGGCTTCAATCCGCTCAAAGATTCCCTCACCATAGAGGGGTCTCAGTCCCCCTATGTCAACATCGTCGCAGTCCGCAAAGGCATGGAAAACGATCCTGCCATCGCGGCACTCAAGAAAGTCCTGCTTTCCCAAAAAGTAAAAGATTACATCGCCAAAACGTGGTCGGACGGCAGCGTCGTCGCTGTTTTCTAATTTTTTACCGACGTTTTTGAAGCTTTAGGCGTTTTCTGTTCTTCCGCGCGAAGAAACGGAAAACGCCTTCTTTTTCCCCCTTGTATAAGCCCTCCTTTTAGGCTATGATACTTCACAGATTCATAAAGGTGTGGTTCAACCCCTAAAATAATGATGAAAATACTTTGCATATCGGATCAGCTCGATCCGCTTGTATACACCGCTTCTATTAAAGAACGTTTCAAACACGTCAATCTCGTGTTAAGCGCAGGCGATCTGCCCCAAGATTACCTTGATTTCGTCATCACAAGCCTTAACAAGCCCCTGCTTTCCGTATATGGCAACCACGAATTGGAAGGCTTCCGTAGCAAAGATATCATGTACCGCGGATTGGGATTGTGGGAAAACCAGACCAAAAATTTCGGATCGGGCGCAGTGCATATAGGATCGAAAGTATATATCGAACAGAACCTTATTTTTGCGGGACTGGGCGGGTCTATGCGTTACAATAAGGGAGAGAACCAGTACACCGAATTTGAGATGACGATGGAAATTCTAAAACTCGCGCCCCGCCTTCTCTTCAACCGGATAAGGCGCGGACGGTTTCTGGATGTGCTTTTGACCCATGCTCCGCCCTTCGGCATACACGACAAGGAAGATCGCTGCCACCGCGGCTTCAAGTGCTTCCTCTGGTTCATGAAGGTATTTAAGCCCAAATACCTCATACACGGGCATGTGCATCTCTACGATTTGGCGGATATTCGGGTAACGGACTACCTTAATACGCGGATCATCAACGCTTATGGGCATTTTATCATAGATACAGAAGAGGGATAGTGATATGGAAATTATAGAAGGAGGCGACAGCATCCCGATACTGCAGTCGGCGCAGGACTTTACTAACGCGAAAAACAAAGCTCTGCTCACCCGTATACAGCATTTTATGCACACGGACAAGGACAGACTGCTCTCGTTCAACGACGTGAAGGATATTTTGAAACCCAAGAGCGAGGCATATAAAGGAATGCAGATAGTGCCGGTAAAGCTCATAGTGGGAAGCGAAGGACGTTATCAGGATTTTAACCGCTACTTTCTGCCCAAGTCAGAACACTTGCGGGCGCGCTGGGAACGGGTGGATCAGGCGCAGATCAAGGGCATTACGCTGCCGCCCATACAGCTCTACGAGATAGGCGGCGCGTACTTCGTGCGTGACGGCAATCACCGTGTTTCAGTGGCAAAGGCGCAGGGCGTTGAGGCGATAGACGCGGAAGTCATAAGCCTCTCCAGCGAGATCGGTATCAAGCCAAACCAGACCAAAGCAGACTTAAAACGCAGTGTTGTCCTATATGAGAAGAAATTGTTTTACGATAAGACCAATTTCGGCGTCCTCACCGGCGACAACAACCTTGATTTCACCGAGACAGGACGTTACGATGTGATTTATAACCACATTTTGGTACATAAATACTATATCAATCAAGGAATTGAGAAGGAAATTTCCTTTGCTGACGCGCTCGTTTCGTGGTACAAAAACGTCTACAGCCCAATCTTGCAGATCATCAAAGAGGAATGGATAAAGCTTGACTTCCCAAACCTTACCGCAGGCGATCTCTACGTGTGGATCGTGAAGCATTGGGATTTTTTGAAAAAGAAATACGGCGTTCATTACAGCCTTACCAGAGCCGCCAAGGATTTTACCCTGAAATACGGGGACGGCAACGGCAAATTCATGCGATTTTTGTCAGGCATCATCGATACATTGTTTAACAAGAAAAAATGAACCTGCTCGCTGTAAGCATCGGGGAATCATGTACGTGTTACAACATGGACGAGGTTCATTCTGTAAGGAAAGTATTAATTGTGGGATTTACTACCCTACTGCGAATAAAGGACGAATATGGCGATTTTATCAATACAATCCCATGTGGTGTACGGACATGCGGGAAACAGCGCGGCGGTTTTTCCGCTTCAACGGCTTGGACACGAGGTCTGGGCAATAAACACCGTGGAATTTTCCAACCACACGGGCTATAAAGCATGGACAGGCAAAGCGCTTCCGCCTGAGCTGGCGAACGAACTGGTCGAAGGACTTGCGGCGCGGGGTGTTCTGCCCCAAACCGAAGCCGTATTGTCTGGCTATATGGGTGACGCGGGTACCGGCAACGCCATTTTGGACGCGGTCGCGCGGGTGAAGGCGGCTTCTCCGTCCGCGCTGTACTGCTGCGATCCGGTCATGGGTGACGTGGGGCGAGGTTTTTATGTGAAGAGCGGAATACCGGAAATGTTCAAAGAAAAGATCATCCCCGCCGCGGACATCGTAACGCCAAATCAATTTGAGCTTGAGGCGATCACAGGACTTGACACCTCAAGTGAAGAGGCGGCGGCGCGGGCGATTGCCCGCCTGCACGACATGGGACCGCGCGTTGTTCTGGTAACGAGCTTCAAAACCGCCGAACATTCGGGCGAAGCGCGTATCGATATGCTGGCGTCCGCGGACTGCACCGCCACTGGCGGCGGCGCAATATTCCGCATAAGCACGCCGGAACTGCCTTTTCCGCCCGGTATGGCGGGATCGGGCGACCTTACGACCGCGCTCTTCCTGTCAGGGCTGCTCAAAACGGGCAGTGTCCAAAGCGCGCTGGAAAGCGCCGCCGCGTCTGTTTACGGCGTCATGGAGGCGACCCGCCGCGCTAACAGTGCGGAGTTGCTCATCATAGTCGCGCAGGAGGAAATCGCTCGTCCGTCTCATAGCTTTAAGGCGTACAGGATATAGGGAATTTGAATTCGTTTGGACTTTCCGACACCACCAGCGACACGCAGTCGCGCGCCCTCCCCTCGGACGCCTCACAGGAAGAAGCTTTAAAAAAACTTCCGAGGGATATTCCCTATCCGCGTTTCAAGGAATTTATCGACCTTGAAGCCGACCGGTTTCTGGTGTTGGAAAAACTGCTTTCCGATCTGCATCTCTCGTTCACCGTGGGACGCGTGGACGGAAACCGCCATTTCTTCGTGTATCCCGACGGGCTGGTACGCCTCAATCCGGCTATAGGTATGCTGGGTTGTCCGCCTGAGATACTGTTCCGGCGCGCGCTCGCCAAAGCCCCGGTAACAACAGTGCTTGCCGCGCATTACGACCGCGCGGCGCACAGCCCCGGCGCAAACGACAACAGCGTCGCCGTGTTTGAGCTAATCAAAGCCGCACTCGCCCTGAAAAAAGACCGCATAGGCTCATGGCTCATCGTGTTCACGGACAAAGAGGAGCTGAAATCCGGGGACAGTCTGTTGGATCAAGGTTCGTACACGCTGGCAAAGGGCTTGAAGGAAGCGGGACTTGAAAAGGCGCAGGTCTTCATCTTCGACTGCTGCGGCGTTGGGGACACGCTTATCATCTCCACCGCTATAGATCATCTCCTCAAAAACGACGACGGTCCCGGCATAGACCGTTCCCGCCACCTTATCGCCAAAATGCGGGAACGCGCCCTCAAGACCGCGCGCCTTGTTCGTATGGAACGAGTCCTGCTTGTGCCGACCCCCTTCTCGGACGACGCAGGCTTCTTCCGCGCCGGTCTTGCGGCTCAGACCATCACCGTGCTGCCCGCCGCCGAAGCCGCCGCGCTCGCCTCTTTTCTCCGCACCAAACCCGACGCGGCAGGCGCTCTCGTGAGCGCCCGCGATTCCTCCGAAACAGGCTTTGGCAAATTTCTCCCGTCTACATGGGCGCTCCTCAACACAGCCGACGACACGGTCGACAAGCTCACGCCCCGCCACTTTCAGCAGATAGGGCAGTTCGCGTACAGCCTTATAACGGGCTGGGAGTAAAGGGAAAAACACAGAAATCCTCACACCGCGATTTTTCCTAAGCTGCAATGCAAACCTTGACTTTCGTATGAGGCTGTGGTATAGTGGCGCAGAAGGAACGAGATGTTATGGATGATGGAGTAATGCTTAAAGAGCGCTACGGGTATAAATTCGCCGAACTTTTACGGCTGTCTACAGCGCCTGCTGTCATTGACGAAACAAATGTACTGCAAGAGGCTAATCCCGCCCTCAGTAAAAGCTTGTGGGAGGTGGCGAACGATTTTCTCCTGCCCGGCTCTCGTATAGAAGGGCGGGAGCATATCGTCGAGTTTCACACTCTTTTGAAAAAGGGAAAAAACTGCCTTATTCTGCCCGAACATTACAGCAACCTTGATCTGCCGACTATCTCCTACCTTCTGGATACGGACGGCGGAGAAGCGGGCAAGGAGATTGCGGAACGAATGGTTGCTATAGCTGGTATGAAGCTCACTGAGTCAAATCCGGCAGTAAAGGCGTGGACGGAAGGCTTTTCCCGCATCAACATCTATCCCAGTCGAAGTCTTGCCGCCATACAGGACCCGGAGGAGCGGGCGAGGGAAGAAGCGCGCAGCAAGAAAATCAACACCGCTTCTATGCGGGCGCTCAACAAAGTGCGCTCACAGGGAAGACCGGTGCTTGTGTTCCCCAGCGGCACCCGTTACCGAGAGGGGAGACCAGACACGCGCCGCGCCTTGCGGGAAATCGATTCATATATACGCCTTTTCGACTATATGATTTTTGTCTCCATTAACGGTAGCTGCCTGCGTATCAATCCAGCGGCGCCTGAAGATATGCTCGCCGATACTCTGCACCGCGATCTGGTGATCGTCGCCGCGAGTCCGGTCATGCGCTGCAAGGAGTTCCGCGCCGCCATCGTTGACGGGGTGAAAGACACGCCTGATATTGACCCCAAACAAGCCGTAACGGACAAAATAACGGAACTACTGTCGGTACAGCATGAAACGTACGAAAAAATGCGCCTCGCGGATATTACGCGGGAGACGGAGACATTCCATGCAAACCGCGACTAAATTTACCTTCTGCAGGATTTTCTGCGCTCCGGTATTCTTCGTTCTCTACTGCGCCCCAATATGGGCGGGAGAGCGCGGCGCGGCGTTTTTTCCCATTTCGGTGTACATTATGCTGCCCTTGCTTATTTTTGCGCAAATCACCGATTATCTTGACGGAAAATACGCGCGTCTTCTCAACCAAGTAAGCGATTTCGGCAAAGCGTTTGACCCTTTTGCTGATGTGTTTCTGAATATTACCGTGTTTTTCTGCTTGTTTGTGAGCGGGTATATGCCTGCTGTTATTCTTCTGCTCATCGTCTATCGGGAATTGAGCATGACCTTTGTCCGGTTCGCCGCTGTACAGCAAGGTGTCGCCATAGGAGCGCGGCCGGGCGGCAAAACTAAAACCGTTCTCTACATAGCATCCGCGTTTTACGCGCTCGCCGTTGAGTGTTTGCTCCGGTTGGGGCTGCTCGCCCCGGACACAGGCGTACTTCATCCCCTCAAAACCGTCGCGCTGGTTCTCTTTATTCTGTGCCTTGCCGCCTCGTACATTTCCTTTGCGGACTATCTATTCCATTTCCGAAAACTCTTTAAAACTTCCGTCCGATAAACTGGAACGGCGGCGCATATTTGGTCACGCCGCGTATCGCCGTTCCGCGCGTATTACTCGCTTATAATCAGCCTATTAACTGCCCCGCCAGAGAAGGAATTGAAATGACGTTGCCTATGGCGCCGCCTAATGAGGAGAGCAGGAATATCAAGAGGGCGTGTATGATGCGGTTGCGGTATATGCCCTTGAGACTGGAAATGTCTTCCATAAGATTTTCCGCGTCCTGCACGCGGGGCTTCCGCACCGAGACTTCGACAAGACCGGAAAATAACCCCACACTGAGAAAAGGACTGATTGTGCCTATGGGCGCGCCAAAAAACGAGATGAGTATGGACAGGGGATGTCCCAGCGCGATGAGCGCGCCGAGCGCGGACAGAGAGCCGTTCAGAAGCAGCCATCGGAGCAGCATGGAAAGACTCGCATCACCGCCTAGTCTAAAGAAACCCGCAACAATAAGCAGTACTATGAGCGCGGGCAGAACCCAGGGAAGCGCCTTTGAAACCAGTCCTGGCTTGGTGATAGTCTCCAAATCCGACACGTCGACGTTTGCCCGCCCAGCGGCTATGTCCTCAAGACACTGCGCCGTTCCTTTCAAATGTCCGGCTCCGATTATCACGACTGTTTTCTTGTATATTTTATGATTAGCTTGATCCGTTCCGCCTTCCGCCAAAGGAACGGCTTCGGCAGGAGCGCGGTTCTCCCAGATTTTCGCGGCAAGGTAGCGGTCGCGCTCATCTATCAGCGTCTTTTTTACCGGCGGCAGATATGACGCGAGTTCGTCCATCATGCCGTCAAGCTCGCTGCGGTTTTTTAGCTCTTCAAGTTCTTTCTCGCTCAATTTCTCGTTTGAAAAGGCGCTCATAAGCAATGATGAGAGGAGCTTGCATTTGTTCCAAAGATTACAGTTGCTCCATGCGCGGCGCAATGTCGTGTGAATCTCACGATCGCACAGTGAAAAAGCTATGCCTTCGCTCTGCGCGGTCTCTATCGCGACGCGCATTTCCTCTCCGGGCTGCACTCCTGTTCCCGATCCCATACGCCGCTGGAAACCCGCAAGCACGAGGTTCGCTATGAGAAGGAATCCCTTGCCCTCCTTGAGAATACTCGCCACATTAAGGTTTTCCCAATGTTCTCTTTCGGTCATGGATTTGTATCTGCCCGCATCTATTTCGACGCAGACCATACCAGGTTTTTCCTCTTGTATCACTCGTTTAACTTCGTCGATGCTCTCTTTTGAAATATGCGCCGTGCCAATGAGAATAAACTCCCGCTCCGCTCCGGCGTCCTGCAGTGTTATACGTGTTTCGCTCATGATGGCGTATTATACGCGAAAATAACTTTTATGCAAGGGTGGAACGATTGACGTGCAAGTATTTGAATGAAACTGCATGTATGGCATATAATGCGATCAATCACTGACTTTACATTCCTGCCCCTTGACATTTTTTTCATTCCTCATTATCATGTACACTACATAGTCGATGATAGGGTAAAAGAGGGTCGTTGGCGCGACCCTCTTTTTATATCCCGCGCCCAAAAAGACGTTGAATGAGGGAGAAAAATGCGGTTTACGCCCAGAAAGACAGACGCCCTGTTTGATTCGTTGGAGCCGGTCATTGCCGGACTTGGCATGGTTCTGGTAGAGGCATCATCCTCGCGGCGGCGCGGCGGCGGGGTACACATCAAAATCACGGTGTACAAGGCTGGCGGCATTTCGCTTGAGGATTGCTCGCGGGCGCACCGCGCTCTGATCCCCCGTCTGGATTTGGCGTTTTCCCAAGAGGATTACTCTGTGGAGGTCTCCTCGCCAGGAACCGACCGCCTCATCAAGGACGCCTCTGAATTCGCGCTTTTTATTGGGCGAGGCGCACGTTGTTACCGGACGGACATTTCCGATTGGACGGGCGGCGTAATAACGGGCGCGGACGACAGCAAGGTCGAGCTACAAAACAGCGGCGGCATCATACCAGTGGCGTATGAGGTCATCGCAAAGGCAAAATTAGACAAATCTTATGAAGTATGAAGCTTGTTAAAAAACAGGCGAAGGGGGGCACGTCTTGGAAATAGATGTATCGGAAGCATTTGAACTGCTCAGGCATGAAAATAATATGTCAGAGGAACATATCCGCAAGACAATCGAAGAAACCCTTTTGGTCGCGTACCGCAGGAGGTACAAGCTGCCGGAAAAAACAAAGGAGCTGGTAAATGGAAAAGAGGTATCTGTTCCAGCGCCGACAAACGCCATAGTGCGGTTCACCGATGACAACAAAGTTTCTGTTTTTGCGAAAAAAAAGATAGTAGACGCGGAAGAAGACGGTATTAGTAATCCTGTCTTTGAAATAGATTTGGAAGAAGCTCGGACGCTGAATCCAGACGCGGAAATCGGCGATGAGATACTCATACCGATCAATACAAAGGAATTTAACCGGTCGTCGGTGAGAAGCGCCAAACAGACCGCGATCCATTCCATACGGAATATACAAAATACCAGCTTGTACGATGAATATAAGGGAAAAATCGGCGAAATTATCACTGCGACCTGCCAAAGAGTGCGCGGCGATGACATTTACGTCGAGATAGCGAACAAAGTTGAAGGCATTCTGCCTAAGCGCAATCAGTCAACGCGTGAGACCTTTGTTGTAGGCGACCGCGTAAAGGCGATTATCGAGAATGTGCGCAAGACCCAGGCGGAAATAGAGGTTGTCCTGTCGCGGACAAGCGCGGAATTCGTGCGGGCTATCCTGACTATGGAAGTGCCGGAAGTCTACGACAAGACGGTCGGGATTCACCGCATCGTGCGGCAGCCCGGGTACCGCACCAAGATAGCAGTATTCTCTAATCGGGAGGATGTCGATCCGGTGGGCGCGTGTGTGGGTCTCAAGGGCGTGCGAACTCAGGCGATTATCAAAGAATTGGAAGGCGAGAAGATCGATATTTTGAAGTACGATATTGATCCCCGTATCTTTATAAAGAATGCTCTGTCTCCGGCGTCTGTTGAAGAGATCATCATCCTTGACGAAAACAAGCGGCAGGCGCTTGCCGTGGTGGATGATTCTCAGCTTTCGCTCGCCATTGGAAAGCAGGGTAATAACGTCAAGCTCGCCAACAAACTGGTTGATTGGAGCATAGATGTAAAGACCAAGACCCAGTTTGCGGAAATGGACATTGGCGCGGCGGCGCGGAATGCGGCTTCGGAGCTTTTCTCGGACGATTACGAATATTCCCGCGTTTCCGAGCTTCCTGGGGTCGAGGAAGAAGCCGCTGAAATCCTCAAGGCGCACGACGCCGACTTCATCGAGGATTTCATCAGTTTGACGCCTGAGCAGCTCGCCGAGATGAACATATCCGAGGCGCAGATTGAAAAACTCCGCAGTCTTATAGAGGAATATGTGGAATTTGTCGATGAGGAAGAAGAAGACGCCCCCTATGAGGAAAAGGCAGCGGAAACCGAAGAACCCGATGAATTCCAGTGTCCTGAATGCGGCGCAAAGATAACCCTTGATATGACCAACTGTCCGAACTGCGGGGTTGGTTTAAGTTTTGAGTACGAAGAAGAGGAATAGACTTGTCCGATAAAAAGGCGCGGCGCCGGGCGACCGGTTTTTTTGAAAACTTTGAAAGACAAAGTAAAGGTGGAATATGGCTGAGGAATTAGAAAATACAAGCCCAAAGGCGGAACTCATCAAACAGGCTCCCCAAAAAACGGCAGCGTCGCCAGCAGCGGCCTCGCCGTCTGCGGAAAAGCCCTCGCAGGAACAAGGCAAACGCCGTAAAGTGATCGTGAAAACGAAGAATCCGGCATCCGCCCAAAGCTCTGCCGCGTCATCCGCAGCTCAGTCCAAAAAACCTAAAATCGTCGTTACCTCGGCGCCTCACGCGGCGCAGGCAACGGCGGAGCCGAAGACTGACAGTGCGCCCGCTATAAGCAAAGAATCCACCCCAAAACCGCCCGCGGAAAAGAAAACCTCGCCCGAATCAAAGGCAGTTGACGCTACCGCGGCTGAAAAGCCCGCCGACAAAACGGTATCAACCTTCCAAATCACCCAGCGCCCCCATGTAGTGGCGGGCAGAGTCGGCGGGCGGCAGGTCGGCCCCCGTCCCGAAGGCGGCGCCCGTCCCCGTCGTCCCGAAGGCGCGGGCGGTAGGCGCGGCGGCGGTGGCGCACCTCGCACAGGCGACGGACGTGGTCATAACCCCGCGGCAGGATCCGCGGGCAAGGGCGGCGAGCGAAGCGGCGCGCCCCGAACCGGTTTGCCGCCTCGGCAGGGCGGCGGCTTTGCCGGAAGACAGGGCGGCGCGCGACCACCCCTTGGGGCGCGTCCCGGCGGTATGCAGTCCTCAGCACCGCCAGTTGACACGAAAGGCGTGACGAAACGCGCCTTTAAGGCGAAGAAGCCCGCCTATGTCCGCAAGGACAAAGAGCTTGAGATGGAGGAAAAACTCCATCAGGCAAAGAAAAAAGCAACCCACACGGCGAATCCAGTACCGAAAAGCATAGAAATCATGGAAGTGATTTCCATTTCTGAACTCGCCCGAAAGATGAACCTTCTCCCCTCGGCTTTGATCAACAAGCTTGTTTCCATGGGTATGATGGTAACAATCAACGAGCAGATAGACGCGGATACCGCCACCCTGCTCGCCGCCGAGTACGGCGCCGAAGTGAAAATCGTCAGCCTCTATGACGAGACGCTCATAGAAAGCGACGTGGGAAATGAAGCGGACATGGAACCGCGCGCTCCGGTCGTAACGATTATGGGGCATGTGGATCATGGTAAAACAAAGCTCCTTGACGCCATACGCAGTGAGGATGTCGCAGCGGGCGAATTCGGCGGCATCACTCAGCACATAGGCGCATACACCGTCGAAACGACGGGAGGCAAGCGCATTACCTTCCTTGACACGCCCGGACACGAAGCGTTCACCCGCATGAGGGCGCGCGGCGCGCAGGTTACGGATATTGTGGTATTGGTGGTCGCAGCGGACGATGGGGTCATGCCCCAAACGATTGAAGCCGTAAACCACGCCAAAGAAGCCAATGTTCCCATTATTGTCGCAATCAACAAGATAGACAAACCAGAAGCCAATCCCGATCGCGTAAAACAGCAGCTCTCCGATATGGGCTTGCAGCCCGAAGAATGGGGCGGCGAAACGATGTATGTGGAAATTTCGGCGCTCAAAAAACTGGGTATAGACGAACTTATCGAAGATATCCTCGTGCAGGCGGATATGCATGAACTCAAAGCGAACTACCACTGCCGCGCCGAAGGTAAAGTGCTTGAATCCCGCATAGATCCAGGTCGCGGTACAGTGGCAAGCATCCTCGTGGAAAACGGCACGCTCAAGGTCGGCGATTCTTTTGTGGCGGGTATATGGTCGGGTAAGGTTCGCGCCCTCTATAACGACAAGGGCGTGAAAGTGCAGGAAGCGGGTCCCGCCACGCCCATAGAAGTAACAGGCTTTGACGAAGGTATTCCCAACGCGGGCGATCCGTTCCAAGCAGTGATTGACGAGCGTTTCGCCCGTGATATATCCGCGAAACGGCGGGAGCTTAAACGCTTTGAAGACGCGAAAAACGTCAAAAAGATTACGCTTGAAGGACTCCACGGCGCGATCGCTGAAGGTTCAATAAAAGAATTGAAGGTGATCATCAAGGCGGACGTACAGGGATCGGCTGAGGCGCTCCGTTCCAGTCTTGAAAAACTCGGCAACAAGGAAGTGCGCGTCAATGTCATTCAGGCGCTGCCCGGTGCGATCAACGAAGGCGACGTGGAACTTGCCATCGCGTCAAAAGCCATACTTATAGGCTTCAACGTGCGCCCCGTCCCCCGCGCCAAAGCATTGGCGGATCAGGAACGGGTGGATATACGCAAGTACAACGTCATTTTCAAAGCCGTGGAAGAAATCCAGCAGGCTATGGAAGGTATGCTCACGCCTGATCTGAAAGAGGAAACGCTCGGTACGGCAGAAGTACGGGATACTTTCAAGACGCCAAAATTCGGCACAATCGCGGGCTGTTTTGTTCTGTCAGGGCTTATCAAACGCAGCGCGCGGGTTCATGTCATCCGCGATAACGTGGTCATACACACCGGAAAAATCTCCTCTCTGCGCCGTTTCAAAGACGATGTGAGGGAGGTTGCCGCCGGTTACGAGTGTGGAATCGGCATAGAGAACTTCAACGATATTCAGGTTGACGACAAGCTGGAATTCTTTGAAATGATTGAAATAGCCCGCAAACTTACGCAAGATTCCTAATTCTTTATCATTTCTCAATTAAAAAATGAAAGAAAGCGGGAGGAAAACAAACAATTTTTACGGAAGAACGAATTGGTTTGCGATACTCCCGCTTGCCGCTGTACTCTGCGCCTTTGCGCTGCCTTACGGGGCGGCGCTTTTTGGCGCTCTGGATGGTGGGGTCGACCCTTCTGAGGGAAGCGCTTTTTTTAAAAATATAACCCATTTGCCGGTATTGCCCATCGCCGCATTTACCATACAACAGGCGTTTTGGAGCGCCCTGTTAAGCCTCGCTCTGGGACTGCCCGGCGCGTGGGCTGTAGGGACAAGCGACTCGCGCTTCGCCCGTATCCTGCGCTCCGTAAGCTCCCTTCCTTTCGCCATGCCTTCCATTCTTGCGGCGCTGGGTTTCGTGCTGTTCTTCGGCAACGCGGGCTGGCTCAACCGCCTCATCGCCGCCCTAACCGGCAGTGATGAACACACTTTGCGTATACTCTACCAACCCGCCGCCATCGTGCTGGCGCACGCCTTTTTCAACTTCCCGTTAGTGGTACGACTGGGAGGAGACGCGCTTGAGCGCGCCCGTCTTGCGTACGCGCCTGCCGCCGCCGTGCTAGGCGCATCTCCGTGGACAGCCGCCCGCACCGTGTTTTTTCCCATTATTGCGCCAGGGGTACTACGCGCGGCGCTGCTTGCCTTTCTCTACAGCTTCACCAGTTTCTCTATTGTGCTGGTATTAGGCGGCGGTCCTCGCGCCACCACCCTTGCTGTCGAAATCTACCGATACAGCCGTATCGCCCTGTCTTTTCATGAGGCGGGCGTGTTCGCCGCCGCCGAGACGATCATCGCAGCTCTTGTCTTCGGGTTAAGTCTTTTTTTTGAACGAAAAACGCGCGTGTCCGCGCAGGACAACATCCGCAGAGCTATGGAAAAAAGCCACCCTTCCCTGAGCGGCGCGGTATTCCTCTGCCTGTACCTAATCGTAATCGGCTTTATCGCACTGGGACCTCTTCTGTCCATAGTCGCCGAATCCTTTCTGTCCCGCGCCACTCGCTCGGGCGCGGCGTTTTTCTCGCTGCGATGGTGGGCGGCGATAGGCGAGCGCTGTATTCCCGCGCTCCTGCGGTCTCTCTTTTTGGCAGTTGTTTCAGCGTGCGCCGCCTGCGTCCTCGCGCTCATATCCGCATGGATAGTAAAAAACAGCGAAAAAAGCGCCTCTTCATGGGCGTGCGATTGCTCCACCCTACCCCGCCTCATCCGTCTCGCGGTTTCCCTGCCGCTCTGCTCCTCCGGCATAGTGCTGGGATTGGGCTTCCTCATACTCTACGGGCAGAACCACGGGCGCGGCGCGTCTCTTGCCGCTGTTGTCGCCCTACACGCGGTAAGCGCCCTGCCCTTCGCTGCAAACGCTCTTTTGGAAGGCTTCCACACGGCGAACACCGGAATTCTCAACGCTGCGGAATCTTTGGGCGCAGGACCCTTCCGGCGGCTCTTCACCGTGGACATTCCACTCTGTTCCCGGCACATCCGCTCCGCCTTTGGTTTTTCAATGGCGATCAGCCTTGGCGAACTCAATGCGGTGATGATGTTGGGACTGGAGAATTTCGAGACTCTTCCGCTTTTGATTTACCGCGCCGCTGGCGCCTACCGCTACGGAACCGCCTGCGCTGCGGGCGTGCTTCTTATGGGGTGCTGCGCGGCGGCATTCGCCCTTTCTGATACTGGTGTTTCGTAATAGGGTAATATTTCAAGATGAGAAGATCAAGCGGAATATATCAATTTTATGTATAATAATGAGTTTGCCAGCTGGATTTTCGCTCATTTGTCTTTATCAGACTTTTCACACACCTTCGTCTTTTATGTGCCATCACCGAGCCGCGCCTGAAGCTCCGCGATCAGCGCGCGTAAACCTGCGTTTTCGGTATCCTTTTCCGCGACAACGCCTTGCCATTTTTCGTCCGCGCGTTTCTCGCCGATTTGTTCTCCTTCACGGCGAGCATGACCAATCGCGGACGCCTCGTTGTGCCGCGTTCGCGAGCGCAGCCGCTCGATTTCCTTGAACTCATCTGTCGCTGTTACGTGACGATACGCCTTGATCGCCTCTTCCATGATCGGTACCTCCATCTCCTCTATCTGCTTCAACTGTTCTTCCGTCTCCGCTCGGAACAACGTCAGCCACAGCTTCTGCTCGTCTTCCCGGCTTATCACCTTTGGCAGCTTCGGCAGCTCGAAGTAATGTAACACCTGTTTGTCCGTCAGCTGATTATGGCGCGTTACTTCCAATAACTGATACTCCGAGTGGAACTCCTCGCAGGGGAACAGCTTGAACGCCACGATGCTCACCACTATCGTTCGCGGCAGCTCCCGGTATTCTTTTCCTTCGCCGAGTGCAGTCGAGTATTCACGCGCCCAATAGTACAGCGACCGTTCGGGGTAGTCGCCGTCGTCCGCTACTTGGATTTCCAAGTCCACTCTCTGCCCGTTCACTGTCATATTGATGTCGAGGCGGCAGAACTTGTCTTCCAGCGTTTCGGGTGGTATTTCAGGATTTCTTATCTCAAACTGCTCTATACTCTCAAGCTGTATGCTAAGAAGCTCTGCGACGAGCCTTTTGAGCAGGTTGGGATACTTCACAAACAGCATTTTGAACAGAATATCATTCTTGAACGTGTATTCTAGATTTGTCACAAACACCCCTTTTATACTGAGAGTATACCACAACAGTATGGGGATTACAATTGGCAAACGCCTTCGTATTTTATGTGCCCTCACCGAGCCGCGCCTGAAGCTCCGCGATCAGTGCAGCTTGTTCCGCGACAACGCCTTGCCATTTTGCGTCCGCGCGTTTCTCGCCGATTTGTTCACCCTCGCGCCTGCCTTCACGGCGAGCATGACCAATCGCGGACGCTTCGTTGTGCCGCGCTCGTGACCGCAGCCGCTCGATTTCCTTGAACTCGTCCGTCGCCGTTACGTGGCGATACGCCTTGATCGCCTCTTCCATGATCGGCACCTCCATCTCCTCTATCTGCTTCAACTGTTCTTCCGTCTCCGCTCGGAACAACGTCAGCCACAGCTTCTGCTCGTCTTCCCGGCTTATCACCTCAGGCAGCTTCGGCAGTTCGAAATAATGCAACACCTGTCGGTCAGCGGTGTGTAGCGTATTACTTCCAACAGCTGATACTCCGATTCGTCTTTATCATACTTTAGCACACACTTTCGTATTTTATGTGCCCTCACCAAGCCGCGTCTGAAGCTCCGCGATCAGCGCGCGTAAACCTGCGTTTTCGGTATCCTTTTCCGCGACAACGCCTTGCCATTTTGCGCGTTCGGCTTGTTCACCTTCTGCTTTACCCTCGCGCCTGCCTTCACGCCTGCCTTCACGTCTGCCTTCACGTCTGCCTTCCGCTTTACCCTCTGCTTTGGCTTCACGCCGAGCGTTACCAATCGCGGACGCCTCATTGTGCCGCGCCCGTGAGCGCAGTCGCTCGATCTCCTTGAACTCATCTGTCGCCGTTACGTGGCGATACGCCTTGATTGCCTCTTCCATGATTGGCACCTCCATCTCCTCTATACGCTTCAGACTATGGCGCGTTACTTCCAGCAGCTGATACTCCGAGTGGAACTCCGCGCATGGGAACAGCTTGAACGCCACGATGCTCACCACTATCGTCCGCGGCAGTTCCCGATATTCCTTGCCCTCGCCGAGTGCCGTCGAGTATTCGCGCGCCCAATAGTACAGCGAGCGTTCGGGGTAATCGCCGTCGTCCGCCACTTGGATTTCCAAGTCAACCCGCTCCCCGTTCACGGTCATGTTGATGTCGAGGCGGCAGAACTTGTCCTCTATCGTTTCGGGCGGTATTTCGGGGTTCGTTATCTCAAACT